>Ga0193751_1000770_pt1 | contig 22787 bp, 19 predicted proteins | sample L1c2metaG_FD_143050 | JGI IMG/M metagenome (GOLD analysis project Ga0193751, IMG submission 143050) | Soil microbial communities from a riparian zone of the East river system, Colorado, United States - L1c2 | ecosystem: Environmental > Terrestrial > Soil > Riparian zone | place: USA: East River... | reverse complement strand
CAACGTCTTTGTTCAACGGAACCAGCCCCGTGCTACCGGCTGCTCCCGCGCCCGTGGCCCGCACATTCCGCACTTCGAACATGCTTGAGGGGAGCCTGATTCGCCGGGTACAGCCGTCCTATCCTCCGCTGGCCAAGAGCGCGCGAATTCAGGGGCCGGTAGTTTTGTTCGCGGTGATTAGCCGGGCTGGCACGATCGACAATCTGCGCGTTCTCTCGGGACATCCCATGCTCGTACCAGCGGCGATCGAGGCCGTTCGTCAGTGGCGCTACCGTCCTTACATTCTGAACAGTGAGCCCATCGAAGTGGAAACCCAGATTACGGTGAATTTTATTTTATCGGGGAACTAGGCAGCAGGAGTTGCGCCCGTGTCGGTGACGGTACCAAGGGCAGCGGCGAGAGCGAGGCGCTCTCGCGACAGCCGGCGGGGGCGCCGGCGCTACATTTTCGCGGGAGTAGCCCCAGCGTAACCTGGGGCGTGCTAGGGGCTGCCGCTATAATCGCGAAAGTGGCAAGCACAGCAGAAATCCCGAGCCGCGTGGCGACGCGTCCCACTTGGGCGGAAGTGTCGCTGGCAACGTTGCGGCAGAACTTTCGCACGGTGCAGAAGCATGTGGGAGCAAATGTTACCGTCTGCGCGGTGGTGAAGGCGGATGCTTACGGTCATGGCGCAGTCGAGTGCTCACGAGCATTGGAGGCCGAAGGCGCGAAGTGGTTTGGTGTGACTTCGCTCGATGAGGCGATTCCGCTGCGCGACGCTGACGTTCGCGCCAACATTCTTTTGATGACGGGGTTCTGGCGAGGCGAGGAGAGCGAGATTATCCGTCTGCACCTTACGCCCACGGTCTGGGAACCCTGGCATATCGAATCGCTGGACCGGGCAGCGGCCGGCCTAGCAGTGGCGCGGCATCCGGTGCATTTGAAAGTCGATACCGGGATGGGGCGGCTTGGCGTCGGCATCGACCAGCTTCCAGGAGTCCTGGCCGCATTGAAGGCTGCAAACCATCTTGTGCTCGAGGGACTTTCGACGCATCTGGCGTCCTCGGAGATTATGGATGCGCCTTCGGTCGCTGAGCAGGAACGCAACTTCGACTTGGCCCGGCGTATGGTGCGCGAGGCGGGATTGGAGCCGGCTTTTGTGCACATGGCCAATACCGGAGCGGTGATCTCGAGGCGCGAGACGTGGAGCAGTATGGTGCGCCCCGGCGTTGCACTCTATGGTTATTACCTGCCGTTTCAGCGGGCCGGACGCGAGGTGAGTGGGGGCACGCTGCGTCTACCGGTAAAGCCGGTTCTTACCTGGAAGACTCGCATCCTTTCCTTGCGTGACTTTGGAGCGAATCAGCCGCTGGGCTATGGGGCAACCTACGTGACGAAGGCTCCAGCGCACGTTGCGGTGCTGCCGGTGGGTTACGCTGATGGTTACAACCGCCAGCTCTCGAATCGCGGCCGGGTGATCGTGCGCGAGCACTACGCTCCGATCGTGGGGCGAATCTCGATGGACCTTACGCTAGTGGATGTCACCGGCATTCCGGGCGTTGCGGTCGGTGACGAAGTGATCCTGTTGGGTGCCGGGGAAGGCCTAAGTGTGGATGCTTTGGAGCACGCTGCGATGGCCAATAGCACTCCGTACGAGATTCTCTGCAATATCTCGAAGCGGGTTCCGAGAAGGTACGGCAACTAGCTAGCTCTATGTGTGGACAGCCGCCATCGGCTCTTTGGGGCCGCGATGCGCGGAATCCTAGCCCGCGTTCTCTTTTCTCGCGTCCATGTACTTGCGCAGCACTGCGTTTATCGTGCTCTGATAGCCCCGTCCATGTTTGCGAAAGAATGTCAGAACGTCGGGGTCAATGCGCAGGGTGATCTGCTTCTTCGGTCCGGGCCAGATGATGGCGCGCGCGAAGAAGTCCGGCCCCAGCTTTGGAATATCGGAAAAGTCGATGTCCTCATCGCGGAGCGCATCAACCCGCTTCCAGTCCGTCCTGGATCGCCTTTTCGTATGCTTTGCTTTCACTGCGGCTTGCCTTTCTCAGCGAGATGATGCGAATGGTCTCAGGGCTCCGCTCCGCAAAAACCACAACTGCAGTGCGGCCGCGGATCGCACCGACTCCAATCCAGCGTATTTCCCCGTAGTATTCCCGGTTGTCAGGGTGGGCGAGAAGGACGTTGCGAAACATCTCCCCCGCATCAGCGAAGTCGAAACCGTGCTTCTTGATGTTCTGCAGGTTCTTGTTTTCATCCCATTCAAAGCGATATTCCCTGGTCATCGAGGCTCACCTGTTCCAGTGGGCTTCGGGATCGTCCTTTTCTCCCCTGCGGAGCAGCTTGGACTATGCTGTGTCTGTGATCTTCGAGCTTAATCCTGATTAGCGGTCCGTTGGCGGACCGTGCAGCTCAAGATGGCTGGTCGGAATCGCTCCGGCAGGGCTTCTCGCTCACCCCGTTTTTTAGGCTGAGTCCGGCTCTCAGTGGTGGAGGTTGAAGCAAGCCAAATTGTAACTCCAGATGTAGTTACATGCAAATAGATTTTCCTTGGAGGGCTCATACCGAGTTATTACTGAGTCCCACGGATGCGCTCGTTTCTAAAGGCCTCCTTACGGCGCAGAGCGGTTCGCAAGCCAATCTGTCCGTGCCGACCAGTAATTGTAGCCGTTGAGTGATTCCCTCCGGATGCTCTTCTGTCTCCTTGTTACACTAGAAGGTTGACCATGCCCTCGCGCTACGCACAGTGGATGTACGAGTGGGAACACCGGCTCACTTCGGTGGACGACAATCGCGTAGTGCGTCCGCTGGAGTGGGGTGTGGAGTGGACGCGGGACTGGCCTTGCCGCAACGGGTATCGCCTCGGGCACGCGCCGGACAATCCTGAAGAATTCATTCTCGATTACAACCGACGCATTGTTGCGGCGAGCGATGAATTCTATTCCTATACGCGGCCGAACGACTTCCGGCTGGAGACTCGCGGGGTTCAAGTTTTCTCCACGCGCGCGGTACCCGACCGTATGCTCGAGGCCAAGGTCAAAGGGACATTCGGAGAATTCCTGCGATTCACTTCGCCGGTCAAGACGCCTTATCCCGAAAACAATCTGGTAAATGCGCGATGGTTTCCGGCGCGGGGACGACGGGCGATTGTTCTTTTGCCACACTGGAATGCCGACGCGATTGCCTACAGTAGTCTGTGCCGCGTGATGAATATGATGGGCATCGCGGTGTTGCGGTTGACTATGCCGTATCACGATATTCGAATGCCCGCCGAGACCAGTCGCGCGGACTACGCCGTTTCCGCCAATATTGGCCGCACACTCGACGCCGTGCGCCAGGGAGTGACCGACATTCGCAGTTGTTTCGACTGGCTGGAGCAGCAGGGATACAGCCAGCTCGGCATTGTCGGCACCAGCCTCGGATCCTGTTACGCTTTTATCGCGGCGGCGCACGAGCCGCGCATCCGGGTCGCGGCATTCAATCACGCGTCCACTTACGTGGCTGATGTGGTGTGGCATGGGCAGTCGACGCGGCACATCCGTCAGGGAATCGAACAGCAGATCGATCTTGAGCGCCTGCGGCAGGCGTGGCTGGCAGTTAGCCCGATGTCGTACTTCAAACAATTTTCGCGCTGGCCGCGAAAGTCGCTGATCGTTTATGCGAAGTATGATCTGACTTTTCTGCCGGAACTTTCGCGGCAGGTGGTCGAGGAATTTGAACGGCATGGACTGGATCACAACGTTGCGGTATTGCCCTGCGGGCATTACACGACTGGCGAGACGCCATATAAATATATGGACGGCTGGCATCTGGCTTCGTTTCTGCGGACGGCATTTTGAATGAAGCTCTCAGGTATCTGGAAAGTCGTGCCCTTCCCTGTTGTCGACGCGTCTGCTGAATGCGACGTTCCAGGCAAGAAAGCTGCCCGCCGAATCACGGTTTAGAATGTAGCGATGCAATCTGCTCAGGCTGTCTACTCCGATGCGATTGTCGAGTCGCGGCGGGACGAATTTCTGGTCAGCACCGACCGTACCCGCCTCGATCGGGACGCGATTCACGGGTTTCTGACGAATTGCTATTGGGCAAAAGGAATTCCTCGGGAGGTTGTGGCGCGATCGATCGAGCATTCGCTGTGTTTTGGCGTTTATGATGGATTAAGCAAAGGATCCCAAGGTCTCGCAAAAGAGTCGAGACCCGGGCCACCCGAGAGACATGGAACCTCCGCACCCGTGCAGGTGGGTTTCGCCCGCGTGGTCAGCGATTTTGCCACGGTCGCGTATCTGGGCGACGTGTTCATTCTCGAATCGCATCGCGGCCGCGGGTTGAGCAAGTGGTTGATGGAATGCATTACCGGGCATCCCGCGTTGCAGAATTTGCGGCGGTGGATCCTGTTAACCCGTGACGCTCATGCGCTTTACGCGCGCTTTGGATTCACGCCGCTGAAATCGCCCGCGCGCTACATGGAACTGCACCGGCCAGATATTTACGAGACTAGGGAAACGACATGAAAAACTCTGTGGCCACGAAAATGTACCGTCCGCTTTACGAGAGCGATCCGCAGATTGCTGCTGCCATCGACAATGAAACCCGCCGGCAGCACGAAGGGCTCGAACTGATTGCCTCGGAAAACTTCGTTAGTGAGGCCGTGCTTGACGCGGCGGGGTCGGTGTTCACCAACAAATATGCGGAGGGATATCCGGGCAAGCGTTATTACGGCGGCTGCGAGTTTGCCGACTTCGTGGAAAATCTGGCGCGCGACCGTGCGAAGCAACTGTTCGGAGCGGAGCATGCCAACGTTCAGCCGCATGCGGGATCGCAGGCCAACATGGAAGCCTATGCGGCAGTGCTGCAGCCGGGCGATACGATTCTGGGACTCAATCTGGCACACGGCGGACACCTCACGCATGGGCATCACCTGAATTTTTCCGGCAAGACATACAAGATCGTTCCCTACGGCGTCACCAAAGAAACAGAGACCATCGATTACGACGCGTTGGAGAAAATCGCAGAACAAGAATGCCCCAAGCTGATCATCGGAGGGGGCAGCGCCTATCCGCGCATCATTGATTTCGCGCGCATGCGGCAGATTGCCGACAAAGTGGGCGCGCTTTATCTGGTCGACATGGCTCACTTTGCGGGACTCGTGGCCGGCGGCGCCCATCCTTCGCCGGTGCCGCATGCGCATATCGTTACTTCCACTACGCATAAGACTCTGCGCGGACCGCGTTCAGGAATGATTCTTTCGAAGGCCGAATTTGCGCAGGCGATCGACAAGGTTGTATTCCCTGGAATGCAGGGCGGGCCGCTGGTGCACATTATGGCGGCCAAGGCTGTTTGTTTTCTGGAAGCGATGCAGCCTGAGTTTCGCGACTACGCGCGACAGGTCGTGGCGAACGCGAAGGTGCTGGCGAAATCCTTGGCTGATGAAGGCTTCCGCATCATTTCGGGAGGCACCGATACGCACCTTATGCTGGTCGACGTATTTTCGAAGGGCATGCTGGGCAGCGACGCCGAAAAGGCGCTAGGCGAAGCAGGAATCACGGTCAACAAGAATGCAATTCCGTTCGACACGAATCCGCCGATGAAGCCGAGCGGCATCCGCATAGGTACTCCGGCGTTGACGACTCGCGGCATGAAAGAAGCGGAGATGAGCCAGATCGGCCACTGGATCGCCGAAGTGCTTCTCCATCGGACCGACGCGGCTGTGCTGAGCAAAGTCCGCAAGCAAGTGTTGGATTTATGCCAAGCGTTTCCGCTATACGCCGATCGCCGGGCTAGAGCTCAGGCGGAAGTAAGGGCCTAACCGCTGCTTGAAAAAAGGAACTTGTCATCCCGAGCGAAGCGAGGGATCTAGGTTCTTGCGTGCGCCAGCGCTGTCGCCCGCGGCACACACCGAATAACCTAAGGGTATACGTGATTCATACTGTCAACCCGCGAGCGCTCTGTGGTTAAATGCCAGCGGTGAAGATAGCCATCGACATCCGGCGGATGACCGAGTTTGGCGTGGGCACGTACATCCGCAACGTGGTTCGCACGCTGGGGCGGCTCGACCACGAGAACAAGTATTTTCTGGTTGGATCGCCGGCCAAGGTCGAGGAGATCGGCGTTCTTTCGCCTAACTTTCAGGCCATTCCCCTGCTCGCGCCGGAGCGTTCGATCCACGGATACCGCGAGTTTCGGACCGCATTGCAGCGGGTGAATTGCGACCTGGTACACATCCCTAATCTCTTTTCCGTGCCGCGGGCGCTGCCGTGTCCCTATGTTATGACGGTGCACGACATGCTCGAACACATGGCGCGCGCGCGCGAGCAAAGCGGCTTCTGGCGTTCGATCTACTTTCAGACAACCAAACGAGTTCTCGCCGGGGCGGCGCGGATTTTCGCCGTTTCGAATTTTACGCGGAATGAAATCGAGAAGCTGTTTGAGATTCCGTCCGAGCGGATTGAGGTAGTCTACAACGCCATCGATGAACGCTTTTTGCACGGTCACGCCAGCGAGGCCGATCGCGATTTAATCGCTCGCCGCTATCAGGTAACGTATCCGTTCCTGTTGTATGCCGGCAGAATCAGTCCGCACAAGAATGTCGTTCGCATGATCGAGGCTTTCTCCGCGCTAAAGACGGAACTGGAACGGGATCAGGCTTACCCCGATCTTAAGCTCATCATCATCGGGGATGATCTATCGGGCAATCCCGATTTGCGGCGAACCGTGGTGCGCAGCGGAGTGCAAAACGATGTACGCTTCCTGGGTTTCATCCCCATCGAAGTGTTGCGGATTTTCTACGACGAGGCCAAGGTCTTCGTCTTCCCGTCGCTGTACGAAGGTTTTGGTCTGCCGCCGCTGGAAGCCATGGCGCACGGAACGCCGGTCGTGACGTCCAACGTTTCATCTCTGCCCGAGGTAGTGGGAAATGCGGCGGTGCTAGTCAATCCCGAAAACGTGTTCGAGATCATGCGCGCGCTGCACCGCGTTCTCACGGACCAATCTTTGCGCGTCCGCATGAAGGAACGCGGATACCAGCAGGCTGCGAAGTTCTCCTGGAACACCTCGGTGCGACGGATTTTGGAGGCCTACGGGCAAATCGTCCACGCAAGCCGAACCCATCCCGCTCATCAGCCAGCCGCCGACTGAAACGCGACTCGGCTGAGAGAAGCGCAGCCTCTTACGTCGTTACGTTACTTTGCGGTTTCCTGCAACAAGGGCTGGCCCGGCGACAGAATGGCAAGTTTATGCAGCTTGGCGGTGATGCGGGTTTTGTCGGCATCGGTTTTGGCGGTGGCCAGACGCTTGCGCAACTGGACGATTTTTTCTTTGCGAGTACGTCGCCGGCGAATTTCCGGCCGGCGGCTGGGTGCTGACATGGGCGCTCCTGGAAGTGAGTTTAGAAAATTTGTTGGCAGCCGGACCTGTAAGCCGAATTCTGTCCGCGGGATTGCTCCTGCTGGACGGCCATTCCTCTGGGCCGCACATCGCTGCGCGGCTCTAGCGACCTACCCGAAGGTTTGACGCACCGAGCCGGCACGTGTCCGCAATCGGGTTCAAAGAACCAGGCTCCGGACTTCCTCCCTATTTGGTCTTGCTCCGTGTGGGGTTTGCCCTGCCCGCGACATTACTGGCGCGGCGGTGCGCTCTTACCGCACCTTTTCACCCTTACCCCTGCCCGTGAAGGCCGGGGCGGTATGTTTTCTGTGGCACTTTCCGTCGAGCGATCCTGCCCATGCTGGCGCGGGGGCCCTCCCGGACGTTATCCGGCACACTGCTCTGCGGAGTTCGGACTTTCCTCTCCCCACATCCGAAGACGCAGGGAGCGGCCGTCCGGTCCGGCTGCCTACGGAATCATTATCTCATGGGGCTCCCGGCTGCCGGCTTTCGGCTTCTGGAACCCGCTTCGCTTTGGTGCCGTTTTTGCCCCGTGGGGCAGGAGTTAGGCTGGTAGACTTAGCGCTTACAGCGCTGGCTTCTCCGGAAGCCGGACGCCGAGAGCCGGAAGCCGATCCCATGAACATCGCCGAAGCCATTCGAATCGCGCTGCGCTCGCTGTGGGCCAATAAGCTGCGCTCCGTGCTCACGCTTTTGGGCGTAGTGATCGGGATTGCGGCAGTAATCGCCGTGGTGACATTCGTTTCCGGGATTCAGGATTACGTGGCGAAAAAGATTTTCAACCTCGGCGCTGACGTTTTCATCATCGGCAAGACTTCGCCGGTTGAGACCAATGTGGAACATTTCCTGGCGGCCGAGAAACGTAAGAACCTGGTGCTTGAGGATTACCAGGCTGTGCTTGAGGCCTGCCGTCATTGCGATTACGTGGGGGCGCTGATGCGCGGCAACGGGCGCGTGAAGCACAACGAGCAATCGATCAGCGACACGACCATACAGGGCATCACGCCCTCGGTGGCCTCTATTCTCGATACGGATTTAACTTCCGGACGCATGCTAAACGATACGGATTTGAACAATCACTCGCAAGTCGCCGTTGTGGGCACCGACATCGTCGAGCATCTGCTGGGCAGCGCCGATCCGCTCGGGCAAGAAATTCGCGTGGATGGTTGGAGCTATCAGGTGATTGGCGTCGGCAAGAAGAAGGGCAAGACGCTGGGGCAGAGCGCGGACAATTATGTATTGATCCCTGTCACTGTCTACCTGAAGCAGTATGGAGCGCACAACAGCAGTATTCGGATTTGGGGCAAGGCGACGGCGACTGGTGCCCCGCTGAACCAGGCGATTGACGAAGCACGCGTGGCGCTGCGCGCGAACCGGCATGACCGTCCCGGCGAGGAAGACAGCTTCGAAATCGAAACCAATGCCAGCCTCCTGTCGATCTGGTCCGGGCTGAGCAGCACGTTTTTTATGGCGACCATTGGCATCGCGGCGGTGTCCCTGGTTGTGGGCGGCATCGTGATCATGAATATTATGTTGGTGTCGGTGACGGAGCGCACGCGCGAAATCGGCATCCGCAAGGCGCTGGGGGCGCGGCGGGATGACGTGCTGCTTCAATTTCTGATCGAAGCCGTTATCCTAGCGTTGATCGGCGGAATTCTGGGTGTGCTTGGTGGGGTGATGGTTGCTGAATTTGTGACTCTTGTTATCGGCATGCCCTCATCGATCAAGTTGTGGGCAGTCGCAGCGGGTTTGGTGGTGGCGGCTAGCGTCGGTGTATTTTTCGGAGTCTATCCCGCGCGCAAGGCGGCGCGGCTGGATCCGATTGTCGCGTTGCGGTTTGAAATGTAAGGGGAATTTAGTAATTGCGTAATTTGGTAATTGAGCAATTGAAAACTCAGGATGCTTCAGATTTCAAATTACTCAATTACAAAATTACAAAATTACTCAATCTCTGATGATACGCAAAGACGAATTCGGTGAGATTCTCCGCATGGCAGCGGAGACGATCCGCAGCAACAAGCTGCGCTCGGGGCTCACCGTGCTGGGCATTGTGATCGGAGTGGCTGTCGTCATTGGGGTGTCGTCGATCGGGCGCGGACTGGACGAGAACGTGCGCCAAATCGTAAGCAGCATTGGGTCCGACGTGATTTTTGCCTTCCACCTGGAACCTTTTACTTTCGGCCGGCCAACCGAAGAAATGCGTACCCGCAAAGAGCTTACTTACGATGACGCAGTCGCCATGCGGGACTTGCCGCATGTTAAGGCGGTGACTGCCGGCCTAAGGTATTTCCGGCCGGAGTTGGGTGTGGGATCGTTCGCGGTAAAGTATGGGGATAAGAAAGCGAAGAACACGATTCTGGAAGGCGACCAGGCTTCGGCCAAGGAAGTGTTCGACTTGCTGATCGCGACAGGGCGGTGGTTCAGTGATGTGGATGAAGAGCACCGCTCTCCGGTTGTTCTGTTGGGATCCGACACGACCGAAGAGTTATTTGGCGCGCAGGATCCAGTCGGCAAGGAAGTTAACATCGAAGGCCAGCTTTTTACTGTGATCGGAACCATCCAGCCGGTCAAGTCGGTCTTTGGCGGCGGCAAGAATCCGGAGGACAATAAAGCTGTCTTTCCGCTGAGCACTTTGCGCAAGCTTCATCCCGAACTGAAGCAGCATTGGATCAGCCTGAAGGCCACGTCCCACGACGATGTGCCGAAGGCGATCGACGAGATTCGCGAGTTGTTGCGGCGCCGGCGGAAGGTTCCTCCCGACAAGCCCGACAACTTCGCGGTATTCACTTCCGATTCTATTTCCGATGCGTGGAACCAAATCACCGGGGCGCTTTTCGTGGGCATGTTCGCCATCTCCAGTGTCGCGCTTATCGTCGGCGGCGTGGGGGTCATGAACATCATGCTGGTGAGCGTGACGGAGCGCACACGCGAGATTGGCGTGCGTAAGGCGATAGGAGCGCGCAAGCGCGATATTCTCTTGCAGTTCACACTAGAGGCGATCATGTTGACTGCGGTCGGCGGCATCATTGGCGTAACTGCGGGCGGGCTCGTGGTCTGGGTGATTCCAGTAATGTGGCCTTCGTTGCCGGCACGCATGTCCGTATTCTGGACCACGTTCGGTTTCAGCGCCGCCGCCACCGTCGGGCTCGTGTTTGGGATCTATCCCGCGTGGAAGGCGGCGAACCTCGATCCCATCGAGTCACTACGATACGAATAAATTGGCCTGCGCCTGCGCATGATCCACACCAGCGTCAGAATCTTTGAGGTTGTCGGGATTCTCGGGTGTTTCTCCAGTTCAATCTACTATTTGATTTGTCTGTGGAGTGCGGCCGACTTTCTCCGCGAGCGCAAGGCGGGCGGGGCTGCCCGCCCCACACAATGCCCCACACAATTTTTGCCGCCGGTTTCCATTCTCAAGCCATTGAAGGGCACCGACCCCGACATTTACGAAAGTTTCCGCAGCCATTGTCTGCAGGATTATCCGGAATATGAAATTATTTTTGGTGTGAGTGATCCCGCCGATCCCGCTGTTGCCAGCGTGCAGCAGTTGCAACGGGAGTTTCCGGATCGTGCGATTCAGTTGGTTATTTTACCGAACCAACTCGGGGCCAACGTTAAGGTTAGTAATCTCGAGCAGATGTTGCCGGCAGCTCGCCATCAGTATTTGCTGGTCAACGACAGCGACATTCGCGTCGAGAGCTCGTATCTTCGTCGAGTCATCTTGCCACTGAATGAAGATGAGGGCGTGGGGATGGTCACGTGTTTGTATCGGGGCGTAGCGGCTTCTACCATCGGCTCGCAATTGGAAGGCCTTGGCATCAGCACGGATTTCTGCCCTGGGGTTTTGGTGGCGCGGCAGCTAGAGGGCGGACTGCGGTTCGGGCTCGGCTCCACGTTGGCGTTCCGGCGTGCTGATCTGGAAAAAATTGGCGGATTCCGGTCTATCGTCGACTTTCTCGCCGACGATTACGAACTTGGGCGCCGGATCGCGGAACTCGGCTTAAAGGTTTTGCTCTCCGATGTGATCGTCGAGACTCATCTGCCGGCGTACGGCCTGCGAGGATTTTTCGCCCATCAGTTGCGCTGGGCTCGCGGAGTGCGAGACTCGCGAACCGGCGGATACATCGGACTGGCTTCCACTTACGGCCTGATGTGGGCGCTAGTGGCGGTAATCGCAAGCCGGGCAGCGCCGTGGGCGTGGGCTGTACTTGGTGCGACATTTCTGGTGCGTTTGGCGATGGCGCTCATTGTGGGCAGGTTCGTGTTGGAAGACCAACAGTTACTGCGACGCTTGTGGCTGCTGCCGGTTCGCGATCTGATCGCAGTCGGGGTCTGGGTCGCGAGTTTCGCAGGACATACGGTGACGTGGCGCGGGGATCGATTCCAGTTGAAAAATGGCCGGCTGATTCGCGTTGGGCCGAGATAAGATTGCGCTATTCGTTATTCCTGAGACGAAGGAATCATCTCGAATCGTCCATCCGAAAAGAGCCGGTAGCGCCGCCCTCTCCAGGAAATCGTATTTCCAAAAAATCCCGCAATCCAAAAGCAAAATCCCAACAAATCTTCAATCGGCAACAGCAGCCAGTTAATTTTTCCCCGCAAGACGCGCGCTGAAACCGCATAGGCCGCTACAACGCGCACGATCAAGGTCAGAGGCACAACCGGCCACCACACGGGGGCTGCTGCCCAGACCAGCAGCGCGAGCGGCAGGGGCAGGGTGAATAACTGTCCGACATACCCCGCCGGACGCGAACGCCGCGTGCTGCGGGCCCAGCGCAGCCGGTGCTCCACATTCTGCCGTAGCGTCGCCCTGCCGATATGGTGTTCGATGACATAGGAAGAGAGAATCACGCCGTGACCAGCTTCAGCCGCGAACTTGCCCATGACAAAGTCTTCCGCTAGATAATCTCTCAATCGTTCGAAGCCGCCAATCGATTGCAGTACTCTGCGTCGTGCGGCGATGGTCGGGCCTACGGCGAAGTGCATGCCTTCGAGCATTCTCGCGACTAAGGCGCTGCCCCAAAAATCGGTGTTCATGCCCGTGGCTTCCAGACATGACCAGAAACTGTCTCCAGGAACAGCACGATAAGGGCAGGTCGCCACTCCGAGATGAGCGTCCTGAAATTCGGCTGCAACAGTGTGCAGTAGATTCGGAGTCACACGAATGTCGCTATCACTCATCACGACGAGATCATTGCTGGCCGCAGCCAGCATGCGATCGAGGCTGAACACTTTTGGGTTGGGATATGGCGGCTCTCCAGTGATCACCAACCGTGATGGAACTTTGGGAAACTCTCTTTGCAGGCGAGCCACGATTTCCGCCGCAGGATCATCGGCCCGCCGGAGCGCGAATAAAATCTCAAATGACGGATAGTCTTGTTCAAAAAACGTGCGGAGATTCGATTCCAGGTCCAGATCCACACCGGCAAGTGGTTTGAGGATGCTGACCGGCTCACTGCCAAGCAGGGCAGGCGGTCGCACAGTCAGGTAGCGAAACGCCGCCACAATCTGCAACAGCGAATAAACGATCGCTCCGCAGAGGGCAAGGAGCAAAAGGCCCGCCAGGAGTTTGCCTGGGCGCAGGTCAAAAAAAAACAGTAAGAACGCCGCACTTGCACCCGAAAGCATGGAAGCAATCAAGACCAAGGCACCAATTATACCGATGGCTGGTACTGCGGCTCCGCCGGACTGGGGTGGTGAGTTAAAGCGTAGCGAATTTTAAGAGAGAGTTGCTTTAACGAGTAGGGCTTCTGTAAGAAGTTGGTTTCAACCCCAAGCACCTTGTGGTCAAGCACGGTTTTGCCGGCATAACCAGAAACGAACAGGAGCTTTGTTTCCGGCCGCAGTTGGGCGAGTTCCATGGCCAACTGCCCGCCGCTCATATTCGGCATGACTACGTCCGTAAAGAGCAGGTGGATGGTTGAGCCATGTCTTTTCGCTACGGACAAGGCATCGACCCCATCCTTGGCTTCGAGTACCGTATAGCCCTGTTGAGCGAGAAATTCAGTCGTTGCGCGCCGGAGAGCTTGCTCATCTTCCACCACCAGAATTGTTTCCGATCCGCGCGTCACGCCCTCGTTCTTGGGATTCTCGGCGGGATGGGAATTGTCACGCCGACCCAGGCACGGCAGATAGATTTTGAACGCCGTACCGGTGTGGCGTTCGCTGGTCACCCAGATGAACCCTTTGTTCTGCTTCACGATCCCGTATACCGTTGCCAGTCCCAACCCGGTACCCTTGCCCAGCGGCTTCGTCGTGTAGAAGGGCTCGAAGATGTGCGGCAAGTGTTTGGAAAGGATGCCCATGCCGGTATCACTCACGCGAATCAGAGCATAGCGTCCGGATGGGAGAGATTCTGGTTTGCCTGGCCGGGGCTCATCCTCGACTCGCACGTCGGAGGTCTCAATGCGAAAATGGCCGCCCTGCGGCATGGCGTCGCGCGCATTCGCAGCCAGGTTCATCAAGATTTGCTCAATTTGCAGTGGATCCACTCGCACTCGCCCTAACCCCTCACCTCGCACGAAGCTGAACTCTATGTCTTCTCCAATGAGCCGGGGCAAGGTGTTGGCAATTCGGCCAATCACATGGTTGAGGTCAGCGACTCGCAAGGCTTGCGGTTGTTTGCGGCTGAAGGCGAGCAGTTGGCGGGTTAACTCGGCCGCTCTGCGCGCCGCCAGCAGGATTTCCTGAATCTTGGCTTCCAGCGGACTGGGCTGAGGCACGGTGTCCAAAGCCAGTTCCGCGTAGCTGGTAATAATGGTCAACAGATTGTTGAAATCGTGAGCCACGCCCCCGGCAAGGTTCCCGATCGCGTCCATCTTTTGGGACTGCAGCAGCTGGGCTTCCAAGCGCAGCCGCTCAGTCAAATCGCGTCCGTTTGAGATGAAATGCGTGATCTGACCCGCAGCATCCCGCAGCGGGCTGATGCTTTCTTCCACTTGATACAACTCGCCGTTTTTCTTGCGGTTTGTCAGAATGCCGCGATAAGTGTCTCCGGCCAGGATCGTTTTCCAGATTCTCTGATAGACCTCGGGTCCGTGCTCGCCCGATTTCAGAATCCGCGGGATCTTGCCGCACATCTCATCGCGATGGTATCCCGTAAGCAGTTCGAATGCCGGATTCACATATTCAATGATTCCATGAAGGTCCGTAATCATGATCATGTCGGCCGACTGTTCGACCGCCCGTGACAGTTTTCGCAACGACTGCTCGGTATTTTGCTGCTCCTTTTGCAGCGAGTGCACCGATAGCGTTTTGCGTATCGTGCGCATCAAAGTCGCCCCATCCAGTTGCGATTTAGCTACGCAATTCCAACGTCCGCGTTCATTGATTTCGGCGGCCGCGTTTTCATCCGCATCTTCCGTCAATAGGATGACAGGGACCGATACCCCACTGTGCAGAAACTCGGCGATAAAATGGACGACCTCCAGGTCCCCGCTTTCGCGCTCGAGCAGTATCAGGCCATAGGTCTTTTGCTTCAGCATTGCCTTGGCTTCCACGAGCGAGGGGGTGTGGTCCAAATCCGCCGGGAGGGTGTTGCGCGCCTGTTGGAGAATCTCGCGAATTCGGTAAAAGTCTTCCTCTTTCTTGCTCACCAACAAAACACTGAGCCGTTTCGGCGCCAGGGCGAGTTTTGCGGCCGTCGACACTAATGTGGCTCCGTCACTATTTACCCATCGGTTCATAAGGATATTCACATTGCTTACCACGGCACTTTCGAGCCGCGCCGCGTCTTCGGATTCCCGAACGGATGAGAGTTCTAAATCAGGAAAAACCCTGAAAACATGGCACTGGTCCCAGCCCCGACCCAAGCGGCCCCAAGATGGGATTGCCGGTACTTTTCTGTTAACCAATTCCCAAGTGACTCGTCTAATGCATCGGGCTCCGCTAACCCCTGCGGGCGGACAACCTGGCAGCTTTGACAGCTAGCTCCGGGAATGAACTGGCTTCCGTGAAGTTGAGTAGATCGGGCTGGGAATCAACGCGCATCAAAATTAGGGGGATTTGTGGAGAACCTGCAGAATGTAAACGGGATGATGAGACCGGTAGAGCGATATGATATCGGTCACGTGGAGGAAGTGATTCGACAGGCGCACGGCGAACTGCGCCAGTTGCTGCAACAGCGCGCTGAAATCATGAAGCGCATCGGCACCGTCAAGCAGACCATCTCTGGCTTGGCGAACTTGTTTGGGGATCAGCTTCTAAGCGAAGAACTGCTGGAACTTGTCGACCGCAAGAGCAGTGGCCGCCAGCCCGGCTTCACCAAGGCTTGCCGGATGATTCTGATGGAAGCCGGCCACGCCATGAATGCCCGCGACATCTGCGACTACTTTCAGCAAAAAATGCCCGCACTGCTGGCTCGTCACAAAGATCCCATGGCTTCGGTCACGACCGTGCTGAACCGTCTGGTGGAGTACGGAGAAGCGCAAGCCGTCATGTCGAATGGCAGACGGGCCTGGCTCTGGATCGCGGACGTGCGAGCAGAACCGCCCTCGACACGCGGCGAATCGCGCTTGGCCGCCAGTTAATGCGGCGGATCGTTTGGCACGGAAATGGCCTGGCACCTTTGGTTCGATGCAGACCCGTCTAACCCGGCGGCAACAGCATTCCTTTTTCCAGGTGCCGGGTCACGTGCGCGTAGGACGCAGCATGCGGATCGTGCGTAACCATCACGATCGTCTTGTGAAAATCCTCATTCAGCCGCTTCAGAATCTCCAACACCTCCGTGGCGGAATGGCTGTCCAAATCTCCCGTGGGCTCGTCCGCCAGAAGTAAGGTCGGATCGCTCACGATCGCCCGCGCAATTGCCACCCGCTGTTCTTGCCCACCTGACAGTTGCTTCGGCAGGTGGCCCACTCGATCCTCGAGTCCGACCAGCTTTAGCGCGGTCAATACGTGGTCGCGGCGCTGCTGAGAAGTCAATTTCGTCAGCAGTAGCGGCAATTCCACGTTTTCGAAAGCCGTGAGCACCGGAATCAGGTTGAACGTCTGAAATACGTAGCCGATGTGCTCATTGCGCCAGCGGGCAATCTGGGAGTCGCTGAAGCGAAAAATATCCTGCCCTTGCACCAGCAGTTCGCCGCTGGTCGGCCGGTCAATCGCCGCGATCATGTTCAGCAGCGTGGTTTTGCCCGACCCGGACGGCCCCATCAGCGCCAGGAATTCTCCCTTGGCGATGTCGATCGACACATCGTCGAGTGCGGTCACCTGAAAAGCATCGCGCTTGAAAATCTTGCTGACGCCGCGAACCTGTACAACTTTGGTGCCCGTGGCAACATTCGGTTGTGCGACTGTGCTCATGATTGCCCCTTAATTTTGATTTTGTCTCCATCTTTCAATGTTGCGGGCGCGGTGGTGATTACGCTTTCGCCCCCGACGAGTCCATCGACCAGCGCTCCGTCGCTGCGCTGCCCCACCACGCGGACTTCGCGCGCGACCGACTTTCCGTTGTACGCGATCAGCACGATTTTCTTCCCGTCGCGGTCACGAATGGCCGTTGAAGGCACGTACACTCCCGCGGGCCCTTTAACATTCTTGGGCGTGTCATTGGCCAGAAACTTTACGGTTGCATTCATCTCCGGCCGCAGCTGAACGTCGGGATACTTACCCGGATTCAAGACCTGCACCTTCACTTGTACCGTGGCTTTCTGCCGGTTCGCTTCCGGAGAAATCTGCGCGATGACGCCGTCATATTCCTTGTCCGGATAAGCGTCGGTCGTTACCTTTGCCCTCTGCGTGGGACCGAGCCGGGCGAAGTCCGCCTGTGCGATGTCGAGTTCTACTTGCAGATCGTTGAGGTCCGCCAAAGACACGACCGATCCCTGCGGACCGCCCGCTGCGGCGCTCGCGAACTGCGCGGTTATGAGTTCGCCCTTCTCTGCCGTGCGGTCGAGAATCGTGCCGGTTACCGGTGCGCGAATCACGGTCGCATCGAGTTGTGACTTGGCATAGTCAAGCGCGCCTTGAGCCTGCATCAATGCGCCCTGGGCGCGTGCAATCTCTTCCGCTCGCGGCCCGATCTTTGAGAGCTGGAACGCTTTCTCCAGAGAATTTACGCGCTGCTGGTCGGACTCGAACTTCGCGGTTGCATCGTCGAGCGCCTGCCGCGAGACCACGCCTCCGGCGGCCAATTCCTTCGTGCGATCAAGGATGTGTTTGTCGTTGACCAGCGTCGCACGCGCTTCATCCAGATTGTGTTGCGCCTGCTGAACTTCTTCCGGTCGCGATCCGTGCTGCAATTCGTCGAGATAGGCGCGGGCATTCGCCAGCGCGCCCCGAGACTGCTCATAGGACGCGCGGAACTCCTGATCCTCCAGGCGAACCAGCACCTGTCCTTCCTTCACCTTGTCGCCCTTCTCCACGCCGATCCATGCCAGGCGCCCGGTGACCTTGGAGTTCACGTTGATGGTGTGGTGAGCCACAATGTAGCCCGTGGCCGAGAGCACGGTGCCGCCCGCATCATTCCCGCTCGTCTCCGCCGTGGCGCGAACAACCTCGACTTCAGGAATATCCGAGGAGAACATGCGGTAGGCCAAGGTGATCAGGCCCAGCAATACCACCACCGCGATGCCGCCCAGGATGTAACGGCGCGCCCAGGCCGGTGGCTCTCCGCCAGAGTCGCCGCGCTGCGAGCGGTCAATGCGCAGGCTCTGCAGATCTTCATGTTTTGTATCAATCGCCATAAGAACGTTTACGTATCCCGGTCTCCCGAAGCTTCCAGTGCCCCTGTAGAGCCGCCGTCCCGGCGGCTGTCCGGCGGGCGTCCCCGCCCACCGCTGCGAGAGCGAGACGCCCCTTCGGCAAGCTCAGGGCAGGCCTCGCGACAGCCGGCAAAGCCTGCCCTGAGCGAAGTCGAAGGGATGCCGGCGCTACAAATGCCGGCGCTATTACTCGCACGCTTGCCGCCGCAATCTAGCTGCGCAGCGCGTTCAGAATATTCTGCCGCGCCGCATGCCACGCCGGAGCCAGGCCGCCCACGAATCCCATAATCAATGCGAACAGAATCGCGTACATGGCTACCTGCGGAGTGATGCGCAAGGCAAACACGACTTCGCTGAAGGTCACTGCATTGGACGTGCCTGTCTGCATTCCGTTGAACGGAAGCATCAGCAAAATTCCCGCGGCAGCTCCCAGAAGCGCCAGCAATAAAGACTCCAGCACAAATGAGGTCAGAATCGAGGGCCGCGAAAAGCCGATCACCCGCAGCGTAGCAATCTCGCGTCCGCGATATGCCACGGCGGCATACATCGTATTCATAGCGGCAAAGATCGATCCAATTGCCATGATGAACGCCACGACAATCCCGATCACCTTGATGGGCGCGCCGGAACTGGTCTGCTTGGCGTAGTAATCGGTCTCCAGCATTCCTTCGAGCTTCAACCGCTGATCGTCGCTGACCCGGTTCTTGAGCGCATCGGCGGCAATGGGATCGGTCGCGTGCAGGTAAGCCGACGAGAATCCGCCCTGGCGATCGAAATCGGACGCCATCTGGTTCACGTCACCCCAAACTTCCGACTCGTACGCCGAGCCCCCGGCGTCAAAGACTCCGACCACCTTCCACGATCCCTTTCCGAATTCCATGGTGTCGCCAATACTGGCGTGAGTGAAGCGATCGCGAATCGACTTGCTGACAACCACTTCCCGCTGCCCCGTCTGAAACCAGCGTCCTTCGACCAGTTTCGCGCTGGGTCGCATTTCCAGGCCGTCGGGCATCATTCCACGCACGGTTACGTTGACTTCGCCGGTGCCGTCCTTTCGCGGCAGGATGATTACGACCACCCATTCGCCCGAGGTCATAGGCTCGCCGTGGCTGTCTTTGGCGATGCCGGGAAGCGTTTTCAGCGTGGGATAGAGAGAAGCGTCGAACCCGCCCGACAACTCCGCCTCCGAGCCTTTGCGCAGCACCAGCACATTCAGCGGATTGCCACTGTTAACGAAGGCGCGATTCAATCCCGCCAGCAACGCCATCAGAAAAATGGCAGTCGTAACGGTGAGCGCAATCCCCAGCGCGGTCATGAGCGTAAGCCCTTTGCGGAGCCGTAAGTTGCGAACGTTGTAACTGATCGGTATCGCCATAAGGAAACTCTATCCCCGTTCTCTCCCTCGCCCGTGACGGCGAAACGGCGGCGCTACTCAGCCAATGTGGCGCAGCCCGTCCACAATGTTTATGCGCGACGCGCTGTATGCCGGTAAACAGCCGCTGATCAATCCCACCGTGGCAGCAACCAACAACGCAACCAACATCGTGGGCCCGGTGACCCGCATGCCCGCCGGTATCCCAATTGCCAGCGGAGAGTGAGTTAACCACTGTAGAGCCGCGGTCGCCGCCAGCACACCGCAAATTCCTCCCGCTAGCGCCAGAGCTACGGCCTCACCAACGAGCATGGCCAGCAATCGCTGGCGCGTGAATCCCAGCGTCTTCAGCACCGCGACTTCGCGCGTTCGTCCGCGGATCGACATCGCCATGGTGTTGGCCGACACCAGAAGGATGGCAAAAACCACGGCCCCGCAGATGCTAAGAATAAATGTCTTCACATTACCCAAAGTCGCCACGAACGACAACAAGAAGGCTTGCTGGCTTTCCGTCTTGGTGCGCTCGGGCGAGTTGCGGAACATTTGGTCGATCTCCGCGGAGACGCGTGCCACGTCACCGGGGGAAGCCACCTGCGTGATATACCACCCAGCTTGCCCCTTGAACCAACTCACCGACTCTTCCAAATATTTGGCGCTGAAATACAATGCCCGAGCCGGCGGATCGATCTTGTAAATCGCGCGTATCGTCAATTCCGGCTTCACCGGAAAATACGGACTGTCCAGAGTGATGCGGTCGCCCAGCTTCCATCCGTATTTCTTGGTCAGCTCTACGTCTACCATGGCACCGGTGCGATCACGTTGCCAGGCTAGAACCTGATCTGGCGGTACGATCTTGTCGGAAGCGACCTTGGGATACTCGTCAGGATCGGTTGCAATCTGCGCGAAAGCATTTGCCGAGCGGTCATCCTTGTAATGATTCCCGAAATAAGTCATGGGTACGATTGCCTGCACGCCAGGGACGCTGCGAATCTTGTCCCGGTAGTACGCGGGAAGGAAGAACGCCAACGACACGCGATCTCGAGTAATCATGCGCCTGGCTGCGTCCGGAGTTTCCGGATCGATGTAAAACGTGCGCCAGATTGACATCATCATGGTGAGCAGGAGCAACGAGAATCCAATGCTGCTCATCGTCAGCAGGCTGCGCCGCTTGTTCCGAAATGTATTGCGCACCACAAAACTGCCCAGCGTCATAACTTCATCCGATGTGGCGCAACCCGTCGACTATATTGATCTGAGAAGCCGTGTAAGAAGGAACGGCCGAACTTAACAAGCCCACCAACCCCGATGTGAACAGTGCCGCGAGCCAAATTCCCAGCGTCACCTTCATAGGGAAAAAGCTGAAGAACTGCGGAGAATGGGTCAAGCCATAAACCATCAGCCACCCCAGACCTGCTCCGAGCAGTCCTCCGGCCAGCGAGAGCGCCACCGCCTCGCTCACGAACAGTCCCAGCACGCCGCGCTTGGTGAATCCCAACGTCTTCAGCACAGCTACTTCGCGGGTTCGCTCGCGAATGGACATCGCCATGGTATTAGCCGACACCAGAAGCGTAGCGAAGACCACCGCCGAGCAGATGCTCAGAATGAATGCTTTCACATTGCCCATCATGGCGACGAATTCCAGGCCGAATGCCTTCTCACTCTCCGTTTTAGTAGGCTGCGGTGAGTTGCGGAACGTATCGTCCACGGCGCTGGCTATTCTGCTCACGTCTCCGGGGGACGCCGCGAGAATGCTGAAAGTGCCCGCCCTGCCCTTGAAGAAGTCCACGGCTTCTTCGACGTATTTTGCGTTGAAGTAAACCGACTTGTTGTCCGGGTTGGTGTGATAAATCCCACGGATGTTCAACTCAAGATTGATGGGATAGATTGTCCCCTGCAAAACGATGCGATCGCCGAGCTTCCATCCGTACTTCTTCGCCAGGGAGTCGTTGACAATTACACCCTGGCGATCGCGCTGCCAGGCCGTAGCTTGTTCTTGCGGTATTTCGACGTCCCGGTAAACCTTGAAGAACTCCTCCGGATCGGTGCCGAACTGCGCGAAAAAATTCTCCGGCTTCTGATCTTTGTAGATGCCGCCAAACCACGACACCGGCACCACCGAGACGACGCCGGGAATCGCCCGAATCTTTTCCCGGTAATAGCCGGGCAGATTAAATGTCAGCGAAACGCGATGCCGCACCACCAGCCGCTCTGCCGATTCAGCGCTGCCCTGGTCGAGATAAAAAGCTCGCCATATAGTCATCATCAGGGTGAGCAGGAGCAAAGAAAAAGCGATGCTCAACACCGTCAGCGTGCTGCGTCGTTTGTTGCGAAACGCATTCTTCGTGACGAACCGGGTCAATGTCATTGGCGTACTCCAGAGGATATCGGAAGCCTGGGATTCAGGGCAGTTGCGTTCCGACCCAGCAAGGATAGACGAAGTATCTTGCCATCGACAACCGAAGATTCGATTTGTACGATGCGTAAAATGCTCATTCTCACCGAACCCTCTTCTACGATCTATATATTTAAGATCTATATTTTCGCGGCGTCGATTCCACTACAAGTGGAGATCGTCATCGGCCTGAGATGACAAATGTCACACAATGCCTGCATAACAATTACAACCGGCGGGGCAACCATAAAGTTATGCCCAATTTCGACAGAGGCAGATATCGCAAACGCGTATTCATCGACGTGCATGAGTCGAATCGTCCCTCGTCGCCGAAGGCCATGAACCCCCCGAGCCCATCGACTACATCGGTCGACTGGCGGACTGCTTGCGGCAAGCCATTGCTTAGGCCGGCGCAACTGCCCACCAGACCCGCGTTCTGAGCTTACCTTGGTAACTCGAAGCTTGGCACGAGCAGAGATATCCTAACCCTGCCCATTCTTCTGGGTGTTTATCCGAGCTTGATCGCGCCGTTGCGAAAGGCTCGCGATGTGTCGCCAATGCTCGCGATGTGTAGAGCGGAAGAGAATGAATGCCTACGAAAATCGGCCATTTCGAAATACTAAGTGAACTGGCGAAGTCCCCTACCAGCACGGTCTACAAAACCCACGACCCTGAAAGTGGGCAGACGATTGCATTGAAGGCAATCCAGTTGAGCGCGTTTGGGGAGAATGCATCGGCGCTCGAACAGGCGCTGTTGTCCGAGTCCGAAAAGACCAAGGGTCTGAGCAACCCGAACATCACAAATATATTTGGCGCGGGTCAAATCGACGGCCAGTTCTGCGCCGGCATGGATTACGTTCAGGGCAACAGCATCGCCACCATGCTGGCCCGCAAGGAAGGATTCTCCATTTGGGACCTTCTCGATATTGGACGGCAGTTGTGCAGCGGCTTCGAGTATGCC
>Ga0193751_1000769_pt1 | contig 22790 bp, 24 predicted proteins | sample L1c2metaG_FD_143050 | JGI IMG/M metagenome (GOLD analysis project Ga0193751, IMG submission 143050) | Soil microbial communities from a riparian zone of the East river system, Colorado, United States - L1c2 | ecosystem: Environmental > Terrestrial > Soil > Riparian zone | place: USA: East River... | reverse complement strand
TGATTCACACTACCTGAGATATTGCGAGGGAAACCTGGAATGACCTCCGGCTTGCCGACATCAGCAGCGTCCCCGGTTCCCAGCCCGCATCCGCTTGATGCTGCGCAGGGAATCTGGAGGGTGATCACTGCATCCTCGGTCGGAACGATGATCGAGTGGTACGACTTCTACATCTTCGGCAGCCTCGCGGCCATCATCTCGACGCAATTCTTTCCCGGCGACAACCCGACCGCAAGCTTCCTCAAGACGCTGGCAACTTTTGCGGTTGGGTTTGCTGTGCGTCCCTTTGGCGCGCTGGTATTCGGCCGCATCGGCGACCGAACAGGCAGAAAATTCGCCTTTCTCGCGACGCTGCTAATCATGGGCGGCTCAACCGCGGCGATAGGGTTCTTGCCTGGCTACGCCCGGATTGGACTTGCGGCGCCCGTTATTCTCGTGATTTTGCGGCTGCTACAAGGCCTCGCACTCGGAGGAGAGTACGGCGGTGCCGCAGTCTACGTTGCCGAGCACGCGCCGGATGGACGTCGCGGCTATTACACGAGCTTCATTCAGACAACCGCGACGCTCGGACTCTTCATATCTCTCGCCGCCATTCTGATCGTGCGCGGACTTGTCGGGGAAGAGGCGTTCAAGGTTTGGGGCTGGCGCGTGCCATTTATTTTGTCGCTGCTCCTCGTTGGGATCTCCTATTATATACGAATGCGGCTGCGAGAGTCTCCGCTGTTCACCATTCTGAAGGACACCGGAAAGACTTCGCGCGCTCCGATTCGGGAGAGCTTCGGCACGTGGCCGCGCTGGAAGATCTTCCTCATCGTCCTCTTCGGCGCGACGGCTGGTCAAGCCGTCGTCTGGTATACCGGACAATTCTACGCTCTGCTTTTCCTGCAAACTGTTCTGAAAGTCCCGCTCGTGACATCCTATGTGTGCGTGGCGGTCGCACTGATTTTGGGAGCACCACTCTTCGTATTTTTTGGCGGGCTCTCGGACAGAATTGGTCGAAAGAAGATCATGATGACAGGGAATCTCATTGCAGCGATTCTCTACGTGCCCATCTACCACGCGATGAAGTTCTACTCGAATCCCGTGAATGCCGTCGCTCTGACGGCCCTGGTTTTCGTCCAGGTCGTTTTCGTCACAATGGTTTACGGCCCGATCGCCGCGTTTCTGGTCGAAGCTTTTCCGGCAAGGATCAGATACACATCGCTGTCGCTGCCATATCACTTTGGCAACGGGTGGTTTGGTGGATTCCTCCCGATCATTGCGACGGCCCTGGTCGTGCGGACGGGAAATATTTACGCCGGACTCGCATTTCCGATCGTCGTTGCGCTGATCACCGTTGTTGTGGGGTCATTGTTGCTCGACGATAAGCACAACGAGAGCATTTGGGCCGAGGTGCACGACGGTGGCAACCCGATTGTGACTTCGGCGATGCGCGCGTGAACCGGAGCGCCTCATAGGATGATTCTTGTTGCCGCCGTGTTGTTGCTGGGAATCGCGCAGCAACGCGATTCCACGCTCGAGACAATCGAGGCCCGGATTCAGCAGGAGCCAGGCGCGCAGGTTGGACTGGCGTACATGGATCTCGCCTCGCGCGACACGCTCTTTCTGAACGCAGATACCAGCTTTCACGCCGCAAGCACGATGAAGGTGCCGGTGATGATCGAGCTTTTCCGCCGCGCGCACACCGGATCGTTCACAATGAGCCAGCGCCTGATGGTGGTGAATCAGTTTGCGTCCATTGTCGATGGCTCACCCTACGCGCTGGACGTGGGTTCCGACAGCGACAGCACGCTCTATCGCCGGATCGGTGGACGCGTTCCGGTCGACACACTCCTCCGACTGATGATCACTCGCTCGAGCAACTTCGCCACGAACATCCTGATCACTCTTGTTGGTGCGGGCCAGGTGACTCGCACCATGAGAGCGCTTGGCGCGCAGAGGATACAGGTGCTCCGCGGTGTCGAGGATGGAAAGGCATTCGACAAGGGACTGAACAACACGACAACGGCGCGCGATCTCGCGATAATCCTGCGAGCCATAGAAGAGGGCAAGGCGGCCGCGCCTGAAGCGACACGCGAGATGCGCGAGATTCTGCTTGCCCAGGAATTCAACGAGAAAATTCCGGCGGGGTTGCCGGCCGGAGTGCGTGTCGCGCACAAGACGGGCGAGATCACTGCGCATTCTCACGACGCGGCGATAGTATATCCCCCCGGCAGGGCTCCGTATGTCCTCGTCGTCCTCACACGCGGAATTCAGGACGGCGCCAAATCGAGTAAGCTCATCGCCGACATCTCGTCGATCATCTATGCGCGGAACACCGCGCATTCATCTCCGATCCGCGCGCGGGCGAGCCAGCAATGAAAGTCGCTTTTCTGGGACTCGGAGACATCGGTGAGCTGATGGCGGCCCATCTCGCGCGCCCTCCATTCGAGCTCGTGGTATGGAACCGCACGGCCTCGAGAGCCGAGGAGTTTGCGCGCGCACACCCGGCGCGCGTGGCATCGACACCGGCCGATGCAGTGAAGGACGCGCAGGTCATCATCACGTGTCTGCCGTCGTCGGTCGAAGTGGAGGCCGTCCTCCACGGCGAGAACGGAATGCTCGAATCGCTACGCAAAGGATCCGTGCTGGTCGATTGTACTTCGGGAGACCCGCCAACGTCGCGCTCTATTGCCGCGGAGCTCGGTGGCCGAGGAGTGGAATTCATCGACGCACCGGTGAGTGGTGGTACTACGGCTGCGAAGGCCGGCACGCTGACCGTCATGTGGGGTGGCGAGGAGTCGGTTTTCGAGCGTGTGCGTCCTGTGATCGAGGCGTTTGGGAAGAGGATCGTTCACGCAGGAGGCATCGGCGCCGGGGATGCGCTCAAAGCGGTCAACAATGCTCTTCTCGCTGTGCACATACTCTCTGCGGCCGAAGGTCTGGTGGTCCTACTCAAAGCCGGCGTGAATCCAACGACGGCGCTCGAAGTGATCAACGCATCGAGTGGTCGATCCAACAGCTCGGAGAACCTCATACCGCAGCGGGTGCTGACGCGCGCTTTTCCGCGCACGTTCAGGCTCGCGCTGCTCGAGAAGGACATCGGTATTGCGGCAGTGCTCGCCGAAGATCTGGACGTGCACACGCCGATCATCTCGCTTGCGGCCGAGCGATTTCACGAGGCGCGCGAGAAACTCGGGGAGGAAGCCGACCACGTGGAAGCCGTGAAGATGGTCGAAGAGGAAAACGGAGTCATCATCAAGTAGCGGCAACAGCTTCAATTAACCGTCGCTCGGCGCCATATTTGTGCACCAATGACCACGAAAACCACGACGGTCCTCGACACCAGGGCCGTCGAGCGCACCTTGAAGCGGATGTCGGTGGAGTTAGTCGAGCTCAACCACGGCACAGATGATCTGATCATTGGTGGAATACAACGCCGCGGGGTGCAGCTCGCCGACCGGCTAGTCCACATGATCGAAGAGGGCGAAGGCGTCTCCGTTCCTCAGGGCTCGCTCGACATCACGCTCTACCGCGATGACCTCCAGACTGTCGGTCCCCGCCCGGTGGTTGGTCCCACCTATTTGCCCTGGGATCTCGATGGAAAGCATATCGTGATCGTTGACGACGTGCTCTACACTGGTCGCACCGTCCGCGCAGCGCTAGACGAGCTGGCGGATTTTGGACGGCCCGCGAAGATATCCCTCGCGGTGCTGATCGATCGCGGCGGTCGCGAGCTACCCATTCACGCCGACGTCGTCGGCAAGAAGATCGACGTGGGTGGTGACGAGCGAGTCGATGTGATGGTTGCGGAGCTGGACAAGCGCACCGAGGTCGTGATCGTGCCCAAGTCCGCGGCGTGACGGGGACGCTCGGAAAAGATCTACTCGGCCTCGAGTCGCTGACCGGCGACCAGATTCGACTCATTCTCGACACCGCGGAGCCGTTCAAGGAAATCAGCGAGCGCGCGATCAAGAAGGTACCGGCGCTGCGCGGCTCGACGATCGTGAATCTCTTTTTCGAGAACTCGACGCGCACCAGAATCTCGTTCGAGTTCGCCGAGAAGCGGTTGTCGGCGGACACAGTGAATGTCTCGACGTCGGGATCGAGTGTATCAAAGGGCGAGACGCTCGTCGACACCGCGCGAAATCTCGAAGCCATGCGGATCGACATGGTCGTGATTCGCCACTCGGCGTCGGGCGCGGCGCAATTCCTGGCCGAGCGGATTCAGTCGAACGTCATCAATGCCGGAGACGGAACACACGAGCACCCGACGCAGGGTCTCCTCGACATCCTCACGCTTCGCGATCGATTCGGCGACCTCAAAGGCCGAAGAATCTGTATCTGCGGTGACATCCTGCACTCGCGCGTGGCGAGATCCAATATTTGGGGGCTCACCAAGCTTGGCGCTGAAGTCGCGGTGTGCGGGCCGCGATCGCTGCTGCCGAATGCGATCGACGAGTTCGGGGTAACGATCTTCGACAGAATCGACGAGGCGATTGAGTGGGCCGAAGCGCTCAACGTGTTGAGGCTGCAATTCGAGCGGATGACGGCTGGTTATATCCCGTCAGCTCGTGAATACAATAGAGTATTCGGCGTCTCTCGCGAGAGGCTCGACCGCGCTCCGCGTGACATTCTGATTCTGCACCCCGGCCCAATGAACCGCGGCGTGGAGATCGACTCCGACGTCGCCGACGGACCGCATAGCGTGATACTCGATCAGGTCACGAACGGAGTGGCCGTGCGAATGGCGGTGCTGTACCTGCTTGCCGGCGGAAAGCCCGAACTGGCCGAGGCGGCGAAAGGCGGACGAGCGCGTGACGCGGGGGACAGGGAATGAAGCCGATTCTCCTGCGCGGCGGGACGCTCGTTGATCCCTCGCAGAAACTGAACGAGCGCGGCGATCTCCTGATCGCTGACGGAGCGATCGCAGGATTCGGTCGGACGATCGACAATCCCGACGATGCCGATGTCCTCGACTGCGCTGGGCTCATCGTGTCGCCCGGCTTCATCGATGTCCACTGCCACCTGCGCGAGCCGGGCCGCGAAGATGTCGAGACTGTCGCGACTGGTGCGCGCGCTGCCGCCGCTGGAGGATTCACGGCGGTGTGCGCGATGCCAAACACTGATCCGGTCACCGACAATCAGGCAGCGGTTGGATTCATCGTGCGACAGGCGCAGCGCGCGGCAGCGGCACGCGTGTATCCAATTGGCGCGATCTCGGTTCGGCAGGAAGGGCAGGTTCTGGCAGAATTCGGCGAGATGGTGGGGGCCGGCGCAATCGCGGTGAGCGATGACGGGAAGCCTGTAGTGAGCGCGCAGCTGATGCGGACCGCGCTCGAGTACGCGCGGACGTTCAAGATTCCCGTGATCGACCACTGTGAGGAGCCGACGCTCGCCGCGGGCGGCGCGATGAACGAAGGAATCGTGAGCGCTCAGCTAGGGTTGAAGGGCGTCCCAGCGGAAGCCGAAGAGATCATGGTGATCCGTGACATTCTGCTCGCGCGATTGACGGGGGGTCACGTCCATCTTGCGCACATGAGCACCAAGGGATCAGTCGAGCTGATTCGTTGGGGAAAGGAGCGCGGCATTCGGGTGACCGCGGAGGTTTGTCCGCACCACCTCTCGCTCACGGAAGAAAGCGTTCGCGGCTATGACACGAACGCCAAGATGAACCCGCCACTGCGGACCGCAGCGGACATCGACGCCCTGCGCGAAGCCGTGAAGGATGGAACGATTGATCTCATCGCGACGGATCACGCGCCGCACCACTACGACGAGAAGGAGCGCGAGTTCGCGGATGCGCCGAACGGAATCGTGGGACTGGAAACCGCACTCGCGGTAATCGTGACCAATCTCGTCGAGAAGGGCTATCTCGACTTTCCGAAGCTGGTCGATCGGATGTCGTGCACGCCGGCGCGGATCTTCAATCTTCCGGGTGGCTCGCTGAAGCGCGGAGCGGCAGCAGACGTCACCGTCTTCGATCCTACCGCGCGGTGGAAAGTGGATCCGTCGAAATTTCTCTCCAAGGGACGGAACAGTCCTTACACAGGAATGCCCCTGGTTGGGCGTGCGGCTTGTACTATTGTGGCTGGGTCGGTCGTCTATCGCTCGGGACTTCCCGTCCGTGATCGGGGAGCATGAATCGAGTTGGGGGATGAAGCACGATGGCTGAGAGGGATCCGGTCTCACTGGATGCGCTCAATGGATTGCTAAAGGAGCGCCAGAGGTACGAGGAGTGGCTAGCGGCGCTGGAAGAAAAGCGCGCTTCCACTTCAGATGCCGTGTACCAGCGAGTGCAGGCGGATTATCAAACGCGCCTGCGCGAAGTATCGGGCAAGCTTGCGGAGCGTGCGGGTGAGCTGCGCGAGAACATCGATGCGTTGACGCTTCGGCTCGAAGAGATCTCGCGCCAGGAAACGCAGCAACGCGAGGCGCGCCAGGAAGCGGAGCTTCGCGCAGCTGTCGGCGAGTACTCCGACAAGCAATGGAAGGAAATCGGCGGCGCCTGGGACAAGGAGCTCACTCGACTCGTAAAGGAGAAGGGCGCGGTTGATGCCCAGCTCAACGATCTCAATCGAATCTTCGCGCTCAGTGTGAAGGAAAAGCAGTCGGAGGCAGCGGCGCTCCGCGTCAGCGGTGCGGACGGCGCCAGAGCGCCGATCTCGCCGGTTGTCCCGCGTCCGGCCGTGCCCGAGCCACCCAGGCTCAACCCTCCGCCTCGAATAGAGCAACCGGCTGCTGCAAGACCACCGTCGCCGCCAAGCGCTGGTTCTCGCTCGCCGTTCGATGATTTCCCGGTCCTTCGCCCGGCTACTAGCACGCCACCCGCAACGACGGCGGTGGCTACGCCTCCTTCGGTTCCGAAGAGCGGTGGCTCGCACGATCCCCGGTCGGAGCAGCACAAGACGCTCAAGTGCCCGGAGTGCGGAGCAGCCAATTACCCGACAGAGTGGTACTGCGAACGGTGCGGCGGAGAGCTTGCTACGATGTAGTTCGCTGTAGTTCGGTGGGATTGGAACTGCAAAGAACGAGTGGTCAGCCCATAGCCTGCAGCTTAATAGCTTTTAGCCTTACTACGTCGGGACGCTCCGTTGCCCGAATCTCGGCACAGGCAACTGCGCTTGGCATTACACCAATCGTAACGTCCCGACATTTGTAGCTAATGGCCGACAGCTGTGGGCTATTGGCTGACCACTCGTTCTGTTGCAGTTCGTTTCAGCAAAAAAAAAAAAAAAGAGGCGCCTATGGGCGCCTCTTCGAATTTCAGCTTTCGAAACTACTTCGCCGCTTTTGCGAGCCGGCTCTTGTGCCTGGCTGCCGCGTTCTTGTGGATCAGCCCCTTCCGCGACGCGCGATCGAGAAGCTTCACCGCCGCAAGCCTTTCCTCGGCGTTGCCACCGGCGGACGCGCGCTTTAGGGCGGTGCGTAGCGCGGATCTCTGGGCGCGATTTCGAATCGCGGCCGCGCGCGATTTCCGCATGTTTTTCTTCGCTGAAGCAATATTGGGCACGAACTGATCTCCGGGAGTTTTTGGCTGCGATTGTAGCCGCGAAATGTACGTCCCGCGCTCTCCTATATCAAGCCGCCACAGTGTGTTAACTTCTACGCGCGGACTCTCCCTCAACCCGGAAGAGATTGGACAAGTTTCAGAATTTCATACTCATCGCGCCCGTCCTGTTGTTCTCAATGGTTGCGCACGAGTACGCGCATGGGTACGCGGCGCTGAAGCAGGGTGATACCACGGCTTACTCCCTTGGGCGGCTGACCTGGAACCCGATTCCGCACATCGACCTGTTCATGACCATCCTGCTGCCGCTTTTCACCTACTTCACAACCGGCATCGCTTTCGGCGGGGCCAAACCGATTCCCGTAATTCCGCGCAACTACCGCAATTACAAGCGCGGCGACATCATCGTGTCGCTTGCCGGCGTTACGACCAACTTCATAATCGCCATCTTCTGTGTTCCGCTGGTAATCGCAGTTGGCTCCATTGGCCGATTTGTTCCAACGTTGGCGGAGAGCTGCGCGCTGGTCCAGACGATGCTCTTGTATGGAGTTTTGATCAATCTCGCGCTGGCAGCGTTCAACCTGATCCCGATTCCTCCGCTCGACGGCTCGCACGTATTCAAGTACATCCTGCCGCCGGCCTGGGCCCTCAACTATCAGCGCCTGGGCGCTCAAGGTCTCATCCTTCTCTTTCTTCTCATTAGCTTCGGTGGTCCGGTACTGAATCTCTGGTTCAGGCCTGTGCTGTTTCTCGACCAACTGGCAACGCGCGCGGTATTCCCATACCTCATTCCCAGCCAATGGACGATGTAGCGCTCGTTTCTCCGACCCGGGCAACAGATCCCGGCCCGTCGGAAGTCTTCCTGGTCGAGCTCGCTGAATTCTCTGGTCCGCTCGATCTGCTGCTCTCGCTCATTCGCGACGAGCAAATAGACATTTACGACATTCCGATCGCTCGCATCGCCGAGCAGTTTCTCGCGCGCATCTCCACCCTCAAGCTGGATGAAGCCGCCGACTATCTCGAGATGGCCGCGCGTCTCGTTCGTATCAAGGCGCAGATGCTGCTGCCGAAGCGTGAAGGCGACGACGTCTGGGACGATCCACGTGCCGAGCTCGTGCGGCGCCTGCTCGAGTATCAGCAGGTGAGAGAAGTAGTGGACGTGCTGGAGCGAAGAAGCGAGGATCGACGCGGCAGATTCGCCCGCGCCTACACGCAGCAACAAATTCAGATTCCCGTCGCGGGCCCTCTGACGATCTCGCTGCCTGAGCTCCTGAGCGCGGTCGATCGCGTATTGCGTCTCGCGCGCAAACCACACATCCACGACGTAGTTCCTCGCGCCCTCGATGTGGACGGCGCGATTGGAATCGTCCGAGCGCTGCTCTCCATTCGTGCTCACGCACACTGGAGAGACGTCGTTCCAAAAAAGGCCGAGCCGTGGGAAGTGCTGTCACTCTTGTTGGCTCTGCTCGAGCTCGCGAAGCTGGGCGAGCTCAGACTTGCACAGCCGCGCCCCTTTGCCGCATTTGAGATAACGCGTGACCCCTCTAGCGAAGCTGCTTGAAGCCGCGCTCTTCGCGAGCGCTGTTCCTGTACCGGTGGATGCGTTGCGCGCGATGGCGAAGCACGCGGACGATGGCGAGTCGACGCTCGACTCTGCGCTCGCGGAGCTTCGCGACCACTACGATACGGACGGGCACGGAGTCGAGCTGATAGAAGTCGCGGGTGGCTGGCAGATCCTGACGCGCCCCGAGTATACCGAGGCAATCGAACGCGCGCAGCTCGCGGCGCGGCCGCAACGTCTCTCGGCCGCAGCGCTCGAAACCCTCGCGATCATCGCCTATCGTCAACCGATTGGCAGAGCTGAAATCGAGGAGATCCGCGGAGTTGGCGCGGGCGCAATCCTCAAGTCGCTGCACGAACGTGCCCTCATCGACATCGTCGGTCGCGGCGAAGGACTCGGCCGACCCCTGCTCTATGGAACTACTCCCGCGTTTCTAGAGCAGTTCGCGCTGCGGCATCTCGAAGAGCTGCCGCGCGCCGACGAGCTCGCGATCGCGCTGCGCGCTCCCCGGCAAACTCCGACTTCTGTAGCCGCCACAAAGGACAACGGCGAGGCCCCGCCACGGGCAGACTGATGCCCGAGTCCATGAGGATCCAGCGCGCCCTCGCGCGCGCAGGAGTAGCATCGCGGCGCGGCGCCGAGGAGCTCGTCGCCGCAGGACGCGTAAGGATCAACGGCGCCATCGCGGAGACCGGCCAGAGCGTCAATCCCGAGCGTGACGCCATCACGGTCGACGGGAAAAAGGTAAAGGCTCCGGCCGTTTTTCCCAGCTGGATAGTCCTCAACAAGCCAACCGGTGTGCTCACGACCCGCGCCGATCCCGGTGGACGGCGCACGGTGTTCGATCTGGTCGACGACGTCCCGGGCCTCACGTACGTCGGCCGGCTCGATTACATGACCGAAGGCCTGCTTCTCCTGACTACTGACGGGGACGCGGCGCACAAATTGACACACCCGAGCAACGAAATCGAGCGCACGTACGTGGCAACGGTGCGGGGCGATGGCGCTCAAGCGGCACGCGCCGCTATGAGAGGGGTAGAGCTGGAGGATGGCCTGGTCGTACCGCGCGACGTTTCGGTGCGCAGAGTTGGAAGAGGGATGTGGGATCTCGAGCTCACGATTGCGGAGGGACGAACTCGGGAAGTCAGAAGATTGTGTGAGGCTCTCGAGCTCAAAGTCGAGCGGCTGGTGCGCATCAAGTTCGGACCGATCAAGCTCGGGTCGCTGGAGTCGGGAAAGACCCGGCCGCTGACGGCACGGGAAAAAGAGATGATCTCCGCTCTCACCAGAGGCGGCGACGGAAGCAAGACCATTAAGCGAGGACCAACAGGTGACCGGAAACGCCGTTACAGCCGCTGACGCATCGATAGTTCAGGAGGTCGTGAGGCAGGTCGGCCGCCGCATCGTCGGCCAGGACTACATGGTCGAGCGCCTTCTCATAAGTCTGCTCACCGGCGGACACGTGTTGCTCGAGGGCGTGCCGGGACTCGCCAAGACTCTCACGGTGCGAACTCTGGCAGAGGCGATCAACACGAGCTTCAGCCGCATCCAGTTCACGCCCGACCTTCTCCCCGCGGACGTCGTCGGAACTCAGATCTACGACCAGTCCAACGGAAAGTTCTCCGTGAAGAAGGGACCAATCTTCGCCAACATCATTCTCGCGGACGAAATCAATCGCGCCCCAGCCAAAGTGCAGGCGGCTCTGCTCGAAGCGATGCAGGAGAAGCAGGTAACGATCGGCGGCACGACGCACATTCTCGAAGAGCCGTTCCTCGTTCTCGCGACGCAAAACCCGATCGAGCAGGAGGGTACCTATCCGCTGCCTGAAGCGCAGGTAGATCGATTCATGCTCAAGCTGCACGTCGGATATCCATCGCGCGATGAGGAGAAGGAGATCCTGCGCCGAATGGCGGGGGGCGAGCCAATCCCCGTGGATCGCGTCGCGACACCGGCGCAGATTCTCGCCAGTCGACGACACATCGCCGCGCTTTACATGGACGATCGGATTGTCGACTACATCGTTGAGATCGTACACGCTACCAGAAACCCAGAAGAAGCGGGACTCGCCGAGCTCAAGCCTCTGATCGAGTTCGGTGCAAGTCCACGCGCGACGCTCTCCCTCGCACAGGCGTCCCGCGCGCACGCATTCCTCCGCGGCCGAGCGTTTGTCACTCCGGACGATGTAAAGGCAATAGCGCCCGACGTGCTGCGGCACCGCGTGCTCCGGACATATGAAGCCGAGGCCGAAGAAGTGACGAGCGACGAGATTGTCGCGCGGGTGCTGAGCGCCATTCCAGCGCCGTGATCGGAAAATTCCGTCTTCGCGGGCGGAGCAAGCCAACTCCGCCACGCACGCCCGAGAAACCAATGGGTGTGCCGCCGGAAATTCTCCGGCAGGTTAAGCTCATCGAGCTTCGCACGCGCGGCTTGGTCAACTCGGTTTTTACGGGCGAATACCGCTCCGTGTTCAAGGGGCAGGGGATGGAGTTCTCGGAAGTCCGCGAGTACCAGCCGGGCGACGAGGTGCGCTCGATCGACTGGAACGTCACGGCGCGGATGCGTCGTCCGTTCGTCAAGCGCTACATCGAAGAGCGCGAGCTCACCGTCATGCTCGTCGTCGATCTTTCCGGATCCGAGAGATTCGGAACGGTAAAACGATTCAAGAGCGAGCTCGCGAGCGAGCTGGCGGCGGTGCTCGCGATGTCGGCCATTCGCAACAATGATCGCGTCGGCCTCTTGTTGTTCACCGACCGCGTCGAGCACGTGATTCCGCCGAGGAAGGGAAGGAGACACGTGCTTCGCATCATACGCGATCTGCTGGCGTTCGAGCCCGTCGGTCAGGGAACCGACATGGTAATCGCGATCGATTACGTCGCGCGGATGCTGAACGAGCACGCGATCGTGTTCATCGTATCCGATTTTCTCGAGGCGGACATCGACCATCCGCTCAAGCTGCTGGCGCAGCGTCACGATGTCGTGGCGGTGACGGTCGAAGATCCGAGCGAGAGGCAGCTCCCCGACATCGGTATCGCGCGACTGATCGATCCCGAGACAGGAGAGACCTTCGAGGTGGATACAAGCCACCCGCTGGTCCGCGACTCCTACTCGAAAAGAGTGTCAGACGAGCGCGAGGCGCGTAAGCACTTGCTGCGAAGATTGGCGATCGACGAGGTGGCTGTGCGTACGGAAGCGGGCGTGGTCGAGCCGCTGCTGCGGTTCTTTCGCGCGCGGGAAACGAGAGCACGCCGGCGGTGATCGTGCTCGCGAAAGCACTGCTGCTTCTCCAGGTGGCGGTCTCGCCACCAGTGCAGGGCCGCCCAGCGCAAACGGGCCCTTTGCCCGTGCAAATGGGCTACAAGGTGAGTCCGGATACCGTCATCATCGGACAGCCATTCGATCTCTTTGTCAAAGTGCTCGCGCCCAAGGGAGTTCGATTCGAGTTTCCGGCGGGCCCCGACACCGCTACGCAAAATGGCGTTCGTCCGATCGAGCTACGAGGCGAAAAGCTCGTCTCGGTTTTGGGTGATACCGCGGTTGCCCTCTATCATCTCGTGGCGTGGGACGTTGGAGTGCAGCCCCTCCACCTCGCGGATGTGCGCGTTACCTCCGGTGGCACCGAGCGGCGCGCGCCGCTCGGTGCTGCTTCTGTTTTCGTCCGTTCTGTGCTGCCGGCAGACTCGGCGCTCAGAATACCAAAGCTGCCGCGCCCGCTCATCGTGCTGCCGATATTCAACTGGTGGCCGTGGCTCGCGTTGCTCGCGGCAATCATCGTCGCGGTACTCATCGCGTGGGCGTGGTATCGCTATCGGAATCGTCCAAAGGCACCAATCGATCCTTACGTCCGCGCCCAGAGAGAATTCGAGCGGATCGAGGCCTTGAGACTGGTTGAAAACCGGCGCCAAGAGGAGTATCTGACGTCGATGGTGGATGTGGCGCGGGAATACCTGGCGGCGAGAGTGCCAGGAGTGCGCCGCTCTGATACGACGACTGAATTGTTGCGAACCATGCAGCCGCGTGATGGCGTCGAAGCGCGCCTGCCCGAGCTGCTGGAGCGCGCCGACCTGGCGAAGTTCGCCCGCGCAAACGTGGCCACAGACGTAGCTGCCGAGGGCGGACGGACCGCACGCGAAATCGTCGACCACGTTGAAGCCAGGGTCAATCCCGAATCCGAACCGGCCAAGAAAGCTGCGGCGGCTGCGAAAGGGCGCGCAGCATGACGGTCTTCGGCTCATTGGAGCTCTACACGCCCGAAGCTCTCTGGCTCCTCTTGCTGCTGCCAGTGTGGTGGCTCTGGAGGAGAAAACGGCGCAAGGACGCCATCGTGTTCTCCCGGACGTCGGTGCTTGCATCCGGGCCGTCTACGGGCAGCTGGATTCCGAAGGCGATCTTTCTGCTCAGAAACCTGGCACTCGCATCGCTCATCGTCGCGCTCGCGCGCCCCCGATCGGGTGCGCACGTGGAGACCCAGACGAGCGAAGGAATCAACATCGTCCTCGCAATCGATCTGTCGAGCTCGATGCTCGCGCTCGACTTTCGTCCAGCGAATCGCATCGAGGTCGCCAAGCAGACAGTGAAGCGGTTCATCGCGCGCCGAACGTCGGACCGGATCGGCATCGTCGCATTTGCCGGAGAAGCGCTGACGCAGGTTCCGCTCACGACGGACTACCCGGTTGTGATGCAGGCAGTCTCGAATCTGCAGGCTGGACAGCTCGAGGACGGTACTGCAATTGGAACCGCGATCGCGACTGCGGCAAACAGACTGCGAGACGCACCAGGAAAATCGAAGGTCCTGATCCTCCTAACCGACGGGGTAAATAATCGTGGGACCGTTGATCCCCTGACAGCGGCAAAGGCAGCCGCCGCGTACGGCATAAAGATCTACGGCATCGGAGTCGGGACCGTGGGGATGGCGCCGGTACCCATCGGACGAAATGCGGCGGGTGGCCTCAATTACCAGTACCAGCCAGTCGAGATCGACGAGGCCCTTCTGACCAACATCGCACGGATGACGGGCGGACAATATTTCCGCGCCCGAGACGCGGCTGCGCTTCAGAACATCTACGCCTACATCGATCAAATGGAGCGAGCACCGGTACACTCGAGCACAGTTGTGCGTTATCGCGAGCTCTATCGCTGGCCACTGCTCCTGGGTTTGCTGGCGTTGTTTGGCGAGCTCGCGCTCGTCGCGTGGAAGGCGCCGCTGCCGTGATGAGCTACGCGCGCTTCGTGCAATGGCCGTGGGCGATAGCGCTCGCGGTGGTTCTGCCAATCATCACGATCTGGCTCGTGCGGTGGGGCGTCCACGCGCGCGCTGCGCGACTCTCACGGCTCGGCACCCCTTCCATGATCGCGCGGCTCGCTCCGTCGATCACGCCCGGTCGTACCTGGACACGCGTCCTTCGTGCTGCGCTCGCGACGCTCCTGCTCGGCGTCGCCTTTGCTGGTCCGCGCTGGGGAATAGAGCAGACCGTCGTCAAGCAACAGGGAGTCGATGTGGTTCTCGCACTCGATGCGTCGCTGTCGATGCTCGCGACGGACGAGAAACCGAGCCGCCTTCTGGCAATGAAGCAGGAGATCAATCGCTTGCGGGATCTATCGCCCGGAGATCGCTTCGGCCTGCTTGCGTTCGCTGGACGCAGCTACATCCTGACCCCGCTCACCGTGGACAACAGCGCGCTCGACCTGTTTCTGCAAAACCTCGATCCGTCGATTGTGGGTCAGGGCGGGAGCTCGCTCGCCAGCGCGCTACGACAGGCGACGAATCTCCTCTCGCTCAACAAGTCGCCAGGAGATCGCGCGATCGTACTCATGAGCGACGGCGAGGGATTCGACAATCCGGGGGAAGCCATCGCAGAGGCGGGACACGCCCGCGACGCAGGAATTGCGGTGATCACGGTGGGATTCGGCACCACCGAGGGCTCGACCATTCCAATCGTCGAGAATCGCGTCGTGACACAGAAGCGGGATGAGAACGGCAACATCGTCATCACCCGCTACGATCCTCAGCTTCTCAAACAGATCGCGGATGAAGCAAAGGGCGTTTTCGTCGATGCGCGAACGCCCGACAAGGCCGGACAGATTCGTAAGGCTCTCAATGCTCTTCACGCCAACCCCCGCTCGGTTGTCTCGGGTGAGAACCTGGCGTCACAGTATCAATGGTTCGTCCTTGCCGCGCTCCTTCTCCTCGCGGCCGATACCTTCTCGCAGACGAGGCGTCGTCGCGGGCGGGCGATAGCCGCCGCCGCGACCACCGCGACGATGCTTCTGGTTACAACCTCCTGCCGGCGCGCGCCAGAGCGCGACAAGGCCGCCATTGCTCTATACAACGCCGGGACGACTCTGCTCAGGAGAGATTCTCTCAAGCCCGCTGTCGCGCCGCTCACCCGTGCTGCGGATTCAAAGGACACCGAGGTCAGACACCACGCGAGATTCAACCTTGGTCTCGATTATCTCGTTCAGGGTCTTCACACCAAGGATTCCGCTGATGCGCCGCTCGACACCGCCCTCTATCGCTACAAGCAGATTCTAGTGGTCGCCGTCGCCGATTCCGACGCGCGGTGGAACTACGAGCTCGCACTTCGAAAGAGAAAAGGCGGCGGAGGCGGAGGGGGCGGTGGTGGGGGAGGAGGCGGCGGCGGTGGGAGCGCCAACCCGAATCCATCGCCGGCGCAAAGTCGGAATCAGGCTCCCGCGCCCAAACCTGTACCGGGCATGACGCCGCAGCAGGCAGAAGCCGTGCTCAATGCCGCGGAAGATCAGGAGACGGACGTGCAGGGCAAGCGCCAAAAGAAGAACGTTCCGACGCCACCGCACGGTAAGGATTGGTAGCTTAGCAAGATGCCGTCAATCTCGATTCTCCCTCCCGCCGTTGCTGACCAAATCGCCGCTGGCGAGGTCGTCGAGCGTCCGTCGTCAGTGCTCAAGGAGCTGGTCGAGAACTCGGTCGACGCCGGAGCCTCCGCGATCGACATAGCGATCGAAGACGGCGGTCGCAGGCTTGTACGAGTGAGCGACGACGGCGCCGGAATGTCTGCAGACGAAGTTCCGCTGGCGCTTGCCCGTCACGGCACGTCGAAGATTCGAAAAGCGTCCGACCTTGTTGGAGTCTCGACGTTTGGATTTCGCGGAGAGGCGTTGCCCGCGATCGCATCTGTCTCGCATTTCGAGATCGAGACAGCTGCTGCCGACGGCGAAGGCACGTCGACGAAAGTGACCGGCGGCCATGTCGGTAAGCCGGAGCGGATCGCCCGTCGTCGCGGCACCACCGTTTCCGTCGCGCAGCTTTTTTACAACGTGCCAGCACGACTGAAGTTTCTGCGCAGCGCTCGCTCCGAATGGAGGAGCGCTGTGGAATCGCTGACTGCGCTGGCCCTCACTCAGCCCGGAATTCGGATCAACGTCTCCAACGACGGCAAGAGCGCCCTCACCCTTCCACCCGTTACGAGCGTCCGGTCGCGACTGGGTGCTATCTGGGGTGGGCGCTACGCGGAAGACTTACTCGATGTCGATGACGTCGCCGGACCAATTCATACCAGTGGTCTGGCGCAGCGCCCCGCCGACGTCGGCACCTCGACGCGCCGAGCCTTCCTCTCGATCAACGGCCGCGCCGTACGGGATGCAGGAATCGGCCGGGCAGTCGAAGCAGCATATCGCTCGACGATAATCGCGGGGGTACGACCGTCCTTTTTCCTCAATGTTACGGTTCCCGCGGATTCGGTCGACGTGAACGTGCATCCAGCCAAAGCGGAAGTGCGCTTTCGCGACCGCTGGACTGTCGAGCGTGCAGTCGAAACCGCTGTTCGCCGTGCGCTCGGAAATTTCGACAGCGCCGCGTCTCTCGGATATCGCGGGCCGAGCTTCGTGTTTCGGGCCGTCGATCTTCCGCCAAATCCAGGGGCCGAGATACTACAGCCTCCCGTTTCTCGCGATGCTCCGCTGTTCGAGCAATCCGTTCCGGATTTCTCGGGCGGTTCGAATGAGCTCGAGGCGTACGAGCAGGTAGAGGTTTCGGCGCCCGCGGCACCAATACCGCCGCTCATTCAACTCCGACGCACCTACATCGCCTTCGAGCACGAAGATGGCCTGGTCCTCATTGACCAACACTCGGCGCATGAGCGGGTGCTCTACGAGCAGTTTATGCGCACCCTGGAGAGTGGGGCAGCGCCGGCGCAGAGGCTGTTGCTCCCGCTCACTTTGCATCTTGGTCCGGCGGAGGGCGAGGCATTCGACGCCAATCGGGAATATCTGGAGCGTCTCGGGTTCGAGGTTGAGGGTTTCGGCGGACACACACTGATCGTGAATACCGTTCCAATGCCACACCCGCGATTTGACGCCGAGCGTTGTTTGCGAGAGACACTCGACGCGCTGACGGGTGATCGGGTTGCGGGCGCCGCTGCGAGGCACGAGCGATTGGCCGCGACAGTCGCCTGCAAAGCGGCGATCAAAGCCGGCGAGGAGCTGTCACAATCGGAGATGCGCGCACTGTTCGCCGCGTTGCGTGACACAACTCTTCCCGCGCACGACGTGCACGGCAGGTCCACGATCGTTCACCTCACCTGGGACGAAGTAGAGCGGCGGTTTGGCCGGCGATAGGCTTCGCATCATCTGCGGACCGACGGCAGCCGGGAAATCCGCACTCGCGCTGCAACTCGCCGAGCAATACAACGCCGCGATTGTAAGTGGCGACTCGCGTCAGATTTACTGCTACTTCGATATCGGAACTTCCAAGCCGACGCCAGAGGAATGCGCGAGCGTAACTCATTTCGGGATCGATGTCGCGGAGCCCACCGAGCGATTTTCAGCGGCGCGTTGGGCGACTGAGGCCGAAGAGTGGATCGAGTGTGCCGCGGAAATCGATAAGGATCACGTGATAGTGGGCGGGACAGGACTCTACATCAAGGCGCTTGTCGAGCCGCTCTTCGCGGCCCCGGCGATGCCCGCAACTCGGAGAGCGCACCTCGAAGCAGTCCTCGCGAACAACACTCTCGAGGAGCTCCGCCGATGGTGCGAGACACTGGATCCACCACGCGCTCATCTCGGTCGCACTCAGCTCACCCGTGCCATTGAAACGGCACTGCTGTCTGGTTCTCGTATCAGCGACCTGCACGCAGAGCATAAGACCGCGGTTGCGGGCAACGGAGAAAGCCTCAACGCGGCATATCTTGTGGTCGACCCCGGTGATGTGCTGGGCGCGAGGATAGAAGCACGCGTCGACAAAATGCTCGACCGGGGCTGGGCCGACGAGGTTCGCGAGCTCATGGACAGAATTCCGGCCGATGCGCCAGCGTGGAAAGCGAGTGGTTATCGAGTGATGCGCAGTTACGTCGAAGGTGCGCTCGATTTGTCATCGGCGAGGGAGCGGGTCATTATTGAGACACGGCAATACGCAAAGCGCCAACGCACCTGGTTCAGACACCAGTTGCCGACGGCGTCTGTAACGCAGCTAAATCCTGATGATCCTCGCGCACTGGCCATCGCGCGAGAGTGGTGGGAGAAAGCCGAGTGAAAATTGGAATCACCTGCTATCCGACGTACGGCGGGTCAGGCGCCGTCGCAACGGAGCTTGGCATCGCGCTCGCGGATCGCGGCCACGAGGTCCATTTCATCACCTACCGTCAGCCGTTCAGGCTGCCGTCGTTTCTCCCGCGAATCTTCTTCCACGAAGTAGACGTCGGCCGGTACCCGCTGTTCGAGTTCCCACCCTACGATCTCGCGCTGGCCGTGCGGATGCACGAGGTCGTGCGGACCCACGGGCTCGAGCTGTTGCATTGCCACTACGCGATCCCGCACGCGACGAGCGCCTGGATTGCGCGCGAGATGCTCCGCGAGACGCATGAAGACGTCCACCTCATTACCACGCTCCACGGAACCGACATCACAATCGTCGGACAGGATCCCTCGTTCTTTCCCATCACCAAATTCTCGATCGAGAAGTCCGACCGAATCACCGCCGTCTCCGAGTACCTCCGCGACGAGACCTGTCGCGCCTTTGGCTGCGAAGGGCTCGAGATCGACGTAATCCACAACTTCATTGATCCGGACCTTTATAACCGCGAGAAATATCCGCCGCTCAAGAACCAGTTCGGCCAATCCAGACCGGTCGTCATGCACGTGTCCAATTTTCGCGCCGTCAAGCGTGTGCGCGACGTGATTCGGATTTACGCCGAGATCAACAGAGATCTGCCGAGCGTTCTGGTCATGATCGGCGACGGTCCCGACCGACCCGCGGCCGAAGAAGAAGCGAGGATGCTCGGCATCGAAGATTCCGTGTCCTTCCTCGGAAAGCTGGATCAGATCGCCCCGCTTCTTGCCGCGGCCGATTTGTTCCTGCTGCCGAGTCAAAGTGAATCGTTCGGGTTGAGCGCCCTCGAGGCGCTGGCTTCAGGAGTACCCGTCGTCGGCAGTAACGCCGGGGGACTTCCAGAAGTCGTGCGCGACGGAGAGACGGGCATTCTCTGTCCCGTAGGCGATATTCCCCAAATGGCAGCTGCCTCGCTGGAGATTCTCTCGGATACGAAACGGTGGACCGAGATGAGTCGCCTCGCGAGCACGGATGCGCGTGAGCGCTTTTCCCGAGACGCAATCGTAACCAAGTACGAATCACTGTATCGCACCTCACTTCCCGCCAACACACGATGACTCCTCTCCAGGCGATTGCGCTCGGTCTCATTCAGGGACTGTCAGAATTTCTACCTATCAGCAGCTCCGCCCACCTCACCCTCGCGCCTTGGCTGTTCGGCTGGGACGATCCCGGGCTGGCGTTCGATGTCGCGCTGCATTTCGGGACACTGCTCGCCGTGCTCTGGTATTTCCGAATGGAGTGGCTGACACTCATCCGCGCCACCTGGGGGATCCTGACCTCTGGCCGAATCGAGACGCCCGAGAAGAGGCGCGTGGTCTATCTGATCCTCGCAACTATTCCGGGAGCGATCGGTGGTTTGCTGCTGCAGTCCAGGGCGGAATCGGCATTCCGTAGTCCGGAGCTTATCGCAATCGCCCTCATCATCATGGGAATTGTGCTATGGGTCGTCGACAAACTCGTCGACCAGAGTCGGGTGCTCGGCGAGATGCGGTGGGTGGATGCGCTGCTGATCGGACTGGCGCAGGTGATCGCCCTGATTCCGGGAGTGTCACGCTCCGGATCGACGATCACGACTGGTCGCGGGCTCCGCTTCGATCGCGAGAGCGCGGCCGAGTTCAGCTTTCTGATGAGCATGCCGATAATTGCCGCCGCTGTCGTGCTCGAAGGTCCAAAAGCGCTCCACCAAAGCGGATTCTCCAACGAGTTGATGTCTGGTATCGCCGCTTCGGCGATTAGCGGCTGGCTCGCGATCTCGATTCTGATGCGCTACGTGAGCCGGCATTCCTATGGAATCTTCGCGTGGTATCGAATCATCCTGGGCATCGCAGTCCTGGCGGTGGTATACGCGCGCGGGTAATGCAGCGTCTCTCGACGGAACGACCGCGGCGGAGCTGGCCGCTGAACTCGACTTGCCGAGGGTGGAGCTTCTGGAGTCGACCACATCGACGCTCGATGTCGCACATCGGCTGGCTGGTCAGGGAGCTCCACCGGGCACGCTCGTGATCGCCAACGAGCAAACTGCGGGGCGGGGTAGAGGCGGCAAAAGTTGGCAGTCGACGGCGGGCGCCGGCCTTTGGCTGACGCTCATCGAGCGTCCGCAGGACACATCGGGAATTGGCGTCCTTTCACTACGAGTCGGGCTGGCGGCGGCAGAGTCTCTCGATCGCTTTGCGCCTGAGCCCATTCGCCTCAAATGGCCCAACGACCTCTACATCGATCGAGGAAAACTTGGCGGAGTTCTGGTAGAAGCTCGGTGGCGGGAACAGTCTCTCGAATGGATTGCGATAGGACTGGGCGTCAACATAACTCGACCCGAGGGCGTGCCGACCGCCGCGGCGCTGGAGCAAGGGACTTCGCGAGTAGATGCACTCATTGAGTTGCTTCCCGCTCTGCGACAGGCTGCTCTGGCAACCGGCCCGCTCGACGACGGCGAGCTCGAAGAATTCAATGCGCGCGACCTCGCGCGTGGCAAGATCTGCCTCCAGCCGGCCCTTGGACGCGTTGCCGGAATTACTCCGACCGGCGAGCTGCTGGTCGCGTTGGCCGACTCCGTCGCGCCATTCAGATCGGGATCGCTCGTGCTGGAGGAGATACCATGATCGCCGTGTTCGACGTCGGAAACTCCGAGATCACGATTGGAATATTCGACGACCAGGAGCTCGTCTCGCACTGGCGCCTCACCACCGCGGCGCCGCGGACGGCCGACGAGCTCGCGATTCTGATCAGGTCCATCACGGGCGATGCGACCGGGGCGTCTGATGGAATTACCGGTTCCGCGATTTGCTCGGTAGTCCCCGCTATTACGCCGATGCTGGCGGAGGCATGCGAGATGTGCTTCGGCTCGCGGCCGGTGATAATCGACGCCCGGGCCAAATTGCCGGTGAAGCTTGATGTCGAGGAGCCATTTACCGTCGGCGCCGATCGCATCGCGAATACGCTCGCCGCCAGTCGCATCTACAAGCGAGACGCGATCGTGGTCGACCTGGGCACGGCCACCACCTACGACTGCATCACCGCCGAAGGCACGTTCCTAGGCGGGGTCATCCAGCCCGGCGTCATGATCTCGGCTGACACCCTTTTCCGGCGGACCGCACAGCTGCCGGCAACGGAGATAGTCCCCCCGAAGAAGGTGATCGCGCGGCGGACGGACGAGTGCATCCGGGCAGGGGTGCTTTACGGCGCGGTGGACTCGATCGACGGCATCGTCCGCCGGATAAAGAGGGAGTGGCCCACCGGCGCCCTGCCCTTCGTCATCGCGACCGGTGGTATTGCCGAAATGATCCAACCCCACTCGATCGAGCTGGAGCTTGTCGACCCCTTTTTGACCCTGAAGGGGATTCGACTGGGCTACGAGATCCTAACGGACTGAGCTGGTCCGCGAGATAGCGGGAAAGGCATCCCGTGCCTTGACTGGGGACCACGAAATTGGTTAAGTTGGAGGGGTTAGCACTCACTACTGTCGAGTGCTAACAAGAGATTTTCCTACCCCAAGCCACTATTTCAGAACAAGGGAAGCTCACTATGGCTACAAAGACCCAGGCAAGCACCAAAGTCGCTCCCCTCGCGGACCGCGTCGTCGTGCGCGCGCTAGAGGAAACGGAGCAGATGCGCGGCGGACTATTCATCCCCGACACCGCCAAGGAAAAGCCCCAGCAGGGCGAGATCATCGCAGTAGGCCCCGGACGCTACGAGAAGAATGTCCGTGTTCCGATGGAGCTCAAGGTCGGTGACCGCGTTCTCTACGGGAAGTACAGCGGCAGTGAAGTCACCATCGACGCCGAACAGTACCTGATCCTCCGCGAGTCCGATGTACTCGCCGTAATCAGCTAACCGACAACCAACAGAGCGAACATATGGCAGCCAAGGAACTACACTTCAACACAGATGCGCGCGCGGCACTCAAGCGCGGCGTCGATCAGCTCGCAGAGGCGGTCAAGGTCACGCTTGGCCCCAAGGGACGAAACGTCGTCATCGACAAGAAGTTCGGCGCTCCGACCGTCACCAAGGACGGCGTAACCGTCGCCAAGGAGATCGAGCTTTCGGATCCGCTCGAGAACATGGGCGCCCAGATGGTCAAGGAAGTCGCGACCAAGACCAGTGACCTCGCCGGAGACGGCACCACCACGGCCACCGTTCTGGCGCAGGCGATTTTCCGCGAA
>Ga0193751_1000768_pt1 | contig 22840 bp, 26 predicted proteins | sample L1c2metaG_FD_143050 | JGI IMG/M metagenome (GOLD analysis project Ga0193751, IMG submission 143050) | Soil microbial communities from a riparian zone of the East river system, Colorado, United States - L1c2 | ecosystem: Environmental > Terrestrial > Soil > Riparian zone | place: USA: East River... | reverse complement strand
ACCACCGGCAAGTGCGCACTGCCGTGTGACTCAATTGGGGGATTCTGATTGGGAGGCCGCAGGTATTGCCAGCCCCCGCGCGTCTTTCTGTTCAGAAGGCAAGTCCCACCACTACCCAAAAGGAACTGCGGCAGATGAACAAGGTCGTACTGCTCTGGGTCGTCGCCCTTGCTGCTCTTACGTTTGGAGCCTTCGCAACCGCGACTACACAACGCAAGTCGCAGACATACGCGCTTACCGCCGCTCACGTCCTCGAGGACGGAGCAACCACGGCTCTACGCTACGTGCAGCAGCACGTCTGACACTCGAGTGTCGGGAGGCTCAGTGACGGCCTGGCTCGACCGTTGCCGCGCAGACGGCCGACAACCAGAACGTGTCGAACACGGACGCCGTGACTGCGTCACTAACCGTGCCCGTGTGCACGGTGGCCGGTTACGCCGACTGCTCGAGGCAGGTCATCGAGCGCTCCGAGCCGGGGCTCGATCAGCTCCTACTCGGAGACCTGTTCAAGGCGTACAGCAGCAAGATCGAGTCGTACGCGATCAACGGTTCGGGTGCGAACGGTCAGCCGCAGGGTGTGCTCGGACTGTCCGGGATCAACACGATCACGTACACGGACGCCACGCCGACCGTCGCTGAGATCTACCCCAAGCTGATGGACGCCGTTCGTCAGGTCACCGAGGCCGTGTTCGAGCCGACCGTCGGCTACGTAATGACCGCTCGTCGCCTTGCGTGGTTTCTCGCCGCGGTTGATAACTCGAACCGTCCGCTCGTCGTTCCCTCAGGCCAGGGGCTGTACAACGCCTTCGGTGTTAAGAGCAACGCGAACCCCAGCTTCCTCGACAACCTGCAGCCGGCCGCGTACCTCGGCGGACTCCCGGTGTTCGTCTCCGAGCTGATTCCGAAGACACTCGGTGCCGGAACAAACGAGGACAGGATCATCTCCGGTGCATTCGGTGAGGCGCTCATCTGGGAAGAACCGGCTGGCCCGCGCACCTTCACCTTCGACGGCATTCTCTCCCAGACCGCCGGTCGCGGCCGCGCTCGCGCAGGTGAACGGCTGGGGCGCGTGGTTCGTCGCCGGGTGCGCGCGCGGCTTCGGTGGCCTCCCGGGCGCGCAGGCGACGTCTCCCGCCGGGGTCGCCGTGCTGGCCTCGGGGGCTGCTCCTGACCGGCGCGTATTGTTGACGTCGTGGCCACCCCGGAGCTCAAGTCGGTCTATCTGCTCTCCGGAAGCGACCGGCCGAAGATCGCGCGCGCGCTGCGCCGCCTGCGTGACCGCGTCGGCGACGACGCCACCGAGCAGTTGAGCGCACGCGAGGCGAGCGGCGTCGACGCCGCGGCGACCTGCAACGCGATGGGGCTTTTCGTCGGCAACGGCCGACTCGTGATTGTCGACGAAGTCGAGCGCTGGAAGGCGGACGACGTCAAGGCGGTTGCCGAATACCTCTCGTCGCCGGCTCCGGCGACGGTACTCGCGCTCGTCGCGGGCGAGCTCAAGGCGGACTCGCCGCTCGCGAAGGCCGTGAAGAAGGCCGGGGAGCTGCTCACCTATGAGGTGCAGAAGCGGCGCGTGCCCGAGTGGGTCGGCGAGCAGTTCGCGCGGCTCGGCGCGAAGGCCGACCGCGACGCCTGCCGCGCTCTCGTCGAAGTCGTCGGCGACGACCTGGACGATCTTTCGAGCGAGATCGACAAGCTCGTCACCTGGGCGGCGGGCGACACGATCACCATCGCCGCCGTCGAGCAGCTCGCCGTCGGACGCGCGGAGACGCCGATCTTCTCCGTCACGGATGCGTGGGGGAGCCGCGACGTCGGCGGCGTGCTCGCCACCACGGAGTCGTTGCTCGAGCGCACGCACCGCACACGTTCGGGCGAGCTCCTCCGCATCGTCGCGTCACTCGTCGGCCATGTCGGACGCGTGCGCAAGATCCAGCGACTCGCCGACCAGGGCGTGCGCGCACGCGACGCGGCCGGAACGCTGAAGATGCATCCCTTCGTCGCGGAGAAGGCGTTCGCGCAGGCGGCGAACTTCTCCGCGGAGGAGCTCTCGGCCGCGGTTGTCAGGCTCGCGGAGGTGGACGCAGCGGTGAAGGGCGGCTCGAGGCTGCCGGCAGAGCTCGAGCTCGACCGCGCGCTCGTCGACGTGACGCGGCGCGCGAGCTAGGACTTCTTGCCGGCGAGGAGCCGGGCGGCCTGCGCCTTGCGGCGCGACGCGGTGTTGCGGTGCAGCCCGCCGTGCGCGGCGGCCTTGTCCAGCCAGCTGACGAGCTCGCGGTGACGCTCGCCGACGACCGTCGCGTCGCCGCCGTCCGCAGCCTCCTTCAGACGCCGCATGAGCGTCTTCGCCGTCGACTTCCAGCGCAGGTTCTCCAGCCTCTGGCGTGAGGCCTGGCCGACGCGCTTTTTCTGTTGCTTGATGTTGGGCATTGGCGTGAAAAGGCCCGCAATCGCGGGCCGCGGGATGGTAGCAAGAGGCCGGAACGACTGGGGCGCTCCCTATGCTCATGCCGTGAGCGACGCCGACCGCGAGCGCGATCTCCGCCGGCTGGAGCGCGACCGCCGCCGACGCGAGGAGGGCCGGGCCGCCTATTTCGACCGTTCCGAGTCGCTCGACCGCTGGCCGCTGCTCGCGGACGTGTCGGAGCAGCCGACCATCGTGGTGCGCGTGCCGCCGCCGCGGCGGGAGGGCGAAGAGCCGCGCCGGCTCGCGGTCTCCGGCGCCATCTTCGCGATCGCAACCGGGCTTTCGCGCGTCTTTGGCCTCGTCCGAGAGGTGATCGCGGCGTACTACTTTGGCGCCGCGGGGAAGATCAACGCCTTCACGGTCGCCTTCCAGGTGCCGAACCTCGTTCGCGCGCTCGTCGCGGACGCGGCGCTCTCGTCCGCGTTCGTCCCAGTCTTCAGCGAGCTGCTCGAGAAGGGCGAGCGCAAACGCGCATGGCGCGTCGCGTCGACGCTCTTCTGGCTCATGCTGCTCGGGCTCACCGCCCTCACGGCGATCTTCGTGCTCGTCGCGCCGTGGATCATCGGCCTCTTCGGCAACCCCGGTCACGATCGCGCGCTCGCGGTCGGCCTCTCGCGTGTGCTCTTCCCGATCGTCGCGCTGCTCGGCGTCTCCGGGATCGTCGTCGGGATCCTCAACAGCTATGACCACTTCACCGTGCCGGCGATCTCGCCGGTCTTCTGGAACCTCGCGATCATCGCGGGCCTCGCCATCGGCGTGCCGCAGGCGCACTCGACCAATACGAAGCTCTACATCTACGCGGTCTCGATCCTCGTCGCGACGGTGATCCAGGTGTTTCTGCCGATGCCGTGGCTGCGCGGCCGCGACGGCCATCTGCAGCTCGTGCTCGACTGGCGTGATCCCGCGGTGAAGCGCGTCTTCGTGCTCATGGTGCCCGTGACACTCGGCCTCGGTCTCATCAACGTGAACGCCGTCATCGACACGTTCTTTGCCTCGCGTTTCCTCAACCCCAACCTCGCACCGAACGCGATCCAGAAGGCGTTCCTCATCTACATGCTCCCGCAGGGGATGTTCTCCGTCGCGATCGCGACGGTCCTGTTCCCGACGCTGTCGCGCTTCGCGACGCGCGGCGACATGGACGGGTTTCGCAAGACGGTGAGCACCGGCCTGCGCCAGATCGCGTTCCTTCTCATTCCCGCCGCCGTCGTAAGCGCCGTGCTCGCCGAGCCAATCGTCCGGATCCTCTTCCAGCGCGGCCACTTTTACGCGGCGCAGACGCCGGTCGTCGCCGGCGCGCTCGCCGCATTCAGCGCCGGCCTCGTCTTCAACGGCGCGATGCTCATGCTCAATCGCGCGTTCTTCAGTCTCCAGTCCAACTGGGTGCCGACGGTGATCGCGCTCGGCAACCTGTTCCTCAACGCGGTCCTCGACTTCGCGTTCTACCGCTTCGGTGTGTGGGGTATCCCGCTCGGCACGGCCCTGTGCAACATCGCGGGCACATGGGCGCTGCTGGTCTTGCTGCGGCGACGGCTCGGGCCGGTCGGGGGCGAGATGGGGAGGACCGTCACGCGTGTCATCGCCGTGTCCGCCGTCGTCGCCGGTGTCTCGTACGCGATCTGGAAGCCGCTCGACAGCGCGCTCGGGCACTCGTTCGGCGCGCAGGTGGTGTCGCTCGGCGTTGCGCTCGCCGCCGCCGGCGTCACCTTCTTCGTCGGCTGCCGGGCACTGCACGTCCGCGAGCTGGACACACTGCTCTCGCTTCGGTCGCGGCTGCGGCGCGCGTGATCGAGTTCCGGCCGTTCGCGGAGAGCGATCTGCCCCTTCTGCGCACGTGGCTCGAGCGCGAGCACGTGCGCCTCTGGTGGCGCGAGCCGATCGAGTACGAGCTCGCGCACGACCGGGCGGGACGCTGGGTCATCGTCGTCGACGGGCGGCCTGCGGGGATGATCCAGTCGTACGACGAAGAGGTCGACCTGCTCATCGGCGAGGAGGAGTTGACCGGGCAGGGTCTTGGTCCGCAGGTCCTGTCCCAGTTCGCGCGTGAGGTCGTCTTCGCACGGGCTCACACCGACGCCTGTGTCGCCACCGTCGAGGAGGGGAATCGCCGCTCCTGGCGCGCGTTCGAGAAGGCCGGCTTCCGTCACGTCGCTGACGTCAGGGAAGGCGGGCTCCCCCACCGGCTGATGCGGCTAGACCGCAGTTAGCCTGTCGGCATGGAGATCTTCAACCTCTTCACCGGCTCTGCCGACGAGGGGCCGGACGGGAACGAGCCGGACGGCTACCTCTGTCGCGCCGTTCGCGTCGGCAAGAAGATCGGCGCGAGGCAGCTCGGTATGAGCATCTACGAGCTCGACGCCGGCCAGGCGATCTGCCCGTACCACTTCGAGTGGACCGACGAGGAATGGCTCTTCGTGCTGGACGGCACGCCGACGCTGCGGACGCCCGATGGCGAGCGTGTGCTCGAGCCGGGCGACGTCGTCTGCTTTCCGGCCGGCCCTGACGGTGCGCATCTCGTGCGCAATACCGGCGACGTCACCGTGCGGGTCGGCATCCTCTCGACCAAGAACGAGTTTGGCATCGCCGAGTACCCCGACAGCGACAAGGTCGGCGTCTGGGCGGGCGGGTCGCACTACATGCTCCGCCGCTCCGACCACCTCGACTACTGGGACGGGGAGCGCTAGCGGGTGGAGCAGGGCAAGATCCGCAACTTCTCGATCATCGCGCACATCGACCACGGCAAGTCGACGCTGGCCGACCGCATCCTCGAGCTGACCGACGCGGTCTCCGCGCGCGACATGCGCGCGCAGGTGCTCGACACCATGGATCTCGAGCGCGAGCGCGGGATCACGATCAAGGCGCAGGCGGTGCGCGTGACGTGGAAGGGGCACGAGCTCAACCTCATCGACACGCCCGGTCACGTGGACTTCACGTACGAGGTGTCGCGGTCGCTCCAGGCGTGCGAGGGCGCGATCCTCGTCGTCGACGCAGCGCAGGGGATCGAGGCGCAGACGCTCGCGAATGCATACCTCGCGATCGATAACGGCCTCGAGATCGTCCCGGTCGTGAACAAGATCGACCTGCCGCAGGCCGATCCCGACGGCACCGCCGTCGAGGTGGCCGAGTTGCTCGGCGACGATCCGACGCACGTCGTGCGCATCTCGGCGAAGACGGGGATGAACGTCGGCGACGTCCTCGACGCCATCATCGCGCGCGTTCCCGCGCCGGTGGGCGAGCCGGACGCACCGCCGCGCGCGCTCGTCTTCGACTCCTCCTACGACCAGTACCGCGGGGTCGTCGCCTTCGTGCGCGTCGTCGACGGCTCCTTCTCGGAGCGCGAGGCATTGCAGACCATGGCCACGAGCACGCGCTTCGACGCGGAGGAGCTCGGCTTCTTCTCGCCGACGATGACTCCGGTCCCCTCTCTCTCCGCCGGTGAAGTGGGCTACGTCATCACGGGCCTGAAGGATGTCTCGCGCCTGCGCGTGGGGGACACGCTCACGTCGGTCGCGCGCCGCGCGAAGGAAGCGCTGCCGGGCTACAAGGACGTGAAGCCGATGGTGTTCGCCGGTCTCTTCCCGACCGACTCGGACGCCTACCCGGAGCTGCGCGACGCGCTCGAGCGGCTGAAGCTCAACGACGCCGCGCTCTTCTACGAGCCGGAGACCTCGCAGGCGCTCGGCTTCGGCTTCCGCTGCGGATTCCTCGGACTGCTGCACATGGAAATCGTGCGCGAGCGGCTCGAGCGCGAGTTCGACCTCGATCTGCTCGTCACCGCGCCGAACGTCGCCTATCGCGTCAAGGAGACGAACAGCGACGAATGGCGCGAGGTGCACAACCCGGCCGAGTTCCCGCGCGAGGTCGAGGAGGTCGAGGAGCCCTACGTGAAGGCGTCGATCATCGTCCCGAAGGAATACGTCGGCACGGTGATGGAGCTGAACAACGATCGCCGCGGAACGTTCGACCAACTCGAGTATCTCTCGCCAGAACGCGTGCATCTGACGTACGAGCTGCCGCTCGGCGAGATCGTCCTCGACTACTACGACCAGCTGAAGTCGCGCACGCGCGGCTACGCATCGTTCGATTACGACCTCATCGGCTTCAAGCCGGGCGAGCTCGTGCGCGTGGACGTCCTCGTCGGCGGCGAGCCGGTCGACGCACTCTCGCTCATCATCCATCGCGACTTCGCGTACGACCGCGGCCGGCTGCTCGTCGACAAGCTGCGCGAGGAGATCCCGCGGCAGATGTTCGACGTCCCCATCCAGGCGGCGATCGGCGCGCGCGTGATCGCGCGCGAGACCGTGAAGGCGCGCCGCAAGGACGTGCTGGCGAAGTGCTACGGCGGCGACATCTCGCGCAAGCGCAAGCTGCTCGAGAAGCAGAAGGCTGGCAAGAAGCGGATGAAGCAGGTCGGCGCCGTCGAGGTACCGCAGGAGGCGTTCCTCGCCGTGCTCAGCATCGGCCAGGGGAGCAAGCAGTCGTGAGCCTCGAGATGCGCGAGAGTTGCGAGCGCTGCGGCGCCGGGCTGGCTCCGGACGGCGACGCGGTGATCTGCTCCTTCGAGTGCACATTTTGCGCTGCGTGCGGCGCCGAGATGAACCATGTGTGCCCGAACTGCGGTGGCGAGCTCGTGGCTCGGCCGAAGAGGTCGGCATGAGCAGCGTCCGCCATCTGTACGTGCACCTGCCGTTCTGCGCGTACCGGTGCGGCTACTGCGACTTCGTCACGGCAGTCGGCCGGCGCGACCAGCACGGCGCGTACGTCGACGCGCTCCTGCGGGAGCTCGACCAGGAGCGTCACGTCCTCGCCGACGAGATCGAGACCGTCTTCCTCGGCGGCGGCACGCCGACGTTCACGGCGCTCCCGGAGCTCGTCCGTCTGCTCGAGGCGCTGCCTGCAGCCGAGGAGGTCACGGTCGAGGCGAATCCGGAGACGGTGACCGCCGAGCTCGCCGAAGCGCTGCGCGCCGCCAGCGTCACACGCGTCTCGCTCGGCGCCCAGTCTTTCCAGCCGCGCCTGCTGAACGTGCTCGAGCGCGGCGCGCAACCGGACGACGTGCGCCGCGCGTTCGCGCATTTGCGCGAGGCCGGCCTCGACAACCTTTCGCTCGACCTCATCTACGGCATCCCGGGCCAGACCGTTGCCGACCTCGAAGCCGACCTTGCAGAAGCGCTCGCCCTCGAGCCGGAGCACCTCTCCTGCTACGAGCTGGAGGCGAAGCCGGGCACGAGGTTCACGCACGCCTGGGGCGACGAGCTCACCCGGCAGGCCGAGGCGATGGAGGATTACTTCGAGCGCGTCGTCGCGACGCTCACCGATGCGGGATACCGCTGGTACGAGACTGCGAACTTCTGCCGCGGCGACCGGCGTGCGCTGCACAACCTCGGCTACTGGCTCGGCGACGACTACCTGGGCATCGGCATGGGCGCCGTCTCGACGGTCGCCGGCGAGCGCCGCCGCAACACGCCGAAGCTCGCGCGCTATCTCGCCGACGACTACGAGCGCGAGCTCGAGACGATCGACGACGACGTGCGCGCCCGTGAGCGGCTCATGCTCGGCCTGCGCCTCGACGACCCGCTCCCACTTGCCGGGCTGGAGCACGCGCTCGACCCCGCCGGCCTCGCCCGCGTCGAGCAGCTCGGCCTCGCCGAGCGCTGTGACGGCACGCTCACGCTCACGGAGCGCGGACGGTTCCTCGGTGGCGGGGTCACCACCGAGTTGCTTGCCAGCTAAGGCGGCGCTCGCGACGCCGACCAAAGAGGTCGCGGCGGCCCCGCCCGGCGCGACCGCTAAAGTTCCTGCAAATGCAGCTAACTGAGCGGCAAAAGGAAATCCTTCGGCGCGTCGTCGAGGAATACGTCGCGACGAGCGAGCCCGTGGGCTCGAAGACCCTCGTCGACCGCGCCGGTCTTCCCATTGCGCCGTCGACCGCGCGCGCCGAGCTCGCCGAGCTCGAGTCGCTCGGGCTGCTGACGCATCCGCACACCTCCGCCGGCCGCGTGCCGACCGAGGCCGGCTATCGCTATTACGCCGACGAAGTGCTCGGCCGGATGGCGCCGCAGCCGGCGGAGTTCCCGCTCGACCTGCACACAACGCGGACCGAGGTGGAGTCTGCGCTGCAGGCCACGACGGAGATGCTCTCGCAGGTGACGCGGCTGCTCGCACTCGTGTCCGCGCCGCCGCTCGAGGCGACGACGATCGTCCGCGTCGAAGTCCTGCTGCTGCAGCCGGAGCTCGTGATGGTGGTCGTCATCACGTCCGCCGGCGGAGTCACGAAGCGGCTCTTCCACTTCGACGAGGCGGTCGATCCGGGACTTGCGCAGTGGGGGAACGAGTACTTGAACGAGACGGTCTCAGGCCTTCAGCTCGGGACGACGTTGCTGCGCCGTCGCTTCGACGATCCCGGGCTCAGTGTCCGTGAGCGCGCATTCCTCACTGCATTGCGGCCGGCGTTCACCGAGCTCGTATCGGCTGCGCAACGGCTCTACGTCGGCGGCGCAGCCGACCTGCTCGGCGACGTGCGCAGCGACGAGCTGGAGGCATACCGCAGCCTCTTCGAGCTCGTGGAGAAGCGCGCTGCGCTCCTCGACGTGCTCGGCGACGCGAGCCTCGACGCACGCGGGCCTTTCGTCCGCGTCGGCCGCGAGCTCGCGCACCCGGGCTTGCAGGAGATCGCGCTTGTCGGCGCCGCCTACGGCGTCATGCATCGCGTCCTCGGCGCGGTCAGCCTGATCGGCCCCGTGCGCATGGACTACGAGAAGGCGGTCGGGGCCGTCCGCTCCGCCGCCACCGAGCTCTCCCGCTTCGCCGAGTCGGTCTACACCGACCGCTAACCTCGTCTGATGGCCACGACGGAGCGCGACTACTACGAGCTCCTCGGCATCTCGCGCGGAGCGGACGAGGCGGACATCAAGAAGGCCTTTCGCCGGCTCGCTCGCGAGCTGCACCCGGACGTCTCCGCCGCGCCCGACGCGGAGGAGCGCTTCCGCGAGGTCGTCGAGGCCTACGAAGTGCTCTCGAAGACGGAGACGCGCGAGCTGTACGACCGGTACGGCCACGCCGGCCTGCGCAGCGGCGGCTTTCAGCCCGGCCACTTCGACTTCGGCAACCTCTCCGACCTCTTCGCCGCGTTCTTCGGCGACGACCTCGTCGGTGCGCGCGCCCGGTCGCGCGGTCCCGATCTGGCCGCCGAGGTCGAGATCGAGCTCGTCGAAGCCGCGCGTGGCACCACTCGCAAGGTGCCGTTCCGCGTTGCCGTGACGTGCACGCACTGTGGCGCCGACGGTGCCGAGCCGGGAAGCGAGATCACGACGTGCCCGACCTGCAACGGCGCGGGACGCTTGCAGCAGATCTCGCGTAGCGTCTTCGGCGAGTTCGTGCGCACGCAGGCCTGCCCGACCTGCGGCGGCTCCGGCCGGAAGATCGAGACGCCGTGCACCGTGTGCGAGGGAGCCGGCCGCGTCGTCGAGGAACGGCGGCTCGACGTCGACATCCCGCCGGGCATCCACGACGGCCAACAGATCCGGCTCAGCGGCGAAGGGCACGCCGGCACGCTCGGCGCACGCACCGGTGACGCCTACGTGCGCGTTCGCGTCCGGCCGGACCAGCGCTTCGTGCGCGAGGGCAACGACGTCTTCTCCACCGTCGACCTGACGATGACGCAGGCGGCGCTCGGCGCGACGGTCGCCGTTCCGACGCTCGAGGGGGTCGAAGAGCTCGAGTTCGAGGCCGGGACGCAGCCCGGCACGGTCCGTGTGCTGCGCGGCAAGGGGATGCCCGTGCTGCAGGGCTTCGGCCGCGGGGACCAGCGCGTCTTCGTGAACGTCGTCGTACCGCGGCATCTGAGTGACGAGCAGCGCCTGCTGCTCCACGACTTCGACGCGCACGCCGACGAGCGGACGTACAAGCCCGACGAAGGCTTCTTCGACAAGTTCAAGAGCGCCTTCCGCTGAAGCGCTACGTGATCGTCGGCGGCGAGCCGGAGCTCGCACTGCTGCTGCATCTGTTTCCCGAAGGCGTCGAAGAGCTCGACGGCGCGTTCGCCGTCTACTCGGACGAGCCGCCAATCGGCTTCGACATGATCGAGGCCGAGGACGTACGCGAGGGGTGGGAGGACGCATGGAAGGACTTCCACCACGGAGTCCCCATCGGGCGCCTCTGGGTTGGGCCGCCCTGGGAGTCGCCACCTACAGGCCTGATTCCCGTCGTGATCGATCCGGGCCGCGCGTTCGGCACCGGCGCGCATCCGACCACGCGGCTCTGCGTCGAGCTGCTGCAGGAGGTCGAGCCGACGAGCCTGCTCGACGTCGGCTCCGGCTCGGGCGTGCTCTCCATCGCGGCCGCGAAGCTGGGCTTCGCGCCTGTCGGCGCGTTCGACCTCGACGAGGTCGCAATGGAGACGACCGCTGCGAACGCCGAGGCGAACGGCGTCGGCGTCGACGTCCTGGACGAGCTGCGACCGGCGGCGCTCGCGGTGATGAACATCGCGCTCGACGTGGTCGAAGGCCTGTTGCCCAAGCTGCAGGTCGAGCGCGCGATCGTCTCCGGCTATCTCGAGCGGGACGACCCGCGCGCAGCCGGATGGCAACGCCTCGAACGGCGTGTGCTGGACGGCTGGGCGGCAGACGTGCTCGAATTCCGTCCGTGACGACGTTCTCCGTCCAGTTCCTGGGCTGCAAGGTCTCGCACGTCGACGCATATGAGGTGCGCGAGGCGCTCCTCGCCGGCGGTCACGCCGAGTGTGAGGACTCCGAGATCGCCGTCGTCAACACCTGCTGCGTCACGAACGAGGCGGTGGCGAAGTCGCGCAAGGCCGCCGCGCGCGCCGCCCGGACGCACCGGCGTGTGTACGTGACCGGCTGCGGTGCCAACCTCGCCGGGCATGCGTTCGCCGGCCTGCCGTCCAACGTGGTCGTCGTCGCGCGGCGGAGTGAGGAGACACCCGCGTTCGTCGCGGGCGACGTCGGCGCGATCGGTTGCGTACAGGCCGACGCGCGGCTCGACCGCGTGCGCGCGTTCGTCAAGGTGCAGGACGGCTGCAGCTTCTCGTGCAACTTCTGCGTCATTCCCCTCGTGCGCGGCGCCTCGCGCAGCCGACGCGCACCTGCCGTGTTCGCCGAGATTGCGCGTCGCGTCGCGCAGGGACACCGCGAGGTCGTGCTCACCGGCATCAACCTCGGCTGCTACCGCGACCGCGAAGCGGGCTACGACCTGCCGCATCTCGTCCGCGCCGCGGCCGCGACGCCCGGCCTCGAGCGCCTGCGGCTGTCGTCGATCGAGATCAACCACGTCAACGAGGCGCTCGTCGCCGCGCTGCGGGAGACGCCGAACGTGAGTAGGCACCTGCACGTCCCGCTCCAGTCAGGTGACGACAGCGTCTTGCGCGCGATGGGCCGTCGCTACTCCGCGCAGGCGTTCCTACGCCGGCTCGCGCCGCTGCAGGACGAGTTCAACCTGACGAGTGACGTCATCGTCGGTTTCCCGGCCGAGGACGAGCGCGCGTTCGCGAACACGCTCCGGGTCGCCCGCGATGCGGGCCTGACGAAGCTGCACGTCTTTCCGTACTCGCCTCGGCCGGGAACCGTCACCGAGCACGACGACCCGGTCGCGACCGCGGTGAAGCGGGAGCGCAGCGCGCGGCTGCGGGAGCTCTCCGACGAAGCGTCTCGCGCGCGCTGGCGGACGAAGATCGGCCGCGACGACCTCGTGCTCGTCGACCGGCCGGGCCGCGGGTACGGCGACGACTACTCGCCGTGGATCGTCCGCGGTCACGAGGTCGGCCGCTTCGTCCGCGTCCGCGGAGCCTCGGTTTCGGAGGAGGGGATCCTCGCTGCCTGAGGATTGCCTCTTCTGCCGGCTCTACCGGGAGGGCGACCACGTCGCCGCCATCGACGGCTTCGTCGCCATCCGCGACATCAATCCGCAGGCAGGGACGCACCTGCTCGTCATCCCCGAGCGGCACATCGAAAGCTTCCACCACATCGCCGAGTTCACCGCCGACGAGGACAAGCGCATGCTCGACTTCATCGCCGACGTCGCTGCAGGAGCGGGCCTGAGCGACTACCGTGTCGTCGTCAACGCCGGTGCCGGAGCCGGCCAGACGGTGTTCCATCTCCATTGGCACGTGCTGGGCGGCGCCTTGACCGGGAGGATGACGTGAGTCGGATCGAGACGATCGAGGGGGAGCTGCGCGAGGCCATGAAGGCCCGCGACGCCGAGCGCCGTGACGCGCTGCGGCTCATCCTCAACGCGCTCAAGGGCTCCGAGAAGGAGCTGCAGCGGCCGCTGTCCGAGGACGAGGAGCTCCAGGTGCTCCAGCGCGAGCGCAAGCGCAGGGTCGAGGCAGCCGAGGCGTTTCGCGCGGGCGGCCGCGAGGAGCAGGCCGCATCCGAGGAGCGTGAGCTCGCAGTGCTCGAGGAGTTCATGCCCTCGCAGCTCTCCGAGGAGGAGATCGAGGAGATCGTCGACGACGCCATCGCCGAGGTGGGCGCGACGAGCATGGCCCAGCTCGGCCGCGTCATGGCGGACGTCATGCCGCAGGTCGCCGGCCGCGCCGACGGCTCGGTCGTCAGCCAGATCGTCAGAGAGAAACTGGCCTAGCGGCACCACCGTTCCGACGGGAGCTCGCAAACCGGGAGCCCGCCTACACTGAACGTGTGCAGGACGTTCTCGAGGTTCCGAACGACGTAGCGGCCGAGCTTGCCGGGATCGGCGACGGCGTCCTCGGCGCGCTCCGGGAACGGCTCGGCTGCACGATCAACCTGCGTGGCAACCGGCTCACGCTCGACGGCGACGACGCCAAGGTCTCGGAGGCCCGCGCGGTCGTCGAGGAGCTCGTCGAGCTCGTCGAGAGCGGGCAGGAGGTCGGCGCCGGCACGATCGACACGATCCTCAACGCAATCGACCAGGCCGAGGACGTCCGCGACATCTTCGAGGATGTCGTCTGGTCGCATCGCGGCAAGCGGATCACTCCGAAGACGGTCACGCAGAAGCGCTACGTGGACGCGATCCGCGAAGGCACGATCACGTTCGGCATCGGGCCCGCCGGCACGGGCAAGACGTACCTCGCCGTCGCGCTCGCCGTCGCGGCGCTCTCCGAGCGACAGGTCGGTCGAATGATCCTCACCCGTCCCGCGGTGGAGGCGGGCGAACGGCTCGGGTTCCTCCCCGGCGACATCGCGGCGAAGGTCGACCCGTACATGCGTCCGCTGTTCGACGCGCTGTACGACACCATGGATCCGGAGCGCTTGAACACGTACATCGAGCGCGGGACGATCGAGGTCGCGCCGCTCGCATACATGCGCGGCCGTACGCTTAATGACAGCTTCATCATCCTCGACGAGGCGCAGAACACCTCGCCGGAGCAGATGCAGATGTTCCTGACGCGCCTCGGCTTCGGCTCCAAGGTCGTCGTCACCGGGGATGTCACGCAGGTCGACCTGCCGCGCGAGCAGGCCTCCGGCCTCATTCAGGTGCAGGACATCCTTGGCGACGTGGACGGGATCTCGTTCGTGCACTTCGGGCACGAGGACGTCGTGCGGCACAAGCTCGTGCAGCGCATCGTCGAGGCGTACAAGAAGCACTCCGAGCAGACCGGGACGCAGCGGCGCCGGTGATCGAGGTCGAGGTCCAGAACCGCTCCGGCGTCGACGTCGACGAGGACGGAGCCGTCGAGCTCGTTCGGCGCGTGCTGGCCGCCGAAGGTGTCGACTCCGGCGAGATCGGGCTCGCGTTCGTCTCCCCAGAGGAGAGTCGTGCGCTCAAGCTCGAGCATCTCGGCGTGGACGAGGCGACCGACGCGCTCGCATTCCCCGTCGACGGGCTCGAGGAGCTGCCGGCCGGGCTGCCGCGCCAACTCGGGGACGTCGTCGTATGCCCCGACATCGTTGGCGCCGAATGGCGGGCGCCGATCGTGCACGCGTTGCTCCACCTCGTCGGGTACGACCACGGCGAGACGATGGAGGCGCGGGAGACGTTGCACTTGTGACCGTGACGACGCCGCCGCCACGCGAGCGCGCGCGCGAGACGCCGCCCCCGCCCCCGGCGCCGGGGCGGGCGCCGACGCTGCTCGATAGCTTCAACTACGCGTTCGAAGGGATCATCCACGTCCTCCGCACGCAGCGGAACCTGCGCATCCACTTCGTCATCGCCATCGTCGTCATCGGGGCGGCGGCGGCGGTCGGCGTCGGGCGCGACGATCTCATCCTGCTCCTGATGGCGATCGCGTTCGTGCTCGTCGCGGAGATGATCAATTCCGCGATCGAGGGCGCCATCGACGTCTCCACGACGTCGTTCGACCCGAACGCGAAGCTCGCGAAGGACATCGCCGCCGGAGCTGTGCTCATCGCCTCCGTGACGGCGCTCGCCGTCGGCTACCTCGTCTTCGCGCACGCCGCCGCGCATGGCACCGCGCGCGTGCTCGACCGGGTCCGTGACGCGCCAGCCGAGATCACGCTCGTGGCGCTCGTCCTCGTCGTCCTCGTCGTCATCACCACCAAGGCGCTGACGCGCAGCGGCACGCCGCTGCGCGGCGGGCTGCCGTCCGGCCACGCCGGTGTCGCGTTCGCGGGGTGGATGGCGGCGACGTATGTGTCCAGCGACCACCATCGCTTCCTGATTTCGTCGCTCACCTTCGTCATGGCCCTGCTCGTCGCGCAGACGCGGGTCGAAGCGGGCGTCCACTCGCGGCTCGAGGTGCTGTACGGCGGCGCGCTCGGCGCGCTCGTGACGCTCGTCGTCTTCCAGGTGCTGACGTGACAGGCCCGGAGCTCGTTGAGCGCGCGGAGGCGACTGCCGCGAACGCATATGCGCCGTACTCGAAGTACTTCGTCGGGGCGTCGCTGCTGACGGCTGACGGCCGCGTCTTCGACGGGGTCAACGTCGAGAACGCGGCGTATCCGCTCGGCGTCTGTGCGGAGAAGTCCGCGATCGTGGCCGCCGCGACCGCCGGTGTGCGTCCGGGCGAGATCGACGCGATCGGCATCACGGCGTCGCCGTGCGGCGGGTGCCGCCAGTGGCTGCACGAGTGGCGCGTGGGGCGCGTGTGGTTCCGCCGCGCCGACGGCACGATCGCGGACTACGTGGCGGACGCGCTGCTCCCGGACACCTGGGATCTTCCCTCGTGAAGTCGGGCTTCGTCGCCATCGCCGGCCGGCCGAACGTCGGCAAGTCGACGCTCGTGAACGCCCTCTGCGGCGGCAAGGTCGCGATCGTCTCCGACAAGCCGCAGACGACGCGGCGGAGGATCTTCGGGATCGCGAACGGCGACGACTACCAGCTCGTGCTCGCTGACCTGCCCGGTTTCCAGCGTCCCCGCGACGCGCTCACGGAGCGGATGCAGCACACGGTCGACCGGTCGTTCGAGGAGGTCGACGTGGTCGTGTTCGTGCTCTCCGCACGCGAGCGGATCGGCGCCGGCGACCGCTTCATCGCATCGCGCGTCTTTGCCCTCGAAGTGCCCGTGGTGATCGCCCTCAACAAGGTCGACCGCCTGAAGGCGGGGCACATCGCCGAGCAGATGAACGCAGCCGCGCGGCTCGGGAACTTCCACGCGCTCCATCCGGTGAGCGCGAAGACCGGCGACGGCATCGCCGAGCTGCGCGCCGAGCTCGTCGGGCTCCTGCCGGAGGGACCGCTCTATTTCCCGCGCGAGCAGCGAACCGATCTCACGGTCGAGGCGCAGATCGGCGAGCTGATCCGCGAAAAGGCGCTCTGGCTGACGCGCGACGAGATCCCCCATGCCATCTCCGTCGAGATCGAGGAGATCGGGGAGAAGGTGATTCGCGCGTTCCTGCTCGTCGAGACCGAGTCGCAGAAGCAGATCGTGGTCGGCAAGGGCGGCGGGATCGTCAAGGACATCGGCACGGGCGCCCGGCCTGAGATCGAGGCACTCGTCGGGCACCAGGTCTTCCTCGAGCTCGTCGTCAAGGTGCGGCCGCGTTGGCGCGCCGACGAGTCGCAGCTCGACCGGCTCGGCGTCTAGCTACAGGTTGCGCCGCCGTTGGCGGCGAGCCACGCCTTCAGCGCATTCACCTGCTGCACCGCCGCCGCGAGCTCGGCCCGTACGCTTGCGCTCGCGGCCGCGTCGTGCACGAGGCTCGCGTAGCCCGCTTCGCTTGCGCCCGTCTGGTTGTAGAGCATGAGATCGACGCCCGCCGCGAGCGCGCGTGCCGGCGCGTCCGGAACGTGCGCGACCGCGCCCGCGTCGAGCGCATCGGTCACGACGACGCCGCCGAATCCGAGCTTCCCGCGCAGCAGATCGGTGACGATCGCGTGCGAGAAGACCGCCTGCACGCCGCTCGGGTCGAGCGCCGGATAGGACGCGTTCGAGACCATCACGAGCTTCACGCCCGCAGCGATCGCGGCCTTGAACGGCGCCAGCCGCGCGGTGAGGAACGCGTCGCTGCGGCTGATCGTCACGGCCCGGTCATCGGTGCTTGCCACCGCGCTCCCGAGGCCGGGGAAGTGCTTCGCCGTCGCAGCCACGCCGCCGCTCTGGAGGCCGGTCACGAAGGCGCTCACCAGTTCGGCCACGAGGGAGGGATCGCTGCCGAATGAACGCGTGCCGAGGAAGCTGCGGGGCGTCGAGATCGTGTCGGCGACAGGTGCGAAGTCGATGCCGCCGCGCGCCTGCCGCAGCGCGGGCGCCGCTGCCGCCGCCTGCGCGTGCGCCTCGGTCGCCGTTCCCATCGCCGCCGCCGCCAGCGTCGGCGGCGCCCACGGCAACCGCCGCACCGACCCGCCTTCCTGATCGACCCCGACAAGCAGCGGCGAGCCCCGCCTGCAGGCGACCGCCTGCAACCGGGCGACGGCCGTCGCCGTCGTCTGAGCGCTCGTCCAGCCGTTCCCGAGCAGGAGCACGCCGCCGACCTGGCCGGCGGCGACGCGTGCGAGCAGCGACGGCGTCGGTTGCCCGCGCAGCGGCGCGATGATCACGGTTCCGCTGGGCGACGCGGCCGCAGGCCCGGCCCAGACCGCCGCGACGAGGACGCTACGCGCGAGCCAGCGTCGGCGCCGCGGTGCCGGCGAAACGGGCTCCGGTCTCGGGATCGAAGTAGTGGAACCGAGAAGGATCGACCGAGAGGCGGAGCGCTGCACCTGGCCGTGCTGTCGTCGACGGAACGACGCGGGCGGTGAAGAGCGTCCGCGACTCCCCGATGATCACCTCTTCCTCGTCCGCCTCACGCGCGCCGCTCACATCCACGGGCACCGCGTCGAGGGAGAAGATGACGTGCGTCTCGGCGCCGAGCTCCTCGACCACTTCGACGTCGACGTCGACCTGCGGCAGCGAGGGATCGGCGAAGGCAGCGTCCTCGAACGTCTCCGGCCGGATCCCGACGACGACGCGGCCGTGCACACCCTCGGGCACGGTCCGGGGCGCGACGGGCAGCGTGAAGCCTGCGAACGTCAGCACGCCATCCGAGAGGTCGGCCTCGACGAGGTTCATGGCCGGCGAGCCGATGAACGCCGCCACGAATAGGTTGGTCGGCCGGGCGTAGAGGGCCTGCGGCGTGTCCACCTGCTGGACGCGGCCGTCCCGGAGCACGGCCACGCGCTGCCCGAGCGTCATGGCCTCGACCTGGTCGTGCGTCACGTAGATCGTCGTGGTTCGGAGGCGCGAATGGAGGCTGGCGAGCGAGGCGCGCATGCTCACGCGGAGCTTCGCGTCCAGGTTCGAGAGCGGTTCGTCCATGAGGAACGCCTTCGGCTCGCGCACGATCGCGCGGCCCATAGCAACGCGCTGGCGCTGGCCGCCCGACAGCGCCGCAGGCTTGCGGTCGAGCATCTCCTCCAGGCCGAGGAGCTTCGCGGCCCGCTCGACGCGCTGCGCGGCCTCCTTCTTCGGCGTCTTGCGCACCTTCAGGCCGTAGCCGAGGTTCTCGCGGACGCTCATGTGCGGGTAGAGGGCGTAGCTCTGGAACACCATCGCGACGTCGCGGGAGCGCGGGGGCAGCTCGGTCACGTCGCGCCCGCCGATGCTGATCGTGCCGCCGGTGGCGTCCTCCAGGCCAGCGATCATTCGCAGGAGGGTGGACTTGCCACAGCCCGAGGGGCCTACGAGGACGAGGAACTCGCCGCTCTCGATCTCGAGCGAGATGTCGTCGACGGCGACGACGCCGCCGCTGAAGACCTTGCTGACCCGTTCGAGCACGATCCCCGCCACAGGCATGCAGTCTATACCGCCGACCGACGCGAAACGCAATGGCATTGACCAATTTTGGAACACTGGGCTATAGTGCGCCGGCCATGAGTGTGCCCAAGGTGACGAAGCAGAGCCACACGCGCCAGCAGGTCTTCGACCTCATCCAGCAGCTCGGCGTCGGCACCGCCATCCCGTCCGAACGGCAGCTCAGCGCCGACCTCGGTGTCTCGCGGCTGACCGTCCGCGCCGCGCTCGACGACCTCGCGCGCGAGGGCTACCTCGTCCGCCGCCGCGGCAGCGGGACCTACGTCCAGCAGCCGAAGATCTCCCAGGAGCTGACGATCACCTCGTTCAGCGAGGACATGCGCCGGCGCGGGATGGTGCCGGGAAGCCGCACGTTGTCCATGACGACGATCCTCGCCGGAGCTCAGCTGGGGCGCTTCCTGCAGGTGTCTCCATCGGAGCCAATCCTTGTCATCAAGCGGCTTCGGCTCGCCGACGGCGAGACGATGGCGATTGAGACGCTCCACTTGCCGCAGGGGCTCGTGCCCGGCCTCAGCGCCAAGGATCTGACCGGATCGTTCTATGCGCTGCTTCAGGAGCGGTACGGCATCCACATCGCGACAGGCACCCAGGCGATCGAGCCGACCGTGACGAACGAAGAGGAGTCGGCTGCGCTCGGCGTTCCGCTCCACGCACCCGCCTTCCTGTTCGAGCGGACGAGCGTCGACGACCGCGGCCGCACGGTCGAGTTCGTCCACTCGGTCTACCGGGGCGATCGCTACCGGATCGTGACCGAGCTGCAGCGGCCGCAAGGCTGAGCCTCGGGCTGACCGGTCCGCTTTCGAGAACCGGGGGTTGACACCGTTGGTCCGGTGTGCCAATGTCCGACCGTGGCCAACTGGTATAGACCAATCGACGCACCGACCACCGTGTGCAGTCCCGCAGGCCACCGGGGCGCAGATGCGCCGGGCGTCGACGGCTCGAGGAGACTTGCATGAGACTACGAGTTGTCGTGGCGGCCGCTCTCGCCGTCGCGCTGGGCGTCATGGCGGCATCCGCCGGCGCGTCGAGCGGGCATCAGCAGGCCAACAAGTTGACGGTCTGGCTCCAGGTCGACGCACAGTCGGGTTGGCCCGACGTCGTCGCAGCGGCGAACCAGGCATTCCAGGCCCAGAACCCGGGCTGGACGGTCAACGTGCAGTATCAGAACTGGGGCGATCATCTCCAGAAGTTCGACGCGACGATCGCCGGTAACGACACCCCTGACGTGATCGAGATGGGGAACACCGAGATGACCGCGTACATGACGTCCGGTGCGTTCGCGGACCTCAGCGCCAGCAAGTCGCAGTTCCCCAACTCCGACCACTGGCTCGCGGGACTCGCGAAGTCCGGTTTGTACCAGGGCAAGCTCTACGGCGTGCCCTACTACGCCGGCTCGCGCGTCATCACCTATCGCACGGACCTCTTCAAGAAGGCGGGCATCGCGAAGCCGCCGACCAGCCTCGCGCTGTTCACGTCCGACCTGAAGAAGGTCGCGAAGATGGAGAAGGGCGTGAAGGGTTTCTCGGCCATGTACATGGCTGGTACCGATTGGTACAGCGCGCTCGACTGGGTCTTCGACTACGGCGGAACGATCGCCACCACGCACGCCCACAAGTGGGTGGGCGCGCTCAACTCGAAGCAGTCGATCGCCGGGCTCACCGCGTACAAGAGCTTCTTCAACGCGGTGGCTCCCAAGTCGGCGTCAACGCTCGACGAGGCCAATCCGGCTCCGTACACGGTGTTCTCGCAGGGGCTGGCGGGCGCGATTCTCGGGCCGGCCTGGTTCAGCTGCTGCACCGGCACGAAGTACAAGGCCGTCACCGGGCAGTTCGTGATGCCGAGCCACGTCGCAGGCAAGCCGATCCCCGGCTTCCTCGGCGGCTCCGACGTCGCTGTGCCCGCGGAGAGCGGTAACAAGGCGCAGGCGATCCAGTGGATTGCCGACTTCACCAGCACGGCGAATGAGCAGTCCCTCCAGAACAAGGGCAACATTCCCAACGCGACCAACCTCCTCGGCAACACGGTGAACGCACGTGCCGCGGCGCAGAGCTGGTTCGTTCCCCAGGCCAAGCACTGGGTGGACGTCGAGAACGGGAACATCCTCAGGACCATGTTGGCGCAGATCCTCACCGGGAAGCTCTCGGTGAAGCAGGCGGCGACGACCGCCAGCGACAACATCGCGTACACGCTCAACCAGTCCTAGCCGGACGGCTGGGCTGAACGAGATGGCAAGCGCCGCCGAGACCACGCCCAAGTGGTCTCGGCGGCGCCGTTTCACGTGGCGGCATGTCGGCCAGGGCGCGGTTCCCTATGCGCTTGTTGCGCCGGTCGTCGTCGTCATGGGGGCGATCCTCGGCTACCCCTTGTACAGCCTCGTGCGGATCGCGCTCGACCGCTACGGCCTCACCGAGCTGATCCAGCACAAGGGCGTCTACATCGGGCTGAAGAACTTCGACAGCGTCCTCCACGACAGCGTTTTCTGGCACACGCTGCTCCGCACGATCGTGTTCGCGGCGACGAACGTCGGACTGACGATGGTCATCGGAACGTTCCTCGCACTCTTGCTCGTCCGCATCTCGACCTGGGTCCGGGTGCTGCTCACCTCCGGCCTCGTGCTCGTGTGGTCGATGCCGCCGGTGGTCGCCGTCCAGGTCTGGAACTGGATGATCAACTCGGAGAACGGCGTCCTCAACTACATCCTCACCGAGCTCCACTTCGGCAACTACTTCCAGCACAACTGGATGCAGACGCCGCTCTCGCAGCTCGGCATGGTGACGACGCTCATCGTGTGGGGCGCGCTGCCCTTCGTCGTCATCACCATCTACGCGGCCCTCTCGCAGGTGCCGCGGGAGCTCGTCGAGGCGGCCGAGATCGACGGCGCCCGCTCGTGGCGCGTCTTCCTCGACGTGACGGTGCCCGTGATCACGCCCGTGCTGCTCATCCTCACGAGCCTCTCGATCCTCTGGGACTTCGGCGTGTTCACGCAGGCCTACTTGCTCATCGGGCAGCCGCACATCATCAGCGCCAACTACCTGATGGGCATCTACCTCTTCGAGCAGGGCTACGTGAACGCCAACTTCGGCGTGGGGGCCGCCATCTCCATCCTCATGCTCGTGATCGTGGCGGCGATGAGCGTCGTCTACGTGCGGCGCATGCTCCGGATCGGGGATGTGACGTGAGCGTCCGCAACGCCCGTCGCAACGCGTGGAACGTCGTCGGCGTCGCCATCTTCGTCGTCATGATTTTTCCGGTCTTCTGGATGGTCTCGACGGCGTTCAAGAGCGACGACCAGATCAATGCGCTGACGCCGACGTGGTTCCCGCTCCATCCGACGCTCGAGCACTTCCGCGCGGCGCTGGCTAAGCCCTATTTCTGGGACGACGTGAAGAACAGCGTCATCGTCGTCCTCGTCACGGTGACGATCGCGATGGTGCTCGCGTTCCTTGCCGCGGTTGCGCTCTCGAAGTACAGGTTCACCGGCCGGAAGCTCTTCATCGTTCTCGTCATCGGCGTTCAGATGCTTCCCGGCGCCGGCCTGATCATCCCGCTCTACGTCGTCCTCGCCCGCTACCACGAGGTGAACACGCTCACCGGCGTCATCCTCGTCTACCTCACGGGCGTGCTCCCCTTCTCGGTCTGGACGCTGCGCGGGTTCATCCTCGGCATCCCGAAGGACCTGGAGGAAGCGGCGATGGTGGACGGGAGCACGCGCCTCGGCGCGTTCGCGCGGATCCTCCTGCCGCTCGTCGCGCCGGGGCTGGTCGCGACGTCGGTCTTCGCGTTCATCACCAGCTGGAACGAGTACGTGTGGCTCTCTTACTTCCTCGGGACGAGCCGGCAGACGGACTGGGGCGCGCTCATGGCCGCCTCGACGCTGACGGCGATTCCCGTTGTCGTCTTCTTCCTCCTCATTCAGCGCCGCATCGCCTTCGGGCTGACCGCAGGCGCAGTCCGAGGCTAAGTGGTATTGACCACTGACCCGAGATGCGAAAGGATGCACAGGTGACCCTCCAACCGCGCGCGGCGAGCATCGGCTGCTCGTACTTCGGAGTACGGGTCGTCCGCCACGTTCGGCGCGACATGGCCGATCTCGCCGCGCGCGGCTATACCGGAGTGCTGCATACGTTCTCCGAGAACGACCTTGCGTACTACCGCGGGACGTTCGCCGAGGTGGTCGCCGCCTCCCACGACGT
>Ga0193751_1000767_pt1 | contig 22843 bp, 15 predicted proteins | sample L1c2metaG_FD_143050 | JGI IMG/M metagenome (GOLD analysis project Ga0193751, IMG submission 143050) | Soil microbial communities from a riparian zone of the East river system, Colorado, United States - L1c2 | ecosystem: Environmental > Terrestrial > Soil > Riparian zone | place: USA: East River... | reverse complement strand
CCGCTGACGATCGCCGAGCCGCCGACCACGTTGCCGACTGCCGTCACCGTGAGCGTCTGGCCGCTCTCGTTCGCAGGGCCGGGACTGTCGTTGCTCGTGAGCGCCGAACCGAGGATCGTGCGCTGCCCGCTGTTCTCCGCAACCGCGCTCAGCACGTCATTCGTGGCAATCGGCGGGTCGTTCACTGCTGTGACGGCGAACGAGGCCGTTGCGGTCGCCGTCAAGGGAGCCGGCGCCCCGTTGGTGGTGCCGTTGTCGGTCACCGTGTAGTCGAACGACGCTGTACCGTTGAAGTCGGCGGCCGGGGTGAACAGCACGTTGCCGCCGCTGACGATCGCCGAGCCGCCGACCACATTGCCGACTGCCGTCACCGTCAGGGTCTGGCCGCTCTCGTTCGCCGGGCCGGGACTGTCGTTGCTCGTCAGCGCCGAGCCCAGGATCGTGCGCTGCCCGCTGTCCTCGGCCACCGCGCTCAGCGCGTCATTCACCGCAATCGGCGCATCGTTCACCTCCGTGACGGCGAACGAGGCCGTTGCGGTCGCCGTCAAGGGAGCCGGCACCCCGTTGGTGGTGCCGTTGTCGGTCACCGTGTAGTCGAACGACGCCGTCCCGTTGAAGTCCGCCGCCGGGGTGAACAGCACGTTGCCGCCGCTGACGGTCGCGGAGCCGCCGACCACATTGCCGACGCCAGTCACCGTCAGGGTCTGGCCGCTTTCGTTCGCCGGGCCGGGACTGTCGTTGCTCGTGAGCGCCGAACCGAGGATCGTGCGCTGCCCGCTGTCCTCCGCAACCGGGCTCAGCACGTCATTCGTGGCAATCGGCGGGTCGTTCACCTCCGTGACGGCGAACGAGGCCGTTGCGGTGGCCGTCAGGGGAGCTGGCACCCCATTGGTCGTGCCATTGTCGGTCACCGTGTAGTCGAACGACGCTGTCCCGTTGAAGTCCGCCGCCGGGGTGAACAGCACGTTGCCACCGCTGACGATCGCCGAGCCGCCGACCACGTTGCCGACGCTCGTCACTGTCAGGGTCTGGCCGCTCTCAGCCGGCGGCCCGGGGCTGTCGTTGCTCGTGAGCGTCGAACCTAGAATCGTCCGCTGCCCGCTGTCTTCCGCGACCGAGCTCAGCGCGTCATTCACCGCAATTGGCGGGTCGTTCACCTCACTGATATTCACCGTCAGGGATTGCGTGGCGCTCTGCGCTCCATTGAGCAGGGCCACCTCGCCGTCGTTGAATGTGTAGTCGAGCATGACGCTCGCCGGCGGATTGTCGCTCTGGTTGGCATAGGTGACGTGGCGCAGAACATCGTTGACGAGGGAGGTGGTCGCCGCCGTACCGCTGCTCGTGAAAGTGATGGTCTGCGTTCCCCCCGCATTCCCGACGGTCGCGAAGGTCAGCCCGCCGGACTGAAGGTTGTTTCCGCTCAGTGTGAAGCTGGCGCCGGACAAGCTGAAGCTGAAATCATCTTCGGGATTGGCCCCACCGCTACGCGCGATAGTCGCAGATGCGCCCGCATAATCGCCGGCATTGCCGTTCAGCGCGTCGACCTCGGCATCATGGACGGTGACGTCGTTGTCGAGCAGCGCAAAGATTTGCTCGATACTGACTGCCGCCGGGCCAAGATTTGCAATAACCGGCGCGGTGTTGACCGCCACCGTTTGATCGGCGAATCGAACGAGCTCGGTATTGGCGATGGTGTCCGTTCCGTCCGGGCTTGAGGAACGGTTGTCGATGAGCTGGATCGTCGTTTGCGACAGGACATTGATCGTGTAATCCGACCTCACCCCAGAATAGACCGCCGTGTCGGTGCCACCCCCGCCGTCCAGCGCGTCGTTGCCGCCGCCGCCGGTGAGCACGTTGGCATTGCCGTCGCCGGTCAACGTGTCGCCGCCGGATCCGCCGGTGACGTTCTCCACCCCGGAAATGGAATCGAAGCCGGTCGCCGACGGTGTCGACAGGTTCACCGTCACCGCTCCGGTCGTCCCGGTGTAATCCAGCGTGCCGCTGCCGCCCAACGCCAGCGTGACGTGCTCGACATTGGCGACCGTGCCGCCGGCCAGCCCGCTCACAATGTTGTTGGTCAGCACCACATTGATCGAGTCGTTGCCGGCCGTACCGGTGATCGCCAGCGTGTCGTTGCCGGCGCCGCCGTCGGTCGTATCCACCCCATCGCCCACCGCGTAGTTGATGATGTCGTCGCCGGCGCCGCCCATCACGGTGTCGTTGCCGAGGCCGCCGGTGAGAGTGTCGTTGCCGCCAGCCCCATTCAACAGGTCGTTGCCGGCGCCGCCGCTCAACACGTCGATGCCATCGCCGGTCGTAATGACGTCGTTGCCGCTGCCGGTGGTGACCGTGAAGTTCTCAGTAGCGAGAAAATCTATTGAATTTGCGGCCAAATCCGCGATGTGACCGCCGTAGCCGCTCGCCAGGGTGCCGCTGGTGACGCCGCCGGTCACGGCGGTGTTGAAGGCGGAATAGTCGACGACCAACCGGTCATCCCCAGGGCCGCTGTTACATGTATCGGCGCCGCCCCGGACCGTGATGAGGTCGTTGCCGCCGCCGGCCACAATGACATCGGGGCCGATGCCGCCGGTGATGACATCGTTGCCGTTGCCGGTTGTGATGGTGTTGGCGCCGTCACCGCCGTCGATGACATTGCCGCCGTCCAAGGCCGTGATGGTGTCGGCGCCGCTGCCGCCGGTGATGATGTTCGCACCTTGACCGGCGGTAACCGTGCTCGTGCCTTCACCCGTGTTGATAATGTCGTCGCCGGCGCCGGTCGTGATCGTGTCGGCGCCGGAGCCGGTCAATATCGTGAAGTTCTCGATCGAGGCATCGGCGATTGTGACGATGCGAGACCCGCCGGCTTCGGCGAAATTGGAAGTCGAGTCGCCGGTGACGGCTCCGGTGGCGAGGCGGTAGTCGACGATCAATCGGTCGATACCCGCCCCGCCGGACACCGCGTCGGCGCCGTCCGTCACGGTGATGACATTGTTGCCGGCATTGCCGACAATGTTGTTGCCGTCTGGAGCGTCAAGAACGTTGATCGGCGCGGCGCCCGCAAGGGTGATCGTGGGGATGCCGGTCGATAGCTGGAGGACGATTCCGGTCGACGACGCATCTCCGAAGATGGTCATGCCGTCGTGCGTAACCGTTGCGGTCTCGTTGCCGTAGCCGGTCTCCAATTGGATCGTATCGGCCGGGGCGGCGGCAAGCATCGCGGCCGCAATGGTCGGGAACGATGAGTTCGGACCAACGGTCAAAATGGTCATCTGATGTCCCTTGAAGCTGTTCGCGCGCTGACGGCGAACGGGTGCACGCATCCCCAGACTGCGCTGCATTCGCTCGCGCGTGCGAGACGCCGCATTCGGCTGCCTTCAAATGCAAAATTTGGAAAGCGGGAGGGAAACGTCGCGGACTCGAGATCGTTCCGGTAGATAAAGACTTCAACCGCGACGACAAGTTGGGGTAGTTAGTGCCACCTTAATTGCCGTTCTCCGACGACTCCGTGTCTGCGTCGACGTCTGCGTCCAAATAAGTATTAGTCCCAATATCTGGTCTGCCGGCCAAACGATCCGCAACCCGCGATGGGAGCCGGGCCGACCGGCCTGCCGAACCCGGGCAGATGACCCACACGCTGCTCGCCGGCTGACCGACGCACCCGGATGCCGCGCGGGAATCGGCCAGCTGGCACCCTTGTGGCACGCGAAGAAATTTCCGACGTTCCGATCAGGGCGATCAATGTCCGCTCATGGCAGCGCAGGCGCGGCAGAAAGAGCGCGTGCGGCGTGGCCTTCCTCGCCCTCGTTCGATCGTGTTTCTTGCCCAGCGCGCGAATCGCGCCGTCCCGGCGATGACGGGGCCATGACCCAATCCCGGGGGCGTTGCCCTCGACTCTCGTTGACCCGCCACCGCGGCCTATCTAGCTTGCAATGAATTAAACACCGTCAGCTCAACGGGGGCTCGTCGTGCCTGAAGCGAACGCGGGCGCGAGCGGGCGCCCGGCACCCGGCCTTCCGTTGGCGACCTTGGCGGCGCTCGGCGTCGTCTTTGGCGACATCGGTACGAGCCCTCTCTACACGCTCAAGACCGTGCTCGCCCTGACCGGCGAAAGACCCGACCCCGGCGTCACGCTCGGGGCGCTGTCGCTTATCATCTGGACTCTCATCGTGGTGACCACGGTCAAGTACGTGGCGATCGCGATGCGCATCGACAACGACGGCGAAGGCGGCATTCTCGCCCTGATGGCGCTGCTCGGCGTCAAGCGCGAGCGGCGCCCGGTCATGATCGCCGTCGGCCTGTTCGGCGCGGCCTTGATCTACGGCGACGGCGCGATCACGCCGGCGATCTCCGTCCTCTCGGCCCTCGAGGGCCTGACCATCGCGGCACCGGCGGTTCAACCCTACATCCTGCCGACCGCGGTCGCGATCCTCGTCGGGCTGTTTGCGATCCAGCCGCAGGGCACCGCGCGCATCGGCCAGGCGTTCGGGCCGGTCATGACAGTATGGTTCGTGACGATCGCCGTGCTCGGGATCGTCGGAATCTGGCGGCACCCTGCGGTGCTGGCCGCAATCAATCCCCTGTACGGTTTCCGCTACCTGTTCTCCGGCGGCAGCGGCGCCTTCCTGGTGCTCGGCGGCGTCTTTCTCTGCGTGACCGGGGCGGAAGCGCTCTATGCGGACATGGGACATTTCGGCGCGCGGCCGATCCGGCTGGCTTGGTCGGCCCTGGTGTTCCCCAGTCTCGTTCTCAACTACGCCGGCCAAGCCGCCCTGGTGCTCACCGGCGAGCCGACCTCGGGCAACATATTCTATCGCCTGTGTCCCTCCGCCTTGCTCATTCCCCTCGTCGTGCTGGCGACGGTTGCCACCGTCATCGCCAGCCAGGCGGTCATCACCGGCGCCTTTTCGATGACCCGGCAGGCGATCCAGCTCGGCTGGCTGCCGCGGCTGCAGATCACGCAAACCTCGGCCGAGGGCTATGGGCAGATCTACGTCGGCGTCGTCAACTGGCTGCTGATGATCGTCACGGTCAGCCTCACCATCGGGTTCGGCAAATCGGACAATCTCGCCGCCGCCTACGGCATCGCCGTTTCGGCCACCATGCTGATGACATCGGTGCTGCTGTTCATCGCCATGCGCGAGATATGGCAGTGGAGCCTGCCGGCGGCAGCCGCGCTCGCCGGCGCGTTCCTGGTCATCGATGCGGCGTTCTTCTGCGCCAACCTCACGAAGATTCTTGAAGGCGGATACGTGCCGCTCGTGCTGGCGGGCTGCGTCTATTTCGTGATGGTGGTGTGGCACGTCGGCGCCGTGGCCGTCGCCCGGCGCCTGCACGAGAGGGTCATGCCGATCAAGGAGTTCATGGCGAAGATAGAGCACGACCACATTCCCCGCGTGCCCGGAACGGCCGTCTTCCTGACGCGGGCGCCAAAGGATGCGCCGCCGGTCCTGGTCTGGCACCTCAAGCACAATCGGTCGCTGCACCAGCACGTGTTCATCCTGACCGTCGTGATTGCGCCGATCCCCTGGATCAGAAACGCCGAGCGGCTTGCGGTGGAAGAGCTCGCGCCCAACCTGTGGCGCCTTTCGGCCCGTTACGGGTTCATGGAGCGGCCGGATATCCCGGCACTGCTGGCACAGGCGCGTGCGCACGGCTGCAAGGTCGACCAGTCGGACGTTACCTATTACGTGGGGCACGAGACGGTCGTGCATCGCGAAGACGGCAAGGCCCTGCCGAAGTGGATCGAAGGGCTGTTCGCCCTGATGCAGCGCAATTCCGTTCACGTCAGCGACTTCTTCCGGATACCGCCCGACAGCGTCGTCGAGATCGGCCGGCAGATCTCGATCTAGGGATTGCTTGCCACAGCGCCGCCGCGATTGCGTGCATTGACCCGGTCCGACGAAGGTCGACCGCCGCGGCGCGCCGGCGCGAGCACAAGGAGGCCATGATGGGCAGCGACGACACGATCACGTTCTTTCATTCGCCGAATACGCGCTCTGCGGGGGTGCGCATCCTGCTCGAAGAGCTGGGCGCGCCTTATGAGCTGCATGCGATCAACATGAAGGCCGGGGAGCAGCGGCAGGCGGCCTATCTGAAGATCAATCCGATGGGCAAGGTTCCGGCGATCCGGCATCGCGGCGGGCTTGTCACCGAGCAGGTCGCCATTTTCATCTATCTGGCCGATCTCCTCCCGCAGGCGAAGCTGGCGCCGGCGCTCGACGACCGGCTGCGCGGACCCTATCTGCGCTGGCTGGTCTATTACGGCTCGTGCTTCGAGCCGGCGATCGTCGATCGCGCGATGAAGCGCGAACCCGCCGCGCCCGCCATGTCGCCCTACGGCGATTATGACACCGCGCTCAAGACCGTGACCGATCAGCTGGGCAAGGGCCCCTATCTGCTCGGCGAGCGCATGTCGGCGGCCGACGTGCTGTGGGGCACGGCCCTGACCTGGATCACCATGTTCAAGCTGGTTCCCGAGCTGCCGGTGATCAAGGACTACATCGGCCGTGTCGGCGCCCGCCCCGCGGTCGCCAAGGTCAAGGCGCTCGATGCCGCGCTCGCCGCCGAGCATGAGGCGGCGGTGAAGCAAACGGCCGCGTCGTGATGCCGTAGGATGGGTTGAGCGTCAGCGAAACCCATCTCTTGCTGATCCGACAAAAATGATGGGTATCGCTTCGCTCAACCCATCCTACCGCGGCTTCTTCAGCCCCAGCTCGGCCCACCGCGCCATGGCGGCGTCGATGTCGGCCTGGGCGGGCCACACGAGCGGCGGATAGCGGGCGCCGCCGAGCTCGGGGTCGGGGTCGTAATCGAGGTTCATGGTGGCGTCGATCAGGACCCGGTTCCATTTGCCGGTGCCGGGGGATGAAGGAGCCTCGCGGGCCGTGTCACGCTTACCCGATGCTCCGCAGCGCAGGGCAGACTGGCTTTGCAATTCCTTTGAATCGCGTGTCCCTAGAGGGCTCTGACCTGAAGGCCGTTATTGAGCGCCTGCTTGGAAACGACATCCGCTCCGATCTGCAGTTCCGTTGCAAGATCGAACACCTGATCTTGGCTCAGTTTCGACTGCTTTGAGCGCGCGCGAAGCAACGCGAAAGGAGCGGTCAATTCAGCAGCGAATGCTCGGTTCGCCTGTTGGTCTCGAGTAACGGCAGAGGTTAGAAACCGCCTTTCGTGCTGTTCAGCTGTCCATGCGGAAAATACTCCGCGGGCCGCCGTAAAGCGCCGTTGCGTTGCGACGAGCTGAGGCAGGGCAACGTGTGCTTCTTCACCACTACGCAGCATAACTCCGGTGAGGCTGGCGTCGTTTGCAAATTGCGTGCTGCATCTATCCGTATCAAGATTAATTTGTTCAAATACGCGGGCGGCACCGGCGGGATCGGTATCGCTAATGCCTAGCCTTTTCCGTAACTGCTTTGCGGCTTGAACGCCGCGACGCCAAGCCGGAAGAGCATAATTATCAGCCGGCATGCTTACTGTGAGCAGCGGGCTAAGGTTTGCAGCCGGTACGGAACTGAGGCAATCGAACGCCGCTTCGGCAGCTCCCGCTATTGCATCAAAACTTCCCGGCAATGCCACGAGACAGAGATCCATCAATAGTCGCTGTCCCAACTTTTCGAAAAGGCGATCGAGTAAAGCCGCGGTGTGGTCAGTGACTTCGTAGGGGCTCAAGCCAAGAGCGCCCGCGAACTCGCAAAACTGCCGTTCGTCTGGAACAACATCCTGAACCATTTGCCAAGATGCGTGTAGAGTGGTTTCTCTGATAGAGTTTTGCTCTAGCCGGGCGCAGACGGCACTTATGAAAGTGCTCAATTCTCTTTCTACTTCTGCTCTCAGCGGTGATGCTTGAGAACTGTTACAGAAGCGGACATCAGATAGCGCCGCGTCGCGAGCATTAGCGGCAATATGGATTGTCCGTCCAGTAGGAATTAAAGTGACTCGCGGAAGCGCAAATCCATGTTGAGCAGCGAGAAGGGAGTGTCGCGCGACAAACTCGGCATCATCGCTGCCATCCTCGTTTTTCCGCGGTTCCCAAAGGAGCGGCCACCAATTTTCAGCAATCCATTCCGCTAGAAAATAGGCGGGAATGGCGAGGTGATCCGACCTTTGTCCGTCGCTTTCGACAAATTCGGTCACGTTTTTATCGCTGACAATGATTGCGAGGCGCGCCATAGTGGCATCGAGTTCCGATGCACCTTTCTTTGGCAGCCAGCTCTTGGATATTTGAAACGCGGTCATGGGGTTAAACCAGGTGGAAGGCCGATGATCTCGATTGGGTAAGCATGGTAGACCCCGGGGGTTCCGCTGTGCGTACACGCCTCATACCACATGCTCATGTCTTCATGCCAAACGTGGCGGGGGAAATCGCCCACCCAAACGCGGCTAACCCGTCTAGCTCTGATCGCCTCCCGCAAGCAGTTCAAAGCCCGCCGCGGCGTCCAACCGTCGGGGCAATGGGACGCGGGTTTAGCTCTACGTATAGGTGGTTGCCCATTCGATAATGGGCAATGGTAGGGGCTCGGCTCATACCTCGCGTGAACCGCGGCGTTTTCAAGACGGTCTTGAGTAGATACCCGATCCAAGTACTTGGGCTTATTTGGATAACGGGCGCCATTCCGGCGCTCGGGACGCTTCACCGCCAGCCCCCTGGCCAACCTTTCAGTTTCTTCACCATCATGACGCAACTGTGAGGCGAGCGCAAGCCCCAACGGCCCACTAAACTGTGCGATGGAAGATCGGCGACCGCTGTTCATTCATCGATTCCGATGCCCCGGCTTGAGCCCCAGCTCGGCCCACCGCGCCATGGCGGCGTCGATGTCGGCCTGGGCGGGCCACACCAGCGGCGGATAGCGGGCGCCGCCCAGCTCGGGGTCGGGGTCGTAATCGAGGTTCATGGTGGCGTCGATCAGGACCCGGTTCCATTTGCCGGTACCGTAGAGCGCCGCGTTGCGGTCGCGGCGGCGAGTCGAGGGATCGAGGCCGGCGCCGAAGGTCGACGGCATGATGATGATGTCGTCCTCGCCGGCGTTGACCCGATAGGCGATCGCCCAGTCGACCGCCGCGTAATCGTGGATGTCGATGTCGTCGTCGACCACGGTGACGTGCTTGTAGCGCACGTGGGCGGCCGACGAGCCCCACACGGCGTTCGCGGCCTGCTTGGCCTGGCCGCGATAGCTCTGCTTCATCTGGATCAGCAGGTTGATGCCGGCGTGGACCGGCGGACAGAACACGTCGGTGATGCCGGGCACGCCGGCACGGTCGAGCACGTCCCAGGCGGTCGCCGAGCGCATGATCGAGCTGCACACGGCGTTCTCGGAGAAGCTTCCCGGCAGCGAACCTTCGATGGTGCCGCGCAGGATCGGATCGCTGCGATGGGTGATGCAGGTGACCCGCACGGTCGGCTTGGGCGAGCGGTCGCCGGCCAGGTAGCCGGTGAACTCGGCGAACGGCCCCTCCATCACGTAGGTGTCCGGATCGAGCCCGAGGTAGCCCTCGATCACGATCTCGGCGGAGGCGGGCACGTAGAGATCGACCGTCTCGCATTTGACGAGGTCGACCGGTTCGCCGCGGATGGCGCCCATGACGTCGTATTCGCACACCCCCTTAGGGACAGGCGAGCCGGCGCAGAAGCCGAGCGAAGGCTCCCAGCCGATCACGAAGGCGATCGGCATCTCGTTGCGTCCGGACTGCTGCCACGCGGTCGAATGATGGCCGATGTGCTGGGCCCGCCACATCAGGATCGGGATCTGGTCGCGGCCCGCCAGCATCCCGCGATAAATGCCGACGTTCATGATTCCCGAATCGGGATCCTTGGTGACGCAGCCGGCGTAAGTGATGAGGTAGCGTCCGCCGTCGAGCCGGTTCCAATAGGGCACCGGAAATTCGTACAGGTCGACGTCCTTGCCGGCGATCTTGTGCTCCTTCACCGGGCCATCCTTGACGATGCGCGGCGCGACGCGCCCATTGAGGATTCCGCGTCCGATCTGCACCAGCTCGCGCGGGTGGGTATCGGGAGCAAGGCCGAGCATCATGGCGACCCGGCGATAGCTGGAGAGCCCGCAGCCGAAAACCCGGCGGCAGCGGCTCGCGGGCGTGTTGTAGTCCTTGATGTTGTTGAACAGCAGCGCGGGCCCGGTACCGGCTCCCTGGGCGAGCCGCAGGATCGTGCCGAGCTCGATGTTCCAGTCGACCTGCGCGTCGACTTCCTGCATTTCGCCGGCGGCCGCGAGTGCCCGCATCCAGCCGCGCATGTCGCCGTAGGCGACCGGCTTTCGTTCGATGGTCATGAGCCTGTTCCGGTTGATCGATCGCGCGCGCCGGCCTGCAAGGCCGCCGCGCAGAAGCGCGGCAGCGCCTGCAGCGGATCGGCACCCGCTCCCTCCGCGCCGCAACGTACCAGCAACGCGCGCACATTGCCGGCAAGGGCCGCGCGCCGATCCGGAGCGGGCAATCGCGCCGCGCGCAAGCGCAACCATCGCCACATCATTGCCTGCTCGACCTGCTCCGCCTCGAGCTCTGCGCCCTTCACCTTCACGCGCAGCGCCTCGGTGACCTGGGACAATGCCCCCTGCCCGCCGGCGCCCCACCGCTTGAGCGTGCGGCGCACCTGCCGCAAGGCCCGCACCACGTCGGCATGCCACGCAAGCGTCGCGTCGAGCGCGTCGGCAACCTCGGTGGCGGACAGTTCCGCGCCTTCGACCGCCCCGGCATAGGCGCACAACATGAGCAGGTTGACGTCGACGCCGTGGCGCTCCTGGACGTCGAGGCATTCCTCCTGCACCCCGGCGCCGCGATAAACCGCGAGCGAGAAGCGCCACAGGGCCGACTCCATCTCGATCGGCGCCGCGGTCATTCGGCCGTCTCGCCGCCGGCGGTCTCGCCGGAACGCCACCGCTTGACGATGCCGGCGTCGATATCGAACAGGTCGAGCGCGCGCCCCACCGTCTGGTTGACGATGTCGTCGATGGTGCGCGGGCGATGGTAGAAGGCGGGCACCGGCGGCATGATGATCGCGCCGTTCTCGGTGGCCGCCAACATGCTGCGCAGGTGGCCGGCATGCAGCGGCGTCTCGCGCACGACGAGCACGAGGCGCCGGCGTTCCTTGAGGATGACGTCGGCGGCGCGGCTCACCAGGGAGTCGGTGTCGCCATAAGCTATGTCGGAGAGCGTGCGGATCGAGCACGGGATCACGATCATGCCGCGGGTCTTGAACGAGCCGCTCGACACCGCGGCGCCGAGATCGCTGTTGGCGTAGACCACGTCGGCAAGGGTGCGAACCTTCTCGACCGGCATGTCCATCTCTTCGCTGAGCGTCTGGCCGGCGGACCGGGAAATGATCAAGTGTGCCGGGACGCCGCTGCGGCGCAGCACTTCGAGCATGCGGACGCCATAAATGGCCCCCGACGCGCCGGTGATGCCGACGATGAGCGGCAGCGGCATGGGAAGCACTCCCCTATTGAACCACGGCGAGCCTATCGGATCGGGCGGGATTGTTCGAGATCGCGCTGACGTTAGGTCACCCTTCGACCGGCAGCGGCAGACCGTTGCACTATCGCAAATTTGGCGCATGGCGAGGTTCGCGCGGGGCGATTGTTGCGCATCAGGCGATGCTTGCCTATGGTCGCGAACGTCCGGCTGCGCGTGATCGATCGCAGCCGCCGGCGCCGGGCCGGCCGCGGGACCGCTGCATCGGCCCTGACAGGAGAACGTGTTTGGAGTTCACCCGGCGCGGATTCGTCGCGGGCGGCGCGGCAGCGTTTGTCGCCAAGCCGGCGATCGTGCGGGCGGCCGAACCGCTGATCATCAGCACGGTGCAGGCAAATTCCATCCATTGGGCGCAGGACGTCGCCGTCGACAAGGGTTTCTACAAGCAACTCGGCTTCGAGCCGCAATTCGTCACCCTGCAATCCTCGCCCCAGTCCATCCAGCTTGCCATCACCGGCGCCTATCAGGTCGCGACGTCGCAGCCCGAGCCCTTCATCGCCGCGGTCGAGCGCGGCGCGCACGGTCTTGCGGCGCTGTCGGCGCCGATGAACCGCGCCGACTGGACGTTGAACGCGGCGCACGGCGTGAACGGCCTCGCCGACCTGAAGGGCAAGCTGATCGGCGTTTCCTCGCTGCGCACCAGCGAGGTGTGGCTGACGACGCAGCTGCTGGAAGCGAACGGGCTGAAGAAAGACGAGTTCGACTTCATCACCACCGGTCTCTCGCCCGCCAAGATCAGCGCCTTGCAAAAGGGCTCGATCGCGGCCGCGGTGCTCTACCAGCCGACGGCGGAGCTGGCGATCACCCAGGGCCTGCCGGCGCTCGCCCGCTATGGCCGGCTGCGCGCCTATCCGCCGATCCTCTACGTGGTGAACCGCGACTGGGCCGCCAAAGGCGACGCCGGGCTGCGGGTCTCGCAGTCAATCCAGCGGGCGCACGCGTGGCTGTGGGATCCGGGCAACCGGTCCGAAGCGGTGCAAATCCTCGCCAACTACACCCGGCGCGAACCGCAGATCCTCGATCGCGTGTACGACGACTATTTCGTCGACGGCATGACCTACGCCAAGCGCGGCGAGATCGAGCTCGCCGGGCTCGATCTCGCGCTCGCCGACATGGCCCAGGACGGCGCGATCGTGCAGCCGCCGCCGCCGCCAGCCGTCAAGTACGTGCTTGCGCGCGAGCTGGGCGGCCTGGCGGTATAGCGCAGGAGGGCGCAGTCAGCAGTCGTAGGGTGGGCAAAGGCGGCCAGAATTCACCTTACGGCACGGTGCATGTTCCGCCGTGCCCACGCGGCGAGGTCTGACCTCGCGTACTTTTGGTAAAGCCCGACCACGTGGGCACGGCGGAGCCGGCACCGTGCATCAAACAAAAGCTTCTGGGGCCGCCTTTGCCCACCCTACGGACTGCGGTAGCTTCCCCGCGCGTATCTCAGGAAAACCGTTCGGCCGGCGGGGCGATTTCGGTGACGAGGTCGCGCACCAGCGCCTTGTTGGAGAGCGGCGCCAGCGTCATTTCACGCGGCTCGAGGCGGGCGGTGCAGGCGTAGACGGTCTTGCCGTCGAGCTCGATCATGCATTCCTTGCACGCGTTGGCGTTGATGCAGGAGAAGCGGATCGCGAGGCTCGGATCGCGATGCGCGCGGATCCAGCGCAATCCGTCGAGCACCGATTGGCCGGGCTCGAAGGGGACCTCGTGGGTCTCCCAGCATCCGGCCGCGCGATCGAGGCCGCGCCAGATCTTGAGCTGTGCGCGGTCGGTCATTGCGCCGCCATCTCCCGGGGCGCCGCGGCGCTGCGGGCAAGCGCGAGCTGCCCGTCCCGCCAGCGCACGACCTGGTTGACGCGCCAGTCCGGCGCCGTGGCCGGGAAGTCTTCCCGCTGGTGGGCGCCGCGGCTCTCCTCGCGCGCCAGCGCCGTGGCGGCGACCACGCGGGCAACGAGCAGCATGTTGCGCAGGTCGAACCATTCCAGCCGGCGCAAGTCGAAGGCCGTCCCCTCGCCGCTCGGCCGGTCGCCGAGCGCGCGGCTGAGCTCCGCGATGCGTTCGAGGGCGTGGGTGAGCCGCGCGGCGTCGCGCAGCGGCCCCACATCGTCGGCCATGGTTGCCCGCAGGGTCTCCACCATCTCGGCGGTGTTGGGCCCGCCGCCGCGCGCCGGCGCCGCGATGAGATCAAGCGCCGCGCGCGCTGCCGCCGGCCGGAACGGCTGCGTCTTCATCCCGCCCGCCCGCTCGGCGGCGCTGCGCCCGGCACGGCGGCCGAACACCAGGGCTTCGGTGATGGCGTTGCCCGACAGGCGATTGGCGCCGTTGGCGCCGCCCACCGCCTCGCCGGCGGCATAGAGACCGGGCACCTCCGTTGCCATGCGCGCGTCGGCCGCGATGCCGCCCATGTGATAATGGGCGATGGGCGCGACCTCGACCGGCATGCGCGTGAGGTCGATGTGGTTGGCGGCCAGCCGGTCGATCACCGGCCCGAACGCTTCGCGCAAGGCGGCGGGCGGGCAATGCTCGAAGCTCAGGTAGGCGCCGCCGTGCGGCGAGCCGCGGCCGGCCTCGACCTCCTTGATGATCGCGTAGGTCGCGACGTCGCGGGCGAGCACGTACTTGCCCGATTCGTCGGAACCATAGCGGGAGGTGAACTCCTCCTTCTGCCCGTTGAGCAGCCGCCCGCCGAGCTTGTAGCGGAACGGGTCCCACATGATCGGGTCCATGCCGATCAGCCGGGGCGCCAAATGCCCGATCGGAAAGAACTGCACGAACTCCATGTCGAGAAGCGGCGCGCCGGCGCGCAGCGCCAGCGCATAGCCGTCGCCGCCCATGTTGGCGGAGGCGCTGTTGCGCCGGTAGAGCCGGGTCAGGCCGCCGGTCGCCAGCACCGTCGTCTTGGCGGCGATGGTCACCGGCGCGCCGGTCGCCACGTGCCACGCGGCCGCGCCGACCACCGCGCCATCGACACGCAGCAGGTCGACCACCGCGAGGTCGCCGGCCTTGCGGATTCCCTGCGCGCGATTGACCACCGTGCGCAATGTCTTCGACACCGCCGGCCCGGTATTGAGGAAATCGACGTAGACGCAGCGCGGGCGGTCATGGCCGGGTGCCTGCGCCTGGACGATGCGGCCGTCCTTGCGCGCCCAGCCGACACCCCATTCGTCCATCTCGTCGATGCAGGCGGGGCCCTCCTCGCACAGCAGCCGGGCCAGCGGCTCGGCGCACAGCCCGCGCCCGGCCCCGAGCGTGTCGGCGTAGTGATGGCTCCAGTGATCGGGCGTTTCCGCCCCGAGCGCGACCGCGACCGTCATCTGCGCCATGACGGTGGCGCCGCCGCGGCCGATCAGGCTGCGGTCGATCAGCAGCACGCGGCTCCCGCCCCGCGCCGCTTCGATGGCCGCATACATGCCGGCGCCGCCCGCGCCGATGACGAGGACGTCGGTTTCGGCATGCATCGCGGATGGTGCCATATCGGACTATCTTTGGAATGCGCTGTGAGTGACCAACTATACCCCCTGTGCGCGAATCTCGGATGAGGAGGCGTCAAAGCGGAAACGGTGCTCAGGGATTGCCGTGAAGAGATCGGCGTAGCGCCGTGGCACGGGGATGTCGGCCAACGTGCGTACGCGTCCCGCCGCGTCGATGCGTGCGGCCACCAGAAAGGTGGCCCCGGAATTGGCGATTTCCTCAAGCGCGGCGTGCATTCGACCCTCGTCATCGCCATAATATTTCGGCGCAACCAGCCGCTCCGCCGTATCCGCTCCGATCACGAACGTGGTTCCTGGAAACAAGCGCGACTTCTCGACGAAGGTCGGCGCTCGCGTGAGCTCGACCGGCGCCTTCCCGGCGAATTGCCTCAGCCGGTGTCGCACCGTCCTGCCGTCCAGCGGCGGCTTGTCGACGTTCGTGACAGAGATTTCGAAGGCCAACGGCTGCTGCATGAGCTCTTCGGCAACGCGCGCCAGCAACACATGTCCGGCGTGCATCGGGTTGAAGGAACCCGGCAACAACACAGCGGGCCGAGGCGCCGACAGCATCAGTTGGCCATCGGGCTGGGCGGTGACCCGATCAAACTCGCCCGCCAAAAACCGATCGATAATATCCACGGCGGCTACTGCCTCCGCAAAATTTTCGTCCGCATCGAGGAGGCTGCGCGGCGACGGTGCGGCAACCCCGCATGCGTGGGCCAGCCACAGGACGATCGCGCGCGAAACGAGGTCTTCTTCGGCGGCGCGATCACGCCGACCCTTGGCCATCACGCCGGTGCAATGCGCGATGCGGGCGGAGTCGGCGAAGGCGATGTGAAACCGATGCTCACCTTTGCGCGGGCGATCGCTCACCAGTGCCGCGGTCGCGCCGAGGCCAACCGGATCGGCGTCCATCGTCACCAGCCGGGCTGCGCGTTCCCGTGCGCTCCGCGCCATCGCCATCGCGGTGTCAGCGCTGCATGCCTGAGCCGGTGCAAAGCCAAGAAACGCCGCGAGCGCCAGCGCGTCGTAGGGAATCTGCGCCTCGATCAGCAGCCGAGAGCCCCCGGGAACACGAAGCAACTCGCTGACCGCCCCACTGCCACCCCCGGTGATGGCGAGTGCGGCCTTGCGGCCGGACGCGTGTAATGCGGAGATCAATTGTTGCCACGCAGCGTCCGACGACGGGCTCATGGTGCGTGTGTGGTCCCAAGCTGAAAAGTGCCTCGCGGACGGTGAAAGACAACTCGGACTGAGTCAATCTGCTTGGACGCCCCCTCTCTACTCCATCCGGGCAAATTCGCCAAACAGCTTGCGCGCCGCCTTCGCATAGGCGGCGTGCGCGGCCTGCGGTGTTGGGAAAAGGCCGAGATGGCGTATTCGTCCATTCTTGCAAATAGTCGCGCACCATCTATCCCCGTGGGCCGACACGCCCTTAAGTCCACATGCATTGTTGCGATGGAGGCGTCTGTTTGCACTGTTCTGGGACCTGGTTGCGCTGCGCAGGTTGTTCCAGCGGTTGTTCGCGGGGTCTCCGTCGCGATGGTCGATCACCAGCCGGCACCATTTACCTTTCATGTAAAACCAAGCCAGATGGTGCGCTCCGTATGGCCTGCCGTTGATGATGATCCTCCGGTAGCCGTCCTTGGTTAGTGTCCCGGCGAGGTCGCCGGCGCGAATCCTTCCATTCATCCGCTTGCGCCAACGAAATTCTCCCGTCTTTTGATCGTAACGCAGCAGGGCGCACAGCCGCGCGCGGGTGGGTCGCGGACGTTTTCTCACGGCGATCTCGCAAAATGAAAAAGGGCCGCGCAAGCGGCCCTTGAGGAGAGGGTATTCGGATTGGATCAGGAGATGCGCTCGGGCGGCGCCGGCCAATTATGCCAACGGCCCTAGAGCGAATTACCCGAGCGCAGGTACAATTGCGTTACCTTGAATTTCGGAAGCTCGCAGACTGGCGAACTGACGTCAAAAGGGGTGCGTCAGTTTGGCACGGCGGTTCGCCTATCTTATTGTCAGCGCAGGATAAGTCGGCCCAACTGCGCGGACGCGCCGCGCCGCCGCTGCCTAAACCTTCTCCGGCAGGGGCTTGCCCGCGGTTTCCGGCAGGAACGGCACGGCGCACAGGCCGAGAATGTAGATCAGCGCCACGATCGTGGCAGCGTGGCCGTAGCCGCCGAAGTTCACGATCAGCGTGCCTGCCAGCAGCGGGCCGAGGAAGGCAATGAAGCGCGGCGCGTTGAACACGAACGCCATCCCGGTCGCCCGCATGTGGGTCGGGTAGAGCTCGGGAAGCCAGACCGGCATCCACGTGTATTGGCCCAGGCTGAAGAAGGCATTGATCGCCGCCACGACGAGCAGCAGCCGCAGGTCCTGCACCCACAGGAACAGGACCGGCGTGAGCACGAGCGCCATGGCGAAAAACAGGAACGTGACCGGCTTGCGCCCGTAGCGGTCCGCCAGGAAGCCGAGCCCGGCGTAGCCGGCGATCGCACCCAAATTGTAGGCCATCCCGGCGTAGCTCGCCCACTGCTGGGCGGGCAGGCCGGCCTTGGCCGCCACCGAGCCGATATACGGCGGGACCCAGGTCGAGATTCCCCACCACGCCAACGTCGTCGTCAGCGACATCAGAAAGGCGACGATCGTGCGCCGGCGTATTTCCGGCACGGCGAACAGGTCGACCAGGGTGAACCGCGTCAGCGCGTGATCGCCCGCCGCGAGCGCGGCGCCGCTGCGTTTGCGCTCGACCGCCGACCGCCGGCGCTCGTCCGCGGCCTCCCACAACGAGGATTCGGAAATCCCGCGCCGAATCCACAAGGTGAGCAACGCGGGCAGAATGCCGATCAGATACATGTAACGCCAGGCATCGGGGCCGAGCGGACTGACGAAGAGCCAGACGAACGATGCAATAAAAAAACCGATGCCGAGACCACATTGCATCAGGCCGGCGCCTTTTCCGCGGGCGCGGTCGGGCCACACCTCGGCGGTCATCGACGCGCCGGTCGCCCACTCCGAACCGATGGCGACGCCCACCAGGAATCGCAGCGCCGCGAAGGAACCCCAGCTCCACGCAAATGCGCTCAGCCCGGTCAGCACCGAATAGACCAGGATGGCGACGATCATCATCCGCTTGCGCCCGATGTAGTCGGCGAGAACGCCGCCCAGCAGTCCGCCCACGCCCCAGCCGAACAGGGTGATGGCGAGAACCGACCCGGCGTAAGCAGGGATCTGCGCATACTGCGAAGGCTCGAGCAGCGCGCGCAGCGCCACCCCCAGCGTGAGGATCAGCGCGAACGTCTCATAGCCGTCGAACATCCAGCCGAGATTGGTGGCAAGCAGGGCCTTCCAATGCCGTCGGTCGAGCGTGCGATACCACGGCACGGAAACGTCGCTGACCACAGCCATGTGTCCCCCTTCGCCCCCACCGGGCTAACGATTGGCCGCCTGGCGCTTGCGCGCCGCCGCCTGCACGGCCTCGACGATTTCCGGATAGGCGGCGCAGCGGCAGAGGTTGCCGCAGAGATAGTGCCGGATGTCGTCGTCGCTCGGGTTGGGATTCTCTTCGAGCAATTGACGGGTCATGAGAATGAACCCGGGCGTGCAGAACCCGCACTGGAACGCGCCCGCCGCGATGAAGGCCTCCTGCACCGGGTCGAGCGTCGCCCCGTCAGCCACGCCCTCGATCGTGTCGACCCGTGCGCCGTCGACGAACGTGGCCAGGAACAGGCAACCGGACACGGCGCGGCCGTCGACGACCACGGTGCAGCATCCGCACAGGCCCTGGGCGCAGCTTTCGCGGGCGCCGTGCAGGCCGAACGGCTGCAACAACTCGACCAAATTCTGATGCGGCGCGACGTCGGCCGACACCGGCTCGCCGTTGAGCGTGAAGCGAATGGTGCGGGTTGCGGTCATCTGACGGCGCACGGCTCGTGGACTCCCTCTCCCCATAGGGGAGAGGGTCGGGGTGAGGGGGTTACCGGTCTAGCAATTTGGGTCAGGAACCCCCTCACCCGGCCGCTTCGCGGCCGACCTCTCCCCTCCGGGGAGAGGTGAAGAAGAGCCAAGCGCGATAGACCCACCCGGCCAAGGGTCACAGCAAAAGATGCTTCACCGGCCCGCATCACGCGTCCTCCAGCGGATTGCCGCTCGCCGCGCGCAGAGCGCGGTAGACCGCCTCGGGAGTGAGCGGCAGCTGGGTCAGGCGGACGCCGACCGCGTCCTCGATCGCGTTGGCGATGGCGGGCGAGACCGCGAAGGTCGCGGTCTCGCCGACGCCCTTGGCGCCGTACGGGCCGTCGGGCAGCGCGTTGTCGACCGCTTCGTTTTCCATCACCAGCGGAAGATCGTGCAGTCCGGGGATCTTGTAGTCGGCAAGCGACGCATTGGTGACCTGCCCGGCCTCGAAATCCATGCGCTCGAACATGGTGAAGCCGAGCTGCATGATGGCCCCGCCGGACAGCTGCGTCTCGACGATACGCGGATTGATCGGCTTGCCCGCGTCGGCGACGTTGACGAGCTTGAGCAACCGCACGTGGCCGGTCTCGGTATCGACCTCCAGCTCGCAGCCGGCGCCACCGGCCATCCAGAACGGCGTGACGTTCGGGGTCAGGCCGGTGCCATAATCGGGCGGGGTATAGCTCGGCACGAAGCTGCCGACGCCGATCACGTTGCCGGCCTGCATGCCGTATTTGCGGCGGAACAGCTCGGCGACCGGAACATTGGCGCCCTCCGGCATGCCGAGCTCCTGCGCCAGCGCGCGCAGCTTGCCGGCCGCATCCTCGGCCGCGCGCTTGACCGCGTGACCCATGTGATAGGTCGAACGCGAGCCGAGCGTGCCCATGTCGTAGGGCGTCACGTCGGTGTCGGGGTGAACGATGGTGACGCTCTCGGCCGACAGGTTGAGCACCTCGCCGGCGATCTGCGCCATGGCGGTGTCGGAGCCCTGGCCCATGTCGACGGTGCCGCAATAGACCGCGCAGCTGCCGTCCGCCGACACGTTGACGACCGCCATGGAGGTGGTGGGCGAGATCACCGCCTTGAAGCCGATGGCGATGCCGCGCCCGCGCCGCACCGTTCCGCTGCCGCGGTCGAACGGCGTGCCCCAGCTCATCCGGACCGCGAGGCGATCGAGAATCTTGTCGAGCGGCGTGTCGTGCACGAGCGTCCCGGTCGCCTGCGGGCGCCCCGCGCGCAGGATGTTGCGGCGGCGGAACTCGATCGGATCGAGCCGCAGCGCCCGGGCGACCATGTCGGTGTGGCTCTCGTAGGCCCAGCACAGCTGCGGAATGCCGAACCCGCGCAGCGCGCCGGCCGGCGGCAGGTTGGTATAGAGGGCGTAGGAATCGAGATGCACGTTGTCGATGTCGTAGGGTCCGGCGGCGCTGAAGCCCGACTTCTGCGTCACCCGCGGCCCGACGTCGGCAAAGGCGCCGCCGTTCCACCAGATCTCGCAGCGGCGCGCGGTGATGCGCCCGTCGTTCGTCACCCCGCTCTTGATGCGCAAGGTCGCCGCATGTTTGGTGATCGTGTAGAATTGCTCCTCCATGCTCAGCGCAATCTTCACCGGGCGGCGCGCGATCAGCGCGAGCGCGGCCACCAGCGCCTCGAGCTTGATGTAGAGCTTCGCCCCGAAGCCGCCGCCGAGATACGGCACCTTGATGCGGACGCGGTTCTCCGGCCAGCCGAGCAGCCGCGCGATCTCGACCCGCACGAACGAGGGGCCCTGCGAGGCGGTGTGGATGGTGATCGCGCCTTCGCCGGGGTCCGCCACCGATACGAACGGCTCGAGCGGAGTGTGCATCACCTGCTGGGTGCGAAACGTATGCTCGAACACGTGGTAGGCTTGGGTCAACGCGCGCTCGGCGTCGCCCCGGCGCAAGTGATAGTCGAGGGCAAGGTTGGTGTTCTTGCGGCCCTCCAGGTGCTTGAGGTCGGCAAAGGCGCCGGCGGGCTTGAGCACGTCGTGCACGATGGCGCTCGACGTGACCGCCTCCACCTCGTCGAACACGGCGGGCAATTCGTCGTATTCGGCGACAATCAGCTGGACCGCTGCCTCGGCGACATGCGGATCGGCGGCGAGCACGACCGCGACCGGCTGGCCGACGTGGAACACCTTGCCGAGGGCGAGGATCGGCTGGTCGTGAAATGCCGGCCCGTAATAGGGGTTCGGTATGACGGCGAGCACGTCCTCGCCGGTCACCACCCGATGCACGCCCGCAAGCGCCTGCGCCGCCGCGACATCGATGCGGCGAATGCGGCCGTGCGCGACCGTGCTGCGGAAGATTTTTCCGTACAGCATGCCGGGTAGGCGCAGGTTGTGCACGTATTCGGCGCGCCCGGTCACCTTGGCGCGCCCCTCGAGGCGCGGCAGCGAGCGGCCGACCTGACCGGCGCCGGCGGAGACCGTGCTCACGCCGCCCTCCCCTGCGCGTCGCCGAGCCCGAGCGCCGTGCGGACCGCGCGCGCCACGTACACCCGCACCAGCTCCTTCTTGTAGGAGGCGGAGCCGCGCGCGTCGGCCATGGTTTCAACCTCGTCGGCCGCGGCTTCGCCGGCGCGCCGCAGGGTCGTGTCGTCCGCTGCGTGCCCGCGCAGCACCGCTTCCGCGGCCTCGAGCCGGATCGGCTTCTCGGTCGCCGCGCTGACGAACAGGTCGACGCTGCGGACCTCGCGTCCTTGCGCTTCGAGCGAGACAGCCACGCCGAGCGCCGGCCAGTCGTCGGCCGAGCGGGTGGTCACCTTGAGGTAGGCGGCGCGCTTCGCGCCTTGCGGCGGCACGATCAGCCTGGCGATCAGCTCGTTGCGCCCGAGCACGGTCTCGTAATAGCCGGCGAACAGATTCTCGACCGCGACGGTCCGCTCGCCCGCGGGACCCGCGATCATCACCTGGGCGCCGAGCGCGGCGAGGACCGGCGGCAGGTCCATGTGCGGATCGGCGTGGGCGAGGTGTCCGCCGACGGTCGCCACGTTGCGCACCCGCACGTTCGACAGGGTGCGCAGGGTCCGGGCGATGACGGGAAAGCTTTCGCGCACGACCGCGGCGCGCTCCAACGCTCTGAGCGTGGCCAGGGCCCCCGCCTGCAGGCTGCCGTCGGGCGCCAGCGCGATGGTGGAGAACTCCGGCTCGACGCGCCGCAGCGCCACCAGCCGGGTGGGCCGGAACATGCCGGCCTTCATCATCAGCATCAGCGCGGTGCCGCCGGCGATCGGCCGCACCGCGCTGTCGTCGGGATCGAGCAGCGACACCGCCTCCCTGAACGAGCGAGGCTCGACAAGCTCGAACGGGGTCATCGCGCCGTCTCGGCGGTGCGGCCGGCAAAGGCGGCGCGCAGGCTTTCGGCGAAATGCCGCTCCATCTCCCTCGCCTTCGATCGGATCACCGGCTGGCCCAGGCTGCCCAGCTTCCCGGTCAAGGCCGCCTCGATCTCGTATTGAACCCGCGTCCCCGCGTCGTGCTCGGCGAGGGTGGCGAGCGACGTCGCGGTCAGCCGGCCGACGATGCCGTGCGGCGTTCCTTCGATCTTCGCCGCGATCACGTGCGGGGCCTCGACCCGCGTCACCTCGACGGCGACGTCGAACTTGAACCTGATGTACGCCACCTTGGTGTCCATCACCGCCCGGTAGTGCGTGGCGTCGATTTCCTGCAGGTCGCGCACGCCCTCGATGCAGCCGGCGAACAGCCGCGCGTCGCGCAACGCCTCGAACACCGCCTGGCGCGGCGCCGCAATGGTGATATCCCCCGCGAGCTTCATCGGACCGGCATCTTGCCGCGTTCCGCGCCTGCCGCAAGTACCCTTCGTCCCCGCCGCCCCGGTTGCGCTTGCAGGGCGCCGGGTCGTAGGTTCATCGGTCCAGATCGGCTTCACCCCCTCCCATTTCGACACACCATCCATGGACCTCAAGCT
>Ga0193751_1000766_pt1 | contig 22852 bp, 19 predicted proteins | sample L1c2metaG_FD_143050 | JGI IMG/M metagenome (GOLD analysis project Ga0193751, IMG submission 143050) | Soil microbial communities from a riparian zone of the East river system, Colorado, United States - L1c2 | ecosystem: Environmental > Terrestrial > Soil > Riparian zone | place: USA: East River... | reverse complement strand
CCTCAACCGCCGCAGGCTTGGCACGCTGACGGCTGGTGCAGGAGCGGCGGCGCTGTTGAGCGCGTGCGCCGGCGGTCGGGGCGCGGGACCGGCGCCGCCATCCACGGCGGGACTGCCGAGCAGGCCGCGCACCGGCGGCACGCTCAACCTGCAACTGATTGCCGACTTCTTCGATTTTGATTCGAGCCTGGGCGGGAAGACGGTGCCCAATCCAAACGCGACCACTTTGGCCTACGACAGCCTGCTCGGCTTCCAGCAGGGCCCCGGCGTCGACTATGAGAAGACGACAATCATCGGGAACCTGGCCACGAAATGGGAGACGCCCGACGCTGCGACCTTCACCTTCCACCTGGGCCCGGGCCTTAAGTTCAGCAGCGCGGCGCCGCTGAACGGCCGCGCCCTAACCTCGGCGGACGTGAAGTGGAGCTTTGAGTACGCCTCGAGGACTGGGGCGCTCAAGGGAACGAAGCTGCCTCAGGGGCAGTTTGGCTACATGTTCGAGGGCCTGCAGGGAATCGAGGCGCCTGATGACACGACCATCGTGGTGCGCTTCGCAACACCGTTTGCACCGTTCCTCTCTTATGCAACTACCTATGGGACGCAGATCGTCCCGCACGAGATCTACGACCAGGACGGCTCGTTCTCGAAGCAGATCGCGGGCTGCGGGCCCATGCAGCTCGACGTTAGTGGCTCGCAGCACGGCAGCCGGTGGACATTCAAGCGTAATCCAGGCTACTTGGTGAGCGGCCAGCCATACCTCGACGGGGCGAACTACCTCGTCTTCAAGGACATGGAGACGATGTACGCGGCCTTCCAGACGCACCAACTCGATATCCTGAAGGCCGTCGTCGACCACGATGTGAAAAGCGTGGTCGCGGCCAATCCCAACGCGGTGCGGCAGCAGGCGCTCGATCCAAACTCCCAGGGCCTGTATATGAGCGCCACGCATCCGCCCTTCAACGACATGCGCGTCCGCCAGGCGGTGGCACTCGCCATCAATCGGGACGAGTTCGACAAGACGCTTGGCGCGGGCGAGGGTGACTGGCCGATGCCTGCGGCGACACCAGATCTGTGGTCCGCCTCAGAGACGAAGCAGATCCTCAGGTACGACCCGCAACAGGCCAAGAAGCTGCTAGCCGACGCGGGCTATCCGAACGGACTCAAGATCGACCTGATGTTCGCGAGCGGTAAGGACGACGCCACTGAGGCGCAACTCCTCCAGGCACAGCTAAAGGCGGCCGGCATCGACCTCGCGATTCAGCAGGTCGACGCCGCAACGAAGTCAAGTCGCGAACATGGCGCTGACTACACGATGGACATGCACGCATTCCCAATCTTCGGAGACCTCGATTCGCGGCTCTACGGGAGCTACCACTCGAAGGGGACCGCGAACCAGCAGCGGATCAACGATCCGAAGCTCGACACGCTCATCGACGCTCAGCGCCGAGAACCAGACGCGACCAAGCGCCGCGACCTGCTGCGCGCGGCCACGAAGTACATTGCCGAGAATGCAGTCGACGTGTCGATGTTCCGGCAGACGATCAACACATTCTGGCAGCCGTATGTCAAGAACTACGCCGATAACTGGCAGCAGTACAACTTCAACATTCCCAATGTATGGGTGGAGAAGTAATTCAGCTCTCTCCCTTCCCCTCTGGGAGAGGGTTGGGGTGAGGGAAACGGAGACAAGGCAATGAGAAACAATTTTCGGATCTGGGACGCCGACACGCACGTCCGGCCAACGGCGGAGACCATCCAACAGTTTCTCTCGGCTCCGATGCGCGAGCGGTTCTCGGACGAGAAGTACTGGACCAAGCGGCGCGTCGGTATGGCCGGCGAGCAGTACCAGGAGCCCTTGAGGCATTACTACCACCTCCGTGACGGTGGCGGTGAGGGATGGGGTTCTCGGCCCCCACGCCGGCTGGGAGAGGCCGGGCCGCGCCCCAACGAAGAGCGGCAGTTCCAGACCTTCATGGGTTCCCGCCTCCCGACGGATGGCGGCGGCGACGACCGCGGCGACGTCCGGCTGAGGGATATGGACGAAGAGGGCACCGACGTGCACACAATCGTGCATAGCGGTGCAAACGGCCATCCTGAGCCGGAAGTCGAGGCGGAGTTCATCCGGGCCGAGCACCGCTACATCGACGCATTTTGTAACGCGGACCCGCACCGGTTGAAGTCGCTGATCGTCGTCACACCGCGGCAGGTGGATTTGAGCGTTAAGCAGATCCACGAGTGGGGGAAGAAGCCCTGGGCGGTGGGTGTGATCCCATCTCTGCCGCTTGACTACCCAATCGACCATCCGGACATGGATGCGATCTGGCGGGCCACTCAGGAGGAGGGGCTGACGATCGTTCACCACTCTTTCGCGGCCGGCTATCCGGGCTACCGCGACCTCTGGGACAACCCTTTCCTCGGCCGCACAGCCTCCCACCCGTGGGCGGCTCAGCGGGCGGTCGCGGCCTTCGTCGGCTCAGGCATCATGGACCGGTTCCCCGAGCTGAAGTTCTGCATACTGGAGTCCGGCTTTGGCTGGCTGCCGTCTTGGGCGGCTCGCATGGACGACCAGCAGATCTACATGGGGTACTTGGCTGAGGGGCTGAAGCACAAACCGAGCGACTACCTAACCAACGGGCGTTTCTTCGCCGGCATCGTCCTCAACGAGGGCGAGCCGATGGTACGGATGGTGACCGAGCACATGGGCGACGAGGTCCTGATGTTTGGCTCGGACTACCCGCACGCTGAATCGCGTTTCCCCGAGTCGACCCACCAGGCGCTGTCCTGGGAGAGCATAAGCAGCGCGCAGATGCAGAAGATGCTCTACGACAACGCCGTCCGATGCTTCGGCGATCCGTAAGACCCGGCGCCCATCTCTGTGAGCGCGGGCGACCCGTCCGCCCCCAGAGATGGGCGCGCTTGCATTAGCCGAGTCGCGCCCCTTGAAGGATCGCGTAGCGCGGCTCGGCGATGTGCGACGGCTTGGGCGCGCCCTCACCCTGACCCTCTCCCCCGGGGAGCGGGGAGAAGAGCCCGCCAGGTTAGACAGCGACGGCGGAAACTCGCTTGGCGATAAAGCGCATCATCGCGGCGATCCCGGCTGCTCGCTGTGACTCCGTCCAATCCCAGATGCCGTGCGGCATGCCCTCGAACATCGCCACCTCGATGGCGCCACCGGCTGCACGGTACATCCGTTCGAAAGACTCGACCATCGGCTTCGGCGATGCCGTGTCGGCCGTGCCCTGCACAATAAGCACGGGAGTGCGCTCAAACGGCTCACCACGTTCGAGCATGAGCACCGGGCTGGCTTCCTTCTGCGTCTCATCGTTGCCGAAATAGTCGTCGTGGCGCTGCACAAGCTCCGCGTTACCGGCATTCTTCACCAGTGTGTAGCGCGCGAATGGGTCTAGGACACCCATCGCCGAGATGCCGTAGGCGAGCGTCGCGTCGAGACGCGGCGCCTCCGCAAGCGGGATCGCGCAGTAACGCGGATCGCGCGGTCGCATCGCGGCGAGCAGCGTCAGATGCCCGCCGCTCGATGAGCCAATGCAACCGATTGCGTCGGTTCGACCCTGGTACTCGCCTGCATGGACCTTCAGCCAGCGGATGGCGTAGTTGATATCGGCTGAAGACGCCGGGTAAGGGCCGCTGGCGCCCTGCCGGAAATCGATCGCCACCACGAGGACGCCGCTCTCCGCAACCGCCCTCGGCACACCGGGGTTCGTCGTGCGGTCGTTGTTTGTCCAAGCGCCGCCGTGGAGGTACAAGAGCGTGGGGTATGGTCCGGTCCCCTTTGGCTGATAGATGCGTGCCAATTGCGTCTCGCCTTTGCGCAGATATTCAACGTCCTGGATATCGAGCTCGTAGCTGTCCGCAGGATTGTAGACGTTCGCCATGGACCTTACCTCCGCTTCATAAGCTGGCTTAGTGCCCCGGCTTGAATCCGCCGCTAACTGAATCATGGTAGCCCGCCCATCCTGCCGGTGTGGCGTCCGCCGCCGCCAGAGTACCCCCATCGAAGAGGCCGCCGAAGCGTCCTGGTAGCGCGTCCCTTGTCCGAAGCCGCGTCTGGCCCGCACTATGAAGGAGACCATTCTGAAAAGAGCACAAAACAGCGTACGAATTGGGGATAGGGAAGAGGGGTTATCAGAACGATGACTGACAGAGGAAACTACTGGCTGAGCCCGAATCGGCTGCGGCTCACGCGGCGCCGTCTGGTCGTCGCCGCCGGCGCCGCAGCCGCGGCACTCGCCGCCGCGTGCGGGAGCAAGAGCGGCCAGGGCGGAGCGCCCGCCGGCTCTGCCGCGCAGGGACAGCCATCGGCCGGCACACCACAACAGGGCGGGACGTTGGCGGTAACGCAGACGACCAACCCGCCCACACTGGACGCGCAGCGGACAACCTCGTTCTATGGCCTGCTGCAATCGGGCGCCGTCTACAGCCGGCTGCTGCAATGGAATTCCGGGCCGAGCGCAGACGTCATCGAGAACCACGACGTCCTACCGGACCTGGCGACCAGCTTCGAGTCGTCCGATGCCATCACCTGGACGGTGAAGCTGCGGCCGGACGCGAAATACCAGAATATTCCGCCGGTCAACGGGCATGCCGTTGAAGCGGAAGACGTCAAGCAGGCCTTCGCCCGCGCGCTGGCGACCGAGAGCCCCTTTCGTGCCTCACTAGACATGCTCGATCCAACGCAGATAACGACACCGGATAAGGCCACAGTCGTCTTCAAGCTGAAATACGCCTACGCCCCCTTCCAGGCGATCCTCGCATCGGCGAACTACGGCTGGATCTATCCGCGTGAAGCGGCGGCCGGCGCGTATGACCCGGCCAAGATGATGATCGGCAGCGGACCGTTCCTATTCGACAAGTACACACCCGACGTGGCTGTCGAGTACAAGCGCAATCCCGACTACTACGGCAAGCCGCTCCCCTATGTCAACGCGCTGAAATGGACGATAATCCCTGACCCCGCTCAGCAGAGGGCGCAGTTCACGGGTGGCAACCTCGACGTGGCCGGCTCGGGTGGGTCAACGGCCATCACCTCATTCGACCTCGAATCCCTCAAGCGGGATAACCCGAAGGCTGAGATCAAGAAGGGCGACCCGCAGGCAGGCCAGCTCCTCTTCGTAAATCTGGGGGATCCCTCCTCGCCGTTTCAGGACGTTCGGCTGCGGCGAGCATTCTCGATGGGCATCGACCGCGCGACGATTTCAAAGGGCGGCGACAACGGCGACGCCGTGCCACAGTGGTACGTTCCGCTCGCGTTGGGTAAGTGGGCTCTGCATCAGGATCAATTGCCGGCCGACACCGCGCAGTGGTACAAGAACGACCCGGCCAACGCCAAGAAGCTGCTTCAGGCCAGTGGCCATGAAAACGACCAGTTCAAGCTGATCTTCGTCACAGGCTATCTCGGCCCGGCCTACGAGCAGGCAGCACAAACCACGGCGAACATGCTCCAACAGGCCGGTCTAAAGGTTTCGCTCGTCCAGGTCGACTACACCAAGGACTTCATCGGCGGCGGCAAGGGCATCCGTTACGGCAACTTCGATAAGAACAGCATCGTCTTTGCCGGACTCACGAACCTGTCCGACGTCGACGACTACCTCTCCGCCTACTGGCGCACAGGCGCGACCTCGGGACTGTCCAAACTGAGCGATCCCAAGCTGGACGATCAGATCAGCAAGGCGCGGACGGTCGTCAACGCAGACGAGCGTGTCAAGGCCTACCAGGAGATTCAGAAGTACATGGCCGACCAGGCGTTTGGAATCTGCGGTTTCGCCGTCAGCAACTCTTACCGAATCTCACAGCCGCGCGTCCAGGGCTACAACTACGATTTGGGCTACGGCAGCGGCCTCGAGAGCTGGGCCAAGCTGTGGCTGAAGAGCTGAGCGCACTGTTGGGAACGGATGCCACGCGGGCGCGATGAATCACGTCGCAACGACGCGGGCGGAATGAAGCGCGCGCCTACGTCGCCGTACGCCAATCGTCCTCCTTATCCGCGGGCGGAAGACGGCGCCTGACGAGGGCGTAGAGGACCGTACCCGCAAGCATGAGGAGGGCGATACCGATAAAGCCGGACACCATATAGCCGAGCGCCTGCTGGCTCACTGGCGCGGTCTGGCTCACCCACGGAAGCTGGTAGAAGGGCAGCAGCGGGTGATAGATGCGGCCGATACTATCGATCCCTGACGGCAGGTAACCAACGCCGGGAAGGGTCTGAAAGCCCTGTTCCGGGAGGTACTCGCCGAAGGCGACGCCGGGCGTGATCAGGCCTACGGGAGTCCAGAGCGCAATAGCCGCCAGCGCAACGACCATTTTCCGTAGGCGGCGCGGGCTCAGAAGGTAGGCAACCGGCAGGACTATCACATTCGCGACGCCCACGATGAGCAGCAGCCTACCGATGTCGCGCCAGTCCACGTGGGACCAATCCAGTCCAAACAGATGACTGAACTGGCCTCCGCCCTTGATCAGGCCGGCGATTAGCACCAACGGCAGGACTATCGCCGCCAGTATCCCGCCGACGGCCCACAGGTTCACGCCCGCCGCGGCTGGTTCCAGCGCCGGCGCGTCTCGGCTCCCGCGGCCAAAGCGGATGCTCAACAGATCAGGACGCGACTTTTGGAGGTAGGCGACGCCGAGGGCGGTGATCGCAGCCTCGACGAACGAGGCTCCAAAGGCGTGAGCAAGGAGCATCGCCGGAATAGCTTCTTTGAAGCCGTACGGGTTGTAGATGGCGTGGCCGTTTGCTGTCCAGAGAACGGGCTGGATGCCCAACTCGACGCCCACCAATAGAGCGGCGGCGGTGATGCCTACGTAGGATCCAATCGCGGCGGCGACGATGCGGCGGCGAGAGAAGATGCTCGATCGTCCGGCGACGAGCGCGTAGCTCGCGTAACCGACGAGCGGAAGCACGATCGCCATATTGAAGCAGTTGGCGCCGATCGCCGTGATGCCGCCATCGCCGAAGAACAGCGCCTGCAATATGAGGGCCGTGCTGACACCGATGACAGCAGCCCACGGGCCAAGCACAATCGCAATCAGCGTGCCGCCGACTCCGTGGGCCGTGGTGCCGCCGGGCACCGGGATATTGAACATCATGATTGCGAAGGACAGGGCGGCGAAGATCGCGAGCAGCGGCACGGTGCGATCGCTCAACACTCTGCGGGCGCGCTGGACGGCGATCGACCAGAAGGGGAGGGCCGCGCCGTACATCACGGCCGCAGAGGCCGGGCTCAAATAGCCGTCCGGAATGTGCACCCGTGACCTCGCCAATGCTGAAGCCGCTGTGCCGGCAACGGGCAGTGACTATTGCGGCTGGTTGCAACTGCCACCCGCAGAATATAGCGGCCGGTTGCGATTCGGCAAAGAACACGGGCGACGGATCGTCTACCCAGCCGGCTGGGGAACTCGCGGACTACGTCGCGGAAGCGACAGGGTAGTCCTCCTCTTGGAGAATCGCCCTCATCCGATCGACGTCGATGCGGTGCTCATCGAAGGTTACGTGAACCTCCTTGGCGTCGATATCGACGGCGACCTGCTCGATGCCCGCCTCCGGTTTCAACGCCTCGAGAATCGCGTGCTCGCAGTGCTCACAGGAAATGTCTGGAACGTTCAAGGTGGTTCTGGCCATCGGGCTACCCTCCCAACTAGTGGCTCAAGAAGAGCCTCACATCACTCCATGACCGAGGCGCGCGAGGGTAAATGCCCCCAACCCAATTGCGATCGCAACGGCGGCGATCGCTGCCAGGTAGCCGTACTCTGCAAGCCGGGCGCGGACGCCGGGATGCAGGATCTCGCGGGCGCTCCTGGGGCGGCTGAAGGCGCGCAGGCGCAGCGCGTTGGTGACCACGCTGACACTGCTCATCGCCATGGCCGCGGCGGCAAGGATTGGGCTGAGCTGAACGTGCAGGACTGGATACAGTAATCCCATCGCGACCGGGATGAGCAGTACGTTGTAGCCAAAGGCCCAGACCAGCCCCTGCTTGATAACCGCGACGGTCTTTCGCGACAGGGCAATGGCCGTAACGATACCGTTCAGGTCTTCGCCGATCAGCGTGATGTCGGATGCCGCCATTGCCACATCCGTCCCCGTCCCAATCGCGATCCCGAGGTCCGCCCTGGCCAGCGCCGGTGCGTCGTTGATGCCGTCACCGACCATCGCCACTACCAGGCCCTTCGCCCGCAGCTCGCCGACCTGCTCCGACTTATCACCGGGCAGCACTTCGGCCAGAACCTGCTCGATTCCGACCTGACGGCCGATCGACAACGCAGACTGGCGGTTGTCGCCGGTTAACATCCAAACGTCCAAACCGAGCGCGCGCAACTCCGCTACCGCGTCGCGGGCGCCCGTCTTGAGCGTATCTGTCACGCCTATCAGGCCGGCCAGAGCCCCATCGGCGGCGAGGTAGATCGGCGTCACGCCGTTGCCGGCCAGCTCACCCGTAGCCCTCTCGAGAGCAGCGAGGTCCACGCCCCTATCGACCATGAGCCTCGGGTTCCCGAGCATCAGTGCATGACCGTCCGCCTCGGCCTGCGCCCCCATGCCCGCGACCGCCTCAAACGCGTTCGCCCGCGGGACAGCCAATGACTGTTGTTGAGCGCGACGTGCGATGGCTGAGGCGATCGGATGCTCGGAGCCGGTCTCGACGGCCGCTGCCAATCGCAACACATCCGCTGCATTCCATCCCGGAGCGGACACCACTGCCGTGACCTCCGGCTTGCCCCTCGTCAACGTCCCTGTCTTGTCGAGGACGATAGTGTCGATCCGGCGAGCCTGCTCCAGTGCCCCACCACCGCGGATCAGCACTCCGTTTTCGGCCGCCTTGCCAGTGCCGACCATGATCGCCACCGGCGCTGCCAGTCCAAGGGCGCATGGACAGGCGATCACGACCACAGCGATAGCGGCCTGCAGTGCCAGGGTCAGACGCGGCTCACTTCCAAGGACCAGCCAGCCTGCGACCGTCAAAACGGCCAGCAGAAGCACGGCGGGGACAAAATAGCTCGAGACCGTATCCGCCAGTCGCTGGATCGGAGCCTTTGAACCCTGCGCCTCCTCAACGAGCCGCACGATCTGCGCCAGGGCCGTCTCACTGCCAACGTTTGTGGCCCGGAACACCAGGGTTCCGGACATGTTGAGCGTCCCGCCCAGCACCGTCGATCCCGGCGACTTGTCAACCGGCAGGCTCTCGCCGGTAAGCATGCTTTCGTCGACGGCTGAGCCGCCCTCGGTTATCTCTCCATCGACGGGGATTCGCTCGCCCGGGCGCACGCGGACGAAGTCGCCGGCCTGCAAGGCCTCAACTGGAACATCGACCTCAACGCCGTCGCGTACGACACGCGCGGTCTTCGCTTGCATACCCATCAGCGCCCGGATGGCGGCGCCGGTCTGCCCTCGTGCCCGAGCCTCCAGCCAGCGCCCCAGCAGGATGAGCGCAATGATGATGACCGCGGACTCGTAGTAGAGGTTATAGGCGAAGCCCCAGCGGAGCGCCTGCTGCGGCCACAGCGTCACGAAGGCGCTGTAGCCGTACGCGGCGCTCGTGCCGATCGCGACAAGCGTGTCCATGTTCGTCGTGCCGTGACGGGCCGCCGCCCAAGCAGGCCGGTAGAAGACGCTTCCGGCCCAGATCTGGACGAAGGTCCCGGCGATCAGAAGGAAGGGCGCCAGCGCTGCCTGGCCTTCACCCCAGCCCTCTCCCAAATGGAGAGGGAGAAAGGGCGGCAGATACATGAGCGCCATCATCGCGACGCCGATTCCGAGGCTGACGAGCGCCTTGAGCTTGAGGGTGCGGATCTCCCGGGTGCGCCGGATCTCCTGGTCGCTCATCTGCGGTGCGGACTGCGACCGTGGGGCCTCAAGCGCCTGTTCGGGGCGCGGGCGGGTCTGACCCACGCCCCTACCATCCGGGCCACGGACCTGGACAGGCCCCAGCTTATAGCCTGCCTTTTCCACTGCTGCCCCGAGCCCAGCCGCATCCACGACCCCGGGGTCGAACACCACGCGGGCGCGCTCCGTTGCGAGGTTAACGCTCGCCTCGCTGACGCCGGGCACGCGCGCCAGCGTCCGCTCCACGCGGCGGACGCAGGAGGCGCAGGTCATGCCCGCGACGGGGAATGTCGCCTCCTCCGTCGCGTTTTCAGTTGGTCGAGTATCTGTAGTCACGAGTTGACCTATCCTCCGGACCCTTCCCCTCGAGGGAAGGGGAGCGGAACTAGCGTCGCGAGAGCTCGAACAGGTCGCTGAGCTCTTCGACGATCTGATCCGCGCGACCCTCGGCGATTCCCTCAGGCACGCAGCCGGCTAGGTGCCCGCGCAACAGCTCCGCGTCGAGCTTGTCGAGGGCGCGCTTGACGGCGTACGTCTGCTTGATGATGTCGACGCAGTACTGATCCTTTTCGACCATCTTGTGGATACCGCGCAGGTGGCCCTCGATATATGCCAGCCGGTTGAGTACGTCCTTCCGGTCCGCTCGCATCGCCGCTGTCTTCCTACCCTACCCCCCTGGATGGGGTCTTACAATGAACGATAAGGACCGCCCTGCAAGCCGTCAAGGGCCAATAAGCTAGGATTCCCTAATCCTAGAGGCTGATAACCTTGGGCGCCGTTGGTAACTTCGCGTTGGCGGCAGGGTTAGAACGGAGCAAGACGGCATGGGCGAGCACCGGCCGTGCTTGAACGAGAAGCGCTATGAACCTGCCCAGCACCAATCCCGCCGCCACTGCAGATGCTCGCCACCCTGGAACGCCTTTGTAGAGCGCCTGCGGTACCCTCATGTCGCTTAGGGCGAACCTTGTTCTGGGCGTCTGGTAGATTCTCTGTCCCGCTCAAACCACTCCCGGACGCCCTCCCAGCCCTCACGGATGAGAAACGGAACCAGCGCCAGCCCAGTAATCGGGTCGGCCCACCACCAGCCCAGAAAGCGACGCAGCGCCAGCCCCACCAGCAGCGTCAGCGCCATCCAACCGCAGGCCAATGATTCGTAGGCGTCACCGCGCATCGCCTCGCTGCCGAGGCGCTCGGCGTTACGGCGCTTGAGCAGGAACAAGACGGGCATGACGACCACCGCCAGAGCCGCGACAATCAGCCCCGGAGTGCTCGGTTGCGGCTGCACCCGCAGCACCAGTTGGTAGGCAGCGCCCGCGATCACATAGAGCGAAACCCCGAGCAGCCCCAGCCCCACCGCCCGCTCGGCCAGCTCTCCAGCGTGCTCGGTGTGTTCTGGATCGCTCCCCGAAGATGCCAGCAGAAGCCACCACAGCACCACGCCTGCTGACATGAGCTCCAGAACGGAGTCCAGCCCGAAGGCCTCCAGGGCCACCGAGTGCGCGACGATTCCCGAGACGAGGGCAACGACGGCTTCGACAACCATCCACCCAATGGTTAAGACCTCCAGGGCTATTCCATCCCGTGCTGCACGTCTATCCACGGTCGGGGCACTGGGGACCCGTTGGCTTTCTTCGATGACAGTGGCCCTACCTGTCGCGGCGCGTTGTGGGGGCTTATCCCGTTGAGTGCGCTGTGCGGTCCTGCGCCAGTACCGACGTGGGGTCGATGACGAGGCAGCGGGGATCGACCGCGCAGCAGACGCCGTCGCCGGCGTGTCCGGGGCGTTCGACCTGCAGGGTGGCATGCTCGATGCCAAAACGTGTGCGCAAAAGAGCCTGCAGGTCGTGCAGAACGTCGCTGCTCGGCCGTCCGTCGGCCTCAACGTGCCCGCTCATCGCCACGAAGCCACTCGTGATCGTCCAGACGTGCAGCTCATGTAGGGCGATCACACCGGCGATTGCCCGCATCGCCGGCTCCAACTCGCCCAGGTTGATACCGCTGGGCGCCGCCTCGAGCAGCACGTCGACAACGGAGGAGAGCAGACGCCAAGCCCGCGGCAGGATGAACAGCGCGATGCCAATCGAGACGATCGGATCCGCAATCCTCCAACCGGTGAGCAGGATCACAATTCCGGCGACGATGACGGCCACGGCCCCGACGAGGTCTGCCAATACTTCGAGGAAGGCCCCGTGCACGTTCAGGCTCTGATCCGCTCCGGCGTGCAAGAGACGGACCCCGATGAGGTTGATGACGACCCCGACCGACGCAACGAGCAGCATCGGCACACCGTTAACCTCCGGCGGGGCGTGCAAACGCTGCCAGGCCTCGTAGAGGATGAAGGCGGCGATCCCAAACGGGAGGATGCTGTTGAACAGGGCCGCCAGCATCTCCGTCCGGTAGAAGCCGTAGGTTCGCGCGGCAGAGGCAGGCCGGCGAGCGAACCAGATCGCGGCCAGTGCCATCCCCAGGCCCAGAACGTCGGTTAGCGTGTGGCCTGCATCGGCTATTAGCGCCAGCGAATGCGTCAAGATGCCGCCGGTGAGCTCGGCGATCACATACGCAGCAGTGAGGCCAAGGACGAGCGCGAGCGGGCGCTGGTTGGTCGCCGCGCTCATGATGGCAGGTCCTCCCGTTCGCTCTTGTCAGCCTCGGCGCTATGGTCCAGCGCGATACGCAGGAGCGCACGAACGTGCGCGTCCTCGAGCCGGTAGTACACCATCTTGCCGGCGCGCCGGCCTCGGACCACCCGCAGCGCGCGCAGCAGCCGCAGGTGTTGCGAAACCGCCGGCTCCGAGACGCCAATCGCCTGTGCGAGGTCGCACACGCACAGAGACTGCTCGGCGAGCAGGTGGACGATCTTGGCACGGGTTGAATCGGCCAGGGCGCGGAAGATCTCCGCCAGATCGACATAGCCCTCATCCGTGAGCAGCCGGCGTCTGGCTTCGAGGACTTGCTCGGGGTGAACCGCGTGAACACTGTGCTCGAGATCTGGGATGGGGGTTAGGCGGGGCTTCGGCAACTCTGGAACCTCAACGATTGCGTATTGCCTTAATCGTACACCCCGGCTGACAGTGCATCAATGCGGCCGCCGTCAGGAGGCGAGTTGGCGCAGCGCCGCGTCGAGCTCCGCGATCGACGTCGGCCCCTCGAACTTCGCCCGCACCATCCCCTGGCTGTCGATGACAAAGAACCAGGGCTCGGACGGCAGGTGATATTCGTTCACCGCATCAACCTGGATGCGTTGAGCCGGGTCCTTGTAGATCTCGACGTGGATGAAGTCGACCTTGCCCTTGTAGGCCGGCTCCAGCTTACGGGCCAGCTCCAGCTCGGGCCCGCAGAAGCGGCTGGTGCAGTAGCCGGGTGTAGCGAACAGCACGAGCAGCGGATGGCCGGCGGCGATACCGTCCGCAATCGACTCGGTGTGCATGTCGGTGCTCGCGTAGACAGAGGTGTCGATTTGCGACAGATCGGTCACGTCTTTCACTGTCAGATTATGGCTGGGCGGGGCAGGCGATCCGATCGCCGGCGTGACGCCGCTGGCCGTCACATCAAAGCTCGTGCGCGCCGAGTACTCCCTGCCGTTCTTCAGCTTTCCTGCCGACTGAACGCCCCACTTGCCTGCGTGGTCGAAGCTCACGGTCGCCTCATAGACTCCGACGTCGGAGGGTGCGTTGAGCTGGACCTTTGTGCTGCCATCTGGCTTTGTAACCTTTATCTGCTCCTGCAACCCTGCCTCTCGCGAGGGCGCTCGGAACGCGGCGTCGGTCTCGCCCTTCACCACCGGCTGGGGGCTGCTGAGGTCGTAGAAGGTGAAATGCGCCGTTGCGTCGGGAATCGGAGTGCCCCCGGTATCGAGCAGGCCGAGCACGAATCGGTTACTGCCGACGATCAGCTCGCTCGCCGCGACCTGCGCCGTCACGCCACCGGCGCCGGCCACCGCGGTCGCCGCGGCGGTACGCCCAGAGGCGGAATCTCCGGTGGTCGCCCCTGATGAAGATGCCGGCCCGCCTTTCGCGGAGCAGCCGGACGCGAGCGCGAGCAATATGAGCGTAAGCAGTGCTGAGGTCGCGACGGCGAATACGCGAACTGGCTTCATTCCAGGGCCCCTGTTCAATCACGTATGAGCGGAGTGGATCTTATCCTACTACCGGAACGTAGTACGATCGACGGGGCGAGAGGAGCACGTGCACATGCCTGTTGCGCCGGCAGATCAGCAACGGAGCGACGACGCATCGACGTCGATAGCGCCGACGACGGCTGCGCGCAGACCGCCCCATCGTGCGATTGCCCTGGCGGGCAGCCTGATCCTGATCGCGGCGGCGATCTGGGCGCTGCAGCCCGAGCACGTGCAATCCCTGCGCGTAGAGCTGGCAAACAGGCTCGGCATTCCGGCGCTGCGGGGAGCGGCGGGCTCCAACGTGTCACTATCCAAGGACTCGAAGGTGGGTCCCACCGATCCCAAGTCACCAATCGTCGGAGAGCTCGCCCCGCAATTCACGCTTCTCGATGTCGATGGCCGCGCCACAAAGCTCAGCGACTTCCGCGGCAAGACCGTGGTGCTGAACTTCTGGGCGACTTGGTGCATTCCCTGCCGGCAGGAGTTTCCCGAGCTCGCAACCCTGTACGACACGAATGCCGCGCGGGGCCTGGTCGTCCTCGGCGTCGACCTCCAGGAGGATCCCGCGCCCGTGCGCAAGTTCGCTGCCGAGTTCAACGCCAGCTTCCCAATCGTTATCGACTCCAACGGAAGCGTGGCGCGCCAGTACCAACTCATTGGGCCGCCAACCACGTTCTTCATCGGTCCCGACGGCGTGCTTCGCGCCGTCCAGGTGGGCGCCCTCACAGAGCAGGCGCTGCCCAGGAAGCTTGAGCAAACGGGCTTTCGTGCGGACGCCGTCCCCTGATGCATCTGAATCAGAGTCGGTGATGCCGAATCAAGACTGTGAGCGACAGCTGGCGAACATCTCCTCGAGCGTCTGAAGGCGACCCGCCGTCGCGCCGATCCGGAGCGACAGCGCGCCCCTGTCTTCGAGCTCCCAGCCAATTGTCGGGCAACAGAGCCGCTCAGCCGCTACGTAGTCACGCACGCAATCCACCGCTGCCGGATCGAAATCCACTACCAGCGAGCCGGCCTCGCGGACAATTCGGCGGATGGCGGGAGCTACATCAAACAAGCTCCGCGCACCTCGAGGACGCCGAGAGAACTCGCAGACGAGGACGCCATCCGCCGCCGAAGAGGCGTTAGCAGGACTCGGGGCACTACCACGTGCGTCGACTCGCACACGTCCACGGCCGTCTCGAGCGGTCATCTTGGTTCACCCCCTATCGAACATCCCCGGCCCCAGAAGTTATGGAGAAGGTCCAGCGAGAAGGACGAGCGCGTTGCCCGCCTGCGTCCCGAGTGCGACCCAGACGCCCCCGTCAGGCGTGGCGACAGGCCACCACGGACCAGAGCCTGCCGGCAGTGCGTGCGCGTCGAATTCGCCGCTCGCCGGATTGAGCGCATAGACGCTCGAGCCGGTGGTGCCCGCCCAGACGGTTCCATCCGCCGCGATTGCGACACCGTAGATCAGCCCTCCCGGACTCCTGAATTCGGCCGGCTGCGATGGGTCGGCGCCGAAGCGAATCACCGATCCCTGCAACGTACCAACCCACACCAGTCCTGACTGGTCGACGGCTATGCCGGAAGGCCGATGATCGTTCGGGGTCGGATACTCCACGATTTGCCCGCTCGCGGGATTGAGGACACCGACCCGCGCTCCGGACAGCTCCGTAAACCAGATCCTACCGTCGGGCGCGACGGCCAGCCAGTACGGCGTCACTCCTCGCGACGGCAGCGCGAACTCTTGGAATGATTCGCTTGTGGGGTCGAAGCGCCCGATCTTGTCCGCGCCCAGCTCCGTAAACCAAACGATACCCGAGCTGTCGATGGCGATGCCGGCGGGACTCGACTTTGGCGTGGGAGTCGGAAACTCCCGGTAGTCGCCCGTGCCGGGGTCGAAGCGCCCGATCGCGCTCGTCGATCCCTGCGCGAGCCAAACGATGTTCGTGGCGTCCACTCCGACGCCCATCGTGTTCTTCTGGGATGTGCCGAAGTCGAGCTCCTGAATCCTATTGTTCTTCGGAAGCAGGCGAGCCAGCTTGTTGGTGGTCATCTCGCTTATCCATACCGAACCGTCAGGCCCGATCGCCGGCGTCATCAGACCGGCGATCGGCGTTGGGATCGTCCAGCTTGAGATTCCGCTCCCGAGCGTTCGCGGCGCCACGGAGGCGGATCTACCCCAGTCCGCTCTCGCGCCTGAGCCCGCCCCGGTGCTGGTGGGGAGCCCTGCCGGCCTTGGGAGCCCGCCCGACGCGACGGCCACGCCTGCAACGAGGGCTGCGTAAAAGGTCGCGGCGCCCAACAGACCGGCGGCGATCTGGTGGCGACGGCGGCCGAAGCCTCGCGCCGCAGCGATCGCCACGAACCCGGCAAGCGCCAGCGCCAGAGTGATCAGCCATCCCGCCAGCTGAGCGCGACTCTGGGCATCCCCTTCTACCGCGGATGCAGGGGAAATTGTGGCGAACAGGGGGGTGCTGGGGCCAGACCCGCCGGGCAGCGTCACTGTCCCGCGCCAGGCGCCGGGTGAACCCGTCAACCTCGAGTTTGTTTCGTAGACGGTGTTGAGACTGCCGTCCTCCTGGCGCTCGGTACCGGTCCGGACCAGGGTCGCCTCAGCCGGGTCACCATTAGGGCTCTGTAGTGTCACCAGCACTTGCGGAATGCCAACCAGCCCCTGAAGCTCGATGCGCAGGTGATTAATGCCAACCTCAGCCGGGGTGATCGTCAGCTCGGCGTCCTGGTCGCCGACCTGCGTGCTGCCCGTGAACTGCCTGGCTGGGTTATCGTTCGTCGCCAGCCGGCTCCCCACCACTTGCAGCAGATCCTGTGAGCGTGACGGCACTTGCACGGTCATCACCGCGGCGGGAACCAACACGGCGATGCCGAGGACCGCCTCCAGCGCGACCGTTCGGACCAGTCGCTTCCCGCCAGGCCGTTTGGACTGGAAGGCCGGGCGCAGGACCAGGGCGTTGGCCGCGGCGACGAGCAGCAGGCCCGCGACGAGCACGATTTTGGCAGTGAGCGAGACTCCGTAGTCCGTGGCGATCAAATCGCGGAGACTCCCGAGCTCTATGAGCGCGCTGCCAATGCCGCTGATCAGCACCGCCGGCACCGCCATGCCCGCGGCGATCGAGAAGCGGCGAAGCACTAGTCCGCGGTACTGCCGATTCTCGGGCGTGCTCGCAGGCGACCGCATGACCGCGCCGAGCGCGATAATGCCGCCGATCCAGACGCTCGTTGCAAGCAGGTGCACGAGGTCGAATGCGGCCCCCCAGACCGGGAGATCCGAGGCCGCTCCATGACTGGTGGCCGCGAAGCTGAGAGCGGCCAGTACGACGAGCAGGCCGCTGAGGACGCCGTCGAACCGGCGGGAACGGAGATGCGGGGTCGGCAACCAGGCGCCGAGCGCCAGCAAGACGGCTGCGCCGCCGCGCACGAGCCACCAGACGCCGAAGCTGGATTGGAGAACGTAGCCCAGCGCGCCCAGGCCGCCGGCCTGCAGGCCGGCGGCGACCAACTGCGCCGCGCTCCCCACGAGCAGTACAGCGATTCCCGCCGCAAACAGCGCCGCCAGGACACGCTGCACCGCGGCCGTACCCTCGGGATCGCGGAGCGTGACGAGGATCTTTAGCAGCACCGGCCCGCTGAGCAGGAACAGGCCGAGCAGCGCCAGCCATTTCGCCGCCGCGTTCGCCCAGCCCGGGACCTCGAGCCTCCCCGGCGAAGCTGTCGTGGCCGCCTTCACGGCGGGTTCGGAGCCGTCGGGCCTCAGCACCGTAAACGCGTACGAGCCCTGGTAAGCGTGTCCATCGACGGCGGACACGTCGTGCCAAAGAACGGTGTAGCGATCGGCGCTGAGCAACGGCAGGCCGAGCACGTACGCCCGGCCATCCGCAGGGTCAACCCGAGCGCCGGTGGGGACGGCCTTCCTGCTGGATGAGTCGAAAACCTCGATGCCGCTCAGGGGCCCGTTGAGCGGCTCGCTGAAAACGATTCGAACGCTGGCCGGCGGCCGTACAAGCTTCTCCCCCGGCGCCGGCTGCGCCGAGACGAAGACCGCGTGGGCCGAGACCGCGGACGGAACAAGAATACCCAGCCCAAGGGCCAAGATGGATAGGCACCGTAGCCCGGGGCGCCAGCTCGTCAACACATGCGTTGCGCTCCACACGATCTACGTTTCAGCGCGAGCCCACGGACCTGGGTGAGGGCTCTCGACTGAGGGGGTGGGATCCACTCGTCTAGGTTATGAAGCCCTCGTAGTTGCGGGTCAGCAAGTGCGCCTCGAGCTGCTTCATCGTGTCGACGATCGTGCCGACGGCTATCAAAAATCCCATGGCGTTGATCGTGAGCGCTACCGTTCCTAGGAAACGGGTGGCAATGAAAGGAATAGCCGAGATCACGCCTAGTGAGATGGCGCCTGCCCAGGTAATCCGCGTGACGACCCGGGTGACATACTCGTCAGTCGGCCGCCCGGGCCGGAGTCCGGGGATGAAGCCGCCTTGCTTCTGCAGGTTCTCGGCAAGATTTTGCTGGGCGAAGACGACCATCGTGTAGAAGAAGGTGAACCCGACGACAAGGACGAACACAAAGACTTGGTAACCGGCGCCGCGCGGATCGACGATAAGCTGCACCGTTGTAGCCGCGGAGCGCACGAAGCCGCTGGCTGAACTTCGAAAGAAGTTCGCCATAAGGCCGGGGAAAATGCCGAGAGAATAGGCAAACAGGAGCGGGATCATGCCGGCCGCGTTTACCTTGAGCGGGATGTAGCTCTGGCCCGATTGCCGGTACAGGCGCCCGCCTCGGAAGACACTCTTGGCGTACTGGACGGGAATCCTTCGCTCGGCCTCCTGAAAGAAGACGATCGCCACGATGATCACCAACGCCATGATCACCAGGGGCACGGCCCTGGTTAGAGCGAAACCCACGCCCACGACGCCGAGCTGCCCCAGCACTGACGGCAGACCGCCAAGAATGCCGACGGTGATGATCAGCGATATGCCGTTTCCGATTCCGCGATCAGTGATCAGTTCGCCCAACCAGACCAGGAACAGCGTGCTCGCGAGCATCGACGCAAGAATTGCTAGGGTCGGCAAAAGAGCGCTGCCGGTGAACCCAATGTTGCTGATGGCTGGGCCTGCGGGCGTGCCCGTCTTGGCGATGATTTGAAGTTGAGCGTAGGCCTGGAACAGCGCGATCGGAACTGTCAAGTAGTGGGTGTAGAGCATAATCTGATTCCGGCCCTGCTCGCCCTCCTTGCTAAGCGCCTTGAGTTGCGGGATCATCGGCGTCAGCAACTGAAGAATGATCGACGAGGTGATGTAGGGGTAGACCCCGGTTGCGGCAATGCTCATCTGCTTGAGAGTGCCGCCGCTGAATACGTTGAGAAAGCCCAGCACCGGGGCGGCGCTGCTGCTGCTGAAGATATACTTCAAGGCTTCGGTATTGACGTTGGGTACCGGTATCGTCGCGAAGAGGCGGAACACCGCGAGCAGCGCGAAGGTGAAGAACAGCTTGCTCCGAATCTCGGGCACTTCGAAGGCCTGCACGCAGGCTCGCAAGAGGCGTGGACCGCCCACGCTCCGCCGCTGTTGGGTGCGAACAGCCATATTCCACCCTGCCCTTCGTGCCGCGCGACGTTTTGTCGCGCGCAAGCACCGCTCTGATCTACTACATAAGTGTAGTAGATTCCAGTTGCTCGGACAAGGAATCCACAGCGGTAGCCGCTCAGAAACGACCTATTGGTATAGACTGCGGTCCTGCTCGACCCGGTCCCGAAAGGCGGAATCCATGGGCTCGCCGTCCGCTGATAAGGGCTGGGCATCAGTTTGTTCGTACTACGTGATTGTAGTAGAATCCGGCGGGCGGTCCTTAGTCAGCCTGGCTACGCCCCGGCAAGCCCTCGAAGATCGGCGCCTGACCCGGCCGAAGAGAACGGCTCGAAGGCGTGCCGCAAGCGCGGAGAAGGCATTCATGGCGATTCGAACAATCCTTGCCCGCGGATTCCTGCCGGCACTGCTGCTGCTGCTTGGGTCTATCCTCGCGAGCCGAAGTCCGGCCGTTGCCGACTCGACGTCAATCTCGATCCCGTCGGACGTCGGACAGCACGAGCACTGGGTGGACGTCGACCTCAGGAATCAGGTGACCGTCGCCATGGACGGCACGACACCGGTGCGTGCAATTTATGTGACCACCGGCATGCCGGGCTGGGAGACGCCGGCCGGGACATTTCACGTCATGTACCGGGTCGAGGACGAGACGATGAAGTCGTCATCGCTGGGCATTCCGATCGACAGCGATGACGGCTATGACTTGGACCATGTGATGTATACGCAGTACTTCACGAACCAGGGGCACGCCCTACACGACAACTGGTGGCGACCCGATAGCGTCTTCGGCTCTCACGCGACGAGCCACGGCTGCGTCGGCATGGAACTTGCCGACGCCAAGTTCCTGTGGGATTTTCTCGCGGTCGGGAGTCGCGTGGTCATCCACAATTGACCTGGATTCGCTTGAAGCCTGAGCAAGTCGAGCGCATAGCGCGTGGGCAATTGGCCGCTCCTCGCCGATCATTGCTGCGCTGAACCCGTGGTGACAAGTCCATCGAGCCATCCGTCGAGTTGGGCCGATGTGGTCGGACCGATGACGTGATGCTGCACGAGCCCCTGCTGGTCGACCACGAAGGTCTCCGGCAGCCCGTAGACGCCGTAGTCGATGTAGATCAGCTTCTTGCCGTCGAAGCCATTGGGGTACGTTACGTTGTAACGGCGGATGAAGTTGCGCGCATCGTCGGGCGTATCCTTGATGTCCACGCCGATGAACACAACACCCTGCCGCTGATAGCGCTGCCAGGCACTCTCCAGGATCGGCGCCTCGTCTTTGCACGGGATGCACCAGCTCGCCCAGAAATTGACCACCACGACCTTGCCGCGCTCATCGGCGAGTGAGAACTGGTCGCCGCTGAACTGCGTGAGCGTGAAGTCCGGCGCCGTGTAAGGCTTAAGTTTAACCTCACCGAGGGTCGAGTTTCCCCGCGCGACTTTGAATCCCATGGCCACCATGAGGCCGAGAATTACAAGGCCCAACGGCCACAGTACGAGGCGCGCGTTGAACCGCCGCCTCGGCGCCTCCTCTGGTTGGGGAAGCTGCGGCTCGGACGGCGCCTCGGTCTCGACGCTGCCGGTCATCCCGCCGCCTTTCTCATGGTTCGGCTGCGCTCACGGCTTTGCAGCCTACCGGTTGGCGAGCAACAGGATGTTGCGGGCCACGTCTTCCGGTGCAACCGGCAGGCTTGTGTACAAGCGCCGGTTGCCATGCTTGTCGATGAAGTACATACCGGTGGTGTGGTCCGTTCCTGCCGCGATCGAAGGGTCGGCCGGCGCGTAGATGTAGTAGCTCTTCCAAACCCCTTGCAGCTCCGGTGGGGTGCCGACGAGGTAGTGCCAGCGATCGCCCAGTGCATCCAAGTGATGGTCCTGGGTGAACTGCGCGATGCTGTCCGGCGTGTCACCGTTGGGATCGATGCTGACCGCGAGGTAGACCACATCCTTCGGGTGGTCCGCAGCCTCATCGGCATGGCGCAGGATCTCGGCTGTCAGCGGGCATTGGTCGGGGCAGTGGGTGTACAGGAAGGTCAGGACCACCACCTTGCCTCTGAACTGGCTGAGCGAATACCCTTGGCCGCTGCTATCGCGGAGCTGGAAGCCTGGTGAAGGCTCTTTGCCCAGCGCTGTCCCGGTGAGCTTGGGCTCGGCTCGACCCGCGGCCACCGCCACCACCATTGAAATCACTGCCAGCAGCGCGACGGCCGCGATCGCCACGACCGTCCAGGTTCGTCGACGGCCTGGCGCACGCAAACCCGCAGCCTCTTTGGTGGTGCGCCCGCCCGCGTCACCGACGCGGTCCACGCCTGTACTCATGTCGTCAGTCTCCCAGCCGCCGGACCAGCTCCTCACGCAGTTTGCGCTCGGAGACCCGTCCGTACGAGAACGGCTCGCCGTCCAGGATGAGGCCGGGCGGGAACAGAATACCCGCTCCGGTCGCAATCGCTTCCCCTTCTGCGGTCGCCACATCAACGGTGGACACTGTGAGCGAATATTCGACGGCGAGCCGGTCGAGCAGTGCTTTCGCGTCATCGCACAGGCCACAGTTGGACTGCGTCAACAGCAGCACCTCCATCTCTCTACCGCGCCCCGGCCAAACCGCGCTTTATGTCGTTGAGCAGCGACGGCACCGGCACATACATCGTATGCGCGGGAGCGCCGCCATAATCGGCGCGCCAGGCGATAACACCGTCCTTGTTCACCAGTATGAAGCTGTGCCCGTCCTGCCCCTCGCCCATCATGCCGTACTGGTTCGCTTGATAGGCCTTGGAGACGCCCACGTTTGAGTCCGAGAGCACCGGGGTGGTGAGCGCCTCGTCTGCCGTCTTTTGCTTAAGCGCGGCGGAAGGATCCGTGGTTATCGAGACGATTCTGTCGATGCCCAAAGCGCGAAACTGATCCATATTCCGCTCGATGTCGCGAAGCTGCGTCCAGCAGGGCTCACACATGACGCCCTCCTGGAAATACAGCAGAACCGTCTGCCCGCGCAGCGACGCCAGGTCGAACGTGCCCCCATCTGTGGAGGTGAGGTGGACCGGCGGCGCCGCCTCTCCAGGCCCAGGACGGCCGACCTGGTACATATAGGCGGCTGCACCACCGGGCGGCGTAGTCGAGCTGCGCCGGCTGGAGAAGAAGATGCCCGCCAACCCGGCGACGCCGATGCCCGCGATTGCGACAGCGACAACCCAGCGCATACGTATCCGCGGTCGGGGGTCGAGATCCATCCGGCCTCCAGACCCGGAGTGCGTTGACCGGTCGGATAGTACTCTGAGCCGGGCCACGCCCGCTTGGCCCTTCTTACGCACGTGGCGGCTCCAGCAT
>Ga0193751_1000765_pt1 | contig 22871 bp, 26 predicted proteins | sample L1c2metaG_FD_143050 | JGI IMG/M metagenome (GOLD analysis project Ga0193751, IMG submission 143050) | Soil microbial communities from a riparian zone of the East river system, Colorado, United States - L1c2 | ecosystem: Environmental > Terrestrial > Soil > Riparian zone | place: USA: East River... | reverse complement strand
GGGAACTGGAACTGGCTAGCCGCAAACGGCAATCTGTAGCTGTTCTTTTTCTCGATCTCGACCACTTCAAGAGATTCAATGACACCTTCGGCCATGATGCGGGGGACAAGGTGTTACAGTCCCTGGCTGATCTGTTTCGCACATTCTTCCGCGCCACTGATATATGCTGCCGCTACGGCGGGGAGGAGTTCGCCATTATCCTGCCTGAGTCGTCTGCACAAGACGCGGTTAAACGAGCGGACGCGCTGCGCTCCGAAGTAAAAGGCCTACGCTTGAAGTATAAAAAGCAGACTCTTGGACAGCTTACACTTTCAGCGGGGGTAGCCGCGTTTCCGGAGCACGGATCAACATCCGGTGAACTGCTCAAGACCGCGGACAAATGCCTCTATGAATCCAAATCGCGCGGTCGGGACGTCGTCACGGTAGCTGTTCCATAAAAACGCGTGACCGCGTTGCCGCTTTTTACCATCCGATGCGACTGCCTCATCTCGTGCTGCCATTCCCTGGATGGCGCGAGCGTAGCCGAGGCGCGGTCTGTGTCAAGGCTCTGCGGCCGCTCCGCGGCGGACGTTGTCCGGCCTTGACACAGACCGCTGCAGCCTCGGCTTTCTGTCTCCGACCATCCGGGAATGGCAGCACAAATTGAAGCCGGACGCACCCTGCCGTTAAAAGTGAAACAGACACCCACACCTAACTCCATCGTAGGTTACTTCTCATCTTAGTTGGCCGGACAGAGGTGCGGCGCACTTGTGTTGGCACCTGAGATGAAAGGAGCGTGCAACTTCGGGGGGAGACTTTACCCCGGCAGGACCGTGTTGACCCTAAGAAGGCTGCAGATTAGCGCAGGGCGCGTGGCGCGGTCTGTTCAATATTGCACAATTTGAGCCAGCCAAGCAGCGGTCCTAACGATTCGAACTTAGTGCTTCTTTGCGAACCTTCTTTCGGGCACGCTGTTGCGCCAGAGCTTGCTTCACCCGGCGCTTCGCGCCCGGCTTCAGGTAATAGGAGTGGCGCTTAATTTCTGATGATGTCTTCCGTCTGAACCTTCCGCTTGAAGCGACGGAGGGCGCTTTCTATCGACTCCCCTTGTTGCAGTTGAACTTCTGCCGAAGTCATCACCCCCAAACCACCACTATATCGGACATCTTCTAAGCGGCGGTCGCGTTCGCCGAGGTCGCTGATTTCGGTGCCGTCGCAAGTTTCATGTAGCTGGCCATGGTCTGAGTCAACTGTGCGTCCACCTCGTCCGCAATCGTCATGACATCCGGCAACAGCAGGCTGAAATCCAGAGCGTTCATATTGTCTTTCAGTGTCCCGAACAGGATCACCTGAAGGATTCGGGATTCGTGTACCAGCATCTCGGGAGTGTAGCCTTGCGCGTATCGCAACTCGCCGTGTAGGACGGCAGCGGGAGAACAGATGGCATCGCTGTCCTGCGGCGATCCGGTGATGGGCCTGTTCAGGCGGGAAACGAGGTCAAAGGCTGGTTGGCGCGAGCAAAGCAGACTCGTGAACTGAACCATCTCGTGCTTACAACAACGTCAGAACAGCGATGGAGTATCTCGCTCACTCTCTCCTTGCTCGCCCGATTAGCAGGTTTTTGAATGAGCAGTCTTTCTCGTACCATTTGGGCGAGTTGCTCAATCTCGACAGGTTTCACGACGATTTCGTCCGCCTCCAGAATGATCGCTTCCATCGCGCTTTTCACGTCGGGGAGGCGCCGAGCAGAATCGAGTGTCGCATGGCAGAGATCACAGTGAAGCCGTCGGCTGCGTTGGGCATGTGCAAATCCGTGATGAGAACGTCAAAGCTCGCAGTGGAAATGCATTTCAGAGCTTCCGGTACGCCGCCTACAGCGACTACCTCGAATCCCTTTGGATTCGAGCGATCTTCGCATCATGTCCAGTACAACCTCATCGTCATCCACCCAGAGAACTCTATGGATTGTCTGTCCTTCGGTTGAAGCCACACCTCACCTCTCTACTAACACGACTAAGCTCACTCTAGTCTCCGTACCCCTCTCAAGAGTGGTCAATTCTGCACAGGGAGTCAGCGTTCCACCCAGCAGAAACCTACTTACCGTGGTAGACGACGCTCTGGCAAAAGACGCCGCTGTGGTAGAAGACGCCGCTCTGACGAGCCACTCCCTTGCGGACTTTCCGGTGCCGATAGAGGTAGTTCTAATGCTGTCTTTAGCTCCAGACCAAACGGTGACAGGATTCTAGTCGCCTCTCTCCTGAAAGCACGGTCAACAGTGTTGAAGAAGTCTTCGATTACCATAGCGACACCAAGCGCCCACCCCAGTCTTCGCGCTCGCTGGGAGCATCTGAATCGAGGGTGTCCATGTTGACCCCACGGAGAATCATCAGGGTCTTCATGCAGGCCTTCTTCTGTCTTTGGCGATACTTGTTTCCACGTTTTCCTTTGGAGGCCATTTGAAGCCCTTGGCTTTTGCACTTATAAGTTCCGCAACTTCCTGAACATCGAACGGCTTCACGATCACGTCTACCCCCAGACGAATAGCCTTCATGGCTTGTTGCACATCAAGCGAATCGCTCACCGCGACGACCAGGGCTTCCGGCTGGAGGTGGCGTATTACGGACACCAGTCTAAGACCATCCCGCGTTCTGCGCGTGTGCAGATCGGTGATAAGAACATCGAAGTCTTTCGTGACAATCTGCCGGAAAGCACCGGAGATGGTCGCCGAAGCAACCACACAAAAGTTTTCGTTTTCCAGATATTGTTGCATCGCGTCCCGAATGTAACCTGATCCATCGAGTAAGAGAATCGTGGGTCTTGTCATGGCATCGCCTCGACTTTAGTTTTGGGTTTCGTCTAGAGACTAGCGTGACGCTATCGAGATCGTCTGTGATCCCGGAACTTTGCGTTTGTGATGAATCCTCCGCAGGGCGACCGAGCGTGCCGGAAGGTGGATAAAGGAAATCACGAAGCATCCGGGTTGTTAGGGTAGCAGCGATTTGTCGCCACTGCATCCGAGGTGGCTGCCAGAAGCTCGGCACTCTAGCCAAGAGGTCGGCACGCCATGAAGTCGGACGCATGGGTTTCGTTCGGCCAGAGGGTCGTAGATTCAAAGAGATGACTGACCCCGTTTACTGTGGCATGAATCGTGCAGTCCCACTGGCATCACAAGAAAGGCAAGGGTTGAGGTCCCTTGCAACATTCTGACTGGCACTCCAATTGATGACGACACCCCCCTCCCGGACGGTTGGAGTGCGATCAGAATGGTTCCCCTTGAGGAAGGATTGGCAAGCAAGCCTAGCGTGCCTGGCTCCCCTATCCGTAGCCAACGGAGGCGATCTTGAGAGCTGTCCTCTTCAATCTTATGCTTCAACGCTTCAACTCGACGGAGGTCGCAGAACGCATTACTGATCGCATCATCGAGGAAGCGAAGCATGGAGAGCAGCACGTTCGTGACTACCTGCGAAAAAACCTTGAGTTCACCAAGCCCGCAAGCGACGAAATAGCAGAGATTCTGTTCCGTTCCAAGTTCGCCTAAATCGCTGATAGTCAATTCTGGGCGGGGGTCTTCCTGTCTGTTCCAATTTTAGATCGATTTGATGTACTCAATCAGCGGCATCCCAAAGAAGCATCCGATTTTCCCGGCAAGTCGAAAGCCATTCCTACGCCCGCTTAAACCTCACAAATATGAGGTCCGAGGCGCTCATTCCTGCCGGAAGATCGTCGCTATCGCCGGAATACGGTCAGTCTCGCCTAGAATTAATGATCGGGCAGAACCCCAAACCTCTTTTAGAATCACAGGCTTCCGGAAATTCCTCAGAGTTGGTCTGGAAAATGCATATCAATTGGCACTGGCCTCAGCGAACTCAGGAGGGCCTTGACCATGATGAAAGCGGAAGGGCATGGCAACGGAGCTATTGCCCCAAACAAATTGCGGCAATTTCTCACTAACCTAGGAGCCATGCTTCCCGGTGAGAAATCCGATGCGAAAGTAGCCGAGGAAAAACAAATTCGGCAGCTAGCGGGAGCGATCCTGGACTACGGGCGAATGGATTCCCAATTCCATTCATGTCAGCCAGTCGGAGTGGAAGAGAAGGAACTCGCCTTCCGCTTCAGAGAAACAACCAGCGACATCGTCACGGCGCTAAGTCTGCTGGAAAAGGAAGGTCGGGCTAGTCGTACTAGGCTTGCCGGATATTGGACATTACGCGTACAGCCCCAGAATACAGAGGAGGTGTTCACCAGCCATGAAGACGAACGCAGAGTCTATGCAGGAAGAACATTTGCCCCAGTCGAATAACCCAAGTCGGAAGAAGCCCTACGAGGCCCCAAAAATTACGATTCTAAAATTGGATCGGGCGAAAGCTCAACTGGTTGCGAGAGCCTTGGCGGGAGATCGCGATGCCGAGGACTTGCTAGAGTCTCGCATCTAAGAATCATCCCGACCCTGGGGTTTAATACTCTCCGTGAATGCCACCGACAATCTAGCGGCCACACGATCGACAATATCGTCAGGAGCTACCAACGCCAAATTCATGGTTTCAAGTCCGAATGAGGAGTATCTGCAACTGGAGGTCTATCTGCCGTGCATGACATGAATCTGGCGGCATCATCGGTGTTCGCTGGAAGAGTTCGCTCGTGTCCGATGACGCGATTGCGGTCGAGGAACTCAGTGAATCCATGCAAAGATTCGCGTTGTCCGTAGAGCACTGTACTGACGTCTCTTCTGCTCTAGAGCAGTTGAAGCGGTCCAAATTTGAAGCTGTAATTGTTGTTTTCCGGCTCGGCACGCTGGCACAGTCTTGCAAGAAACACGCCAATCCGCTTCAAATGAACACGTCGTATTATTTACCGTCAGCGACAATCAGGCCGAAACCACTGATGCATTTAAGGCTGGTTCAACTTTCGTGTTACGGAGACCTCTCTCCGCCGCGTCGATCGACGTGAGCTTGAAAGCTGCATACGGGTTGATCGTAAGAGAGAGGCGCCGTTACTTCCGCTGCCCGGTGGAGGCTCCAGTGGCAATTCATAGGGCAGCCATGCAGACAGTTCATGGCCACACCGTCAATGTCAGCGAGGGAGGAATGTCCATCACCACGGCCGCATCATTAGGACCTGGCGACTGGGTGGCAATTGCAATTCACTCTGGTGGGTGATGAGTTTCAGTTTGCGCTCGAATCGACGGTCTGCTGGGCGAAAGAGCAGGGGCTTGGGTTGCAGTTCCGTTCTTCGCACCAAACCGCCAAACTGCAAGAATGGCTTTCTCGGCGATTGGAAGATGAGATTCCGCAGTCCGTCAGGGACAAATTCTCAAACGTTTCATGACCGTGTCATTAACATGCGGATCCAGTGCTGTTTGTCGTCTCGTAACAAGACTCGTCATGTTGAAGAGCTTGCAGGTCTCTTGTCCTCACAATGACCAAGTTACCATTCTCGCCTCCGACGCCTGATCCTAATAAGGCCCCCCAGCCCCCGAGGCCCCAGCAACCTTCGGAGGACAACGCCCGCAAGCCGGGAATAGTTCCGAGCAAGCCTAAGGCTGCGATCGCGCCCATTAGAGTGCAGAGTCTGACACGCTCCCAAGAACCCGATAGCAAACCAGAGGCCGAAAAGACCAGAACACTGTATGTCGTACTTTTCACACAGCGGGCGTGGTTCTCGCGTTGAGGATTCGGCACTGAGAGTGCCGACATTCCGGCAGCACGGACGGTAATTGGGCAGTTCGTGAGGAAGTATCTCCGCTGTGCAGGGCCGGACGTAGCCTAAGGGACTGCACCTAGCAGATAATGCCATCTCTCGTGAGCAATCCTTGGATCATCGAAAGGAGCACCTATGACCAACGTCCAGGCTGCGCAATACTTCCGGGTATTCACTGAACGTCAGGAGTATTCACTCGATTGTCAAGAGCGGACTCCACCCGTCGGGTCAAATCGCAGCGCCGGGCAGACCGAGAACATCTAACCGGCCCTATGCGGAGCCTGAAGCCTGGCGTTTTCGCACTCTCCACCTTTCCCAGCGTATGCGTTGCGCAGTTGCGATGCTGGCTCTTGCTTGCCGGGACAGCCATCCTTTGGGCCTTGACATCGGAATACCGGCCTTCCCCTTGCACTGAAGCAGAATTGAACGCACGACTTCACAAAAAGAACTCAAGTTTGAAAGCTGCACGCCGCTCTTTAGCCATTTGTGGTTTAGGGACACATTGACTTGGCAGCGATTTGCAATTGGAGGAACCACGTAGAAAAGCTCCAGTGCTGTATTGTCGGCATTCATTCCTGCCACCAGGGACACTAGCCGCTTATCAAGTCCAGCCGGCCGCACTATCCACACTTGGCCTTGAATGACCATAGTCTTGGACCGACACACACGCACGCCCACTCTAGTTCCGTTCTTCAGCCGTAAGCAGTCTTTGCGGATTGGTCCTCTAGAAAGGATCGAAACCTCACCAGGGAACATGTTCACCAACCGATCCATGAGCTCCTTGCGTAATGTTTGGAGTGTCTTCTTACGCTGAGCCATACGTATTCGAGGTGAGTTGTAACCCGCGAGCTTGAAGGCCGCTGTCAGCGTTCCAAAGCGCCTTCTATAGCCATCCGCGCTCAAGGTGTGTGGCTCACTGCGAATGAGAGTGTAGGTAAGCTCGCCTTTGGTCTTTAGCACCCGTCGGAGCGGCTCTAAGACTTGCTCGTCGGAAAGATTCCAGTGCTTTTCGCGAAAAACTTGCTGAGCTGCTTCAAACGTCCTAGCGTCTACGATCGAGGGAATGGCGTCTGGGACTACAATCCACTCGTAGTCAGGTGTCGGTCTCTGCGGTGCTCTTAGCCTCGCAGTGGTGCGGTTATAAATGGCGGTTCCTTTGTATTTTGGATTGGTGAGGATTCTCCTCACGGAGTGGGCCTTCCACTCCCTTGCACCTTGGAAAGGAACTGCTTGCCGATTCAGTTCATCCGCAATACTTTGCATTGAAAGTCCTTGCGAGATGAACATCCGATAGATTTCACGAACACAACTCACTTCTATTCCCGGTCCAAGCACCAAGACAACGCGCTCGTTCGTAATGCTCTTTCTTTCGCCGACGATAAGCTCACCCTTGGGAACGCCCTCAGAAGAAAGAAGCACCCTTCGGAACCCGTAACCCGGCTGTCCACCCGGTCGAAAACCCTGCTTGGCAACCCGCGTCATACCAGCGAAGACTTTGTCGGACAGTTCTCGGCTGTACTCACCTGCCATTACGCGCTTCAGCGCCTTCAAGATGAGGTTGGGAAGATATGCGTCATTAGAAAAGTGTTCTGCGCAGTAGTGAACTGGCACCCCGGCAGCCTTGCACAAGAATTCGTAATGCGCTGCCTCGTCTGGATCTTGAAAGCGTCCCCAACGGCTCACGTCATAGACAAGAATTGCCCGGTAGCAGTGTTTTCCCGTGACCACATCTTGGAGTAGCCGTGATAAACCAGCCCTGTGTTTTATTACCAAACCGCTTTTCGCCTCATCGCGGTATGTCTCGACGATCACGAAGCCATTGTGCTCGGCGTAACCGGAAATCCCGGCACCTTGAAAATCGAGCGAATATTCTTGACGTTCAGTGGACACGCGGAGGTACTGCGCTGCGGGAACTAACGGCTTTGTTTCCATGAGACCTCCGACGCAAGGAAAAGCATCGCTGCGATCGTTTTATGAAGTGCTGCTATGGCAAGACTAGGATCCTCCATGCTGATGCGGTGCGGCAGGCGCACGCCGCCCGTGGTTGGACACCGCTCAACTAACTCTATATGCCCCATTGTGAAACGAGTGCAGGACTACCCCCTGCGGTCTTCTCGGGTGATACATACATGTAACCTGTGCCCCGAACGGTCTGGATGCGCTTTCGATTCTCCACGCCCAGCTTCACGCGCAAAGTATGTACGTGCGCGTCGAGGTCCGAGGGATCGATAAGATCGGACCCGACTCGCCGCAGGCGGTCCCGAGAAACCACCTGCCCAGCGTTTAGGACCAACATATTAAAAATTGCCGAACCAACAGGCCCAAGCAAGATTTCCTTCCCGCCAAGCGTGACCGTCCACGTGTCAGCAGCTATCAGGATATCGTCCACGGCAATACAGAACTCGCAGTTGCTAGACTTCGATGCGACTTCGTTCGCAACGACACAAAAGTCCTCCAATTTATCGAGCTTCCGGCCTGCCGATAACCACGGTTGCCCCTCTCGAAGTATCTTCCATTTCAGGGAATTCTCGGGTGGGGGAAGCACGTAGAAATCTAGCAATTTAGAAAACGATCGGTCCACAGTGCAAATCAGAGCCGGCAAGTGCCTGTCCAGGGGACGCAGGCGTAAAGTCCAGCCGAGTTCTCCGGCCTTGATGGTGTTGACGGTTCTGCACAAGTAAACAGCAATTCTGAGCCGACCATCTATCTCTACGATTTGCCTGAGCTGCTGCCTTGGTAAACCGATGAACCTCACTCGGTTGGAAAACAGTTGCTTCAGTTGAATGTAGAAGTCTTTTCGCAAAAGCCTCAACCGCATCTGCGTCTCGCTTAGCCTCACCGTTCTGGGGGGCGGTCGGTACCCGGCCATTTCGTAAGCCTTCATCACGGAACCGAACCGCCTGTAGTAGGCACAGCCGAGTATGCCCTTTGCTTTCAGGATCCTGTGAGTTAATTTTCCCTCTCGGGCCAGGACCTTCTTCATTCCTCGGATAAGATAAGCATCGGATCTCTCTGGAACGGCACCCCTTTTCTTTAGAAGCTTCTGAACGCGATCAAATACATCGCGGTCTACAATCGAGGCAAACGCATCGGGATGCGTGACCCAAAGATGGCGTTCAACCACTCGGCTGCCCGAACCGAGCTTTTGTGTCGTCTTACCGTAGGCATTGCAACCCGCGTATTTTTCATTCGTCAGGATGCGATATATGGAGGAGCGTCCCCAAGACCGTTCGTTCGAAGGAAGCATATGGCGCATATTTAGTTCTTTCGCGATCTCCTTCGGAGTCTCTCCTGCGGCGGCCAGTTCGAATATTGCGCGAATGCAGGCGACCTCCTTCTGAGGGCCTGGCACAAGGATAGTTCGATCCGTATGAATCGCCTTTCGTTCCCCGTCTTTCAAAACCAACCTTCTCCGTCCGTCTGGAGACACCATCATGCGCCGGAACCCATATCCCGCGGTTCCGACTGCCCGAAATCCGAGGAGCGCGATTCGGCGCTGCCCTGCTAAGACTTTCATCCCCAGTTCCCGGCTATATTCAGCCGCCATCGTTCTCTTCAGCGCTTTCATAAGCGAACTGGCCGGTGATCCATCATTATCGAATTGCTCAGCACAGTAGCGCACGGGTGTGCCCGCACTTCGGCAAAGAAACTCATAGTGGGCAGCTTCATCCACATCCTGAAAGCGTCCCCAGCGGCTCACGTCATAAACGAGAATCGCTTTGAATGGTGCTCGGCCACTCATCACATCTGAAAGTAGTCGTCGAAGTTCCTTTCGATCTTTGATCCCGACACCGCTTTTTCCCTCGTCTGCATAGGTTGATGCCACGACGTAACCGTGGCCCTTAGCATATGTTCGAATCGCTGCTTGCTGATTGGCGATAGAGTACTGTTGATCCTCTGTGGACATGCGCACGTACTGTGCTGCAGGAACTAACGGCTTTGTTTCCATGAGACCTCCCAGACAAAGCGGCAGAATCCATCGTTCAGTGCGGGCGTCGTCGTTCCTGCTATCCAGCCAAGTTGTCTGCTACTCGGTAACGATACACAGATCTCCGGTCGCGTGCTTTATCCCGTTGATGCCATGACGTTCAGTGGACACGCGGAGATACCGCGCTGCTCGAACCAAAGACTTTGTCGTGAGGGAGCCGTGGCAGGCGGACCAATCCTGCGCGTGGTTGGACACTGCTCCTGTACTTCTATATGTGCCATTGTGAAACGAGTGCAGTGCTACCCTCCGCGGCCTTCTCGGGTGAGACATACATGTAACCCTCCCCCGGAACGGTCTGGATGCGTTTCCGACCCTCCGCACCCAGCTTGACTCGCAACCTGTGTATATGTGAGGTGAGGTTCGTCGTATCGAGGAATTTTTTTAAAGCGGATTGCAACAGGAGTTCTCTGGAAACCACTTGACCCGCGTTTAAGGCCAGGATACTGAAAATTGTTGAACCAATGGGCCCAAGCGTGATTTCCTTCTTGCCCAGTGTGATTATCCAAGTGTCGATTCCTATCAGGATGTCGTCGACAACATAATTGCGCTGGCCATTCTCGCACGGGGATGCGACCTTTTTTGCAATGTCGCAAAAATCATCCAGCTCCCCGAGTTTTCGTCCGCCAGCCAACCAGGGTTGACTCTCTCGAAGTATTTTGTATCTTGGGATAGCGTCGCCAATTGGGGAAACCAAGTAGAAATTCAACAATTTAGAAACCGACTGATCTACCGTGCAAAGGAGAGCCGGTAAATCCCTCTCGGGAGCACGCACACGTAGGAGCCAGCCGGGTTCTCCGGCGCTGGTGTTTCTGATTGGCCGACAGAGATAAATTGAGACCCTGACGCGACCATCTATCTCCACCATTTGTCGGAACTGCTGTCCCGGTAGACTGATGAACCTCACGCGGTCGCAAAACAGTTGTTTCAATCGAGCGTACAAGTCGGTGCGCAAAAGTCTGATCTGCCTTTGCGTGTGAATTAACTTTACCGTTGACGGAGGTGGTAGGAACCCAGCCAGCTCATACGCTTTCGCGACAGAACCGAATCGCTTGTAGCGGTCATGGCTGAAGGTAAACTTTCTTTCCAGAATGCTCTTGCTGAGCTTTCCCTCACGAGCCAGCACCTTCTTCATTCCCTGGATAAAATAGGTATCCGATCTATCAGGGTGGGCAGCTCTCTTCTTAATGAGCTTCTGAACGCGGTCAAATATATCCGGGTTTACGATAGAGGCAAATGCTTGGGGATTTGTAGTCCAGAGATGGCGTTCGACCGTTCGGCTATCCGAACCGAGCTTTTGCGTCGTCTTCCCGTAGGTATTGCAGCCAGCATATTTTTCGTTCGTCAGGATGCGATAGACAGATGAACGATTCCACGGTCGTCCCTTCGAGGTACGGATGTTGCGCATGTTCAGTTCTCTCGCGATCTCCATCGGAGTTTTACGTAAGTCCGCAAGTCCGAAGATTGTGCGGATGCAGTTAACTTCTCTCTGAGAGCCCGGCACAAGAATGGTTCGATCCGTCTGGATCGCCTTCCGCTCGCCCTCTTTCAAAATAAGTCTCCGACGCCCGTCTGACGACACCATCATGCGTCGCATCCCATATCCCGCCTTTCCCACAACCCGGAATCCGAGAAGCGCGAGGCGGCGCTGTCCTGCCGAGACTTTAATTCCCAATTCGCGGCTGTATTCGGCAGCCATCGTTCTTTTCAGGGCTTTCATCATCGAACTGGGTAGTGATCCATCATTATCGAATTGTTCTGCGCAGTAGCGCACCGGGACACCCGCACTCTTGCAAAGAAACTCATAGTGGGCAGCTTCGTCCACATCTTGAAAACGCCCCCAGCGGCTAACGTCGTAGACAAGAATCGCCCTGTACTTAGCTCGGCCACTCACAACATCGGAAAGTAGTCGCCGAAGCTCCTGTCGATGTTTGATCTCCACACCACTCTTCCCTGCGTCTGCGTAAGTCGATACGACAATATAACCGTGGCCTTTTGCGTATGTCTGAATCGCGGCTTCTTGATTCGCGATGGAATACTGTTGATCCTCTGTGGACATGCGTACATATTGCGCTGCGGGAACCAAGGGCTTTGCTTCCATAAAACCTCCATGACAAAAGTACTAAGGTGGCGAGCGCCGCAATTATCAGGGCCCTATGCTGCAGGGCCAAGCCCGCCGACGTATCCTTGCGAAGAGTCCGGCAATTCACCTCGGCAATGTCTTCAGGAGGACCGATATGACTTCCAACGCACGTGTGCCTGCGTCTCAATACGTACGGATGTCCACGGAACATCAACGATATTCACTTGAGAATCAGTCGTCGGCAATCGAGAAATATGCCGAAAACCACGGCTTTTCGATTATTCGAACATACTCAGATGCGGCAAGAACAGGGGTTGTTTTTCGGAAACGGGAGGGTCTTCAGCAACTAATCCAGGATGTTGTACAGCGTGTCGCGACCTACAAAGCAATTCTGGTATATGACGTAAGCCGCTGGGGGCGCTTCCAAGATTGCGACGAGGCCGCATACTACGAATTCCTCTGCAAATCCGCCGGCATTCCCATTCATTATTGTGCCGAAAGCTTTTCAAACGATAATTCGATGCCCAGCATCATTCTGAAGTCACTGAAGAGAGTGATGGCGGCTGAATACAGTCGAGAACTGGGATGTAAGGTGTTCGCTGGCCAGAAAAGATTGGCTCAACTGGGATATCGACAGGGTGGTCCGGCGGGATATGGCTTGAGACGGTTACTGGTCTCTGAGGACGGAACCCCGAAACAAATCTTGCGTGCCGGAGAACGAAAGAGTATCGTAGCTGACCGCGTTATTCAGGTCCGAGGTCTTCCCGATCAAGTGCGTTGCGTCAGGGACATCTATCAGATGTTTGTGATGCAAGAAATGAACTTCACTGCCATTGCTAGGAAACTGAACCGGAAGCGCATTGCGTATCTTGGCGACGCACCTTGGAACGCGCGCGCCGTCCAAACCATCCTGACACACCCTAGGTATACGGGCTGTAATGTTTATGGCCGGTCGAGCCAAAAGCTCTATTCACCGACTGTGATTCTTCCGAGATCGGAATGGACGATTGTCCCAAGAGCCTTTGAGCCCTTAATCGATACGGGAACCTTTGCACGAGCTCAGGCGCTCATCGGCCTCTGGCCTCGAAACAGGTCTGACACGGAACTCCTTGAGAGCTTGAAAATGATTATTGCCAAGGAAGGAAGGATCTCAGAAGCCCTGATCAGGGCAACACCTAACGTTCCCTGTCCTCAGACCTACAGGGCGCGGTTCGGATCACTCGTTAATGCGTATCGACTGTCGGGATACAAGGGCATTTGGAATGAACAGGGACAAGAACAGAAACGTCGGGTGCAGTCTATCCGAAGCAATCTGCTGAGCCAGATAACGGCGCTCTCGCGGGGCCGCGTGACAATCAATATGAGCCCAACACGCCATACCCGGCTCCGTCTTCGAACCGGTAGGCTCGTGAGCGTGATTGTAGGGCTTCTGTTTGAATACAAAGGGGAGCCTCGATGGTTAGTGAAGCCTGTGCCTGGTGAACGTCGACAAGTCGCGCTCGTAGCGCGCCTCAATGATAGAAATGATGCCATAAAAGATTTCTTTGTGATTCCTCCAGTCCGGAGTTCCCGAAGTCTGGTCATATCGGAAAATGATGTGAGACTGCAACCCGAATTCCGTCTGGGCGATCTTGCAGACTTTTTCGAATTGGTTCAGACGGTGGCGCGGAATGTACAAACGTGAGAAATAGGCCGACCTCTTGTTCCGTGTTGCTGAGAGGGCGTAGGGGAATTTTCCTCGAGAATACTAGACCCAGCGTTTAGCCTGTTTCCCAAACGCCTCATGCGCCCAACGAGAAAAATTCGGATCCGGGCAATCGTGCGATCACGGGCAACAACTGGCGGGCTGGTGCGTCTTCCGAACCGAGGGGGCGTAAAGTCATCTTCAAGAATCTAGTGTCAACACCATAGGGTTCAGTAAATAGTTCACAATTGCTCAACCTATTTTCTCTTTCTCTTTCCGCAAACAGGCGGTTTCACTAACTGAGAATTGCCTCTCGGGTGGTTAGTGAAATGGCGACGTTTCTTCAACAATCACATCGTTGACGAGTTGGCGACGACACATACACGATGATTTCAGACTCGCAGGAATATGTGCCTACGACAGAGACGCTGCTAGGTGACCGTAAAGATCAACGCTTTGCTGTTGCCGCCGCTGTCGCAACCGAGGTCTCCGGAGAGGTTGGCAGGAGTGTGCACGACAATCTGGGCGGTACCGGGTGATGAAATCTGGGTCGTGGTAATCGTGGCTTGCAACTGGGTACTACTTATGACTGTGGTGGGCAATGCCTGTCCGTTCCATAGGAGGATCGAAGAGGAATAAAAGTGGCTGCCATTCACTGTGAGCAGCAAGCCCTGCTGTACCTGAGCGAGGCTCGCGGGGTTCGGTGCGAGCGAAGTCAGCACGGGCTTCGGCCGCGCACTCCCGCAGAACGGGTTGAGCGCACCGCAACCAGCGAGGAACATGACGGCAAACAGAAGAGCAAACAGAGATTTCTGGATTTGATCGCGGGGCGTCGTCAAGAGCAGACCTTCCGGCTATCCGCTGATTTTTGGATGTTGCGGATGTGCTGTTCCAACGTCCTAACGTCCTCTTCAATGGCGTGTGACAAATGCTTGAGTCCGTCCAACATCTCGATGGTTACCGCTTCGGCGGTGTTGATTCTGGCCTTCTCGAAATGATTTCTCGATTCGCTGTAGTTCATTACATTTTTCCTCTAAATTTATGCATTTGAAATCTTCTCTCTGGTTCCTAATCGTGTGACGTTCATTGCTTCTGGCGAGATGGGCATTTTAATGGACAGACCACGTTTGAGCCACACGTGGCGAAAAGGGTAAGGGACGGCCGTGTGCCACCGTGGCATGCTCGTTCATTGCCCTAGCTGCTTGGGTGCGGCAGCTACCGTTCTGGCTGCTAAACTCCCGCGTGGTGACGGAGTGCTTGCAGAGTAGGCAGTTGAACTTGGCGAAGCCGTTCATCATCTTGATGGTGTAATGTCTCACAGTTTCAATTGTAGGCGCTCATCTTTGGTCTGACTCCGAACTAAAGTTACCCTCACCACGTTTGCGAGTGAAATGGCAGGTGCTTGCGCTCACCAAATCAGTCAATGAGTGTAAGTGGCGTTGATTCGCCTTCCGACGGGCAAGTTTGTCGTTTTAAAGAGACCTTAGGACAGGGTTGGATCAGTCAGTGGGTGTTCGCCACGTAGTCACCGGTGCAGTCAGGGAATCTGCGAAGTCGATGAGGAGTTCGTCAGGCCATCCTAGGATGTCGTCCTTCGGAGGGAGGGTGGCTCGTACGGCGTCAGGCCGATCTGGGCGACTGGTCTGATCTGGTATTTGATAACGATGTGGTGCAGCCGTCCAACGAGAGTCGGAGGACTGCACCACCAGAGGAGTCAGCCGCGAATCACACGGTTCACGTTGAGGAAGGGACGGCGGCTCCTTCAAATCACTCTCCTATGATTGGCCTAATTTATCGACTAAGTTATCCCTTGTAGTGCACCCCAGTAGAACTGGACACGGAAGTTAGTTAGGCTTGGGGCCTCCACCAGGAGGCGAGAATGTCGAGAAAGCCGAGAGTCCAGAGAACCCCGGAAGAGAAGTGGCAGATTGTGTTGGAGGTTCTGAAGAGCGGCAACGAGTCTGAGACCTGCCGCAAATACGAGATCGCTCCCAATCTCTATTACCGTTGGAAAGACGAACCGGGCCGCAGTATTTATGGACAACCGTTTCGTGGGCCACGTGGGCGAGTTCGGAGGTCTGGGGCGGGCCCTGCAGGTGGTCCCGGGGACACACCATATCCGAATTGCACTTCCCGGGTATGCGACCTTCCAGACCGACATCAATCCCCTACCAAGGCAGAAGGTAGAAGTGAAAACTGATCTGGTCAAGAGCGAGACTCCTTTGGCCGAGCCGCTACTGAAGGGCGAGACGAACAGCATGCTGCCGGGCTCAGAAACGAATTAGGCGCATCCCTCCAGCGTGGTCTAGACGCAGGCCCTCATTGGCAGTTGCACGATCAATACCATCCTAGTTTCTACGGAACGTTTCTCTGGCCCGTGCGGAAAACCGCTGCACTGGCGTGCTGGACGTGGTCAATGCCTTCAACGTGAGTACCAACAGGAACCAATCCCGTCGAAGGCGCATGACGGTTTACCCTCTTCTCCTTCGGGGAGTTCGTACCTGCCTGTGCGGATGTTTCTTGGACAACCTGTCCAGGTAAGCCTGTGACTTTTCATCTTGGGGATCAAGGACGAGTGCTCGTTTGAAAAAGACTCTTGCTTGGACTGTTTTCCCCAAGTCGGCCAGGACGGCTCCGTACCTTCGATTGGCCCACGCATTCTCCGGCTATAAGCTAGTCGGCCCTTTACCACCTTCGCTACGTCCTTGCATTGACCAAGAGGCAGCCTTTAGAAGACTACTCGTAGCGCAAACTGAATTTGCCTCGGGGAAGCGATGGCGCGGATGGTGCCGAAATCTGGCGAAGGCGCGGGTGCCTTGTCATTGAACCTCTTCGGCTCCGGTCCAATGAAATTTGCAGCGCCGTAGACGGTATTAATGTCGGTCACGTTCACAGTGTTGAAGAGGTTGAACGCTTCAGCAATGGCTTCCAATCGCGCCCGCTCGGTCAATCGGAAGAGCCGCGATACGCGGATATCAAAATTCACCAGGCCGTCCCCGCGGTACGTATTTCGCCCGAGCAGATCAACGCGATCAGACAACGAGTTGCCATCGTGATTAACGTCAGATCCAGCGTAGAGTGTGTAATACTGCGGACTACTGACATTCCCGATCAGGGAGAGTCGGAAGTTGCGCAACCAGATCTTCTCCGGCCCTTCAGCTGTAAAGCTTGCCACGAACCGGTGCGCCACATCCTGCTTGGAGCGTGCGCGTTCGAGATCACGGCGATAAGGGTCTTCTGGATCGTCAGAGAGAGTTCCGTTACCGGTGTTATCAATCACCTTTGACCACGTATAGTTTGCGGTAATTGAGTAAAAGTGGCTGAACCGCTTGGTTAAAGCCGCAGTGCCGCCATGATAGATTGACTGCCCGTCTAGGTTAAAAAAGATCGCGAACGGGGATACATATTGATTAAACACGCGTGGCGCAGGCACACCTGGCGCAATCGCATAGTCATTCTTGCCATTTGGAAGTTTGAACAACGCCGGAGCTACATTCAATAAATAGGAGTTGTAGACGTTCAGGCCATGCACGCCAACGTAACTGAGCGACAGCACCATATCTTTGGTGAGACTGCAGTCAACCTGCGCGTTCCATTGATAGGTGTAGGGCCCGTGCGGATTCTTCCGGTTGAGGGTCAAAAAGAAATTGTGAGCGGGCAGCAAACCTGGCCCCACCAACGTGGGATAGATTCCCGTGTGGGTAAAATTTAGAAAAGCCGGGATGGCATTAGCTGGGCCTTCCAACTGTGGCGTGAACAGCGCGCCAGGATAGGAGTTGTATTCCGCTGGGTCGATTTGGCCGAGCGCAGGGTTCTGCCCCGAGATGCGAGTGGCCAGAATGCGGGACAAGTCGAACACACCTTGATAAACCCCTGCACCCGCCCGCAATACCACTCGATCTGGCAGCATGTTGTAGGCCAGGCCCAAGCGCGGCTGGAACGCCTTGTAGTAGGTCTCATATGTAGCCTTCGGCAGATGGTCAATGTCCCATCGCAGGCCATAGTTGACCATTAACCTGGGCGTCGCCCGCCACTCGTCCTGCGCAAACAACGAAAAGAAGTTCTGGCTATCATGTGCTCGGCTAAGTAGATCGAATATAGCCACCCCCTGGTTGGCAGGGCGGTTGAAACCCCTAGGCGCAGGAGGGCGCGCGCCATCTGGCCCAACTCTGTAGGAGAAGGCTACGGCAAAAGGAGTGGGCCCGAACGGCGGCTCGCCTAAGAAGGCATTCAGGTTGGGAAAGACAACAAACGCTGGGTCCTCCGCATCGAGAAATAAGAAGTCGCGCGTGTAATTAATGCCCCCGCCAAACTTCATGGTATGTCCAGCGTGCACGTACGTAATAGTGTCCGCGAAATCAAGCATGGTCTCGCGGGCTAGATCTGGCTGGACATTGGCGCGACCGATGTTCAGGGTATTGCCGATCAGTAAGAACGGTTCAAAAGAGACACTGGGGAAGTCGAAAGAGTGGCGCGCATATTGGAACAGCGCTTTGTTGACCAACGATGTCCCGTACGCTGAAGTCCAATCGCCGACCAAAGTGTTGTCTTGAATGCGAGCATTGCGAAAGTTCGATGGCGCGCTCAGCTGTTCGCTCGACGAGTTCAGGTTCGTATCCCTGTCGTTCCGGAAGCGGTAGATCAAAGCCAATTGATCGCTCCCTCGCACTTGGTAATCGCTGCGCAGAGTGACGCTATCATAGTTTGTTTGGCGCAGTTTTCCCTCCAACACTTCGGAAGGCAGGCCCAGCGCCTGCTTGACCGCATTAATGGCGCTCAGATTATTCAGCAGCACGGACGAGTAAAACGGCGACTCTGCGCGCCGCTGCCCTTCGTAATTGCCAAAGAGAAACAGCTGTTCTTTGATGATGGGTCCTCCGAGAGTTTCCCCGAATTGATTCTGCCTCAACTGATCGAATCCGGGGGGGGTCAGAATATCGTGCGCATCTAAAGCATTGTTGCGTAGAAAATAATAGACTGATCCGTGCAGCTGGTTCGCTCCCGACTTGGTGGCAATATTCACGACCCCGCCAGCCGCCATCCCATACTCAGCACCGAACCCGGCGTTGAGCACACGGAACTCGCGCACCGCCTCCTGGGAAGGTACAGAACGCGATCGCTGAAAAAATCTGTTCATGTTGTTCGCCCCATCCACGGTAATCGAGGACGCTACTTCGTTAAGACCGGCGAACGAGATATCGATTTGATCAGGCTCCCCGCCTCGCACCTGATTGCCCAGAGCGCTGCGTCCCGAATGCACATTGGGAGTAAGGAGCACAAAATCCAAAAATTGGCGCCCATTAATCGGCAAATTCTCAATCTGCCGCTCCGCGATCACCTGGCTCAGTCCCGTGCGTGTAGGCTCAACTACGCTGGGCTCCAGGTTGACTGTTATTGTCTCCTGTGTGCCTGCGACTTGCAGTGCTAGGTCAAGCGTGGCCTGCTGACCTACTGTCAGTTCAACGTTTGGGGCTTCGAGAGATGCAAAGCCTTTGGCCTCGACGGTAACCGCGTAGGTGCCTGGGGGCAGGGTGGTTAGAATGTAACCCAAGTCTGTACTTTGCGTTGTTCGCGTAAATCCTGTTGCTGTATCACGAGCTGTAACTTGCGCACTAACCACAACCGCGCTGCTCGGATCGGTAACCATACCCCGGAGCTGGGCGGTGGCTCCTTCTTGTGCCCAAGCGATGGCCGTCTGGCTCAAGATGAGCGTGAAGCCGACGATATCGGAACGGATGTGTCTCAGGAGAAACGATGACAGGCCCCGCATAATCCAATCTCCTGGCAACACTCCGCATAGCGATCAGATCGCATCGACCAGATCGCATCGACCAGATTAAGCACCGGAGGGTTTCCAGCCTGTTCAGTACAGACCGCTTGGTGCTGGGCTGGGGATGGAACCCCCTGGGCTATAATCAGGACGCTTCCCGAAACCGGAACTGAACCACAGATTCTGCTGGGGAGGCACAGTCACTCTGTACGCCCCAAGAACATCATTTGTCAAGCGGCGGCTGGCGCGGGGTTGGCTTTTCTCAATCCTTTTCCACTGAATCGCCGAAGTGCATTGACCTCTTTTCCGATGTAACATTCTTCGCTATGTCAGTTCCCGCCCCCAGCATTGGGCAGATCCTGGGACATTACCGCATAGTCGAGCAGATTGGGGCAGGCGGCATGGGAGTCGTCTATCGCGCCCATGATGAGCAGCTTGATCGGGATGTGGCGCTGAAGGTGCTTCCTGCAGGAGCGCTGGCCGATGAAGCTACTCGTACCCGGTTCCGCAAAGAGGCTCTGGCTCTCGCCAAACTCGACCATCCCAACGTCGCGACCATTCATGAGTTCGGGAGCCAGAACGGAGTGGATTTTCTGGTTGCTGCCTACATCCCCGGCATCACCCTGGATACGAAAATAAGCTCAGGCGCTTTGCCGGAAGCTGAAGTTATTTCTCTCGGGATTCAACTCGCCGCGGGATTGGCCGCGGCCCACGAGCAAGGTGTAATCCATTGCGATTTGAAGCCAGGGAATCTGCGTCTTACGCCCGATGGCCTGTTGAAGATTCTTGATTTCGGTCTGGCGCGGCTGATCGAGCCTGAGGGAGACGCCACATTGACCGCAACCTTGACCAAATCGCAGGGGGTTACTGGCACCCTCCCTTACATGGCGCCAGAGCAGTTGCGTGGGCAGAAGGCAGACGCTCGCACCGACATTTGGGCGGCGGGAGCGGTGCTCTATGAGATGGCCACCGGTGAGCGGCCCTTCATAGAGCAAACCGCCCCTGCGCTAGCTGCCGACATCATCCACAAAGCGCCACCTGCACCGCGCAGCCTGAAGCCAGATATGTCGCCCGGCTTGGAAGCCATCATCCGACGGTGCCTGGAGAAAGAGCCGGAGAAGCGATATCAGTCTGCGAACCAGTTGGCGATCGATCTGCGACGACCACAAACCTCCGGGGCGGGCGTGACCAGCGTGGCCACGGCGAAGTTCCCACGCCGTCGGCGACGTGGCCTCATCGCCGCTGGAAGTGCCGTTTTCTGCATGCTGGCGTTGCTCTTCGCCTTGAATGTTGGCGGCTGGCGGGAGCGGCTGTTACGAGGGATCGCTCAGGGACGAATCGAATCGCTGGCGGTGCTCCCTTTACAAAATCTTTCTCGCGCCCCGGACCAAGACTATTTTGCGGACGGAATGACCGAAGAGCTTACCACCGAGCTCGCGCAGATCGGCGGGCTCCGCGTGATCTCGCGCACTTCGACGATGCGGTATAAAGGCACCCAGAAAGCAATGGCTGATATCGCTAAGGAATTGGGTGTGGATGCCGTGATTGAAGGCTCCGTCGATCGCTCTGGGGACGAAGTCCGCATCTCTGCGCAGCTCATCAATGCCCGCACCGATAGCCATCTCTGGGCGCGAAGCTACCACCGCAATCTCCGAGACATCCTGGCGATGCAGAGTGAGGTGGCCCGCGCCATTGCTGGAGAAATCCGGGTTCAATTGACACCCCAGGAACAGGCGCGGCTGGGGCGCCCGCGCGCCGTGAATCCTGCGGCGTATGAAGCATACCTCAAGGGCTGCTACCACTGGAATTTTCACACGGGCGACCAACTGCAGAAGGCCATTGCTGAATACCAGCGTGCTATTCAGCTCGATCCGAGCTACGCCCGCGCCTATGTCGGCCTGTCCGAGGCCTACCACATACTGCCGCTTAACGCTGATGCAGCTGCGCAAGAGGTCCTTCCCAAAGCAAAGGACGCGGCCCTCAAGGCCGTGGAACTCGACCCGCAGCTCAGTGACGGCCACGTCGCCCTGGCCTTTATCCTTGGGCAATACGATTGGGATTGGGCCGGAGCGGAGAGAGAATACAAGCGAGCCATTGAGCTGAGCCCCAATAATTCGCTCGCCCGAGCGTACTATTCACGAATGCTGACACTCCTCAGCCGGCGTTCTGAAGCCATCGCTGAAGCGGAACGCGCCAAGGAACTCGACCCCATGTCGGCTGCGGCCAGCCTCTTTCTTGGCCAGGCCTACAGCTACGACCGACAGTACGACCGCGCCGCGCAAGAATTTGCGCAAGGCTTGGAAATGAACCCGAACTTCTGGCCGCTGCACTTCTTTCTTGGGCAAGTGTACGAACAGCAGGGTCGGTACGCCGACGCGCTCACCGAGCTTAGCAAGGCCGAGGGACCGACCCTCGAGGCGACCTCCCAAATTGGCCACCTTTATGCCATTTCTGGAGAAAGGGCGAAGGCGGAGCAAGTTCTGAAAGATCTCACGACTCGTTCGAAGCAGAGATACGTATCGCCCGTCTACTTCGCTAGAATCTACACAGGTCTGGGACAGAAAGATCAAGCTCTTGAGTGGCTCGAAAGGGGTTACGCCGTGCGTGATCCCCGCATGGAATTCATCGCTATGGAACCGACGTTCGAGTCGCTGCGCTCGGACTCGCGCTTCATTGACCTACTCCGCCGCCTAAACCTTTCACGGTAGCCTCCCTCTGCCGAAATCATGTGGTTTCGACGCGCCTATATTTCGCTTCTCCAAGGTTGCAACTAAGGTACTTGCAGCAGGAGTATAGAACGCCTTTTCTGCACACCTAGCGAATTCTCGGTTTCGACGGGATAGCTGTCGTAATATCCCCTTAGCACAAGTTTGCGCTTTCCTTTCGCCTGTCTGGCGAACAAACGGCGCAAGCTGGTGAGAACGCCAGGTTACGTCAATCATCTGAGGGAACCGAGGCCCAGGCCACATCAGAAGACATATCTAGGCGGCTTGATGTTCTTGACCCGCATGTACACCTCCGCCTGGCCCCGGTGGTGCGCGGTGTCCGTGAAGGCCCAGCAAAGCACTTCGATTCCGGTGGCCTGCCGTCCCTCTCCGATGTTCAGCATTCGGTCGAACTGCGCGGGCGTCATGGCAGCAAACTGCTTGGCACACCAGTCAAAGGAATCATTAAGGAACTTGATAACCGTCCTTTTGTCGTAGCCCGCGGGCACAGGCAGCGGTTCGATGTCGGCGACATTGGCAAAAGCTTCCGAGTTGGACTGGGCGATGTGGCTCATCAACTCGCCAAAGCTCATCTCCTCCGGATTGGGTTTGAAATTGTAGAATTCGCCAGGCATAGCTTCGGCGACCGCTAAGGTAAATTCCTTGCTGATCTGCCAGTGCTTGGCAAAGAGTGCCTTGAAGTCGTTCGCCGGAACGTTCGCACCACCGAGCAACGACACCGCGAGCAGACCTGTCAGGATCGATTTCATGAGATTCTTCTCCTTCGATGCACAGAACCATTCCGATTGGAAAAACAAGGGGATTTTACACCGAGCCGATGTCGGCACCGACCCTGGCAGTTGAGACAACCGTAAGGAACGAACCCGAGCGGGTCTATTGCAAACTCCGACCGGAGGCAAGGGGGTTTTGAGTGTAAACGCCTGTGGCTGTTGAAAAAGGAACCAAAG
>Ga0193751_1000764_pt1 | contig 22945 bp, 19 predicted proteins | sample L1c2metaG_FD_143050 | JGI IMG/M metagenome (GOLD analysis project Ga0193751, IMG submission 143050) | Soil microbial communities from a riparian zone of the East river system, Colorado, United States - L1c2 | ecosystem: Environmental > Terrestrial > Soil > Riparian zone | place: USA: East River... | reverse complement strand
ATCTACGGTTTCCTCGGCCTGACGGTCGGCGTCATCGTGCACGGGCTCGACGACGACGAGCGCCGGGTGCAGTACGCGCGCGACGTGACCTACGGCACCAACAACGAGCTCGGCTTCGACTACCTGCGCGACAACATGAAGTACCGGCTCGAGGACATGGTCCAGCGCGGCCACGTCTTCGCCATCGTCGACGAGGTCGACTCGATCCTGATCGACGAAGCGCGCACGCCGCTGATCATTTCCGGGCCGCTCGACGACCGTTCCGACTTCTACAACACGATCGACGCCTTCATCCTCAAGCTCGACAAGCCCGACTACGACGTCGACGAGAAGCAGCGCACCGTGACGCTCACCGAGGGCGGCATGACGCGGCTCGAGGAGAAGCTGCGCGAGGCCGACCTGCTCAAGTCGGGTTCGCTCTACGACGTGGAGAACGTCTCCACCGTCCATCACGTCAATCAGGCGCTGCGCGCCCACCGGCTGTTCCAGCGCGACAAGGACTACATCGTGCGCAACGGCGAGGTCGTCATCATCGACGAGTTCACCGGCCGCATGATGCCGGGGCGGCGCTATTCGGAAGGCCTGCACCAGGCGCTCGAGGCCAAGGAGCATCAGCCGATCCAGCCGGAGAACCAGACGCTCGCCTCGATCACCTTCCAGAACTATTTCCGCATGTACGGCAAGCTCGCCGGCATGACCGGCACGGCCGCGACCGAGGCCGACGAGTTCATCGACATCTACGGCCTCGAAGTGCTGGAAGTGCCGACCAACATGCCGATGATCCGCGACGACCAGCACGACGAGGTCTACCGCACGGCGGAAGAGAAATATCGCGCCATCATGCAGGAGATCGAGAAGGCCAATCAGCGGCTGCAGCCGGCGCTCGTCGGCACGGTCTCGATCGAGAGATCCGAGCTGCTGGCCGAGTACCTGAAGAAGAACGGCTACAAGCAGATCGACTTCACCGACCCGCGGGCGCTCGACAAGCTGTACGCGGCGGCGCGCGCCGGCACGCCGAGCCGGCTGTTCGCCGTGCTCAACGCGCGCTTCCACGAGCAGGAAGCCTACATCGTGGCGGAAGCGGGCGTGCCGGGCGCGATCACGATCGCGACCAACATGGCGGGCCGCGGCACCGACATCAAGCTCGGCGGCAACCCGGACATGCGCATCGCGCAGGAGACGGCGGACATCGCCGACCCGGCGGCCAAGCAGGCGAAGATCGACGAGATCCGCGCCGAGATCGAGCGGTTCCGCGAGATCGTGCTCAACGCGTCGGAGACGATCGAGATCGAGCCCGCCAAGGGCAGCAAGCCGGCCAAGACCGAGACCAAGCTGGGCGGGCTCTACATCATCGGCACCGAGCGGCACGAGTCGCGGCGCATCGACAATCAGCTGCGCGGCCGCTCGGGACGCCAGGGCGACCCCGGGCGCTCCAAGTTCTTCCTCTCGCTCGAAGACGACCTGATGCGCATCTTCGGGTCGGACAAGCTCGACAGCGTGCTCACCCGGCTCGGCCTCAAGGAGGACGAGGCGATCATCCATCCGTGGATCAACAAGGCGCTGGAGAAGGCGCAGAGCAAGGTCGAGGCGCGCAACTTCGACATCCGCAAGAACGTGCTCAAGTACGACAACGTGATGAACGACCAGCGCAAGGTGGTGTTCGATCAGCGCGTCGAGCTGATGCAGGACGAGAACGTCGCCGACACCATCACCGACATGCGCCACAGCGTTGTCGACGACCTGGTCGCCAAGCACGTGCCGGCGAACGCCTATCCGGAGCAGTGGGACACGGCCGGCCTCAAGGAGGAGCTGCAGCGCGTGCTCGGCCTCGAGCTGCCGGTCGACGAATGGGCCAAGGAGGAGGGCATCGCCGACGAGGAGCTGCTGCATCGCGTCGAGCGCCGCGCCGACGAGCACATGGCCGCCAAGGTCGCCCAGTGGGGCCCCGACGTGATGCGCTACGTCGAGAAGTCGATCCTGCTGCAGACGCTCGACCATCTCTGGCGCGAGCACCTGCTCATGCTCGAGCACCTGCGCCAGGTGATCGGCCTGCGCGGCTACGGCCAGCGCGACCCGCTCAACGAATACAAGTCGGAATCCTTCCACCTGTTCGAGACGCTGATCACGCGCCTGCGCGAGGCGGTCACCGCCCAGCTGATGCGGGTCGAGATCATGGCGCAGCCGCCGGCGGACGAGCAGGCGAACCTGCCGTACATGGAAGCCCACAAGGTCGATCCGCAGACCGGCGAGGACGAGATGGCGATGGCCGACGCGGCGTTTGCCCCGGCCGGCGCGGCGCTCGCCGAGCGCGCGGCGAGCCGCGATCCGGCCAATCCCACGAGCTGGGGCAAGGTCGGCCGCAACGAGACCTGCCCGTGCGGCTCAGGCAAGAAATTCAAGCACTGCCACGGCCGCTACGCGTAGCGCGGCGCGCTCCTGCTGAGACAGCGAAAGAACCCAACCACATCGTCATGACCGGGCTTGTCCCGGCCATCCATGTCTTGCTTTGTTTGAAGGGCCAAAGACGTGGATGCCCGGCACAAGGCCGGGCATGACGGCGAGACTCACCGACGGCAGGCGCTAGCGCGGGGTGCCCCAGCGGTTCTCGAAGGATCCGACCGGCGCCATCGGCTGGCTCGACAGCAGGCTGGCGTCGGTGCCGGGCGCCGGCGCGCGGCCCGCGGGATCGACCGGCGCCGGCAGCGGCTTGGCGGCGGCGTATTGCGGCTGCGGCTGCTGCGACGGGGCGGCTTTCGGCTCGGCCTGGAACGCGGCCGAAGCAGGCTGGGCGGGCGCGCCCGGGGCCGGCTTGGTCTTGGCGAGCTGCGCCGGCTTCGGCTCCGGCCGCGCCGCCGTGCGCGCGGGCGGCTTCTGCGCCAGCGAGCCGGTCGGGCCGCCCGGGGCGGTGTGTGCGCTGTCGCCGTCCGAGGAGAACAGGCGCGTGAATATGTTGCCGGACTCGGCGGCGACCGGCCGGCCCGAGGCCTGCGGCGCGGGTTTCGATTCCGCCGATGCCAGCCCGTAGAGGCCGCCGCGCGAGGCGGGCGGATTGGCCGGCGGCGTGCCGGCCGCCACGCCGGTGGCCGGATCGACCGGGCGCGGCGGATTGACGTGCGGCGGAATGGTTCCGGGCACCTTGGCCACGAACAGGGTGCGCAGCCCGCCTTCCGAATCGAGCACGGCGGTGGGATTGAGCGCGGCCTGGAACACCGGATGCATGCCGCCGTCGGCGCCGGTGCGGATCGGCGACACCGGCGTGCCCTTGCGGATCAGCTCGGCGGTCTCGATCTCATCGCGCTTGCTCTTGTCGGCGACCGCCGCGGCGATCTCCGGGTTCACCTGGTAGGCCGGGCAGCGCGCCGCGGCGCTGAACTTGAGCGGCGTCGGCGTCGCGTTCGGCCTCGCCGAGGGAGCCGGCTCGGCGTCGAACACGTAGCGCTTCTCGCAGAAGTCGACCTTCGGCTCCTGCCGCGTCACCTCGAAATGGTCGTAGCCTTCCTTGAGCATCTTCCAGAAGGCCATGTTCGGATTGGTGCGGTGCTTCGCCATGTTGAGCGGCGTCATCCGGAACGGATAGGCCTGCACCTGGAACGTGCGCTGGCCGCCGAAGAAGGATTCGCGCGCCAGCGCGTAGATTTCGGCGATCTGCTCGTCGGTCATCGCGTAGCAGCCGCGCGACGAGCAATCGCCGTGGATCATCAGGAAATCGCCGGTGCGGCCGAGCGCGCGGTCGAACTCGTTGGGGAAGCCGATGTTGACCGACAGATAGTAGCTCGAGTTCGGGTTCATCTGCCCCGGCGTGATGGTGTAGAAACCCTCCGGCGCCTGGCGATCGCCCTCCTTGACCTTCGGCCCCAATTCGCCCGACCAGCGGCAGATCGGATAGGTCTTGAGCAGCGCGTACTGGCCGGTCGTGTCCTGCTTCCAGACTTCGAGCTCGGACTCCTGCTTGAACAGCCGCACCAGGATCGGCGACTCCTTCGGCATGTTCTTCTTGTCGAGCTGGCCGACCATCTCGCCCGACAGCGGCTTGAGCGCGCGATCGGGGACGGACACCACGCTGTCGGTATTGCAGCCGGCAAGCGCAATCGCGCCGGCAATGGCCGCCGACGCCATCAGCGCCCGGACCACGGATCTAGGGAATGTCAAACGCAAGGCTCCCCGACCGACCGACGGCCCCCATGCCGTCTCCCACCGAGAGTTATGACTAAGACTGCGGCGCTCGCAAGGCAAGTCGGCCATCGTCCCCGTCTTCCACCACGCCAGTGGTGAACGAAAGGTAAACAATCGTCAGAGAGTCCGGCCGATGGCGAGGAATTTGTCCCGCCGGCGGCGGCGGACCTCCCCCCGGTCGAGGCCGTTGAGCCCCGCCATGGCGGCCGCGATCGCCTCCCCGGCGGCCTTGATCGCCGCCCCCGGGTCGCGGTGGGCTCCCCCCATGGGCTCCGGCACGATCGTGTCGATGACCCCGAAGCGCATCAGATCCGGGGCGGTGATCTTCATGCTGGTCGCCGCGTCTTGGGCCTTGGCGGTATCCCGCCACAGGATCGAGGCCGCCCCCTCGGGCGAGATGACGCTGTAGATCGCATGCTCCAGCATCAGCACCCGGTTCGCCGTGGCGATGGCGACCGCGCCGCCCGAGCCGCCTTCCCCGAGGATCACCGCCACGTTGGCGACGCCCAGCTCCAGGCACGCCTGGGTCGAGCGGGCGATCGCCTCGGCCTGGCCGCGTTCCTCCGCGCCGATGCCCGGATAGGCGCCCGCGGTGTCGACCAGCGCGAGGACGGGAATCGCGAAGCGGTCCGCCATCTCCATCAGCCGGACTGCCTTGCGGTAGCCTTCCGGGCGCGCCATGCCGAAATTGTGCCGCAGCCGGCTCTCGGTGGCGGCGCCTTTTTCGTGGCCGATGATGCAGATGCTTTCGCCGCGGAAGCGCCCGAACCCGCCGATGATCGCTTCGTCCTCGCCGAACTTGCGGTCGCCCGCGAGCGGCGTGAAATCGGTGATGAGCGCGCCGACGTAGTCGAGGCCGTGCGGCCGCTCGGGATGGCGGGCCACTTGCGTCTTCTGCCACGGCGTCAGGTTGGCATAGAGTTCCTTGAGCGCCTGGTTGGCCTTCGCCTCCAGGCGGGCGATTTCATCGCCGATCGCCACCGCGTTGCCGCTCGCCTGCATGGCGCGCAGCTCTTCGACCTTGGCCTCGAGTTCGGCGACCGGCTTTTCGAAATCGAGATAGCTGCGCATCGAGCGGAAGACCGGCGGTTCGAATGAATGGAGCGGCGGCCGCCGCGGGCAAAGCCGACGCTCGGCGTCGGTATTCTTCGCCGCCGGAGCCGGCGCCGTGCACCGGATCGTTCATGGCGAAGGCCGGGGGCCATCGGCCGCCCGCGCGAAACTGGCCCGCCAGGGGGTTCAAGTCAACCGGCCGGCCGGCCGGCAGGTCCTGCGTTAAAAGACTCTACTGGCTTCCCGTTCGATCTGAGGGCGCAGAATGGGGTGGAGGCCCTCCCGCGTTCCGTAATCGACGCTCGCTCCCAGCCGTTCCTGCAGCAGGAAGTAGATGTCCATGAATTCATCGAAACCGAACTTGCGCGATCTGTCCTTGTCGATGAACACGTCCACGTCGGAATCGGCGCGCGCCTCGTCGCGCGCATGGGAGGCGAACAGATAAAGCGCAGCCGCTCCGCGCGCCCGGATGGCGGGCTCCGCAGCCTTGAGCCTGGCTATGACTTCGTCGCGACGCATATTTGTATTTTATCTCGATCGCGCGCTTTTCGCCAGCGCCACACTCAGCCTTGCGCGAGCGGATGCAGATCCCGCACCAGGCTCTTGAGCCGCTCGGCCAGCACGTGGGTGTAAATCTGGGTGGTCGAAATATCGGCATGGCCGAGCAAGGTCTGCACCGAGCGCAGGTCGGCGCCGTTCTGCAGCAGATGGCTGGCGAAGGCGTGGCGCAGCACGTGCGGGCTCACCTTGTCGGCGCGCAGCCCGGCGGCGCCGGCGAGCGCCTTGAGGTCGCGGGCGAAATGCTGCCGCGTGAGGTGACCGCTCTCGCCGAACGACGGGAACAAATAGTTCGATTCGGCGCCGCGCCCGGCCTCGCGCCGCAGCGCCAGATATTCGCTCATCGCGCGGCGCGCCGAATCGTTGAGCGGCACGATCCGTTCCTTGCCGCCCTTGCCGCGGATCATCAGCACGCGCTGGTCGCGCCGCGCCGCGGCGGCCGGCAAGGTCACCAGCTCGGAGACCCGCATCCCGGTGGCGTAGAGCACTTCGAGCAGGCAGACGAGCCGCATCGCCCGCAGCCGCTCGGGCAGGGGCCGCGCGGCGTCCTCGGCCGGCGCGCGCGCGGCGGCGAGCAGGCGGTCGACGTCGGCGATGGTGAGCACTTTCGGCAGCGGCCGGCCGCGCCGCGGCCCCTCGATGGCGGCGCCCGGATCGTCGGTGCGATGCCCCTCGGCATAGAGGAAGCGGAAAAGCTGGCGGATCGCCGAGAGCCGCCGCGCCACCGAGGCGGGGGAGAATGCGCGCCCGGCGAGGGCGGCCAGATAGGCGCGCACGTCGTCGCTGCGCGCGTTGGCGACGGTGCGGCGCGCGGCGTGCAGGTGGGCGGAGAAGTCGTCGAGATCGCGCGTGTAGGCCGCAAGCGTGTTGGCGGCGGCGCCGCGCTCGGCGGCCAGCATGTCGAGGAACAGCTCGACGAGCCGCCGGTCGGACGAGGGGCTCGATCGGGCCATCGGGTTCGAATGCCTCAGTGCGGCTTGACGAAGCGGTCCTGCGGGACCGTGACGGTGATCTCGCGCGGTTTCGGCTCGACGAAATTGGCGAGCGCGAACATGGCGCCGTAGACCACGCCACCGATGATTCCGAGCGCCACGATGAGGCGGAACAGGCTCGGCATGGTGCAAGACTCAGGCGGTCCGGGTAGGGGCCTTACCACCATGTTCGCGCCCAACTGGCAAGGGGCGGCGGGTCGGGTATATAGGGTGCGCCGGGACCGGCCGCCGCGCTAACGGATGGGCCCGGTCGAGCTTAAGAGACGGCCGCCATGCCGATGCCGCCATGCTTGAGATGAACACCCCGGCGAAGCCCGAGGCCGCGATCGTCGCGGCGCTCGGCCGGCGCTCGATCGTGCTCGTCGGCATGATGGGCGCCGGCAAGTCTTCGGTCGGACGCCGCCTCGCCGCCCGGCTCGGCCTCGGGTTCGTCGACGCCGACAGCGAGATCGAGGCGGCGGCCGGCATGAGCATCGCCGACATTTTTGCCGCGCACGGGGAAGCCGCTTTCCGCTCCGGCGAGGCGCGCGTGATCGCCCGGCTGCTCGAAGGCGGCCCGCAGGTGATGGCGACGGGCGGCGGCGCCATCATGAATCCGGAGACCCGGGCGGCGATCGGCGCCAAGGCGGTGTCGGTCTGGCTCAACGCCGAATACGACGTGCTGCTGCGCCGGGTGAAGCGGCGCACCGACCGTCCCATGCTCAAGACCGCCGACCCGGCCGAGACGCTCAAGCGGCTGCTCGCCGAGCGCAACCCGATCTACGCCCAGGCGCACGTGACCTTGCACTCGCGCGACGCGCCGCACGAGGCAATCGTCAGCGAGGCGATCGCGGCGCTGGCGGCCTATTTGGGCGTCGGCGCGCAATCCGCCGTCGGCGTGTAGGTTCCTGCCATGACAGCCCCGGTCCGCTCCGGCGACCCGATCATCGTCAACGTGCCGCTCGGCGCGCGCGGCTACGACATCGCGATCGGCCGCGGCCTGATCGCCGAGCTCGGCACCCGCGTGGCCGCGCTGCGGCCGGGGGCCGCGGCCGCGATCGTCTCCGACCGGACCGTGGCCGACCGGCATCTGGCGCCGGCGCAGGCGGCGCTCGAAGCCGCCGGGCTGCGCGTGCGCGCCGTGGTGGTGCCGGCCGGCGAATCCTCGAAGAGCTGGCGCGTGCTCGAAAGCGTGTGCGAAGAGCTGCTCGCCGCCAAGATCGAGCGCGGCGACCTCGTGGTCGCGCTCGGCGGCGGCGTGGTGGGCGATCTTGCCGGGTTTGCGGCCGCGGTCGTGCGGCGCGGTCTCGACGTGGTGCAGGTGCCGACCACTCTGTTGGCGCAGGTCGATTCCTCGGTCGGCGGCAAGACCGGCATTAATTCCGCCCACGGCAAGAACCAGATCGGCGCGTTCTACCAGCCGATCCTGGTGATCGCCGACACGGCGCTGCTCGACACCTTGCCGGCGCGCGTGTTCCGCGCCGGCTACGCCGAGGTCGTCAAATACGGCTTGATCGGCGACGCGGGGTTCTTCGCCTGGCTCGACGCCAACTGGCGCGACCTGTTGGGCGGCGGGCCCGCCCGCGAGCACGCGATCGCCATCAGCTGCCGCGCCAAGGCGATCACCGTCGCGCGCGACGAGCGGGAGACCGGCGAGCGCGCGCTGCTCAATCTCGGGCATACTTTCGGCCATGCGTTCGAAGCCGCGGCCGGGTTCTCCGACCGGCTGTTTCACGGCGAGGCGGTCGCGGTCGGCATGGCGCTCGCCTTCGGGTTCTCGGCCCGCCGCGGCCTGTTGCCGGCGGCCGAGGCGGAGCGGGTCGTGCGCCATCTCGCGGCGGTCGGCCTGCCGACCCGGCCCGCCGACATCCCGGGCACGCTGCCGGACGCCGACGCCCTGATGGCGCTGATGGCCCAGGACAAGAAGGTCCGGCGCGGCAAGCTCACCCTGATCCTTGCGCGCGGCATCGGCGCCAGCTTCGTCGCGCCCGACGTCGATCCCGCCGAGGTCCGCGCCTTTCTTGCCGAGAAGCTCGCCGAGCGATGACCCTCGCGACCTGGCTCGCCCCGCTCGCCATCCTGGTCTGCCTGCTGCTGTCGGCCTTCTTCGCCGCCAGCGAGACCGCGCTCACCGCGTCCTCGCGCGCCGGCATGCTGCGGCTGGAAAAGCACGGCAACGATCGCGCCGCGACCGTCAACCGCCTGCTGCGCGCGCGCGAGCGGCTGATCGGCGCGCTGCTGCTCGGCAACAACGCCGTCAACATCGCGGCGTCCTCGCTGGCGACCGGCGTGCTGCTGATGTGGTTCGGCGACGTCGGCGTGATCTACGCCACCGTCGTGATGACCGTCATCGTGGTGGTGTTCTCCGAGGTGCTGCCGAAAACCGTGGCGATCAACTCGCCCGACCGGGTTTCGCTCGCGGTCGCCGCGCCGATCGCCCTGATCGTGCGGCTGCTCGGCCCGGTCCTGATGGCGATCGAGGCGCTGGTGCGCTGGATTCTCCTCAAGGCCGGGATCCGCATCGGCCTCGACCAGCCGATCCTGTCCGGCCACGAGCAGCTGCGCGGCGCGGTCGACCTGCTGCACCGCTCGGGCCGCGTCGAGAAGCAGGACCGCGACATGCTCGGCGGCCTGCTCGATCTGCAGGACCTCGAAGTGTCCGACGTGATGATCCATCGCACCGAGATGATCACGCTCAACGCCGACGATTCGCCGGCCGACACCCTGCGGGCGGTGCTGGCGGCGCCGGTGACGCGCCTGCCGCTGTGGCGCAATAGCCCGGAGAACATCGTCGGCGTCCTGCACGCCAAGGATCTGCTGCGCGCCATCCAGGCGGCCGGCGGCGACGTGGCCAAGGTGGACATCATGGGGACCGTGCTGGCGCCGTGGTTCGTGCCCGACACCACCCCGCTCGGCGAGCAGCTCAAGGCGTTCCGGCGGCGCAAGACGCCGTTCGCCCTGGTGGTCGACGAGTACGGCGAGGTGATGGGGCTCGTCACGCTCGAGGACATCCTGGAAGAGATCGTCGGCGACATCGAGGACGAGCACGACGTCGCGGTGCCGGGCGTCAACCCGCAGCTCGACGGTTCGGTCAACGTCGACGGCGGCGTGCCGATCCGCGACCTCAACCGGGCGATGGACTGGACCCTGCCCGACCAGGAGGCGACCACCATCGCCGGGCTGGTCATCCACGAGGCGCGCTCCATCCCCGAGCCGGGCCAGAGCTTCACCTTCCACGGGTTCCGCTTCCAGGTGCTCCGTCGCAGCCGCAACCGCATCACGGCGCTGCGGATAACGCCGCTCGGCCGGCGCGCCGCCATGGCGCGCCTGGCTTGACTTGGGTGGTCGTCAGTTGCGGTAGCCCGCATGAGCCGGGCTACGAGGGAGCAGGCTCGTCCGGGGCGGTGGCGTGGATCGCCAGCGCGTGCACGCCGCCGGCGAGTTCCGCCGCCAGCGCCCCGTTGACCAGGCGATGGCGCTCGAGCCGGCTCTTCCCGGCGAAGGCCTGCGCCACGATATACACTCTGAAATGCGTTTCTCCGCCCGGCCGGTGGCCGGCGTGGCCCTGGTGCTGGTGGGATTCGTCGACCACCCGCAGGCTCTCGGGTCGGAAAGCCTCGGTCAACTTTCGTGTGATCAGGTCCTGCGCGCCCATGGCGCCGGCTTACGCGTGCCCGCGCGCCGGCGTCAACCGGCACCCGGAATGCGTCGGGCGGGAACGAGTCAAAAGCATTTGTCAAGCTTGCGGCCGGCGGTGTCCGGTCCGCATAATCGGCCGCCATGAAGATCAGTTCGCCCCTGTTCGACAGCATCCGGGTCAAGCCCGGCGAGGACCGCCGCGTGCGGCCCGACCGGCCGGGCTGCGACTGGCCGGGCTGCGGCGAAAGCTCGACCCACCGCGCCCCCAAGGGCCGCCTGCGCGAGGGCGAATATTGGCGCTTCTGTCTCCAGCACGTGCGCGAATACAACCAGTCCTACAATTTCTTCGCCGGCATGAGCGACGACGCGGTCGCGCAGTATCAAAAGGAAGCCATCACCGGCCATCGCCCCACCTGGAAGATGGGGGTGAACGGGAGCACGCCGCACGACGGGCCGGCCGTGCTCGGGCCGGACCGGGGCGCCGCCGATCCGTTCGGGGTGTTCCGCGAGCTGGGCCTCGGTCCGTGGCGGGCGGAGGGCGAGCGTCCCGCGCCGGAACGGCGGATGGTGCGCAATGCCGAGCGCAAGGCCTTCGACGCGCTGGGCCTTGAAACCGACGCCAGCGCGACCGACATCAAAGCCAAGTTCAAGGTCCTGGTGAAACGCCACCATCCCGACGCCAACGGTGGCGACCGATCGTGCGAGGACCGCCTGCGGGAGATCATCCAGGCGTACAACTATTTGAAATCGGTGGGTTATTGCTGATCGGCCGATGGGTTTCCCGACCCGCCGGGTTCTGCTAGTAAGCTTGCGGTGACATCCGATCCGCGCCCTGACCGCATGGGCCTCGGGCGTTCCGAGGCACGGAGGACGAATGACTATCGCGACTGAGCCCGTTGCCGGGCTGCCCGACATGAAAGTGTCGATCCGCCAGGTGTTCGGCATCGACAGCGACATGGAAGTGCCGGCCTATTCCGAGCCGGACGAGCACGTGCCGGATATCGATCCGGACTACCTGTTCGACCGCACCACCACGCTCGCGATCCTGGCCGGCTTCGCCAGGAACCGGCGGGTGATCGTCACCGGCTATCACGGCACCGGCAAGTCGACCCACGTCGAGCAGGTCGCGGCGCGGCTCAACTGGCCGTGCGTGCGCGTCAACCTCGACAGCCACATCAGCCGCGTCGACCTGATCGGCAAGGACGCGATCGTCATCCGCGACGGCATGCAGGTGACCGAATTCCGCGACGGCATGCTGCCGTGGGCGCTGCAGCACAACGTCGCGCTTTGCTTCGACGAATACGACGCCGGCCGGCCGGACGTGATGTTCGTGATCCAGCGCGTGCTGGAAGTGTCCGGCAAGCTCACCCTGCTCGATCAGAACAAGGTGATCCGCCCGCATCCGGCGTTCCGGCTGTTCGCCACCGCCAACACGATCGGGCTCGGCGACACCACCGGCCTCTATCACGGCACCCAGCAGATCAACCAGGGCCAGATGGACCGCTGGTCGATCGTCACCACGCTCAACTACCTGCCGCACGACAACGAGGTCGACATCGTGCTGGCCAAGGCGCAGACCTACCGCACCACCGAGGGCCGCGACACCGTCAACAAGATGGTCCGCGTCGCCGACCTCACGCGCAACGCCTTCATGAACGGCGACATCTCGACCGTGATGAGCCCGCGCACGGTGATCACCTGGGCGGAGAACGCCGACATTTTCCACGATCTCGCCTTCGCGTTCCGCGTCACGTTCCTCAACAAGTGCGACGAGCTGGAGCGCCCGATCGTCGCCGAGTTCTATCAGCGCTGCTTCGGCGTCGAGCTTGCCGAATCGGCGGTGAACGTTGCGCTGAGCTGAACACAGATTATTCGCCGGCGGACTGGCGCGTGAGCCGATGACCTCGAACTTCAAGGGCAAGAGCAGCGCGCGGGAAGCGCCGACCGAGCCGTTCAAGCGCTCGGTCGCGGCCTGCCTGAAGGCGATCGCGCGCAAGCCCGATCTCGAGGTCGGCTACGCCGCCGAGCGGCCCGGCTTCGCCGGCGGCAAGGCGCGGCTGCCCGAGCCGCCGCGCAAGCTGTCGAGCGGCGAGGCGGCGATCGTGCGCGGCCACGCCGATTCGATCGCCCTCAAGCTCGCCTGCCACGATCCCGGCGTGCACCGCCGCCTGATGCCGGGCGGCCAGCAGGCGCGCGCGGTGTTCGACGCGGTCGAGCAGGCGCGCGTCGAGGCGATCGGCGCCCGGCGCATGGAAGGGGTCGCGCGCAATCTCTCCGCCATGCTCGACGACCGCTTCCACCGCGGCAAGTTCGACGACGTCACCGACCGCGCCGACGCGCCGATCGAGGACGCGGTCGCCATGATGGTGCGCGAGCGGCTCACCGGCCTGGCGCCGCCGCCGGCCGCCAAGAAGCTGGTCGACCTGTGGCGGCCGTGGATCGAGGACCGCGCCGGGCGCGATCTCGATCGTCTCGGCAAGCTGGTCGAGGATCAGCGCCGGTTCGGCGACGTGCTGCACGACGTGCTCGGCTGCCTCGACATGGCCGACGACCGCAGCCGCGACAGCGAGGACGGCGAGGACGATCGCGACGAGGAGGCCAATCCGGACGAGGCGGGCGAGCAGGGCGAGGCGAAGGAATCCGACGACGCCCAGGGCATGTCGCTCGAGGAGGCGGAGATCTCCGCCGACGAATTGCCGGAAGGCGCCACCGAAGCGGTCGACGCGCCGACCGCCGACATGCCGGACGACGCCGAGATGGGCGAGGCGGAGACCGCCAACGAGCCGTGGCGGCCGCGCCGTCACGGCATGAACGAGCCGCGCGGTCCCGACTATCGCCCGTTCATCGCCAAGTTCGACGAGGTGGTGGCGGCCGAGGACTTGTGCGAGCCGGAGGAGCTCGATCGCCTGCGCAGCTATCTCGACAAGCAGCTCTCGCATCTGCAGGGCGTCGTCGCGCGCCTCGCCAACCGGCTGCAGCGGCGGCTGCTGGCGCAGCAGAGCCGCGCCTGGGAGTTCGATCTCGACGAGGGCCTGCTCGATCCGGCGCGGCTGTCGCGCGTGGTGGTCGATCCGCTGCATCCGCTGTCGTTCAAGCGGGAGAAGGACACCAACTTCCGCGACACCGTGGTGAGCTTGCTGCTCGACAATTCCGGCTCGATGCGCGGGCGCCCGATCACGGTGGCGGCGACCTGCGCCGACATCCTGGCGCGCACGCTCGAGCGCTGCGGCGTCAAGGTCGAGATCCTCGGCTTCACCACGCGGGCTTGGAAGGGCGGACAGTCGCGCGAAGCCTGGCTCGCCGCCAACAAGCCGCCCAATCCGGGCCGGCTCAACGACCTGCGCCACATCGTCTACAAGTCGGCCGACGCGCCGTGGCGGCGCGCGCGCAAGAACCTCGGCCTGATGATGCGCGAGGGCCTGCTCAAGGAGAACATCGACGGCGAGGCGCTCGACTGGGCGCACAAGCGCCTGCTCGCGCGCACCGAGACCCGCAAGATCCTGATGATGATTTCCGACGGCGCCCCGGTCGACGACTCCACCCTGTCGGTCAACCCGGGCAATTATCTCGAGCGCCACCTGCGCTGGATCATCGAGGAGATCGAGAACCGCAGCCCGGTGGAATTGATCGCCATCGGCATCGGCCACGACGTGACGCGCTACTACCGCCGCGCGGTGACGATCGTCGATGCCGAGGAGCTGGGCGGGGCCATGACCGAGAAGCTCGCCGAGCTGTTCGACGAGCACGCGATCGAGGAAGCGCGCCGGCCCGCGCCGCGCCGCCGCGTGGCGTGACGCGCTTGCTTATCCCTCCCCTGAAAGGGGAGGGTGGCCGCGCGCATCGCGCGCGGCCGGGTGGGGTGTGATGCCCCCGACTTAATGCGGCGCTATTTGTATCTAAGAAAATCTGATGCGCTGTGATTGGTGGTGCGCACCCCACCCGGCTCGCTTCGCTCGCCACCCTCCCCTTTCAGGGGAGGGATTGGAGAGCGCGTCACCCCGCCGCCGCGCGCTTCTTCACGATCTGACGCTTGAGGTCGAGCACGCGGGGCGCCAGCTCCGCGTCCTTCGCCTTGATGAGAAAAGCGTCGAGGCCGCCGCGCCGGTCCACCGACTTGAGCGCGATCGCCGAGACGCGCAGCCGCACCGAGCGCCCGAGCGCGTCCGACATCATGGTGACGTTGCAGAGGTTGGGCAGGAACCGCCGCTTGGACTTGCGGTTCGAGTGGCTCACCTTGTGCCCGGTCTGGGGCCCCTTGCCGGTCAGGTCGCAGCGCCGCGCCATGATGATAACCTCGTGTTAGGAGCATTTTCCGGAAAAAGCCTGCCCCGGACTTGATCCGGGGTGGTACCGGTTTTCCGCAGAAAATGCGACCACAGAATCTGGAGCGCTTTCCGATCGGAAAGCGCTCCAGTCGGCGCCCCAGGCGCATCGACCAAACACGTTATCTTCTCGGATGTGCTGCGGACGTATAGTCAGCCCGCATCGGCGCCGTCAAGGCGCTGTTGCATCACACAATCGACGCATTCGCGCTCGAAGAGGCAGGTGGCGTGGATGCACGATCGCGCCTCGGAAGGACCGACCGACGTGCTGTCATCCTGGCCTGCCGCGGGGCGGGCGTTCCTCGGTGCCGCTCTGACCCTTGTGGCCGTGGCCCTACCGGGCGGTGCCGGCCATGCCCAGGGCAAGCTCGAGGCGCGTTACGCGGTCACCATCGCCGGCATCCCGGTCGGCCAGGGCGTGTGATCGCCGACATCGCCGACGATCAGTACACCACGGCCGCGAGCGGCCGGGTCACCGGCTTGGCCCGCGTGCTCACCGACGGCGAGGGCTTCGGCGCGTCGCGCGGCCGCGTCAGCTCCGGGCGGCTGGTGCCGACGAGCTACGCGGTCACCGTCCAGGCGGATCACCGGCCCGACGAAGTCCGCATGGCGTTTGCCGGCGGCGGCGTGAAGGACCTGCAGGTCGAGCCGCCCACGCCGTACAGCCCCGATCGCGTTCCCCTCACCGACGCGCATCGCCGCGGCGTCATCGATCCGCTCACCGCCGGGCTTGTCTCGGTGGGCGGGAGCGGCGACGTGCTCACCCCGGAAGCCTGCCGTCGTACGGTGCAGGTCTTCGACGGCCGCCAGCGCTACGACCTCGCCCTCTCGTTCAAGCGCATGGACCGGGTCAGGGCCGAAAAGGGCTACGAGGGTCCGGTGGTGGTGTGCATGGTGACCTATCAGCCCGTGGCCGGGCACCGGCCGGACCGCGCCGCGATCCAGCAGCTGACCCAGTCGCGCGATCTCGACATCTGGTTCGCGCCCATTGCCGGCACCCGGGTGCTGGCGCCGTTCAGGATTTCCATCCCGACCATGATCGGCACCGCGGTGCTGCAGGCGACCCAGTTCGTCAGCTACGCCCACGCGGGGCGCCCGAGCACGGCAAAAATTCAATGATTGGTCGTTTTATCCTCAGGAATCGTAGCGCCGCGGCCTTGACTCGTTGCCGCTAGCATGAACGGCGCAAGCGTTAACGGATCGCCGGTGGAAAAGCGGCAGAACGCTTCCGTCCTACTCGATCTTGTGGCAGTCTGGCCTGTACCGACGAGATATCGGGAGAACGAAGTCTGAAGACGCCGGAGTCAGCGATTCGGGCGCGGTTCGTTCGAGACTCGTTCCTGAACTTAAAGCGCGCCGTAGCGGCCGTCGCATTGTGGGACACAGGTGCCGGGTATCAGGGATCAGGCATCAGGCATCAGGGATCAGGCATCAGGCATCAGGCATCAGGTGCCGGGCGCCAGGTCGAAGCTGATGATTTTTGACGCCTGATCCCCAATCTGATCCCTGATCCCCGATCCCTGACCTCCGAGACCGCCTGACATGCCCGTCACGTTCGCACCGTCCGCCAACCGCGGCGCCCGCGCCCGCGGGGTCGGCGTCACCGCGGTTCTCGGTCCCACCAATACCGGCAAGACCCACCTCGCCATCGAGCGCATGCTGGCGCATTCGTCCGGCATCATCGGGCTGCCGCTGCGGCTGCTCGCCCGCGAGGTCTACAACAAGGTGGCGACGGCGGTCGGCACCGAGGCGGTCGCCCTCGTCACCGGCGAGGAAAAGATCAAGCCGCCGAGCCCGCGCTTCTGGGTGTCGACGGTCGAAGCCATGCCGCGCGATCTCGACGTGGCGTTCCTGGCGGTCGACGAGGTCCAGCTCGGCGCCGATCTCGAACGCGGCCACGTGTTCACCGACCGCATGCTGCACCGGCGCGGGCGCGAGGAGACGCTGGTGCTCGGCGCCGGCACCATGCGGCCGATGATCGAGCGCCTGTTGCCCGGCGCCAACATCGTCAGCCGGGCGCGGCTCTCGCAACTCACCTACGCGGGCGAGAAGAAGCTCACCCGGCTGCCGCGCCGCTCGGCGATCGTCGCGTTCTCGGCCGACGAGGTCTACGCCATCGCCGAGCTGATCCGCCGCCAGCGCGGCGGCGCCGCGGTGGTGCTCGGGGCGCTGTCGCCGCGCACCCGCAACGCCCAGGTCGCGCTCTATCAGTCGGGCGACGTCGACTATCTGGTCGCCACCGACGCGATCGGCATGGGGCTCAACCTCGACGTCGATCACGTCGCGTTCGCGTCCGACCGCAAGTTCGACGGCTACCAGTTCCGCCGGCTCAATCCCGCCGAGTTCGGGCAGATCGCCGGCCGCGCCGGCCGCGCCACGCGCGACGGCACCTTCGGCACCACCGGGCGCTGCCCGACCTTCGAGCCCGACCTGGTCGAGGCGCTGGAGAGCCACGCCTTCGAGGGCGTCAAGGTCGTGCAGTGGCGCAACACCGCGCTCGATTTTTCGTCGCTCGGCGCCCTGCAGGCGTCGCTCGCCGCCGTGCCGAGCGAGCAGGGGCTAACGCGCGCGCCCATTGCCGAGGATATTCTGGTGCTCGAGCATGCCGCGCGCGACGACGACGTGCGGGCGACGGCCACCACCGCCGCGACGGTCGAGCGGCTGTGGGAGGTCTGCCAGGTTCCCGACTACCGCAGGACCGCGCCGGCCGCGCACGCCGAGCTGGTGATGACCCTCTATGGATTTCTCACGCGCGAGGGTAGGATTTCGGTAGACTGGTTCACTCGCCAGGTGGCGCAGGCGGACCGCACCGACGGCGACATCGATACGCTCTCGACCCGTATCGCCCACATCAGGACCTGGACCTTTGCGGCAAACCGTCCGGACTGGCTCGCCGACCCGGAGCACTGGCAGGGGGTCACCCGCGCGGTCGAGGATCGACTCTCCGATGCGCTGCACGAACGTCTGCTCGAGCGGTTCGTCGACCGCCGCACCAGCGTGCTGATGCGGCGGCTGCGAGAGAACACGATGCTCGAAACCGAAATCAGCAAGTCCGGCGAGGTCGTGGTGGAGGGCCACCCGATCGGCCGGCTCGACGGCTTCCAGTTCGCGGTCGATCCGGCGGCGGCGGGGCCGGACGCCAAGGCGCTGCGCGCCGCGGCCCAGAAGGCGCTGGCGGGCGAGATCGAGGCGCGCGCCGGCCGCGTGCAGGGCGCGCCCGACGAGCATTTCGTGCTCGCCGGCGACGGCGCCCTGCGCTGGATGGGCGAGGCGGTCGGCAAGCTCACGGCCGGCGATGAGGTGCTGCGGCCGCGCGTGCGCATCATCGCCGACGAGCATCTCGGCGGCCCCGCGCGCGAGGCCGTGCAGGCGCGCGTCGATCTGTGGACCAAGACCCACGTCGAGAAGCTGCTCGCGCCGTTGTTCGCGCTGTCCGGCGCCGAGGACGTGACCGGCATGGCGCGCGGCGTCGCCTTCCAGCTGGTCGAGGCGCTCGGCGTGCTGGAGCGTCATCGCGTCGCCGACGACGTGAAGGGGCTCGATCAGACCGCGCGCGCCACCTTGCGCAAATACGGCGTGCGCTTCGGCGCCTATCACATTTATCTGCCGGCGCTGCTCAAGCCGGCCCCGCGCGTGCTGGCGACCCAGCTGTGGGCGCTCAAGAACGCCGACCCGGACCTCAAGGGCATCGACGAGGTGCCGCATCTCGCCTCGAGCGGGCGCACCTCGTTCCCGGCCGACAAGGACATTTCCAAGGCGCTCTATCGGATTGTCGGCTACCGCGTGTGCGGCGAGCGCGCCGTGCGGGTCGACATCCTCGAGCGCCTCGCCGACCTGATCCGTCCGGCCATGGCGTGGAAGCCCGGCGCCACCGGCCTCAAGCCGGCCGGCGCCATCGACGGCTCCGGCTTCACCGTCACGGTGGCGATGACCTCGCTCACCGGCGCGGCCGGGGAGGACTTCGCCTCCATCCTGCGCTCGCTCGGCTACCGGGCGGAGCGGCGCCCCAAGCCGGCCGAGCCCGAGGCCGCGCCGGCCCCGAGCGTGGCGCCAGCGGCCGATGCGGAGACGCAGCCGACCGCGGCCGGCGAGGCCGTGCCGGCGTCCGCCGCGCCGATTGCTCCAGCCGAGGCGGTCCCGCCCGAAGCTGCCGCGCCGGAGCCCCTCGAAACTGCTCCTGCGGCGGCTGCTCCGCCCGCGATCGAGCCCGCCGCGGAACCGGCCCCCGCGCCGGCGAGCGACGCTCCCCCGGCCGAGGTGTCCGTTGCGGACGCTGCCCCGGCCGACGCGCCCGTTGCCGATTCCGCCCCGGCCGGCGAAGTGCCGGGTGTCGTCGGCGAGGCCGCGGTTGCGGCCCCCGCCGAGGAGGCGTTCATCGAGGTCTGGCGGCCCGGCCGGCCGGAAGGCGCGCGCCGCGATCGCCCGCGCGGCCAGCGGCGCCCGCAACGCCGTCCCGAGCAGCCGGCGCCCGCTGCCGAAGCGCCCCGGCCCGACGCGGTTGCGGCCGCGCCCGCCGCCGCCCCGGCGGAGGCGGCCAAGCCCGCCGAGGGTCCGGCCCGGCCGCCCCGGCCCGGCCGCAAGCCGCGCTCCGATCGGCCGCCGCGCGAACCGCGCGAACACCGCGAATCGGGCGGCCGCGCGGCCTTTGCCCGCAGCTACGGCGCCCCCAACAAGGACCGCCGCGACAAGGCCCCGGATCCCGATTCCCCCTTCGCCAAGCTCGCTGCCCTCAAGGCGCAGCTCGAAGCCAATGCCAAGGAACGGCGCTGAACCGCACGGGGTCGGTGGGTCGGACGCGCGCCGCGACGGCGATCGCCAGCGTGTCGACAAGTGGCTGTGGCACGCCCGGATCGTGCGCACCCGTGCGGACGCCGCCGGGCTTGCGACATCTGGCCGCGTGCGCATCAACGGCCAGCGCATCGACGCGGCCGGCCGGCCGGTACGACCGGGAGATGTTCTCACCGTGGCGCTCGACGGCCGCGTGCGGGTGCTGCGGGTCGCCGGCTTCGTCCGGCGCCGCGGCTCGGCCGCTGCGGCGCAGCGTCTTTACGACGACCTGACGGGGCCGGCCCGGCCCGATGCATAAGGCCGCGCCGGCCGCACCGGCGCGGCTTCTCTTGCGCCCACTCGACCCATGCGATAGTGACCCTATGTATAAGCCTTGGAAATCCGGTGCCCGATGACCTACGTCGTCAACGATAATTGCATCAAGTGCAAGTACATGGACTGCGTCGAGGTGTGCCCCGTCGACTGCTTCTACGAGGGGGAGAACATGCTGGTGATCCACCCCGACGAGTGCATCGATTGCGGCGTGTGCGAGCCGGAATGCCCGGTCGACGCGATCAAGCCGGACACCGAGCCGGGGCTGGAGCGATGGCTGTCGGTGAACGCCGAATTCGCCAAGAGCTGGCCGAATATTACCGTCAAGAAGGAGCCGCCCCCCGACGCCAAGCAGTTCGAGGGGTTGCCGAACAAGTTCGAAGAGCACTTTTCGGCCAATCCGGGCGGCGGCGACTGACCTGCGTTAACCGCTCTCGCAAACAATGCGCTAAAATACCCGTAAGGCGCCGTTTTGCCGCGTCGTAAGGCTTTGATTTTTGCCGAAAATGTGTTATATGTACGTCAACTAACAAAAGGTCCGAGCGCTCCCGCCGGGGAGCTTATTTTTTCGGATTTCCGAGGAACCGTGTCAGGGAGCGTGTTGATCCACGCGTGAGCTGTGGCAGGAAAAACGCGTCATCGGGTTAAGAAGGGTACCGTCAAGAAGGGGGCTGCCGGCTCGATCCGCAGGTCGCGGACTGTGGCCCAGGCTGCCTCCAAGGCCAAGGCGGTGCGCCGGAGCAAACCAACCAACCAGGGAGCCCATCGCGGCATGAGCAGCAGTAAGAACAAGAAGACCACCCCCCGTCCGGCTCCGCGCGCGGTCGAGCTTGCGACGCAGCAGCCTGTCGTCCAGCGGGCGACCCAGCGTCAAGGGTTCAAGACCAACGAATTCATCGTCTATCCGTCCCATGGCGTCGGCCAGATCGTCTCCATCGAGGAGCAGGAAGTCGCCGGCTACAAGCTCGAGCTGTTCGTCATCAACTTCGTCAAGGACAAGATGACGCTGCGGGTTCCCACCGCCAAGATTGCGTCGGTCGGCATGCGCAAGCTCGCCGAGGGCCCGCTCGTGCGCCGGGCGCTGGAGACCCTCAAGGGCCGCGCCCGCGTCAAGCGCACCATGTGGTCGCGCCGGGCGCAGGAATACGAGGCGAAGATCAACTCCGGCGACATCGTCGCGATCGCCGAGGTGGTGCGCGACCTCTATCGCTCCGAGTCGCAGCCCGAGCAGTCCTACAGCGAGCGGCAGCTCTACGAAGCCGCGCTCGACCGGCTCTCGCGCGAGATTTCCGCGGTCCACCGCATCACCGAGACCGAGGCGATCAAGGAGATCGAGGCCGCGCTCGCCAAGGGCCCGCGCCGCGGTCCCAAGCCGGCCGAAGGCGCCGAAGCCCTGGTCGAGGAAGAGGCCGCCTGATCGCCGCCGCGTCGCGCAGCAACGAGATAAAGGCCCGGCCGTTCGGCCGGGCCTTTTGTTTGGTGCTCCGTCATTGCGAGGAGCCCGAAGGGCGACGAAGCAATCCAGAACCGCGGATGCCAGGGCGTGCTGCCCTGGATTGCTTCGCGGAGCCTGTCATCGGGCCGGCCACTTCGGGCCGGGCCCGTTGGCTCGCAATGACGAGCTTCATTCACTCCACGATCAGCTTCACCTGATCGCCCGGCTTGGGCGCGTGGCCGGCGCCAAGGCCGTTGAGCACCAGGAAGCGCTCGAGCGGGCGGTCGGTCGTCGCCATGCGGCTCGCCAGCTTCTCGGGCGTGTCGCCCGGCTGCACCGTGACGAGCCTGAGGTGGAGCGGCTTGGTCGAGGTCGGCGCTGCGCTGCTTGGTCGCGAAGATGAAGCGGTAGACGTCGCTGCCGAAGCGCACCAGGTAGAGCCGGAACATCCACTGGTCGCCCTTGGCGGCGGCGGTGGCGGCCGCGAAGCCGTTGACGGTGAGCTGCTCGATCGAGCTCTTGTCGATGTTGTCGATCCAGCCCGACACCAGATACTCGCCGAGCGCCTGCTCGGCCGGCACCCGCACCACGTCGACGCGCAGCGCCTGTCCGCCGCCGTCCTTGACCCCGAGCACCGCCTGCGAGGTGTTGTCGAGCACGTAGCCCTCGGGCGCCGTGAAGGTGAAGCCGAGGCGCGGGTGCAGGAAGCGGCGGCCGCGCACGAACCCGTCGCCCGGATCCTCGCCGTAGACGAGGCCGTCGAGGCCGCCGAGATAGTCCGCCCGGTCGCGCTCGCCCGCGCCCGGCGCCGCCGCGTATTGCTTGGCGTTGGCCTGCACCACCTTCATGCGGTCCGGCGTCGCCGGATGCGAGGCGAGGAAGTCGAGCATGCGCGGGTCGGGGCCGCCGGTGACCGGCCGCAGCTCGGCGTTGCGCGCCATCGCGGTGAGGAAGCGCACCGCCCCGTACGGGTCGAAGCCGGCGCGCGAGGAAATGCCGACCCCGATGCCGTCCGCCTCCAGCTCCTGGCCGCGCGAGAAAGTGGCGAGCGCGAGCTTGTTGCGGGCAAGCGCCAGCGCGCCCACCTGCGGGTCCTTGAACGCGTCGGACGCCACCTGGCTCACCATCTCGGCCTGCCGCAGCTGCTCCTCGCGGATCGCCGCGTGGCGCGCGATCACGTGCGCCATCTCGTGCGCCAGCACCGAGGCGAGCTCGGACGTGTCGTTGGCAAGCGCGAGCAGCCCGCGCGTCACGTAGAGCTGGCCGTTGGGCAGCGCGAACGCGTTGACCGAGGGCGAGTTGAGGATGGTGACCTTGTAGCGCAGGTCCGGCTTTTCCGACGCCGCGACCAGCCGCTCGACGGTCTGGCCGATCAGCCCTTCCAGCCGCACGTCCGGGTAGGCGCCGCCATAGGCGGCGAGGATGCGCTGGTGCTCGCGCAGCGCCGGGCCGGTTTCCGTCGTCTTCGGCTGCTCGCGCAGCGGCACCCGATCGCCGAGGTCGAGGCGCGAGGCGGCCTCGCAGCCGACGAGCGCAAACGCCAGCGCCAGCGCGGCCGCCGCCGGTCCCAGGCGCCGGCCGGCGTGCCGCTCTCCCGTTCGGTTGCGCGTCCCCTGCACGGCCCGCCAGGTCCCCGTCAGTTCCGCTCGGCCAGCTCGATCTGCTCCGGCCGGGTGGCCTCCACCCGGGGGCCA
>Ga0193751_1000762_pt1 | contig 22993 bp, 23 predicted proteins | sample L1c2metaG_FD_143050 | JGI IMG/M metagenome (GOLD analysis project Ga0193751, IMG submission 143050) | Soil microbial communities from a riparian zone of the East river system, Colorado, United States - L1c2 | ecosystem: Environmental > Terrestrial > Soil > Riparian zone | place: USA: East River... | reverse complement strand
CGAATTGCCTTTTTTCCGAAAAATATCCGGAATGTAGAATTCAATCACTTTTGCCACGACATCCTCCATCCATTTTCCCTTCCGCGACTAGCGACCTTTGCCCAGTCTGCGGTTAAGTTTCTGATAGGAAACGGTTGCTGAACCCTGCAGGTAACTCAAAAACCGTGGCGTCGCCAACTAACTGCACCACGTTGCGAGTCCCGTCCAGTACTGCCGTACAATGCTTGCAGCCTTTGAAATGTTCCTCCATCCTGGCGCGCAGTTCCCCACTGATCTCGCCCTCAAGATAATTCGAGACCTCGCGCCAGACCTCTTCGCAACTGATTTCCACTACCCCGGTCTCACCTGTTCGTATTCAGTCCGGCCGGTGCTCCAACTCCCATCGATACCCGGTGCAAGAGCGTCGCGCATCTGAAGGCGGGCGCGCAAGAGGCGTGTTTTCACCGCGCTTTCCTTGATACCGAGCAGATGGGCGGTTTCCGCGATGGTGAAGTGTTGCACATCTCTTAGAACAAACACCTCCCTGTGCTTGAGCGTCAAAAAGGCCAAGGCTCGGGATAGTGCCTGCCGCAACTCCTTTTTCTGCAGCGCCTCGGATGGAATCTCGCGCCAGTCAGCGAAGTCCCGGGGAATATAATCGCCTTCCTCATCCGTGCGCTGTTCGTCCGACGAATCGTGGAGCTTCTGATGGCGTTGCTTTCTCAACTTCATCAGAGCTTCGTTGGTGGCGATGCGGAACAGCCAGGTGCTAAATTTCGAGTCACCGCGGAACTTCGCAAGATTGGTAAATGCCTTGAGAACAGCCTCCTGGGCCGCGTCTTCCGCATCGGCTTCATTCTTCAGAATAGCTTGAGTAGTTATGAACACTGCGCGTTCGCAGGGACGCACAAGTTCGCGAAAGGCTTCCTCGTCTCCCCTGAGCACACGTTCGATCAGTTCCGCCTCGGACGGGTTCCCTTGTCGTTTGGTGCGAACGGCGCTGGTCGTGGCCGAGGACCTGGGTGGAGCTCCCACTTCAGGAATCCCGTGTCCTTGGGTGGGGTCAAGTTGAGCGATGCGGTTCATATTCACCTCTTCGTCGATGCTTACGTGTCTTCGGCCACGTTTTGCGGCAGTGTCGCCATTCCTTAATCACGTGGCCTGCCAAGAGGTGCATTCCTGTTACAGCGTTGGAAACGAACATCGTTACGAGGGTCCGCCCAGAGATGTCGTACTACGAACTATCGTAGAACCTACGAGTTTTCGTTGGCGTTCTACGATGAATCGTAGTAAATTTCGCATGTCAACCATGAAAACCCAGTTGCCAGAAGGCGAACCGCAACGCCTGGAGGCGCTGCGCCGCAAGATCGCCGAACTCGAACAGTCGCAACGCATGTTGAGCGAGCAACTGCGTCAGGCGAACAAGGCGCTGGGTCAGAGCGAGGAGCGGTTCCGGGATCTTTTCGACGAGGCCCCGATCGCCTACGTGCATGAAGGCCTGGATTCTCGTTTTATCCGGGCTAACCGCACGGCGATGAGGATCCTCGGCCTCAGGCCCGAAGAGATCAACGGCACGTTCGGGAAGTCTCTCGTGCCCGATACCCCCGACGCTCAGCGCCCCTTGCGCGACGCGCTCGATTCGATCGGACGCGGCACCGACACCAGCGGGGTCATCCTCGAACTACGCCGCAAGGACGACGGCAAGCCGGTGTGGGTCCAGTGGTGGTCCAGGCCGGCCCCTGGCGGCGACTACACACGCACGATGTTCGTCGACATTACCGACCGGGTATTGATGGAACAGGAGCACACCCGGCTTCAGGACCAGAACGCCTACCTTTGGGAAGAAATCCGCGGTGGACACAACTTCGGCGACATCATTGGCGAGAGTCCCGGTCTGCGGAAAGTGATGCAACAGATTCAGCTCGTCGCGCCCACGGATGCCTCCGTGCTTGTCACCGGGGAAAGCGGCACGGGCAAGGAACTCGTCGCCCGCGCAGTTCACGACCACAGCGCGCGAAAGGATCGCCCCCTCATCAAGCTGAATTGCAGCGCAGTGCCCGAGGGCCTGTTCGAGAGCGAATTCTTTGGTCACGTGAGAGGTGCATTCACCGGTGCGCTCAAAGACAAGCCTGGCCGCTTCGAACTGGCTGACGGTGGCACACTGTTCCTTGACGAAATCGCCGAAGTGCCGCTCGCAATGCAGGCGAAACTGTTGCGCGTTTTGCAGGAGCGCGAACTGGAGCGCGTCGGCGACACGCGCACGCGCAGGGTCAATGTCCGTATCATCGCTGCGACCAATCGCGACTTGAAGAAAGAGGTCGATGCCGGCCGCTTCCGCCAGGACCTTTTCTATCGCTTGAACGTTGTCCCGATTGAAGTCCCGCCGCTGCGTGACCGCCGCGACGATATCCCACCGCTCGTGGAACACTTTCTGGGGCAAAGCGCGCGGCGAATGAATCGTCCCGCCATGCGAATCACGCAGGACGCGCTGAGCCAGCTCACCGCCTACGACTGGCCCGGTAACGTGCGCGAACTTCAGAACACCGTTGAGCGCGCTGTCATCCTCTCACGGGGAGGCCCACTGCGTTTCGACCTGACCGGGTCGGATGCAACCGGCGCTCCTCTCGCGCACGCTGACACGGCTCCACGGCCTGCCTTGTTGACACGCAACGAACTGAAGCGGCAGGAACTTGACGGCTTCGCCGCCGCGTTGAAGGAAACCGGCGGCAAGATCTTCGGCCCAGGCGGTGCTGCGGAATTGCTGGGCATGAAGCCAACGACGCTGGCTTCGCGGATCACCGCTCTAAAGCTCAATCGAAAGACGAGGGCGTAATGAGTTCAGCGGCTTCATTCTTCAGAATAGCTTGAGTAGCCATGAATGTTCGCAGGGACGCACAAGTTCGCGGAATGCCTCTTCCTGCCCACTGAGTGCGCGTTGGATCAGTTCCGCCTCAGACGGGTCAACCTGCGATTTGGTGCCAGCCAGCATTTCGCCTCTGATCCGAGGAGTGGTCACGGAAAACGCCGGTCGCATAGATGGCGGACATCATGCTAGAGACTTGCACGCGCGGGCGCGGGAATCTTGCATCGTTGTTTGCCTTGAATTTCTGAATACCGCTATCACCAGGCGATATCCCAGCAGCAGTGACAGTACAGCCGCGTACTGCAGCGGCTTGCGGACATCCCCTTTGACCAGCCAGTAGTAATGAATCACACCTGCAATCGCAGCCAGATAAATCAGCTGATGCAGACGGTTCCACCGGCGGCCGCCCAGCCGGTTGTGAGCCGGCTGCAGACCGAGAAAGCTTGGTTTCGCCTAGGCACGACGCCAAGCCCCTTATCCTCGGGACGCCCGGTATGCCTCGGCAGCTGTCCAAAACGAAGCTCCCAGCAGCACCAGGTCCTTGATCAAAAACTGCCCGGCATCGCCCAGGACTGGAAAACCGTACTTAAACTGCGCGGCGCCTGGCGTTGAGAACAGGAAGCTGACGGTGAGCAGGAAAGTTACGACCGCTGCCAAGCTACCCACAAACGATGCCTTCGGGGAGAGCGGGCGAAACGCCATGAGAGCGGCAGTGGCAATCTCAATGGCGCCGATCACATTGGAAACGCCTTGTACGCTCAGTAGGCCATACATCCACGACATTAGCGGGCTGTGCGCAACCAATGGCTGGATGCCCGCAGCTTCTGCTGGAGTGAACTTCAGCACTCCAATGAGCAATAAGACCACAACCAATCCGTATCGCGAAACGACAATCCCTGTCGCTTCCAGTCGCGACTGAATGTGCGTTGAGGGCACTCCCCGTATTGCATGATCGATGTCTTCGCTATCCGCGCTCACTATGTCCATCCGACTCCCCTAAAAATGTCTTACGCACCACCTCAGATTCTGGAAGAGTTGGAAAAGTTACATCGACATGTTGTTCGAACCGTCTGAGATCGACGGCAGAATTCTGGTGGGAGGCAGCGCACACCGGTGCGCCATTTGAGATCTCGGCACGTGAGACCGGGAATGGGCATTCCCGCGGATTCGGATGTCACCGTCCCGGTATTGTCCGCACTGGACAAAGGTGCCATTCATCCATCCCGTAGAGAAAACGGGCTGCTGAAATTAGTTGACTGGGCTGCTGCTCGGTCATAAGCTTCCCCAACTGTTTTTTCTGCTCGTTCGAGGGGTTGGGGGATGCGCGTATTCTTACTAGCCTTTTTCTGCTTGAACCAGTGCATCTGGGCACAGTCAAAGGCCCAGCCATCGGCACAGACGCTCGTTTTCACCAATGTGAATGTGGTGGATACGCGTGATGGCAGGATACTGCCCGACATGACCGTGGTTGTGAGGAGCGGCCGAATTCAGGGAGTCGCCAGGTTTGGCTTGATCGCTGAGACTCATAACGTTCGCATGATCAACGCAGCCGGCAAGTACATGATTCCGGGGTTGTGGGATATGGACGTGCACACTGCCGACGCATCAGCGGTCTGGGACGAGAACGTCATCTATCCACTGTATGTTGCCAATGGAGTGACCGGCGTGCGCGACATGGGCGGGGATCCGGATCTGCTTGAACAGCGGCGCCAGCAAGTTGAAGATGGCGCATTGCCGGGTCCGCATATTTTGTTCGCAGGCCCATTCTTGTCCGGTGGAAAGAGCAACACCCAAACCGTCGCCGTGAACAATCCCGCAGAAGCTCGCGAGGCCGTCGCAAAGCTGAAACAGCGCGGGGTGAATCTGCTGACGATCCGGCTCGACATTTCACGCGACTCTTATTTCGCTCTCGCGGACGAGGCAGCAAAACTGAAGATTGAGTTCGACGGGCCTGTCCCCGACTCAGTTACTGCCGCGGAAGCTTCCGCCGCGGGACAGCGGAGCGCTGACAGATCCCGCGCGGCTTGAGCGAAAACGCCAGCACGGAAACCGTCGTTCTCACTTGAGTTCTTGATTCGAGCGTTCGCCGGGACACCAATTTCTGGGAAATGCTGGGAGGGTAGAAGGTACCGTGACAGGGCGACCAGATGTCGTTTGTGTCAAGTTGCTGATGTCTAATTGCTTACATCAATGTGACAGTTAGAGAGGAGCGTTCTAACCAACTGAACTACGTCCCCACTTTGTTTTCTTACCTTTATCGGAAACCCGCGTCTTTAGTGGCTTTCCTCAGGTTCAAACGTTTCGCCTGCATCGCCCTTTCCAACCCCGTAGAACCAAATTCCGAGGTTAATGGACACCATGGACACCAAGCTAAAGCACCTGCAGGCAAACACCAACCCAGAGCAGCTGTCCCTGCCCCGAGACTGAATTGTAGCAGAGCGAATTCAGATCAGTATAGGTTTGCGTCCCTTGTCCCAGATTGGCGTGGACGGTGGAGGAGTGCCGCTCCACGCTGCGGCAGCCATGAAGTAGAACCGCGTGTGGCGGCTGTCGCTCACAATCGCCCATAGCGAAGTCGTTTGTTGGGATCGCAGGATCCACGATCAGCAACAACCACAAGCCTTGCCGCGTAGTGCTTCCCTGCCCTCCCGCAGGATGAGAGGAACAATCACCAGCGCCGCAACTGGATCAGCCCACGTCACGTGCCAAATCGCGTTGATTCCAATGCCGACCAGAGCGACCAAGGCAAGGTAGGCGCACAAGCCTGATTCCGCGGCATCCGCTCTGAGTGCGGCGCTTCCCGTGATTGCGGAGAGCTTCCGCTTTTCTCTCGCAAGCCAAGGCATGACTGCGGTGGCGGCGACTAGAACGGCGATCCCCACATAGGTGGTTTTGGGCTCGCTGTATCCCAGAAGTGTTAGTGCGGACACGACCGCTACATAAGCCGCAAGGATTAACAACAGAATTCCTGCGATCCGCGCAGCATGTCTTTCGGATTGTTCTGGGTCGGCGTGTGTGCGAAACCGCCACAACACAACTATCGCTGAGAGGAGTTCGATAGCACTGTCGCCGCCAAAGGCGAGTAATGCCGGGCTGCGAGCCATCCATGCGGCCGACAGGGATACCGCTGCCTCAACGGTCATCCAAGCGATTGTGACAGTTTGAATCTGTCGGATACGCCGGAAGGTGTCTTGTGTCGGAATTTGCGCCACGGAAGACATTGAACTCCATTGTGCCATCAATAGCAGCCGCACTCACCTCACGGAAGACCCTTGACTCTGGACCATACTCCAGAGTGTATCCTTATTCAGTATGCCCCAAGCTTCGGACCGCGCCACAAGCACCATGCAGATCGGAGAAGTAGCGAAGCTGACGGCACTCACTGTAGATGCCATTCGCTTTTATGAGCGCCGCGCCTTGCTTCCCAAGGCTCCTCGTACCGCTGGCCGGTTCCGGCTCTATACCAACAGGGACGTGGCTCGGCTGGGCTTTATCGGGCAGATGCAAGGCTTGGGTTTCTCCTTGACTGAAATCAGACAGCTCTTGGAACTGCGGGAACACCATCTAGGCGCCTGCGTTGAAGTGAGGGACTTGCTGAATGCCAAGCTCAAAAAGGTGCACGCGAAAATCCAAGACCTTGAACGCCTTGAGCATGAGTTGGCGTTAGACCTGCACAAGTGCAATCGTGAGTTGAAGCACAGGCAAAGACACACGCCCCGGCAATGTCCGATTCTAATCGGTTCGAACGAGGAGAAAAGAGAAGTTCCATGCTGATAGAAGTTCTTTACATGCCTGGCTGCCCCAATCATCAGCCCGCCATTCTCAGGCTCAGGAAGGCTCTGCAGTTTGAAGCAGTGGATGTACCCATTCGGGAAATCCTTGTATCGGATGAGGCAACGGCACGCTCTCTGCACTTTCCCGGTTCTCCCACAGTACGCATCAATGGCCAGGACGCAGAACCAAATGGACAGCAATCCTTTGGACTTGCTTGCAGGTTGTACTCGGGTGGTAGCGGTCTGCCCTCAGAAGAACAATTACAACGCGCAATTTCTACAGCAAAGAATCACGAGCGAAGCGTATGAAGGTGTTGGAAAAGGGGGCGCCTGCCGCAGCCATTGTTGCCGCCCTTTCAACACTTGCTTGCTGCGTGCCGTTGGGATTTCTCGGCGCCGCGGGACTGGCAAGCATGAGTGTTTGGGTGCAACCCCTGCGGCCTTGGCTGCTCGGTATTTCCGTTGCGCTTTTGTGCTTAGGCTTTGTGCAACTCTATTTCAAAAAGTCTGTGTGCGTCAGACGAAGTACTGTGAGTTTGGTTCTTTTTTGGCTCGCCGTTGCAGTAGTGGTTTTAGTGATTTTATTTCCTCAAGTGATTGCCAGTGTGATAGCTGGTTAGTCGTGAGCAGGCTCGAATGGCGAAAAGAAAGTACGTGCTGTGTTTTGTTGCTGTGGCCTTCGCACTCTTGCTTGGCTGGCACTTCCTATGGTCCGCCCGGACCCCAGACCGCCAGCCTCCCCTCACATATCTGACGGCAAACAACATTGATCAATTCAAACTCCAGTTTGATGGTGCGGCTCAGAAGGTCCGCTTGGTGCTCCTGCTGTCGCCCACATGACCGGGTTGTTTGCGGGGGGCCTCCGCAATCGAAGAACTGCTGAAACAAGAGAAGTCGGCGAACCTGACAATTCTGGTGGTCTGGGAACCTATCCTGGCATCAGACTGGAGGAGACCTACGCGACCGGTTCTTGCGCGGGTTTCAGATCCCAGGGTCAAGCAGTTCTGGGATAAGGACCACCTTATCGCCAAACAGTTGGATCAACAATTATCCAGCTCTCAGCCAAAATGTTGCCGTCACGCAGGCACGCTATGGGATGTAGCAGCGCTCTATCCCAAAGGAGTTCAATGGGGAAGTTCTCAACCAGCGTTCATTGATGGGGCAGTGGTGAAGGTTGAGGCAGAACTTGCTGAGCAACTCTTAGCCGCGGTGCGGCAAAATTAATCAGAAGCGCTAGGACGTCCAGTCCCGTCATCACCAGGTTGTGATTGGCTTATGATTAGCAAGAAGTTTATCAGCGGAGAGACTATGGATGCACAGACCCATTGGGAGAATATCTACGGCACGAAGGCCGCGGACGCGGTCAGCTGGTACCGACCGCACCTTGAAACCTCCCTTGATCTCATAGAGCGGGCGGCGATTGTGCACTCCGCGTCGATCATCGACATTGGCGGCGGGGAATCCACTCTCGTCGACGACCTGCTTGCTCGCGGATACCCGAACATCAGTGTCCTTGATATTTCGCAGACTGCCGTCGATGTGAACAAGAAGCGGCTGGGGCCTGCCTCGGAACACATCTGCTGGCTCGTCGCCGACATTACCAAAGCGAAGCTGGAGTCCTGTGCCTACGATGTGTGGCATGATCGTGCAGTGTTCCACTTTCTGACAGCGCCAGAAGAGCGCGTTGCATACGTACGCCAAGTGGCCAACGCGGTCAAGCCTGGAGGGCATGTGATCGTCAGCACCTTCGGGCCCGAAGGGCCCACGAAATGCAGCGGTCTGGACGTTGTTCGCTATGACGCCGAGTCCTTGCATCAGGAGTTTGGCGTGCGTTTCCGCCTGTTGGGAAGCTCCAAAGAACTGCATCGCACACCGTTCGACACGATCCAGCAATTTCTTTACTGTTTCTGCAGGGTGGAATGAAAGAAGTCCCTGGACCAAACTGCGAGGCTTGTTTTAAGAAAATCCTTCGTGCCGGGCGCGTCGCTCTTGCGCTAGCGGACTCCAGGCTCTACCTGATTGATCATGAAGCTAGACATTCCATCGAGGAATTTCCGAAGGACTTGCTCGGCCTCTCCCGGCAGTGCAGCTTCCCCAAAAGCACTATTCATCAAGCGCATCCATCGGTCGCGGACTGTCTGATCTATAAGAAACGGAGAATGCCGCGCGCGGAGGCGAGGATGGCCTCTTTGTTCGATGTAAGTCTGCGGCCCCCCAAACCGACCGATCAGGAAGTCCCGGAGGCGCTGCTCAGCGCCTGAAAGATCCTGCGCCGGGTACATGGGTCCCAGAAGGTCGTCTTGCGGGACCTGCCGATAGAAGGCGGCGACCAAGCGCGTGAAACCTTCCGCGCCAATCACGGCATAGACTTCGAGTTCCTGCATGTTCTCAGCTCTCCTTGTAGAACTGTTCGGCTATCGTTCTTGACGAAGTTGTCGAGCGTGTGCGAAGCATCTTCGATCTTAGAGGAGGATGTCTTAAAATTATAGAAATGCCATAGCTCGCTCCTCGATTGGTTCCGTTAGCTCATATCTCATCTCATCTCCTGAATCGAAAGGAGAAGTCCGGGGAAACAAAAGACGATCCAAGTCGAATCGTCCGCTTTGTTCCCCCGGCAGCGATTACTTGGTCATCTTCTTCGCAGCGGCAACAGACTCAACCATCACCATCTCCCCCATCAGGCTGCCCTTGACCGTCGCCCTCGCACCGGCGAGCTTGTCCAGTTCAGCCTCGTGCCCATCCAGCGTGTAAACCTTCTTCCCTACGACCAGCGCGTACTTCGTGCCTTTCTGTACGCAGTCTCGTGTGCACTCAGCCGCGCTCTTCCCCTTTTCCATGTGGTGAGCACCACACATGGAGTCGCTGACAATCCCGGTTAGCGTTTTGGATGCTGATGAAGCCTCGGCTGGCTTGCTCGCCCCAGGTGTGCTCGCCGGCATTTGCATCTGAGCCGCCATGAGCATCGTGGAAAATATGAAAACCGCAATGGTGTTTACGAGTGTTCGTCTTGTCTTCATTAGTATTCCCCTTTTTTGGTTTGGTTGAAGTTGTGCTGCTCTTGTCACAATCACTGGTTTGAACTCCCCTCGCCCGCCCACGGGCCTTGAGTGATCGCCCTCCGGATTTCCTGCGCAGATTTCTGGTGGCGATGCATTTGGGCGGCGAGGAGTGCCTCCCGAGTGCAGATACTGCAACTTGCCGCGTGATCCGTCTTGAAGCAGTCCAGGAGACTGCGATGCCCTTTGCGCTGGCAGTAGCAATAGCAAGGCTGCTGCGCCAGCACTTCTGGTATTTCTTTCGCAGTTTGGTATGCCTCCCGCACTTCCGTCTGCTTGAAGCTCCCAGGCTCCAGCGTTGCTGGAAAGGGCATCGCATCTCCCGCACGGTCGTAATGCACCGGCACCGCTCCGCTTCCTCGCTCACGGCTCGGTGGTGCTGAGTGAGACGCCTGGTACGCGAGGGTTGAAACGAGCGCGACCAAGGCCGATCCGAAAACAATCACCGGCCAGTGGACTAATAGCCCAGAGTTCTTCGACTCACGCTTCCGCCCCATGTCCACCTCCAATCGATACAGCCGACAAAAAGTACGCGCTCTCGAACGCACCGAGATGGTGCCTTAGTTCTCTGTCGGGACGTTTGCCAACCTTTGGTTTCGTCTCATCACGGCTGCTTCTGCTCAGCCGTTGCCGCGATTTGCTCGTGCATCGCCGCCAGTTCTTGCGTCTTGGCGGCAGACTCGCGGTACCGCCGCGCGATTTCTTTGCAGTGGCCTTCCCCGAATGCCTCGGGATGTTTTACGGCCATCGGAGTTGGGTTTTTTCGGTACATCTCCGCCATTTCATCATGATCTTTCGCTTCCGCTTCCAACCGCACCGCCTCACCTTTGTAATAGTCGGCCAGCTTGAGATGGTCTTCCTTGGTCTTTGCACTCGCGATCAGAGCCTTGACTTCCTTCTTGCTAAGCGATGGTTTTTCAGCGGCGCTATACCTCGCCGCCACGAACACCACGAGCGCTAGAGAAATGACTGTCAGAACGGCTTGTATTTTGCGTTTTGTTGTTTTCATACTTCCTCCTATGGAGCTAAGTGCCGGTTGTGTGCCAGGCCGCAGCCGGGAATCGAGCGGAATGAAAATCCTCGCTCTCCAGTGCTACCTGACTACGGTTATTTGGCTGTTGCCTACTTACTTCCAAACTCTTTACCCTGCAGCCGAACAGCTTCAGGTCTCTGATCCGTATCGGTTCCCTTCCTCCTTTACTCCTCCCGTTCCGGCTGCAACGTGCCACGCCGTAAGGCTCGTTCCTTCATCAACACGAAGAACACCGGAACCAGAATCAGTACGTGAATGGTGGACGTAATCATTCCCCCGACCATAGGAGCGGCAATCGGCTTCATCACGTCGGAGCCGATGCCAGTTGCCCAGAGGATCGGGATCAGGCTGGCGAGAACGGCGGAGACCGTCATCAGCTTTGGCCGGAGCCGATGCACAGCACCCTCAATGGCGGCCTCCTCAATGTCGGCCTCTGTAAGGGGGTGACCTGACGCGATACGCTTGTCGAGCGATTCGTGCAGATACACAACCATGACGACCCCCGTCTCCACCGCGATGCCAAACAGGGCGATATACCCAACCCAGACGGCAACGCTGAAGTTGTAGCCGAGCAGCCACTGCAAGATGAGCCCGCCGGTCATGGCATAGAACGTGGGGAAGATCAGGACCATCGCCTCCGTTAGGTTGTGGAAAACCATGTATAGGAGCAGGAAGATCACGAAGAACACGATCGGCAAGATGATCTTCATCCGTTCCTTCGCTCGAAGCTGGAATTCATATTCACCCGACCACTGATAGGTGTAGCCCGCGGGCAATTGCAATTTCTGCCGAAGCATCTTGCTTGCCTGGTCCACGAAGCCGCCGTAGTCGGTGGTGTTGAGATCGATGTAGACATAGCCCGTGAGCTGGCCATCTTCATCGCGGATCATCGCCGGACCGCGTGAAAATGAAATCTTGGCCACTTCAGCAATCGGTATCTGTGCGCCGGAGGGCGTAGCAATCAACACGCGACTCAGCTCTCCGACGTTGTCGCGGAAGTCGCGCTGGTAACGGACGTTGATCGGGTACCGACTGCGGCCTTCGACGTTTTCGGCAACGTTCATGCCTCCAATCCCAGACTCCACAGCTTGTTGCACGTCGGCAATGGTCAAACCGTATTTCGCCGCCTCTGGCCGGTTGACCTCTACATTGATGTAAAAGCCTTGCGAAACCCGCTCCGCAAAAACGGAACGCACCTGTGGCAGCCCTGACAAAATCTGCTGAACCTGTGCCCCGAGCTGCTGGATTTGCTCCAGATTCGTCCCTTGGAGTTTCATTCCCACGGGTGTCTTGATCCCGGTGAGCGCCATGTCGAGACGGTTTTGCACTGGCATGGTCCAGGTGTTCGTCAGTCCCGGAAATTGGAGCTTCTCGTCCATCGCGCGAATGAGCTTTTCGTAGGTCATCCCTGGAGGCCATTTCTCTCGTGGCTTGAGCATCACGGTCGTGTCATACATATCGAGCGGAGCGTTGTCAGTGGCACTGTCGGACCGACCGACTGCGCCGAAGACGGTGTCAACTTCTGGAAAAGACCGGAGAATCCGGTCCTGCTCCTGCAAGAGCTGTGACGCTTGCGTGATCGAAATACCAGGAAGTGCGGTGGGCATGTACAGGGAAGAACCTTCAAACAAAGGCGGCATAAATTGACTGCCCATCTTGAACATCAAGGGAAACGTCACCACGAGGAAGGCCAGATTCAGCAGCAACGTCGTCTTACGGTATTTCAGGCAGAGTCGTAAAACCGGCAAATAGAGTGCCTGCGTAATTCTTGAAATCGGATTCTCCGATTCGGGTCGCAGCTTCCCCCGAATGAAAATGACCATCAGGATGGGAACCAGCGTGATGGCTAACAAGGACGAGAAGCCCACGGCCAGAGTCTTCGTCCATGCCAGCGGACGGAACATGCGTCCTTCCTGCGCTTCCAGCAGGAACACCGGGAGGAACGAGACCACTATAATAAGGAGGGAAAAGAACAGCGCGGGGCCGACCTGCTTGGCCGAGTCGATAAGAATGCGCACCCGCTCTCGTTCAACAGCCTTCTTCGTGTGCTTGATAGCGCTCGCATCTGTCTCTGTGTCGAGAGCCGACACATTCGAGGAATTCGTTTCGTCGAGTGCTTCTCCCGCTGATGCCGGCCGCTCCGAAAGATGCCGATAGCCATTTTCGACCATGACGATGGCGGCGTCCACCAAGACACCAATCGCCAATGCCAATCCGCCCAGCGACATAATGTTGGAGCTGACGTTCAGGTAGTACATGGGAATGAAAGAGATCGCGAGCGCGATCGGTAAAGTGAGAATCGGGATCAGCGCTGAGCGGAAGTGGAACAAGAACACAATGATGACCAGGGAAACAATGATCGCTTCCTCAATCAGGCTGTGTTTCAAAGTGTTAATTGATTCGCTGATCAGTCCGCCGCGGTCATAGCCGGACACAACCTCGACTCCCGGGGGCAGCGATCCTTTGATTTCAGCCAGCTTCTTCTTGACGCCATTGATCACGCTGAGGGCGTTCAGCCCGTACCGCATAACGACAATGCCGCCCACGGTCTCGCCTTCGCCATTCCACTCCGCTACACCTTCCCGCATGTCCGGGCCGAAGGAAACCGTGCCCAGATCCTTGATGAGTACGGGAGTCCCGTTCTTCGCCATCACCGGCACGTTCCTCAGATCGTCCAGCGATTTGAGGTACCCCAATCCTCGAATCATGTATCGCGTTCCGCTCAGTTCGAGTACGCGGCCACCGACTTCATTCGTGCTCGACTTCACGCGGTCGATGACTGTCGAGAGCGGGATGCCGTATGCCAGCAACTTGTTGGGATCGACATTGACCTGGTACTGCCGCACGAACCCGCCGATGCTCGCCACTTCGGCCACACCGGGAACGGTTGCCAGCTGATAACGCAGGTGCCAGTCCTGAATACTTCGTAGATCAGCAAGGCTCTGCTTGTGGCTGTGATCAACGAGCACATATTCGTAGACCCAACCGGCACCGGTCGCGTCCGGGCCGATGGCAGGATGCACATTGGCAGGGAGCCGGCCGGCAATCGTTTGCAGATACTCCACGACACGAGAACGAGCCCAATAAATATCGGTCCCGTCTTCGAAGACAACAAAGACGTACGAATCATTGAACATGGTCTGCGCGCGTACCGCTTTCACCTTCGGCGCAGCCAGCAAAGCGGTCACGATCGGGTAGGTAACTTGGTCTTCGATGATGCTGGGTGGCTCGCCTTCCCAGTTGGTGTGAATGATCACCTGCACGTCGGAAATATCCGGCAGGGCGTCCAGCGGAACGTGGCCCATGGACCAGATTCCAGCGAGCGTAAGCAGAAGTACGCCAGTGAAGACCAGGAAGCGATTGTGTGCGCACCACTCGATGATTCGGGAGATCACGATTACATACCTCCTGTGGCGTTGAGCGAGAGCTGCTTGTTGGCAATCGTTTGCCCGTTTTGTTGTGCCCTGACAGTGACCTGCCAAGTCCCACCGGAGCCGAGATCGCCTTTGCCTTCATACATCCCGCCGCCTTTGTCGCTGGTATTGATGACGGTTTTCATCGAGGCCATTCCCATCGCCGGCATCGCAGCCATGAAGAAGGTCACGGTTACGCTTGCTCCCGTGATCGGTTTCCCATCTTGGCCGGTGAGCTTCACGCGAAAGATGTTGCTGCCCTTGTGCGGAGGGTCGGGATCAGTCGTCAATTCCACATTCGCTTGTTGTTCCGCTGGAGCATTCATCGAAGCCGCCTGACCAGCGCCAGGAGGAGGAGGAATAAACGCACCCGCGGCCGCTTGCAATTGGGCCTCGGAATCAATCAGGAAGTTTGCCGAAGTGACGATTTGTTCTTGTGCTTTTACGCCCTTGGTGACCACCAGTTCATCGCCGACTTGAGGCCCCAACTCGACTTCACGCGGTTCGATGTTGCCTTCGCCGCCATAGACGAACAGCAAGTTCTTAGTCCCGGAATGAAACGCTGCACTCGCCGGGACGACCAACTGCCGTCCCATCGGCAGTTTCGCGCGAACGTTCACGTACATTCCGGGCCTCAACTTCAGGCCAGGATTCGCAAACACCAATCGCACCGGCAGCGTGCGCGTGTTCACGTCCAGCTGGGGGAGGATGTAGTCCACGCGTCCGTTGAAGACTCGGCCGGGATACGCGTCGACCGTGACTTCTGCGGGATCACCCGGTTTGATCTTGCCTGCATCGCTTTGGAATACCTGGGCGAGGACCCAAACATCGGAAAGGTCAGCCACGGTGTAAAGCATGGTTTCAGGCTGGACGTACATATTGGGCAGCGCGTTTTTCTGGGTGATGTAACCCGAGACGGGAGAATTGACCGTCAGATCCGTAATCACCTTTCCGCCTTGATCTAACTTCTCGATTTCGGCAGGAGACACTTCCCATTGCAGTAGTCGCTCTTTGGCAGCACTGAAGAGAGAGGACGCACCCGATGCCACCCCGCTCACTTTGCTCTGCTGCAAAGACTCGGAGTTCGTCTTCGCCAGCAAGTATTCGTGCTCGGTAGAGACGAGATCGGGGCTATAGATCGTAAATAGCGGCTGGCCCTTGCCAATAAAATTGCCGGTAGCGTCGGCGTAGACTTTGCGAATCCATCCAGCGAATCGCGTCTGCACATAGGCCTGCCGCCGCTCATCAACCTGCACATTGCCGTAGAAACGAAGTTCGGTGTTGACCGGCTTGGATTCAACCTTCCCCAGCACAACGCCGATGCTCTGCATTCGCTGCGGCGTGAGCTGGAAGGGAGCAAGTGGCGTCTCTTGCATATTGCCGGCCTGAGGGTCGCCTGTTGCTCCTGCCGCGGAGCCCGAGGCGTTGGCCGATGAGGGTTGCGCCATCGGGTCCATGGACTCGCTTGCGGAAGTGGCGCCAGGCTGCGACGCAGCTCCGGTATGGCTTAAACGCCACCACAAAACCGACGCCACAATCGCGAGCACAACGGTCGCGGTCAGCGCCATCCAAAACGCGCGGCGATAATTATTGTTTTCTGTACGGAGCATGTCTGATTCCTCATTTGCATTCGTTCTGAAGTTGCGCTCGTTCATGGCAGATCTACCCTAGTAAGGCGCTCCAGTTCAGCCAGGGCCGATTCGTGCTCCACCAGCTCATTCCGATATTCCAAATCGAGGTTCAGAACATCGAGGAACCCGGAAAGCAGGCTCTCGAAGTCTTGGCGGTTCGATTGATATGCAGATAGGGCCGATTGGAAGGTAGCTTCCGATTGTGGGACGAGACCGTCGCTGTAGATCTTCAACCGCTCTTCCGAAGTCTTGGCGCGCACATACTGCTGCTGAACTTCCGAAAGCACCCGCTGCGATTCAGCGTCCAGCTCTTGCCGTGCTCGCTCCTGGTTCTCCTGTGCTTCGGCTAAGGCCGCGCGCTGGCGGCCCCGGTTCGGCAAGCGCACACTAAAGCTCGCCATGTAGTAATCCTTAAATTGACTCGCGGTGTGCTCGTATGTGTAGCTCACGTTAAAGTCTGGACGAAAATCTTTGTGTGCCAACTCGACTCGGGTGTCCTGCTGCCGGATGGAGGCCTGTTTTGAGTGCACATCGGAATTCTGCTCGCGAGCCCGCTGCAAGAGTTCGGTCGCGGTGTACGGCAGAGCTCGCAGCGTGAGGGTTTCGGCAACGATGTCCGCGGACTCCTGCGGTCGTCCCAAGACCTGCTTGATCTGAGCTTCCAGCAGCCCTTCTTCCTGATGGTGGTGTGCGATCTCTTGCAGAATCTTGGTGTGCTGCAACTGAGCTTTCAGCACATCCTGCTGATTGCCCTGGCCCACGCGGTAGCGTGCCTCAGCCGCCTCCTGTACTTGAGTCAGTAGCGAGTCGCTTCTCTGCAGAACCCCGAGGGTTTGCTGAATGTAGGCCAGGTGGAAATAAATCATCTTGAGGTTTCCCACGACAGTTCGGCGCATTGAATCGGTCTGGGCTTCCATGGAGTCCGCTTCGTGTTCGGCGATACCGGCGCGCAACTGTCGTTTGCCTGGGTAAGGAATGTCCTGCGAGGCGCCGAACCCGATGTAGGCGAAATCGCTGTTGCTGTAGCCCGCGAAAGGGCGCGGGCTGCCCACACTGAACTGCTGCACTGAGACTTGTGTCTCGGGTAGCGCCGAGGCCTGCTTGGGAACATTTCGTGAGGCCTGCCAAGCGTGAAACGAGGCCGCAATCTGGGGATTCTTCTGCTCCGCTTCCTGCATCAACTCACGAAGGGGCGTTGGCGCGGCGTTGTGCTCCGCCATGGCGGGAGATGCAGGGACCGGCCCCTGCGAAGTCCTTGGCTCTTGAGCACCGGCATTGCCGGCAAGTGCAAGAGTTCCAACGACCAGAGCCGCAGTAATAAACGAAAGACGAGTACACCCGAAGAGACTTCGGGACAAATAAGTAGATTGCATCTTTCCTCCGCATCACAAACACAAGTTTGTAAGCGCACGAACGTGCAGACGCACGAGTGCGTTAGCAGCTCAGAGGAAAAATGATCAGATTCTCAGGATGGTCGTGGTTAAAGACTCTAGTCCCGGCGGACTATGCGTATAGGAAACCTGAAATGCCAGAGGCGTCAGCGAAAGGCACGTGATGGCTTGGATCGAGATCGGTAGTCCCTGAAGAACCACGAGACTCAAATGGTCCTGCGAAGAAGAAGGGGCCTTCAGGGCATGAAAATCGAGTGACGTGGTTGTCGGCTGACAGCAAGGGTGGGATTTCGCCATCCCCATGTCCCCGCACTGTTCCGCCATCTTCTTGCAACACTCGCGCTCGGCCGACGTCATTGCCGCCCCCGGCAATACGCACGCGGCGACCGGCAGCGCCGCCAGCATCAGCGCCAGAGCGGAAACACCGATTTTGATCGCAAGTCTCACACCCATGAGTCTAGTCCTGACAATCGTTAGAGGCAACCGATCAAGAAAAGTTTCAAATGGTCTGCTTGATCTGGTCATTGCGGTCTGATTTCCTGGCGTCTCATCTGCCCTCTATAGACAAGTTCGCAGCCATCTTGCGATTGGTTACATTTAGGGAAAAAGAAATTCTGATTGGCTGGATAGCCAACTGCATACATCACCAGCGCAGGAGCCGCGGGCCGAGCATAGCTCCAATCGCACCGCAGAGCGCAACCAGCGTACCGTACCAGATTGCGATGAACGGCACGGAGTCATCCGGGCAGTGAAACGCATAGGCTGTCGCGCCTAACGCCCCGGCGACAAGTCCCGCGATGGCCCCGGCTTGCCTCAAATTCGTGGGTGCTCCTTTGCGCAGAGCCCAGATCAACGCTGCAAATGGAACGACAGCAAAGAGCGGGATGCAAAGCAGGCATGTCGCCCAATGCATTCCGAACATCATGCGACCCCAAGCCATTGGCTGCCCAAATACCAGCGAAGCAACGCCTGCACATACAACAATGAAGAAAGGAAGAAACAGAAACGCGAAGAGTTTTCGCCCATCCTGGCCAGGGCGCATCAACCTTTCCAGCAAGGCCGCCCCCACTCCAATCAAGCTTAGCGTAAACAGAAGCTTTAGGGTCAGGTAGCCGGGAAGGAAGCCATCCGTAACCCCAGTCCGGAGACCAACGGTTATCAGCATCAAGCAGAAGGCGGCTGCCCCGCCCACGACAAGGGCCCCAACCAACGTTTTCCTGAGCCGTCCTTGCTGGACGGGCTCCACGTTTGTGCTGAGCATGTCGATCAGTTGGTCGGTTTTCATAATGGCTTCTCTTCACCGATTAGGCGCGCCAGTGCTTTCAAACCCCGATGCACCGATACTTTCACCGCCGATTCCGACATTCCCGAGCGTGCCGCCGCTTCTCTTACACTTAGCCCATCCAGCTTTACGTATTGAATGGCCTGTCTAGCCTTGGGAGAGAGTTCAGCCAAGAGTTTTCTCAGATCCAAGCTGCTTTCGACATGCGCACTGTCGTCGTGAACCGCTAGTTCCTGCGCGTCGTCAATGGGTACGTCCGCTGCCGACACTTTCGTTCGGCGCAGGTAATCCAGAAATTTGTAGCGCGCGATGCCATATACCCACGGAGTGAAGAGCTGGGAACGGTCATAGGTATGACGGCGCGTGTGGATCGCGATCAAAGCTTCCTGTACCAGATCTTCCGCCTCCACCGGACCTCTGCCAATACGATTGAGCTGTCCTTTGAAATAGGCCCGCAAATGGCCGCTCAGCTTTTCGAGCAATGCCCGATGCGCGGCGGCATCGCCGTTCAGCCCCGAGATCATCAGGGCGCGAAGATCAGGTTCATTCGACCGTATATCCATTAGTTCGTCACAACTGTGCGATTGGTTACAGTTGCTCTCTCATTTCCACTCCAATTCAAGCTACTGCCTCAGCTGAACCATTGTTCTATCCGACCGCGGGCTGCAGTTTCAGCCGGCGAAGCAACTGTGCGTTCGCAGCCACAATGATAGTGGAGAGGCTCATTGCGACTGCACCAACGCTCATAGGCAGATCGAGTCCCCATCGAACCAAAATGCCCGCCGCGACCGGGATGGCAACAAGGTTATAGGCGGTCGCCCAAACGAGATTTTGAATCATCTTTCGGTAGGTTGCCCGAGATAGTTTGATCGCTCCCACCACATCGCGCGGATCGCTACGTACAAGCACGATTCCTGCCGACTCAATCGCGACATCTGTGCCCGCGCCAATCGCGATTCCAACATCTGCGGTCGCCAGCGCAGGAGCGTCGTTCACCCCGTCCCCAACCATCGCGACCCTCTTGCCACCCGATTGAAAGCGCTTCACTGCGGATGCCTTATCGGCAGGGAGAACCTCGGCTGCGACCTCATCTATGCCAATGCGTCGGGCGACCGAATCGGCAACCGTCTTCGAGTCTCCGCTGATCATCGCGGCCCGGATACCAAGCCGATGAAGTTCGGTGACCGCCTCCTTTGATTCGGGCCGAATCTCATCCTCGACGGCAAAAGCGCCGAGCAGTTTCCCTTCTGCGACGACATAGAGAACTGTCTTTCCCTCGGACGCCCACTGGGTCGTCGACTCTTCCACTTCTGCGGGTACTGTCGCCTTGCCCTCGGTCAACAGCCGCGGTCCCCCGACAACGACGCTCTTGCCGTTTACTTGTGCTTGCGCCCCTCGACCAGGTAGCGCTTCGAAGTTGGCAGCTTGCAGCGTGGGCAGGTTTCTGCGCTTGGCTTCGGTCACGATTGCTTTCGCGAGCGGGTGTTCGGAGCTCGCCTCGACAGCAGCGGCATAGGCGAGCAAGTCACTCTCGTTGCCGTCCCGCACGGTCGCGAGTCCGGATAATGCGGGGGACCCGCGCGTGAGGGTCCCGGTCTTATCGAAAATCACTATGTCCAAGTTGCGGGCGCGTTCGAGTGCGAGTCTGTCCTTGACCAGGAGACCGTTCTGGGCTCCGAGCGATGTCGAGATCGCAATCACGAGGGGAATGGCCAGTCCCAGGGCGTGCGGGCAGGCGATGATAAGGACCGTTGCCGTCCTGATTAGGGCATGTTCTTTGTCTCCAGAAAGCCACCAGTAAGCAAAAGTAATTGCTCCAGATGCGACCGCCACATAGAAAAGAATTGCTGCCGCACGGTCGGCAAGAGCTTGCGTGCGAGATCCAGAAGCTTGTGCTGCGGCAACGAGCCGCATGATGCCGGACAGCGCGGTCTGCTCGCCGACTGCCGCAATGCGGACTCGAAGGCTTCCGCCACTGGCGACCGTTCCCGCAATGACTTTGCCGCCCGGCCCCTTCGAGACTGTCCGAGACTCGCCGGTAATCATTGACTCGTCAACATCGGCGGACCCCTCGGCGACTGTGCCATCCGCCGGAACCCGGCCTCCGGGCCGTACAAGGACAACGTCGCCGACGCGCAACTCAGAGAGTGGAACGGTCTGAGTGTCCGCACCGCTTACACGTTCGGCAGTGTCCGGGAGCAGCGCTGCGAGGGCATTGAGCGCGCCGCGAGCCTGGGAAATGGCTCGCATTTCCAGCCAATGGCCGAGGACCATGATGGTGATCAGAGATGCGACTTCCCACCAGACTTCAATCTCGAAGAGGCCGAATGTTGCTGCGAGCGATGTCCCGAAGGCGACTATGATCGCCAGGCTGATGAGAGTCATCATGCCAGGCTTGCGGTCGGCAAGTTCGCCCCATGCCCCACGGACGAAGACTAGTCCGCCATAAACAAAGACGACCGTTCCAAGGATGGCGGGAATAAATTTCGAGCCAGGGAAGGAAGGCGCTGTGTACCCAAGCCAGTGTTGGACGTCCGTCGACCAGGTGACCACCGGAATCGTGAGAGCGAAGCTGAGCCAAAACTTATCGCGAAACATAGCGACGGAGTGTCCGGCATGGCGATCATGGCTCCCGTGGGCGCCAGACATTTTCATACCGGCATGTGGGTCAGCCGCTCGTCCGTGGGCTTCATGTGTCATTTGGTCCATTTGAACTCCCAAACCAGAAATCGACATCTGACGGATTGCGCTCAGGTATTCGTACTAAACGATGAGGATATAACCGATGGACCCACAGTGGGAGAACCACGCCAGTTCGGTTTTACAACGGGTTGTCGTTGTCCCTGAATCGAAGGCTCTCTCGGGAACTCTGAGGATTTGCCGTCCGGACGCGAAACGCCAGTACGGCAAACCATGGTTTCCGCTAGTTCTTGATTCGAATTTCGCAAGGGACGCTTAGCAGAATGGACACCAGATATTGGAAATGCTGGGAAGCAGGAAGGTACGGTGACAGGGCGACGAGATCTTACTTGTCTTAAGTTCTTGATTGTAAGTTGCTTACATTAAAGTGATGGTTAGAAAGGAGCGTTCTAACAGACTCGTCTGCCGGCCAATCCTGGGGCTTGTCCAGCAAGTGTTTCGCAATTGTTACGGGACCCAGCTGATCCTCTCTGGGCCATATCAAGCAGATAAATCCCAGTATCATCGACTCAGCTTACGCATAGCCTCATCTTGTGTCACGCCGGGTGCTCTCATTTTTTCAACGCTTTTCCATCACGAGCGAAGGCGGGAGTAAATTGCAGCGGCCAAGGTCTGAACGCCACCAGCCCGCAAGCCGGACCGAAGATGTCGATAGTCCTTCGATGGCAGGGGGCCATTCCGCGAAATTTCGGACGGATCTCCAATCAGTCGATGATTAGCAGTTCGGAAGCCTCATATTCATCTTCTATTTCTTCTCTCCAGTCACCGGTATCCACGTGGAACAGGAGACTCCAGACACTTTCGATTCCCTATTCTTGGGACTTCTTTGTTGGATTGTCGGTACACGGAGCGCTTAGAGCGCGCTGTTGTAAAGTGGCGAAGACGTTCGCCTTCAGCGGGATACCTAAGCATTCGGAACTCTTGATCCCTTGGTTTTAGCATAGGGGCTCATTCCAACAGGTAAGTTATTGAGTATAAACAGGGTGTGGCCCGAAAAACGGGCACTTGAAGCCACCGAAACAGACGTGTGAAACGCATCCTCTTGCCTGTAATCGGATGATTTTAAATGAGTTGGTCGGGGAGAGAGGATTTGAACCTCCGACCCCCTGGTCCCGAACCATGAAACTACAAACTCCAAGTGCTTTATCTGGTGTCGCTTAGGGAGCAGCCTACCTCTTTTTCTCTCGCTCAGTTGTACCGATCTTGTACCGAAAGGAGTGAATCCGCGATTGTTGGTCGACACTGGCGGTTGTCATTAGGAAGCCTGACGCTGGCAGACCCTCAAGATTGTAGAGATTGCAATTCGGAATCGCGGTGCGGTCCAATACCGAGCCCCAGCCCAGACTTCCGCGAAGCCCGTTTCTGGATAGCTTCCGGGTTACCGACAATCCAGGAGTCGGTCCGTCACTGATCGCAACGGCGAAAAATACGATCGTTCGGACGATTTGCCAAATGCAGCTTCGTAGCTGAACTGCATGGCGACCTTGGAAAGGTCCGCGGTCAGTCCCGGGGGCTTGACTCCGAACTGAAGGCAAATGCCATCATCCGGCTGAATGCGGAGCGTTATGACATTCGGCTCTCCTAAGAAGACTGATTCGCTCTTGCATGGTTCGAGCGGCTCGACCAGTCGCCCGTCAGTGATCAGGCCTCCGCCCGTGCGTTTGCAGGAGCGGACTTGCTGGCAAGCCCTTTACCAAGCAAGTCCGCCAGCATCTTCCGCGCAAGAGAAGCGGGGACGAGGGCGTTCAATATGCGGTTGAGCCGGCCTGGAATGATTCTGGAGCGGTTTTTGACCAGACCGCTGAGGCCCTCAGATACGCACTGCTCGACGCTCATCGGTTTCATCGGCATAGTCTTCGGATCGAGGGCGAA
>Ga0193751_1000761_pt1 | contig 23005 bp, 15 predicted proteins | sample L1c2metaG_FD_143050 | JGI IMG/M metagenome (GOLD analysis project Ga0193751, IMG submission 143050) | Soil microbial communities from a riparian zone of the East river system, Colorado, United States - L1c2 | ecosystem: Environmental > Terrestrial > Soil > Riparian zone | place: USA: East River... | reverse complement strand
TTCTTGGGGGGCGCTTGCTACATGATCCGTTGCAAAATCAGGCGTTTTCCGCGGGGTGGAGCAGCCCGGTAGCTCGTCAGGCTCATAACCTGAAGGTCGTAGGTTCAAATCCTACCCCCGCAACCAACTTCAAAGGGTCCCTTTCGGGGCCCTTTTGAGTTTGGATGCTGGCCTCGACGCAAGCGTTTCGCGGAAACCAGGGGCTGTTGTCACCATTGAAGTGACTTCGTCCCCCATAGCTTGCTTACCTCTCGGCTCCGCTCGCCGGCGGGCTTGAGTTGCCGCAGGAAATCATCACGGAACGCACACCCGATGGCGGGCTTCTGATGATCGCCGTCGAGGAACGGCTCGATCCGGCCAATCCCGAACACTTGCGCTTCTCGCGGAAGCGATGATGAGCCGCACTGGCGGTCTTAGCGGCATCTTACACTGAAATTTCAGATCACTGGTCAAGGTTGGCGCATTAACGCCGCTCACCTGACGGCCCGGCGGGCCGTGGCAATAGCCTAAAATGTTACTTACATTTGTCCCGAAAGGGAAAACCCATGCCCGAAGACCAAACAGAAGAGCGGCCGTGTCTGCATTGCATGATGGTCGAACTCATCGATGACTTTTTCGCCGAATATCCGGCAGCCGGCGGCGAGCCCGATGCCATCGACACCGATGAAGTGCTTACCGCGATTGCCAAGACGGTGGCGGAGTTGACGAGTTCACAGAACGGCACGATCCGTCAGCAAATGATCGAGCAATTGATGCGCGACATCATGGATTATGACGCCGAGTTTCGCCGCGAAGATGCGACCGGCTCGGTCGCGCGGCATTGATGAGAGCGCACACCGTCCCCACGTCAACCGCGGGACGATCGGGCTTTCTCAATGAAGGCATCGTGAAGTTCGAGGGGTCAGGAGAGTTCCGGCTTTTTCCAACCATCGCCAAACAAATGCGTGACGAATGCGGGCGCCGAAATATGGCTGACCCCGGTATCGCGCCAAATCACAAATAGATCCTTCTCCAAGGCCGGTCGCTGGATCGGGATAGCGCGCAGACTGCTATTGCGGACTTCTTCGGCGACCGCGGATCGCAGCACCAGCGACACTCCCAGACCGGCCTTAAAGTACCTTTCTTGGCCGTTTTTCGCAATCAATGCGGTAGCGGTGAAGCGCGCTCAACGATCGCGCGAAATTCGCTGGACGGCAACAAACCGAACGTGCCGCCAGGCTCATCGCCGAGCCGCGACGCGCAAAAGGCATCGGCGACAGCCGTTGGCGCGTGCTGCAGGAGCAGCGCGCCCTGCATAGCGAGGGCAAGATCCCGAACGATGGCTCGCGCTCGTGACTCGTCATGCCGATCGTGTTGGGCCAGCTTACGCTCCAGCCGGCCCACGACGCTCCGCAGGCGCTTATCGCCGCGTGCGGTCTCGCCAACCTCGCGCAACAAGAGCTCGCCCGCGTGCGGGGTACGTTCGAGTGCGCGCAGCACGTCGAGGCACATGATGTTTCCCGAGCCTTCCCAAATGGAATTCACCGGTAGCTCGCGATAGATGCGCGGCATCACGCATTCTTCGACATAGCCGTTGCCGCCGAGCACTTCCATCGCTTCGGCCGCTAACAGCGGCGCGCGCTTGCAGATCCAGAATTTGGCCGCCGGCGTCATGACGCGCCGCCAGACAAGCGCGAGCTCGTCGTCTTCATCATAAGCACGCGCCAAGCGCATCGTCAGCACGGCGGCGGCTTCCGATTCGAGCGCGAGATCGGCCAGCACATTGGTCATCAAGACCTGATCGATGAGCTTCTTCTGGAAGGCGATCCGATAGGAGGCGTGGTGGACCGCCTGCGCCACGGCTTGCCGCATTAGGCCCGCAGAGCCGATCGCGCAATCAAGCCGCGCATAATTGCTCATCTCGATGATGGTCGGGATGCCGCGGCCTTCTTCGCCGATCAGTTCGCCTTCGGCAGCGGCGAACTCCACCTCGCTCGATGCATTGGAGCGGTTGCCGAGCTTGTCCTTCAACCGCAAAATGTGGATCGCATTTCGTTCGCCGCCGCGCGTCCAGCGCGGCACCAGAAAGCAGCTCAGCCCGCCAGGCGACTGCGCCAGGACCAAGAAAGCGTCGCACATCGGCGCCGACAGGAACCATTTTTGTCCGCTCAGACGAAACAGCCGGTGCGGCCCGTCGCTTGTGGCGAATTCCGCCCGTGTGGTGTTGATGCGCAGATCCGACCCGCCCTGATTTTCCGTCATGCCCATGCCAAGCAGGGCGCCGGCTTTTGCATGGGCCGGACGGAAGCGCGGATCGTAGTGCCGGGCGAAGATCCGCGGCAGCCATTCTGCTGCTGCTGCCGGCGCCTGGCGTAAAGCAGGCACGGCGCTATAGGTCATTGCAATCGGGCAGTACACACCGCTTTCGATCTGCACCAGCATGTAAGTCCCGGCGGCGCGGGCGACATGCGCTCCCGCTCGCGGCTTCGCCCATGGACTGGCGTGCAGCCCGGCTTCGACAGCGAGCGACATCAGGGCATGCCATGCCGGATGAAATTTGACTTCGTCGACGCGATGACCGTAGCGATCGAATGAGCGCAGCACCGGCGGATTTTCGTTGGCCGCGAAGCCAAGCTGGACGGTTTCCGGCTCGCCAAGCGTTTTGCCGAGCGCAGTGAGCTCCGCGGCTGCCCAGCCCGCCTTCTCGCGCGCGAGCGCCTCACGAAGCACCCGGTCGGTCTGCAAAAGATTGTAGGGTTCGAGCGGCGGAGGCTGGTTGGTGACCTGATACATCGCAGCGCGCGTCCAGCTCGGGTTACTCTAGTGTTGTACGAGCTTATACGAGCGCCGCCTCGCCCGCACGCGTTGACCCGTGTGATGCACCATTAGGAGAAATTTGGCTGGATCGCAGAGTATCAGGCGGCTTGCTGCGCCAGCCGATCCATTTCGCGCTGCACGAGCTGGCGATAGATCCCCTCGCGCCGCATGAGAACATCCGGCGGCCCGTCCTGCACGACGCGCCCGGTTTGCAGGACGACGATGCGGTCGAAATTGCGAACGGTAGAGAGCCGGTGCGCAATAGCGATGACAGTGCGCCGGTTCATCAGGTGGGTAAGCGCTTCGCGGATTGCCTCTTCGGATTCGGTGTCGAGCGCGGAGGTCGCCTCGTCGAGCAGAACCAGCGGGGCATCCTTCAAAAATGCGCGAGCGATGGCGATTCGCTGCCGCTGACCGCCCGACAATCTCACGCCGCGTTCGCCGACGATCGTTCGCATGCCTTGCGGCAGCTGCTCGATGAAATCGCAGCGCGCGGCGAACGCTGCTTGCATGACTTCATCATCGCTGGCCTCGGGTCGGCCATAGCGAATGTTCTCCATAACCGAACGATGGAACATCGAAATGTCCTGCGGCACGATGCCGATCGCGGCACGCAAGCTCTCCTGGGTGACGCGCGCGGTGTTTTGCCCGTCGAGCAAAACCTGTCCGTCCTGCACGTCGTAGAAGCGCTGCAAGAGCGCGAACAAAGTCGATTTGCCACCGCCGGAATGACCGACCAGCCCTACGCGTTCGCCGGGCAAGATGCTGAGCGAGAAATCTTGAAATATTCGCTGGCCGTCCGGGTACGTGAAATCGACATGCTCGAATTTGACGCTGGCGCCGCGTCGAACAAGCGGCTCGGCGTGCGGATCGTCGCGCAATTCATGCGGCACCAGAAGCGTAGCGACCGCCTCCGAAAGCCGCGCGACATGCTGCGTGATATCGACCAGAGCTACGGCGAGGTCGCGCGTCGCATTAAGCACTGAAAGCGCCAGTGTGCAGGCAAGCACGACATCGCCGGTGGTCGCGTCGCCCCGCTGCCACAGCATGATCGCCCAGGCGACCAGCCCTAACGTCAGTACTATGGTCACGAGCGCGTGAAAAATGCGGAGCTTTTCGAGGTAAAATAGACTGCGCTGGCGAGCCGTCATCTCGCGATTGATGGTGGCATCGAAGCGGCGGTGCTCGCGCAGGAAGCCGCCAAAGGCGCGCACCAGCGACATATTACTGACGACGTCGATCATCTCGCCGTCGACTGCGGCCGCCTTCCAGGCAAAGTCGTGATGCAGCGGACGTCCCGCGGCAGCCAGCCGGAACATCGCAAAGACCATAATACCGGCGATCGCCATCAAAGTTGCCGCCATCGGCACACTGATCGTCAGCACCAAGGCGATCGCCGCGACGGTAGCCACGCAGGGCGGAAGCACGTTCCACATGAACATGTTTTCGGCCGTGAACATGGCGTTGGAAGTGGCGGTCACGCGGCTCGTCAACATGCCGGGCAGCCGCTCGGAAAAATAGCTCGGCGAGTGTCCCATCAGATGGCTGAACAGGTCGCGGCGCAGATCGCCCGTGACGCCGACAAAGGCGTAATTCGCGATCCAGGCAGCGATGCGCCACAACAGATTATCGGCGGCAATCAGAGCGCCGAGCACAAGAAATGCCGTCCAGGCCGCGGCGCTGGCGCCGCTTGAAAGGGTGTCGACCAGGAATTTGACGCCGTATTGCGTGCAGACCGAACAGACCACAGCAGCCAGCACGGCGGCGAGAATGGCGCCATGCGACACCGGCCGCAAACGGATGTAGCGAAAGATGAACGCGAGAGGGGAAGTGGCATAAGCCGCGAGTTCAGCCATGCGCGTTTCATTTCCTCCACCGGCAAATGCTGTGAGCTCCCCCGAATCCTCCCACCTCCGTTTGAACGGCCCGGAACCTTCCCTGTTCCCGTGGGTGCAGCCGCTCCACAAACAATTTCGGTGTACTTCTGTTACCGGCCGCGTATCGCTTACCGGTCGCGTATCGCGGGCGTTTTGTCACGGCGCGGCGTGTCGGTGTTAATGCCGCGCCACTCGGAAAAGTTCCGCATCGTCCCGAAAATTAAGTTCCGTCCACAATTCGAAATTTTTCGCTGTTTCGACGTTGTCGGTAGTCGCCGGGTGAGGAACTCAACAAGAATCGAAGGACTTTTCGATGCACATCGCACAAGTGGCGCCGTTGACCGAAGCCATCCCGCCGCGGCTCTATGGCGGCACCGAACGGGTCGTTTCCTGGCTGACGGAAGAGCTGATCGCTCTAGGGCACGAGGTCACGCTCTTCGCCAGCGGCGACTCGATAACGTCGGCGCGCCTCGAAGCGGTGTGGCCGCGGGCTTTGCGGCTCGACGGCTCCGTCCGCGATCCGAACGCGCTGCACATGTTGATGCTTGAGCGCGTCTATCAGTCCGCAGCCGATTTCGATTTTATTCACTGCCACCTTGATTATTACCCGTTTTCGCTGTTTTCGCGGCAGTCCACGCCTTTTGTGACAACGCTGCATGGGCGGCTCGATCTGCCCGAGCATCAGCCGGTATTCGATGAGTTTTCCTCAGTGCCGGTCGTGTCGATTTCAAATTCGCAACGGCGGCCGCTGCCGCAGGCACGGTGGGTGCGCACAGTGCATCACGGCCTTCCCGCGCAACTTTTGGTGCCGAAGCCGATCAAGCCCTCCTATTTCGCATTCCTCGGCCGCATCGCGCCGGAAAAGCGCGTCGACCGTGCCATTCGTATTGCGGAGCATTGCGGGGTGCCGCTTAAGATCGCCGCCAAGGTCGACAAGGTCGACCAGGATTATTTTGCGGAGCAGATCAAGCCGATGCTGGCCAGCTCTAATTGCGAATATATCGGCGAGATCAGCGACCGCGAGAAATCGGAATTTCTAAGCGGTGCGACCGTATTGCTGGTCCCGATCGATTGGCCGGAGCCGTTCGGTTTGGTCATGATCGAGGCGATGGCCTGTGGCACGCCGGTTATCGCTTTCAATCGCGGTTCGGCTCCGGAAGTTGTCGACGAGGGGGTGACCGGCTTCATCGTCGAGGACGTCAATGGCGCCATTGGCGCGGTCGATAGGCTCGGACACCTGTCGCGCGAAAAAGTGCGGCGGCGTTTCGAGGAGCGCTTTACCGCGCGGCGCATGGCGCAGGACTATCTGAGCGTCTACCGGAGCCTGATGGCTGCTGCCGCGCCGCATCTGCGGCTGGTGACTGACGAAGCGCCGGCGGTCTAGCGTCATCGGCAGTCGAACGTGCCCTTGCGAGTTGTCCTTGACGTCGCGGAGCGCAGCTTTCAAGCCTCAGTTTCGCTCATTTCTGCGGGCCTGGTTTCCGGCATCAGAAACCAGGCCAGCGTTAAACCGACGAAAGCGATCGTCGCGAGGCTCGTAAAGGCGACTGGGCTGCCGAAACGGTCGGTTACATAGCCGGCCAATGTTGCGCTCAGCGACGCGCCGATCCCGGTCGCGGTGCCCAAAATGCCTTGCCCGAGATTGAAATGACCGGTGCCGCGCGTCAGATCGGCCACGATCAGCGGAACCATAACGGCGAATACGGCCGCGGTGATGCCGTCGAGGAGCTGCACAGCCAGCAGTATCGTTGGATTGGAAATGAAAGCGAATAATAGTCCGCGGATCGGCAGCGCCGCAAAGCCGATCAGAAGCAGCGGCCGCCGTCCCCAAATTTGTGCGCGCATCCCGACCCATGGCGACAAAACAGCCACGACGAGCTGCGGCACAACGATGCAGGCGGCGATAATCACAGTCGCCCAACGGGCCGATCTCATCGTGACCACGCTTCCAACCAGCGGCAGCATTGCCGAATTGGCAAGATGAAACAAAAGCAGACAACCGGCGAAGATCAGGAGCGGCCGGTTGTTCATCAGTGCGCCCGCCCGGGTTGGCCGCTTAGCGGTCACATGGCGCGGCGGAGCGCCGTGGGCGCGCTCGGGATCGATCTCGCGTTCCGCAATGGCGCGCAGCGCGAGCAGCGCCGGCACCAGCAGCAAAACGGTGACGATGAAGACCGCGCGCGCGGAAAGGAGATAGCCGCATGCGCCCATCGCGGCCGCAGCAAGGCCGTTGCCGATCGAGGCAAAGCGCGCATTGCGACCGAGCCGTTGGCCAATCGCGGCGTGCCCGACAAGGCCCAGGCTGATTGCGGCCATTGCCGGGCCGAGGAGGCAACTCGCCGCGGCATGCAAGATCGAGCCTGCCAGCACCGTCGGAAAGATCGGCAACGCTGCGTAGGTCAGCGCGCTCACGCAAATCGCCGCCACCGCTAGGCCGGCGACGAGGCGTTGCGAACGGGCGGCATCCACCAAAGCGCCGCCCGGCATTTGCCCGATTAATGAAACGAAGCCCGCTGCCGACAAGACCAGGCCGATATCGAACTGAGTCCAGCGCTGCGCGGTGAGATACACCGAAACGAAGGGACCGAAGCCGGTCTGCACGTCAGCGACGAAGAAGACAAACCAGTCGAGCCCGCGCAGGCTCCGGCGCGACGGCGCCAACGGCGGTTCGCCGCCGGTCGCTTGCACCGGCGACGGCCTCACGCCATCCGAAGCCGCCGGCATCGGGGGCGCTGGACTTTCCTTTATGCGGCGTAAGAGATTGGCGCGCAGGATGGTCTCCAGCAATCGTCCAGTGCTTGTCGCGGGTCTCGCGAAGAATCGTGCGTTATTCAAACGGCAGTGGCTCGAGTTTGCCGAGCGCACCTAGAACGACGACGGGTTTGCCCTCCTGATATTCGGGGGCGGTCTTGACCTGATCGCGGGTAAGATCAAGCGTGATTTTGGCGTTAGCCTGGCCCGGCGGCGGAAAGTGCAGGGCGTTCCATTCCACCGCAATTTTCCGGCTGCCAACCCCGAGAAAGCCGCCGAAATCGATGATCGCAGCCCGCACCCGTCCGCTTCGATCGACGATTACATCAACGATGCGGCCCATATTCTCGTCGGCGGCGCTCAAGACTTGCCGACCGAGAATGCCCTCGACTTCATGATTATTGAGCACCGTCACCGATGCCGGTTCCACGGTGGCTGTTGCGGGCCGATCGGCTGGTTCGCTTGGCGTCGATGCCGGCGCATTCTCGGAAATGGCCGATCCGATGGCCATCATGACCAAGAAAGCGGCGGTCACTGCCGTTTTTGCCAGCCTTTTGGCGCGCATCATGGTTCCGTTGGAACTCAGTCGACTAAGCCGAATGGATCAACTCGGTTCCAGATTGATGCCAAAGCCCCTTTGCGGTGCCGGTCCGCTGGAGAAACGCCGTTCCGGCCCGAGATCCAATCTGATGTGGGCTCAGCTTGTTAAGATCACGACGAAAACACGACGGAAACGCGGATATCGCCATTGATCCGCGGGGTATCGAGCGACACCGTATGACCATGACGCCTGACACGCAGATCGACGCTGGACGATGCAAGCTGCAGGTCGCGTAGCGTGACCTCGTCCAGGAACTCCGGTAGCCGCGGATTGCGCAGCCGGATTTCGCGTGCAAAAGGGTCGAATTCGAGCCCCAGCGACGCTTCAAGCAATGTGAACGGTGTGGCGCTGGCCCACGCCTGCGGCGAGCAGGCGACCGGATAGAGCGTCGGACCGTGACCACGCTGGCGCTGAAAGCCGCAGAACAGTTCAGGCAAACGCCGCTGATCCATGTAAGTGGCCGCGCTGAATAGTCCCCCGAAGAGAGTTTCAATGGGGCGCTTCGCTTCGTAGCGCGCCATGCCGAGCGCGATCAGTGCATTGTCATGCGGCCAGATCGAACCGTTGTGATACGACATTGGATTAAAGCGCGGTTCGCCGCGTGCGACCGTGCGAATTCCCCAGCCTGAGAAAAAATTCGGTCGCAGGAGACCAGCGGCCACTCTCGCCGCGCGATCAGAGGCGGCAATTCCAGTGAACAGAACCTGGCCGGCATTTGAGGTGCGGACCCGGCATGGTTCCTTATTGCCATCGAGCGCCAGCGCATAGGTCTCGATGTCCGGACACCAGAACGCGGCCTCGAACCGCTCGGCCAACCTCGCCGCCTCGGCATCGAGTCGTTCGGCGACAAGGTCGCGGCCAAGCCGGCGCGCGCAGCGCGCCGCCATTCGTTTCGCGGCGTAGACATAGCCCTGCACTTCAACAAGTGCGATGGCGCCCTCGGCAAGCCGCCCATCGGCGTGAAAGATCGCATCGTGCGAATCTTTCCAGCCCTGATTAGCCAAACCCTGATCGCTGGCGCGCTCATATTCGATGAAGCCGTCGCCGTCCGGATCGCCTGGACCGTCGATCCAGCCGAGCGCCGCTTCGATCGCGGGCCAAAGTTCGGTGATAGTGTCGAGATCGCCGGTGCGTTCGGTGTAGAGTCCGGCGAGCAAGACGAATAGCGGGGTCGAGTCGACGCTGCCGTAATACAGGCCAAATGGCACTTCGCGCAGCGCAGCCATTTCGCCGCCACGCATTTCATGAAGGATCTTTCCAGGTTCGGCGTCGGCGAGGGGATCGTATTTGGTCGCCTGGTAAGCCGCTAAGCGGCGCAGCACGCCACGCGCCACCTCCGGACTCCACCACAGCATCTGCAAGGCGGTGATCAACCCGTCGCGGCCGAACGTGGTCGAATACCAGGGAATGCCGGCATAAGGGTAGCGGCCTTGCGGCGTCTCGGTCATGAGCATTCCGAGATCAGCGGCCGAGCGGCACAGTATCTCGTTGAAACGGTCGTTCGAAGTTTCAACCGAAGTACGCTGGCGAGTTGCTTCGCGCACTTCGCGTCGCGCCGCGATCAACCCGCGTAGGAAAGGCACCGGCCGCGAGTCGTTTCGATTACAGCTAATCGCCAGAAACAGCGGCCGCGTTTCGCCAGGCTTGAGATGTACATGGTAGAGCGCGGCGTCGGTTTTGAGCTGATCCGGCAGCGGATCGAAATCGAGCGCAGTCTGCCTAACTTTGCCATCTAATCCATCATAGGCGAGCAGCACGCGGTTGCCGCCGTGGACCTTCGCGGTCGCCGTCCCGTGCCGTTCGCGGTGCGAACCGCGGACTTCGAACAAGTCAGCAAAGTCGTTTTCGAAAACGACGGTGAGGCGGAGATCGATCGGCTGATCGCCATAATTGCGCATACCGAGCCGCTGATAGGCCGTGTCGCCCCAGATAAATATGGTACGAAGAATATGGACCCGATCTTTTTCCATCACGAGGCGCTGGCCGTCGATCAGGTCAGGATTGGTCAAATCGACAAAAAAGGCGGTGTTGTCGTCGCGCAGATTCGAGCCGAGCAGAAGCGGCGGCTTGTCGTTGAGCAGCAATTCCAGCCGCGACAAATGTCGGGTGTCCTCGTGGAATAGGCCAGAAGAGCCGACGAAGGGCGTTCCGATGTCGCCGCGAATGTCGAGGACGACGAAAGTGTCGCCGTGTTTGAGCGCGTGCGGCGGGCCGGCTGGCTGCGTCGCAGTGATAGTGAACGTGGTTTCCGGCGGCGCATCCGGCGCATCCGGCGGAAACGCGGGCGTAGTTTTCGCGCCGGACTGTCCAGTAATTTTGGCGGCGATTTTGCCTGCCTTACCCGCGGGTTGAATAGACATTGTCTATAGTTTAGCCGCCATCGTGCCGCGGGCTCACGGACCCGCGCCGCCGTGAAGAATATCGACCACGCGCATGTTGATCGAATCAACCAGCACTACATTCCCCTCCACGATAGCGTATTTGAGAAACTGCGCCGAGTACTCGTCGCCCGCAGCTTCATCCGGCAGTGCTAACAGTGGCGCCGAGCGCGGCACCGGCGCGCCCACAATCAACGGAATGTCGGCGGCCGACGCACTGCGCAACCGCTGCCGCAAAACGGCACCGTAGATTGCGCTTTTCTGGGAGGCAGTGAGCGCAATATTGGGCTTCACGTTTGCCGAGGAGCCGTGCGCTTCGTTGGGGCCGAGAGCTTGGGCCAGCGCCGGAGAAATACCTGCCGCGGCAAACAAAGCTGCGGCGACGATCGGCAATACGGCGCGGCCGGTCATGCGCGACTCCCAATGGCGGCGGGTTGCAGGCCCCTTCGGCTAGCGAACGCGCGAACAGGCGCTTGGTTCACGTCAAGGATGCAGCCCGGCGTGGCATCGCTTCGGCTAACGCTGGAGCGGGCAGTTTCTCGGACGGTTTGTGGGCGGAATCGGGTCTGATCGGGCGGGGAAGGAGTCACGCTGACTCGGGCCAGAAGGTCGCATTCTCGCTCTGGTATAATGTATTATAGTACGCTATGGACGTGCTCGGAACGCGAGTTGAAGTCGCGTGTCCGCGGGAGTGAAGCGCCTCGTTGCGAGTGGTTTGATGTCGTCTGACGTGCATCGTTTCCCGCTCGACAGGAGCGGCAAGCGCGGCGTTGCCGCCAATGAGGGCGACGTTGCCGCCGTTGAGCGGCCACGGTTGGAACCGATCGACACTTCATTCAGCTTCAAGAACAAGGCCTATGCCGCGCTGAAAACTGTCATCGTCGGCATGGACGTCTATGGCAGTCGCAACGAAATCCGCCTCGACGAACGCAGCCTTGCGGAAGAGTTCGGCATCAGCCGCACGCCGGTGCGCGAGGCGATGGCGCAGCTCGAACGCGAGGGTTTCGTTCACTCGGTGCCGCGCCGCGGCGTCTATGTGGTTCGCAAATCCAAGCGCGAAGTGATCGAGCTGATCACCGCCTGGGCGGCGCTCGAAAGTATGGCGGCGCGACTCATCACCGAAAACGCCAGTGACGAAGAAATCGCGTCGCTACGCCGGATGTTTGCTACTTTCGAGAATGGCGAACTCCGCGCCCACCTCGATGAGTATTCGGAAATCAACATCGAATTCCACCAGACTATCATCCGCTTGAGCCGCAACGCGGTTCTCGTTCGGCTCGCCGAGAATCTGTTTACCCATATGCGAATGATTCGCAGAAAAACGATCGGCGAAAAAGATCGCGCCGACCGGTCAATTCGCGATCACATGCATATCATCGAAGCGTTAGAAGCGCGCGACACGACTCGCGCCGAGACACTGGTGCGCGACCATGCGCTCGGTCTGGCCGATCACGTCGCCAAACATGCCGATTATCTGGACTGAGGGCGAGGGCGACCAGGACCCATCGACCGGACACATAAGTACAAAATACAGGGAGTTTCGCCATGGCTGAGGCCGCAGTCAAAACGCAACCGGAAACCACCGCCGCAGAGCGCGAGCTGACGGACGGCTTTCATCTTGTCATCGATGCGCTCAAGCTTAACGGCATTCAGACGATCTACGGCGTGCCGGGGATTCCGATCACGGATCTCGGCCGCATGGCGCAGGCCGCCGGCATTCGCGTCATTTCTTTCCGGCACGAGCAGAACGCCGGCAACGCGGCGGCAATCGCCGGCTTCCTAACCAAAAAGCCGGGCATTTGCCTCACCGTCTCGGCGCCTGGCTTTCTCAACGGACTTACCGCGCTGGCCAATGCCACGACAAACTGTTTTCCGATGATCCTGATCAGCGGCTCGTCGGAGCGCGAGGTCGTCGATTTGCAGCAGGGCGACTATGAAGAGATGGATCAGCTCGCTATCGCCAAGCCGCTCTGCAAGGCCGCATTTCGCGTGTTGCACGCCGCGGACATCGGCATCGGCGTGGCGCGCGCGATCCGCGCCGCAGTCTCAGGCCGTCCGGGCGGTGTCTATCTCGATCTTCCGGCAAAACTGTTGTCCCAGGTCATGGACGCGGAAGCCGGAGCCAAGTCGCTCGTCAAGGTCATCGATCCTGCGCCGGCCCAGCTTCCCGCTCCCGCCGCCGTCAAACGCGCGCTCGATGTACTTAAGAACGCGAGGCGCCCGCTCATCATTCTCGGCAAGGGCGCAGCTTACGCCCAAGCCGACGATCAGATCCGCGCGCTGATCGAAAAGACCGGCGTTCCCTTCCTGCCGATGAGCATGGCCAAGGGCCTATTGCCGGACACGCATCCGCAATGCGCAGGCGCGGCACGCTCCACCGTGCTCAAGGACTCGGACGTGGTGATGCTGATTGGAGCGCGCCTCAATTGGCTGCTGTCGCATGGCAAGGGCAAGACCTGGGGCGACCCTCACTCCAAGAAGTTCATCCAGATCGACATCGAACCTAAGGAAATGGACAGCAACGTCGCAATCGTTGCTCCGGTTGTCGGCGATATCGGCTCCTGCGTTTCCGCTCTGCTGGATGGCATCGATGGAAAATGGCCGGCGCCGCCGGCCGACTGGGTCGGCACTGTCAAGACTAAGAAAGAAGAGAATATCGCCAAGATGGCGCCGCGGCTGATGAACAATTCAGTGCCAATGGACTTCCACAGCGCGCTCGGCGCACTGCGCGCGATCGTCAAGGAGCGGCCAGACGCCATTCTGGTCAATGAAGGCGCCAACACACTCGATCTCGCGCGCGGCATCATCGATATGTATCAGCCGCGCAAACGGCTCGACGTCGGCACCTGGGGGGTCATGGGCATCGGCATGGGCTTCGCCGTCGGCGCCGCGATAGAGACCGGCAAACCAGTGCTTGCGGTCGAAGGCGACAGCGCCTTCGGTTTCTCGGGCATGGAGATCGAAACGGTCTGCCGCTACAACCTACCGGTCTGCACCGTCGTCTTCAACAACAACGGCATCTATCGCGGCACCAACGTCAATCCGGCCGGCGGAGCGGACCCAGCGTCGACGGTTTTTGTCAAAGACGGCCGATACGACAAGATGATCGAGGCTTTCGGCGGTGTCGGCGTCAATGTGACCACGCCGGATGAATTAAGCCGCGCCGTCAACAAAGCGATGGATTCTGGCAAGCCGACGCTGATCAACGCGGTGATCGACCCCGCTGCCGGCACCGAGAGCGGCCGTATCGGCAACCTCAATCCGCAAAGCGTGGTCCGGAAGAAATAAGCAGAGAGAGAGCAACATCTCGGATGCGGCGCAGCAAGAACTGGTGCGCCGCTGCAAGGAGAGGAAACAATGGCAACGCGCAAAAAAGTCGCGAAGGCAAAAGCCAAGGCTACGGCTAAGGCAGCCAGGGCCAAGAGCCCGGCGAAAAAATCGAGAAGAAAGATCGTCCGGCTGAAGGTCAAGAAACCAGCGGCGAAAATAAATGGCCTGCCGCGGCCGAGCACCAAAGCTTGGGGTCAGGCGGGCAGGGCACTCGAAGGCGTTAAAATCCTAGACTTTACGCATGTGCAGTCCGGGCCCACTTGCACCCAGCTTCTCGCCTATATGGGCGCCGACGTCATTAAGGTCGAGCGTCCCGGCGTGGGCGACATCACGCGCGGACAATTGCGCGACGTGAAGGGCGCCGACAGCCTCTATTTCACGATGCTCAACGGCAGCAAGCGCTCGATCACCATCGATTCCAAGCATCCTAAGGGCAAAGAAATTCTCGAACGGCTGGTCAAGCAATGCGACGTCCTGGTGGAGAATTTTGCACCTGGCGCGCTCGACCGCATGGAGCTCACTTGGGAGCACATCCACAAGCTCAATCCGCGCATGATCGTTGCCTCGGTCAAGGGCTTCGGCCCCGGACCTTATGAAGACTGCAAGGTTTATGAGAACGTGGCGCAATGCGCCGGTGGCTCGGCCTCGACGACCGGTTTCCGCGAGGGCCCGCCGCTCGTCACCGGGGCGCAGATCGGCGATTCCGGCACCGGCTTGAATCTTGCGCTCGGCATCGTCGCTGCGCTCTATCAGCGCATCCGTACTGGCCGCGGCCAGCGTGTGCTCGCCGCGATGCAGGACGGCGTGCTCAATCTGTGCCGCGTCAAGCTGCGCGACCAGCAGCGCCTTCAGCATGGTCCGCTCGCCGAATACAGCCAATATGGCGAAGGCGTGCCATTCGGCGACGCAGTGCCGCGCGCCGGCAACGATTCCGGCGGCGGCCAACCGGGCTGGATCCTCAAGTGCAAAGGCTGGGAGACCGATCCGGACGCCTACATTTATTTCATCACTCAAGCGCCGGTCTGGGGCGCGATCTGCGACGTCATCGGCAAGCCGGAATGGAAAACCGATCCGGACTATGCCACCCCACCGGCCCGGCTGCCGCGGTTGCGGAAGATCTTCGACACGGTTGAGAGGTGGACTGAAACCAAGAACAAATTCGAGGCCATGGAGATTCTGAATAAATACGACATTCCATGCGGCCCGATCCTCTCGATGAAGGAGATTGCCGAAGATGAATCGCTGCGCGCTACCGGCACTGTGGTCGAAGTCGATCACCCCACGCGCGGCAAGTATCTGACAGTCGGCAATCCAATTAAAATGTCGGATTCGGCAGCCGACGTGCGGCGTTCGCCGCTGCTTGGCGAGCACACAGATGAAATCTTGCGCAAAGTGCTCGGCTATTCCGAGAAGGAAGTCGGGGACATCAAACAATCGGGGGCAATTACCGCGCCGGACAAGCCGGCCAAGGCCGAGGCAGCGTAATATCGATATCCGCTCGGCCCAGCGTAACCGGGATCCAGGGCGTTTTCACAATGTAGTCTGAGTGCGCGCTTTGGCAGGATGAGCGGAATTGAGGAATTGATATGCGTATTGTGGTTCATGGCCAGCAGGCGTTCGGCAAAGCGGTACTCGAGGCGCTGCTCAAACGAGGTGACAACGTCATCGCTGTTTATGTTGCGCCGGAACGCCCTGGCGCAAAGGCGGATCCGCTGAAAGAAGCGGCGCTCGCCGCCAAGCTTCCGGTGTATCAGCCGGAGTCGTACAAAAAACCGGAAGTGTGGGACGAGTTCAAAGCGCTCAAGCCGGATCTTCAGGTCATGGCCTTCGTGACGCTGTTTGTTCCCGAAGAATTCCTCAATATCCCGACGCACGGTTCGATCCAATATCACCCTTCGCTGCTACCGGCCTATCGCGGCGCAAGCGCAATCAATTGGCCGATTATCAAGGGCGAAAAGGAGACCGGGCTTTCGATCTTCTGGCCGGACAACGGTCTCGACACCGGCGACATTCTTATCCAGAAGAAGACGCCGATTGGCCCGACGGACACGCTCGGCAGCGTCTATTTCGATCGCCTATTCCCGATGGGCGTCGATGCAATGCTCGAGGCCGTCGATCTGGTGAAGGCAGGCAAGGCGCCGCGGATCAAGCAAGATGAATCCAAAGCCTCTTACGAAGGCCGCTGCGGCGCCGAGAATGCCAAGATCGACTGGGGCAAGCCCTGGGAACAGATCGATCGGCTGATCCGCGGCTGCAATCCGGCGCCCGGCGCCTGGACGACGCTCGAGGGCAAACAAGTAAAGATTTTCGACGCTAAGCCGCTGCCAGCGAAAAATCCGAAGGGGATCGGCGGCAAGCTTGGCGAAATCGTCGGCGTCGAGGCGGATGGATTCACGGTCGTTTGTGCCGACGGACGTTTCAAGATTTCGCGCGTGCAGCCTGCCGATGGCAAGAAGATCGACGCTGGCGAGTGGGCGAAGTCGATTAATCTCCAAGCGAAAGTCAGATTCACATGAACGTTCATGTCCGGCGCAAGGCGGGCATGAAAAACTAAAAATGCCTACCCGCCGCATTTTCCTTCAAGCAACGGACCCTCAACAGATGCCAGCGTCGCAACATCAATCGCCGAAATCCGATATTGAAATTTCGCAGGCCGCGAAGAAGCGGCCGATTGCCGAAATCGCACGTGAGCGGCTTGGCATCGCGCCGGAGAACCTCGAACCGTACGGCCATTACAAGGCCAAGGTATCGATGGATTTCATCAAATCGCTGCAGAGCAAACCGAACGGCAAGCTCATCCTGGTCAGCGCTATCACTCCGACGCCGGCTGGCGAAGGCAAGACGACGACGACGGTCGGCCTCACCGACGCGCTCAACCACATCGGCAAGAAGGCGATGCTCTGCCTTCGCGAGCCGTCGCTTGGCCCATCATTCGGCGTCAAGGGCGGCGCCGCCGGCGGCGGCTATGCGCAAGTCGTGCCGATGGAGGACATTAATCTGCACTTCACCGGCGATTTCCACGCCATCACTTCGGCGAATAATTTGCTCGCCGCCTTGATCGACAACCACATTTATTTCGGCAATGCGCTCGGCATCGATTCACGTCGCATTGCGTGGCGGCGCGTGCTCGACATGAACGACCGGGCGTTGCGCTCGATCGTTTCCTCACTCGGCGGCGTAGCCAATGGGTACCCGCGCGAGGACGGCTTCGATATTACCGTCGCATCAGAGGTTATGGCTGTTTTCTGTCTGGCCCGCGACCTAGACGATCTGAAAAATCGTCTTGGCAATATCGTCGTCGCCTATACGCGCGACCGCAAGCCGATCCGCGCCCGCGATCTCAAGGCGCGTGGCGCCATGGCCGTGCTTCTCAAAGAGGCGCTCGCACCCAATCTGGTGCAGACGCTGGAAGGTACGCCGGCTTTCATCCATGGCGGTCCGTTCGCCAATATTGCCCACGGCTGCAACTCCGTCCTGGCGACGACGACCGCGCTCAAGCTTGCCGATTACGTGGTGACCGAAGCCGGGTTCGGTGCCGATCTCGGCGGCGAGAAGTTCATCGACATCAAATGTCGCAAGGCCGGCATCGCGCCCGATTGCGTGGTTTTGGTCGCGACGATCCGCGCGCTCAAAATGCACGGCGGAGTTAAAAAAGAGGATCTCAAGACTGAGAATCTCAAGGCGCTCGAAGCGGGCATGGCCAATCTGCAGCGTCACGTCGAGAACGTGCAGAAATTCGGCATTGTCCCGTTAGTATCGATCAATCGCTTTTCCGCCGATACCGAGGCGGAAATCAAGTTGGTTCAGGACAAGTGCAAAGCGCTTGGCGTGGAAGCTTTGATGGCCGATCATTGGGCCATGGGCGGAGCCGGCGCTGCCGATGTCGCGCGCGCCGTCGTGAAGATCGCGGAAAGCGGCAGGAGCAAACTCAAATTCCTATATCCCGACGATATGCCGCTGTTCGAAAAGATTCGCACGATCGCCAGGGAAATCTACCGCGCCAAGGACGTCACCGCGGACAAGTCGGTGCGCGATCAGCTTGCCAGCTTCGAGGCGATGGGCTGCGGCAAGTTCCCGATCTGCGTCGCCAAGACCCAATACAGCTTCTCGACCAATCCGGACGCCAAGGGGGCGCCGGCGGATCACGTCATCAATGTGCGGGAGGTCCGGCTGTCGGCGGGAGCCGAATTCGTTGTCGCGATCTGCGGTGAGATCATGACCATGCCCGGGCTGCCGAAGGTCCCGGCGGCAGACTCGATTGATCTCGGCCCAGATGGCCGGATCGTTGGCCTGTTCTAAGCGCGGCAAACTGCCTCCAGCACCCTGTTCCCATTGACGTTTTTGCGTTCTAAAAGGAAACGATGACCCTGACCGAGCCGCCGCAAACATTGTCGCCCGAGCATGGCGGGCGCGGCGGCCGACGCCGGGCGCCGCGTACGCCAAAGGGCCGCCAAGTCGACCCGCGCGCGCTTGACGAAATACGCTCGCTCCTTGGCGAGCGCGAGCGTCGGCGCGATCTGTTGATCGAGCATTTGCACCTGATCCAGGATCGCTACGGTCATCTCTCGGCCGCGCATCTCGCCGCTTTGGCACAGGAAATGCGGCTCGCTTTGACCGAGGTCTATGAGGTCGCAACCTTCTACGCGCATTTCGATGTGGTGAAGGAGGGCGAGACGCCGCCGCCAGCGGTAACGGTACGCGTGTGCGATTCGCTGTCCTGCGCGCTCGCCGGTGCGGAGCGGCTCCTTGCCGAGTTGCCGAAGAAGCTGGGACCTGGTGTGCGCGTCATCCGCGCGCCGTGCATGGGCGCCTGCGATTGTGCGCCCGTTTGCGCGGTCGGCCATGTCCAGGTCACGCAAGCAGATGCCGCCAAAGTAGCGGCAGTCGCCGCGCGGCCGCCGCACCCGCATGTTTATCCGACGCCGACTGCATTCGAGGCCTATTGCCGCGGCGGCGGCTATGAGCTTCTCAAGGCGTGCCTTGCCGGGAAACGTACGCGTGACGAGATCATCAAGATCGTCAGCGATGCGGGATTGCGCGGCCTGGGCGGAGCGGGCTTTCCCACCGGGCGGAAATGGTCATTGGTGCGCACCGAACCAGCGCCGCGCCTGTTCGCCGTCAATGCCGACGAGGGCGAACCCGGAACGTTTAAGGACCGTTTCTATCTGGAACGCGATCCGCATCGCTTTATCGAAGGCATGCTGATCGCGGCCTGGGTGGTCGAGGCGGCCGACACCTACCTCTATATCCGCGACGAATATCCGGAAGTGCGGCTTCTCCTTGCTGAGGAGCTTGCCAAGGTGGAGCGCGCCGGATTGTCGCGGCACAGCAAGATCCATCTGCGGCGCGGGGCCGGCGCCTATATCTGCGGCGAAGAGTCCGCGATGATCGAATCGATCGAGGGCAAGCGTGGCCTGCCGCGGCATCGCCCGCCTTATGTTGCTCAGGTCGGGCTGTTCGGCCGGCCGACGCTGGAACAGAATGTTGAGACGCTGTTCTGGGTACGTGACATCGTCGAGCGCGGTGTCGATTGGTTCACCTCGCAGGGCCGACATGACCGCAAGGGCTTTCGCAGCTTCTCGGTCTCGGGCCGGGTAAAGAATCCGGGTGTCAAGCTCGCGCCCGCCGGGATTACCGCGCGCGAATTGATCGAAGAATTCTGCGGCGGCATGGCGGACGGGCACAGCTTTAAAGCCTATCTGCCGGGCGGCGCATCGGGCGGCATATTGCCGGCGTCCATGGCGGACATTCCTCTCGATTTCGGCACGCTGGAAAAATACGGCTGTTTCGTCGGCTCGCATGCGGTTGTGATCCTGTCCGACAAGGACGATATGAAGGCGGTGGCGCTTAATCTGATGAGGTTCTTCGAGGACGAGAGCTGTGGGCAATGCACGCCATGCCGCGTCGGCACTGAAAAAGCGGCGCAGCTCATGGCAAAAGGCCCGTGGGACCCCGCTCTGCTCGATGAACTCTCTGCGTCGATGCGGGATGCGTCGATCTGCGGCCTCGGCCAGGCCGCGCCTAATCCGCTGTTATGCGTGCTAAAATATTTTCCTGATGAACTCACCAAGCCGCTGGGACATTGGTAAGCCAAGGCCTGCATGATGAGCGATGACAACGAACAAAAGCCGGTCGGCTCCGGGCACGACAAGAAAGGCGCCGCCGGCGGCGCGGTGAAGAATGAAGGCGGCGTGCATGTCGCGCATAAGTCTCCCGTGAGCGGCGCTGCCGATGCCGGTGGCAAGTCCACTGTCAAAACCTTCGCGATCGACGACCGCGACATCGACATCCGCGACGGCGAGACGATTTTCCGCGCCGCGCGACGGCTCGGCATCAAGCTGCCGCATCTGTGCTACTTGCCGAAGCCCGGCTATCGGCCGGACGGCAACTGCCGTGTCTGTATGGTCGAGATCGAAGGCGAGCGCGTGCTGGCGGCGAGCTGCATTCGCATGCCCGCGCCGGGCATGAAGGTGCGCACGCAGACCGATCGCGCCAAGACGGCGCGAAGAATGGTCGCCGAGCTTCTGCTCACCGACCAGCCGGCGCGCGAGCTGGCGCACGATCCGGATTCCGAACTGTGGAAGATCGCGACGCGGCTGAACATCCAGCAAGGACGGTTTCCGCGCCACGCGACGCCGGCGCCGGATCGGTCGCATCCGGCGATGGCGGTCAATCTCGATGCCTGCATCCATTGCAATCTGTGTGTCCGCGCCTGCCGCGAAGTCCAGGTCAACGATGTGATCGGCATGGCCGGTCGCGGTCACGGCGAGAAAATCGTGTTCGATTTTGACGATCCGATGGGCGCTTCGACTTGCGTCGCCTGTGGCGAATGCGTGCAGGCCTGTCCCACCGGTGCGCTGATGCCAGCGACGCTGGTGGACGAGCGCAATGTCTTTACAGCTAAAGCCGACCGGTCGGTCGACAGCGTGTGTCCGTATTGCGGCGTCGGTTGTCAGCTCACCTATCACATCAAAGACGACAAGCTGCTCTACGTCACCGGCAAGGACGGGCCGGCCAATGAGAACCGGCTGTGTGTCAAGGGCCGCTTCGGCTTCGATTATGTTCATAATCCGCAGCGGCTGTTAAAGCCGATGATCCGCAAGGACGGTGTGCCAAAAATTCCGCACGAACAGATCGATCCATCGAATCCGTGGACGCATTTTCGCGAGGCGAGCTGGGAGGAAGCGCTCGATCGCGCCGCGGCCGGCTTGAAGAAGATCCGCGATCGCGACGGGTCGAAGGCGCTCGCCGGCTTCGGCTCCGCTAAGGGATCGAATGAAGAAGCTTACCTGTTCCAGAAGCTCGTCCGCACCGGCTTCGGCACCAACAATGTCGATCATTGCACCCGGCTGTGTCACGCGTCGTCGGTCGCGGCCTTGATGGAAGGGATTGGCTCGGCAGCGGTGTCGGCGACTTTCAACGAATGCAAGAATTCAGAAGTCATTTTCGTCATCGGCGCCAATCCGACCGAGAACCATCCGGTGGCGGCGACCTTTTTCAAGCAAGCCGCCAAACGCGGCGCTACGCTGATCGTGGTGGATCCGCGCGGCCAGGCGCTCAAGCGCCATGCCACCCACATGCTGCAATTCAAGCCGGGGACCGACGTCGCCCTGCTCAACGGCATGCTCAATACGATCGTGTCCGAGAAGCTCTACGACGAGCAGTACATCCAGACTTATGTCGAAGGCTTCAAGCAGTTCGCCGAAAGTATCAAGGACTACACGCCGGAAGAGATGGCGCCGATCTGCGGCATCGAGGCCGATATCATCCGCACGGTCGCGCGCAAATTCTCCCGTGCCAAAGCGGCGATCATCTTCTGGGGCATGGGCATCTCACAGCATACCCACGGCACCGACAATGCGCGCTGCCTGATTGCGTTGTCGTTGATCACCGGACAGATCGGCCGACCCGGCACCGGCCTGCATCCGCTGCGCGGGCAAAACAATGTGCAAGGCGCCTCGGACGCCGGCCTTATTCCGATGTTCTTCCCGGACTACAAATCGGTCGAAGACCCGCAGATCCGCGCCCGTGTTGAGGCTGCCTGGGGCGCCAAGCTCGATCCGAAGAAAGGTCTTACGGTGGTCGAGATCATGGACGCGGTCCACGCTGACGTGATCAAGGGCATGTACATCATGGGTGAAAATCCCGCGATGTCGGATCCGGACCTCAATCACGCGCGCCAGGCATTGGCCCATCTCGAACATCTCGTCGTGCAGGACCTGTTCCTCACCGAGACCGCGGTCTATGCCGACGTCGTGCTGCCGGCCTCGGCCTGGCCGGAAAAGGACGGCACGGTCACCAATACCAATCGCCAAGTGCAGATGGGCCACCAAGCACTGCCGCTGCCGGGGGACGCACGGCACGATTGGTGGCTCATTCAGGAAATTGGCCGCCGTATCGGTCTGCCATGGAATTACCGGGGCCCCGACGAAATCTACGCCGAGATGGCGTCGCTGATGCCATCGCTCGACAACATCTCCTGGGAACGTGTGCAGCGCGAGAGCGCGGTCACGTATCCGGCCGACGCGCCGGACCAGCCTGGCCACGATGTGGTGTTCGACAAGGGTTTCCCGCGGCCAGGCGGATTCGGCAAGCTCGTTGCGGCAAAACTGCAGCCGCCCGCCGAAACGCCGAACGAGGAATATCCGTTCATCCTCACCACCGGTCGCCAGCTCGAACATTGGCATACCGGCGCCATGACGCGGCGCGCGACCACGCTCGACGCTCTCGAGCCGAGCGCGGTCGCCTCGGTGTCGCGCAGCACCATCGCCAAGCTCGGCATCAAGCCGGGCGATCCGATCCGGGTCTCGACCCGCCGCGGCATTGTCGAATTGGCGGCGCGCCAGGACGACGCCATTCCCGACGGCGTGGTCTTCATTCCGTTTGCCTTCGTCGAAGCCGCGGCCAATCTTCTGACCAATCCGGCGCTCGATCCGTTTGGCAAGATTCCGGAATTCAAATATTGCGCCGCGCGCGTCGAGGCGGTCGATCCGGCCGCCAAGGTGGCGGCGGAGTAGCGGTCGTCGCGGTCACAACGTGTGCAGCTGGAGGCACTTTATGATGCGCCAGTCCAGCTTATTTCCGATGAGAAACCGACGGGCATTTCTTCCTGGCTGAACCTCTTTCGCAATGTTCGCTTATGGCAGATACTGTTGCAAAAGTCGCCGCCTACCTGTCCGATGGGTAAAAACGGGCAATAATAGAATCCAAACAGCCAGATTCTTGAGTCAATATTCCCCATTCAGACTCAATTTGGAAAAGTGTTCTCCGCT
>Ga0193751_1000760_pt1 | contig 23020 bp, 23 predicted proteins | sample L1c2metaG_FD_143050 | JGI IMG/M metagenome (GOLD analysis project Ga0193751, IMG submission 143050) | Soil microbial communities from a riparian zone of the East river system, Colorado, United States - L1c2 | ecosystem: Environmental > Terrestrial > Soil > Riparian zone | place: USA: East River... | reverse complement strand
CTGCCGATCGCTTTCATGGTGAGCGCCGCGGCGGGTATCGTGCTCGAGCGGCTGCTCTATCGCCGCTTGTATCGCGCAACTCACCTCGATCAGGTGCTGTTCAGCATCGGGCTCGTTTTCATGTCGATTGCCGCGACGACGTATTTTTTCGGGTCGCAGCAACAGCCGGTCCAGCTCCCGGAATTCCTGCGCGGCCAGGTTCATATCCTCGGGCTGGATCTTGGGACGTACCGCATATTCCTGATCGCAGTCGTCTTCGCCATCACTTTGGCATTGACGTGGCTGATCGAACGGACCCGCTTCGGCGCCGAAATACGGGCGTCCGTCGACAATCAGCAGGCAGCCGCGGGGCTCGGCATCAACGTTTATCGGGTCTTCAGCCTCACTTTCGCGCTCGGCTCCGGTCTGGCGGGACTCGGTGGCGGACTGGGCATCGACGTGCTCGGCCTCGACCCGACGTTTCCGCTGAAATACATGGTGTATTTCCTGCTCGTCGTCGCCGTGGGCGGCGCAGGCACCATCAAGGGCCCGCTGCTCGCCGCGCTGATTCTCGGTGTGTTCGACGTTGCGGGCAAATATTATGTCCCGCAGATCGGATCGTTCGTGATCTATGTCGTGATGGTGGTGATGCTGTTGCTGTTCCCGCGCGGGCTGGTGGGAAGACGCGCATGAGCGGCCTTCCCGCGCAACGCTGGAGCGTGTACGAAGTCGCCTTCTGGCTGGTTCCGGTTATCGCATTCTTTGCCTTTCCGAAGTATCTGACGCTCGGAAGCCAGATTCTCATCGCCGGCGTTTTTGCGCTGTCGCTCGATCTGATCCTAGGCTACGCGCGAATCATCTCGCTGGGCCATGCGGCGTTTTTCGGGGTCGGCGCCTACACCGCGGGACTGCTCGCCAAGTACGGATGGAACGAGCCCTTGAGTGGTCTGGTCGCGGCCGCGCTCGCCGCCGGTGTCGTCGGGTTGCTCACCAGCTTCCTGGTCGTTCGCGGACAGGACCTGACACGCCTCATGGTGACGTTGGGCATCGGACTGATGCTTTTCGAGGTAGCCAACAAGGCGTCATCGATCACCGGCGGTGTCGACGGGCTTTCCGGCGTCGACATGGGCAAGATCTTCGGCGTGTTCTCGTTCGGGATGGACGGCAGGACCGCGTACGTCTACTGCCTCGTCGTCTTGTTCATCGTGTTTCTGTTCGCGCGCACGCTGGTCCGCTCGCCGTTTGGCTTGAGCCTGCGCGGAATCCGCGAAGGAGAACGTCGCATGCCTGCCATCGGCGTGTCGGTGCCGCGGAAGCTGATCGCAATCTATACCATCGGCGCGGCGATCGCCGGGATCGCGGGTGCGTTGCTCGCGCAAACGACCCAGTTTGTCGGCATCGACACGCTCGGGTTTCCACGCTCCGCGGAGCTGATGATCATGCTCGTGCTCGGAGGCACCGGTTACCTGTACGGCGCGATGATCGGCGCAACGGTGTTCATGCTGCTGCAGGACTTTCTGTCGAACTTGAGCGCCGTTTACTGGCAGTTCTGGCTCGGGCTGCTCCTGATCATCATCGTCCTGTTCGCGCGAGGTGGTCTGCTGGGCGGCATCATCGCGTTCAGGCGGTCGTGGAAAGAGAAGCACACATGAGCCCTGCGCTGCGCACGCAGGGGCTCTCGAAGACGTTTGGCGGCTTCAAGGCGAATTCCGACATCACCCTGTCGTTCGAGGTCGGCGCCCGGCACGCGCTTATCGGGCCCAACGGCGCGGGCAAGACCACGTTCATCAATCTGTTGATGGGCGCGCTTCCTCCCAGCGCGGGCGAGGTGTTTCTAGGCGAGGAGAAAATCACTTCGCTTCCGCAGCATGCTCGGGTCAAGCGTGGCATGACCCGCACCTTTCAGATCAATACGCTGTTTCCGGGGCTGACCGTGCTGGAATCGGTGGTTCTCGCGTGTTGCGAACGCGACGGCGAGGGATCGACGTGGTGGCGCACCGTGTCAACGGCCCGGCGTCAGGTCGACGAAGCCCTGAGTATCCTCGGCTTGCTTCGACTCGGCTCCGACGCAGCGATCGAAACCCGCAACCTTCCGTACGGCAAGCAACGGCTGCTGGAGATCGCGCTCGCGCTGGCCACGCGGCCGAAAGTGCTGCTGCTCGACGAGCCCGCAGCGGGGATTCCGGCCGCGGAAAGCGCCGAGCTTTTCAGCGTCATCGCGAGCCTGCCCAGCGACGTCTGCATCGTCTTCATCGAGCACGATATGAACCTCGTGTTCAAGTTTGCCGAGAAGATAACGGTCCTTGTGGGCGGAACAGTGCTGGTCGAAGGAACGCCCGAGGAAATCGCGCGCGACCGGCGCGTGCGCGAGGTCTACCTCGGCGAAGCGCAGCATGCCTGAGATATTGACCGCCGAAGGATTGACTGCCGGCTACGGCGACTCGATCGTCCTCGAGGACATTTCAATTCAACTCGCGGAAGGCGGCAGCCTGGCATTGCTCGGCCGCAACGGCGTGGGCAAGACGACGTTGCTGCTGACACTCATGGGGCTCACGCGTCTGCAGCGAGGCAGCATCGTATGGCAGGGCGAGGAAATCACGCGGATGCCGACGTTTCGGCGCGCGCATGCCGGTCTGGGGTGGGTGCCGCAGGAGCGTTTCATGTTCCCTTCGCTGACGGTGGAGGAGCATCTCACGGTCGTGGCAAGGCCCGGCGCCTGGGATCTGAAGCGCGCTTACGGTATCTTTCCCCGGCTCGAGGAAAGGAAGCGAAATCTGGGCAATCAACTGTCGGGAGGCGAGCAGCAGATGGTCGCGATCGCACGCGCGCTGATGACCAATCCCAAGCTGCTGCTGCTCGATGAACCGATGGAGGGGCTGGCGCCGATCATCGTTCAGGAGCTGATGAAGGTCATCGGCGAGCTCGTGCGTGCCGGCGATTTTGCGGTCATCGTGGTCGAGCAGCACGCCCGTCTCGCGCTCGAGCTCACATCGCACGCGATCGTGCTCGATCGAGGCAGGATCGTCCATCGCGCGGCAAGCGCCGAGCTGCTCGCCGACCCGGCAACGCTGGATCGGCTTGTCGCGGTTGCTTGAGGCGCAGGCGTCCAGTCTCTAACTTCGCAAACGCTGCGGTGCGCGCCGCGCGCATCGCGACGTTCCCGAATCCCACAGGTTGTAAGAGCGTCCCCTCTCGATCGCCATGCAGCTGGTACTCAAGGCGCTGACGCGCCTACCGCTAACGCTGTTGTACACGTGGGGCGCAGCGATCTATTTCGCGGCCTTTTACGTCATGCGATGGAGGCGCGACCGCGCCGAGCGGGACGTTGCCAAGGCATTGCCGGAGAGAAATCCCGCAGAGCGCGCGGTGATTCTACGCAAGTCGTACCGTAATCTTGCGGATACGATCATGGAGTCCTTCTGGGGCTTCGGCGCGAGCGCCGAAGCGCTGAAGCGTCGAGTCACGTTCGAGAATCCGGGGCTCGTGACCGAGTGCATGGTGGCAAAGCAATCGGTGATTCTCCTCACCGCGCACTACGGCAACTGGGAATGGCTCTCGCTCGCGGCGGGCGCTACGTTCGACATGATCATCGATGTCGTCTACCAGCCGCAGCGGGTCGCCGCATTCGATGCGTTTCTGCGCGAGGCGCGCGCTCGCTTCGGCAGCCGCTTCATCCCGCGCAAGGAGTTCATTTTCGATCTGCTGAGCCGAGCCGGGCAGCCGCGCACCTACGCGCTCATCGCCGATCAGACGCCGAAAAAGAACGACCCCCGGTACTGGACGCGCTTCCTGCACCAGGACACCGCGTTTTTCGTCGGTGCCGGCAAGATCGCGCAGTTCCTCGATGCCAAAGTCCTCTACGTCTCGATGCGGCGGGTGCGCCGAGGCTATTACTCCGTGAAGCTTACCGAGATCGGTGCGCCGCCCTACGACGAAGGTGCCGACGTGCGCATTGTCGAGGAGTACGCGCGCTGTCTCGAGCGCGACGTCCGCGACAGTCCGGCCGATTGGTTGTGGTTGCAGAATAAATGGAAAATTCCAAAACCAACCGCGAAATGACCCCGCCCTGGCGGGTCAATTCGTGTGCCACATCGCGACCGTGGCGATGAGCTGAGGCGGTACAGCGGCAACGCAAAGCTGCCAGGCATCCGGGGTGTAGGGCGGCGGCCCCGCGACGAGCTTCGGTTCCTGCTCCATCGAAACTTCGATATGGCGGAATGGCGCGGACAGCGCATCGCCGGTCGCCTTGCTCATCGCTTCCTTGCAGGTCCACAAGCGCAGGAAGCGCCGTCGCCGCGAATCGGCGTCGAGCGGGGCGAGGGCGGCCCGCTCCCGCTCGGTCAGGAATTTGCGCGCGAGACGATCGGCGTTGACCGCGCGATCCGCACGCTCGATGTCCACGCCGATGCGCGTCGCGGAAGGCAGGGCGTCGGCGAGGGCGATCAGCGCCACCCCTTGGGTGTGCGACACGTTGAAATCGAGACCGCCCGGAGCTGCAAGCTCCGGCCGGCCGCGCCTGCCGGCCTTCAATTCGACGGCCTGCGGGTCTACGCCCAGCTTGGCGCCCAGCAGCGATCGAAGCGTCGCGCGGCCGACGATCCAGCGGCTGCGCAGGGCATCGGTGCCGAATCGTGCGGCGCGGTCGCGTTCCGGTCGGGAAAGCGACCGCGCCATCGCAGCAGTGGATTGCGGATCGAGGTCGAGCCGGCACAACCACAATGCGAGTCCCGGGACCGGGCCCCGCAGCAGCGGTACCGGCTCGCGGGCGGAACGCGCCGAATAGTCGTCGGCGTGGCTCACGGGAAACGATTCAGCCGGCCGGTGTCGCCGACCTGCCCGGACCCGAAAGGCCATGCTATTGGCATATCAGCCGGTTTTCAAGGGGTGACGGCCTTCCCTGATTGTCGGCAGGAAAGCGTCAATTCGCTCTGAATCTCACCCGCATGACTTTCTTGTCGTATTCCGCCTCGGTTGCGGCGGTAATCTCGGTGCCGCCGGTGGCAAACACCCTCCCGCCGCTATTCCGGCAGAGCTCCCTCTCGTACTGGCACGGACCCATCTCCGGATGCTTGCGGCAGAGTTCTTTCACCTTCGACGAGGAGAATTCAATCACCGTCTGCCGGGATTGGCCGGCGGACTCGTTGACGCAGATGTAGACCGCGCCCACGGGCACGACGACGCTTAAGGGCCGGATGAGGAGCTCCGGCTGGTATGGAGACGTGGGCTCGGGGCCGGGTACCCGAATCACCGGCGCCGTCGACCGCTCCTCGGGAGGCGTGATCGGCACGGGTGTCTTCACCTCGGGTTGGCTGCACGAGCCGAGCAAGAGCAGCAATCCAAGAATCGAGACCAGCGCGCGGCCCCGCCTGGGTGGTTGGGTGGCGCAAACGTCAATCATGCCGTTCCTCCTTGGGCAATTTATATCCATTGGGCGGTGCCGCGTCAACGATTCAGCGCTTTGCAGGGCGGTTTCGCGCACGCCGACAGGCCTCCGGTGCAGGGGCCACCCCGGAATGCTCAGGGAGGCTTTTTCCTTCCGACCCCTTCAATTGGGTGCGTTTTTTTGCTACAATGTGTTCAGTTGTAAACATAAGAAATGGGCTCGACGGCCCATTTTTTTTTGCTTTTACGGTTTTTTGGCGATGCCTTTGAAATTGGGAGAGATTCTGGAGCGCACCGTGCCCGCGATGGGTTACGAGCTGGTCGACTGGGATATGTCGGCGCGAAGCGGGCTGATGCGAGTGTTCATCGACAAGCCGAAAGGCGTGGACGTCGAGGACTGCGCTCGCGTGTCGACCCATCTGACGCATCTGTTTGCCGTCGAGGGCGTCGACTTCGACCGTCTCGAAGTTTCTTCGCCCGGTCTCGATCGATCGCTGAAAAAGGCCGCCGACTTCACCCGTTTTGCGGGAGAAGAAGTGCGCCTGACGCTGCGCGAGAGCGTCGGCAACTCCAAGCGGATGAAAGGTGTGTTGCGCGGCGTCGAAGGCGACGCAGTCGTCGTGGATACCCAGACAGGCACGATGTCGATCCCTCTCGCCAATATCGACAAGGCGAGGCTGGTGCCGAGAATTGAGTGGAGAAATAGCAAATGAACCGCGAACTGTTGCTGCTCGTCGACGCGCTGGCGCGCGAAAAGAACGTGCCGAAGGAGATCGTCTTCACGGCGCTGGAATCCGCGCTCGCGTCGGCAACCAAGAAGCGCTTCTCGCAGGACATCGATGCGCGTGTGTCGATCGATCGCGAGACCGGTGACTACGAGTCGTTTCGCCGCTGGACGATCGTGCCCGACGAGGAGCACGAGGAGCCGGCGCATCAGATCGCGATCACCGACGCGGCGGAGCGCGACCCGGAGCTCGAGATCGGCGACGTTGTCGAGGAGCCGCTCGAGCCGGTCGAGTTCGGGCGCATCGGCGCGCAGGCGGCGAAGCAGGTGATCCTGCAGAAGATCCGCGATGCGGAGCGCGAGCAGATTCTCAACGATTTTCTCGAGCGCAAGGACAACCTGCTCACGGGAACGGTCAAGCGGATAGAGCGCGGCAACGCGATCATCGAGTCGGGACGCATCGAAGGCATGGTTCCACGCGACCAGCTGATCCCCAAGGAAAATCTGCGTGTCGGCGACCGCGTCCGCGCTTATGTCGTCAAGATCGAAGCGCAGGCGCGCGGGCCGCAGCTCATGCTCTCGCGCATCACGCCCGAGCTGCTCGTTCGCCTGTTCGAGCTCGAAGTCCCCGAGATCGAGGAGGGGCTGATCGAGATCAAGGCGGCGGCGCGCGACCCCGGCGTACGCGCGAAGATTGCGGTCAAGTCGAACGACCCCAGGCTCGACCCGCAGGGCACGTGCATCGGCATGCGCGGTTCGCGCGTGACCGCGGTGACCAACGAGCTTGCCGGCGAGCGCGTCGACATCGTGCTCTTCTCCGAAGACCCGGCCAAGTTCGTGATCAACGCGCTTGCGCCGGCGGAGATCTCGAGCATCGTCGTTGACGAGGAGCGTCACAGCATGGACGTCGTCGTCGACGAGGAGAACCTCGCGATGGCGATCGGCCGCAGCGGCCAGAACGTTCGCCTCGCGTCGGAGCTCACCGGATGGGAAATCAATCTCATGGGCGTGGAAGAGTCGCAGCAGAAGCAGCAGCAGGAAAGCGAAAAGATCCGCGCGCTGTTCATCGACAAGCTCGACGTCGACCAGGAAGTCGCCGACATCCTGATCCAGGAGGGATTTTCCACGCTGGAGGAGATCGCCTACGTCCCGCTCAACGAAATGCTGGAGATCGATGCTTTTGACGAGGAGACCGTCAACGAGCTTCGCAGCCGCGCACGCAATGCGCTGCTGACCGAGGCGATCGTACGCGAAGAATCGGTGGAGAACGTCTCCGAGGATCTGCTCAACCTCGACGGCATGGACACCGAAACCGCGGGCCTGCTTGCGGAAAACGGCGTGACCAATCGGGATGCATTGGCCGACCTGGCAGTCGACGAGCTCGTGGAACTCACCGGATTGGCGGCTGAACGGGCGCAGGTCCTGATCATGAAGGCGCGCGCACATTGGTTCGAAGAACCCGAGCACGCGGAAGTCAAGCCGGCCTGACACGCGCGGCGGGAGACACACCATGGCCCAGACAACGATCGAGCAATTCGCGACCGAAATGAAAATGCCCCCGGGCGTGCTGCTGGAGCAGCTCGCCGCGGCCGGCGTCGGCAGCAAGAAGCAGGGCGACAAGCTCTCCGAGCAGGATAAGACGCGGCTGCTCGACTACCTGCGCAAGCAGCACGGCGGACAGGACCAGAAAAAGAAGATCACGCTGACGCGCAAGCAGACCACCGAGATCAAGGCGGCCGACAGCACCGGCCGCGCGCGAACCATCCAGGTCGAGGTGCGGAAGAAGCGCATCTTCGTCAAGCGCGACGGCGCCGAGTCTGCCCCCGCGGTGGATGAAGCACCCGCGCCCGCGCAGCCATTGATCTCGGCGGCCGAGGTCGCCGCTCGCGACGAAGAGGCGCGCAAGGCCGCCGCGCTCATCGCCAAGCAACAGGAAGAGGTTCAGCAGAAGCAGGAGCAGGCGAAAAAGCGCAAAACCAAAAAGGAGAGGGAAGCCGAGGAGGCAGCCGCCAAGGCAAGCGAAGCGGTCGCGGCCGCAGCGAAATCCGCCGAAGCTGCGGCGGCGCAGCCTGTCGCGGAAGCGAAGCCCGCCGTCAAGGCAACGACCGAAGGAACGCTGCACAAGCCGGCGACCAAGCCGGGGACCAAGAAGGACAAGCCGTCGCGCAAGCCTTCAGCGACCGCGTTCCAGGAAGAAGCGGCGCGTCGGCGCGCGCTCAAGTTGCGTGGCGACGTGACCGGCGGAGCGGGCTGGAAGCAGCCCAAGACCGGCAAGCACCGCCACGAAGAGGGCGAAGAGCACGATGAGGCCGCAGGGCCGGCGCCGGAACCGGTCGTGCGCGAGATCGCGGTTCCCGAATCGATCACCGTTGCCGAGCTCGCACGCAAGATGTCGGTCAAGGCCGCGGAGATCATCAAGACGATGATGAAGCTCGGCACCATGGTCACCATCAACCAGGTGCTCGATCAGGAAACGGCGATGATCACCGTCGAGGAAATGGGCCACAAGGCGATCGCGGCCAAGCTCGACGACCCCGATTCTTTGCTCGCCGAAAGCGCGCAGGCGACCTCCGCCGAGGCGCTCCCGCGGCCGCCGGTGGTCACGGTGATGGGCCACGTCGATCATGGCAAGACATCGCTGCTCGACTTTATCCGCCGCACTCGCGTCGCTAGCGGAGAGGCGGGCGGCATCACCCAGCACATCGGCGCTTACCACGTCGAAACACCCAAGGGCGTGATCACCTTTCTCGATACGCCCGGCCACGAGGCGTTCACCGCGATGCGAGCGCGCGGGGCGAAGGTCACCGATATCGTCGTGCTCGTCGTCGCTGCGGACGATGGCGTCATGCCGCAGACCAAGGAAGCCATCGCCCATGCCAAAGCCGGCAACGTGCCGATGGTGGTTGCGATCAACAAGATCGACAAACCGGAAGCGAATCCCGATCGGGTAAAGCAGGAGCTGGTCGCGGAGGGCGTCCTGCCCGAGGAATACGGCGGTGAGGCACAGTTTGTGGAGGTCTCGGCAAAAACCGGCAAGGGCATCGACAATCTGCTCGACCTTATCCTGCTTCAAGCAGAAGTTCTGGAGCTCAAGGCGCCGCACGATGCGCCCGCCAAGGGCATCGTCATCGAGTCGCGCCTGGACAAGGGGAAGGGACCGGTGGCGACGGTGCTCGTCCAATCGGGAACGCTCAAACGCGGCGACGTCATATTGGCCGGTGCGGTATTCGGGCGCGTGCGCGCCATGACCGACGAAACGGGCAAGCCCACGTCGGCCGCGGGACCCGCGATCCCCGTGGAAATCCAGGGTCTCTCCGACGTTCCGCTCGCCGGCGAGGAAGTGATGGCGCTCGGCGACGAGCGCAAGGCGCGTGAGATCGCGTTATTTCGTCAAGGCAAGTTTCGCGACGTCAAGCTCGCCAAGCAGCAGGCGGCGAAACTCGAGAACATGTTCGAGCAGCTCGCCGAGAGCGAGATCAAGTCGCTGGCGCTCATCGTCAAGGCGGACGTGCAGGGAAGCTACGAGGCGTTGGCCAACGCGCTATCGAAGCTGTCGACCGGCGAGGTCAAGGTCAACATCGTTCACGCCGCCGTCGGAGGGATCACCGAATCCGACGTCAATCTCGCGCTCGCATCGAAAGCGGTGATCATCGGCTTCAACACACGGGCGGACGTCGCGGCGCGCAAGCTCGCCGAGCACTCGGGTGTGGACATCCGCTACTACAACATCATTTACGAAGCGGTCGACGAGGTGAAGGCCGCGTTGTCGGGAATGCTCACCCCGGAGCGCAAGGAAAGCCAGCTGGGGATGGTCGAGGTGCGCGAGGTATACAAGATCTCCAAGGTCGGCACCGTCGCGGGATGCTATGTGCTCGAGGGCGTCGTGCGTCGCGGCTCGAAAGTGCGCTTGTTGCGCGACAGCGTGGTCGTGTTCGACGGCGAGCTCGACTCTCTGAAGCGCTTCAAGGATGACGTGCGCGAAGTGAAAGCCGGTTTCGAATGCGGGCTTTCGCTCAAGAACTACAACGACGTGCAGAAGGGCGACCAGCTCGAGGTCTATGAAATTGTCGAGGTGACGCGAACGTTGTAGGCCCGAATTCATTCGGGCGCGATGTGACTTTAGTCAGCCCGTGCGAATAAATTCGCACCTACAGCGACGTGCAGAAGGGCGACCAGCTCGAGGTCTATGAAATTGTCGAGGTGACGCGGACGTTGTAGGCCAGAATTCATTCGGGCGCGATGTGACTTTAGTCAGCCCGTGCGAATAAATTCGCACCTACAACGACGTGCAGAAGGGCGACCAGCTCGAGGTCTATGAAATTGTCGAGGTGACGCGGACGTGGTAGGCCCGAATTCATTTAGGCAGCCCGTGCGAATAAATTCGCACCCACAGTCGTGCATCGCGAAAGAAATCGATCGGGATGAAAAAACACCCTCAGCGGGCGCAGCGCGTCGGCGATCAAATCCAGCGCGAGCTCGCCGACCTGCTGCGTGTTCATGTCAAGGACCCGCGCATCGGAATGGTTACGGTGACTTCGGTGGAAGTCTCGCCGGACCTGTCACACGCCAAGATTTTCTTTACCCACCTCCCTGGCAAGGAGCACGCTTCGGCCGCGATCGAGGCGTTGCAGCGTACCGCCGGCTACTTGCGCACCGAGCTGTCGCACCGCCTCCAGCTCTATTCGGTGCCGCAGCTCCATTTCGTCTACGACGATTCGATCGAGTCGGGGTTGCGCCTGTCGAGCCTCATCGACGACGCGATCGCCGAAGACCGCAAGCATCCTTCGTGATGGCTTGAAACCTCGTGCACGATAAGCGCGAAGCACAAAACGTCGCGAGCATGCCCTGCAGCGAGGCGCGAGACAGTACAGAGCAGGTACGGCGAGCGCCAAGCGTTCAGTTGCCGATGAGTACAACAAAGCGGGCCGGACGCGCGGCAGCTTTGCGGCGCGTCGACGGTGTGTTGCTGCTCGACAAGCCGCGGGGTCTTTCGTCGAACGCCGCGCTGCAACAGGCGAAGCGTCTCTACGGTGCGGAAAAGGCGGGGCATACGGGAACGCTCGACCCGCTGGCTACGGGCCTCCTTCCGCTGTGCTTCGGCCAAGCAACCAAATTCGCGCACATACTTCTGGATGCGGACAAGACCTACGCCGCCACCATCCGCTTTGGCGAGACGACCTCGACCGGCGACGCCGAAGGAACTGTCCTCGAACGCCATCTCGTTGAATTTACGGAGCAGGCGTTGAGCGCGGCCTTGCAGCGCTTCGTCGGCCGCATCGAGCAAATTCCACCTCGCTACGCCGCGCTCAAATATCGCGGACGCAACTACTACGAGTACGCGCGCGAAGGCATCGATATTCCCCGTCCCGCGCGCGAGGTTGTCGTGCATGCTCTGGCGCTCGATGCGTGGAACTCACCCGACGCGCGGGTGACGCTACGCTGCGCCAAGGGGACCTACGTGCGGGCGCTGGCGGAGGATCTCGGACGCGACCTTGGCTGTGGCGCGCACCTTGCGGAATTGCGTCGGGTGCACAGCGGCGGGTTCGACATCGTCGGGGCCGTCACGCTGGACGCGCTTGCCTCGATGACCGAAGCCGACCGCGATGCGTGCTTGCTCCCGACCGACGCGCTTGTCGCCGCGCTGCCGCGCCTGGACATGAGCGAGGCCGAGATCGCGCGCTTCGTTCAGGGCCAGGCAATCGACGGGCGCGGGGTCGAGGACGGCATTTATCGCGCTTATGCAGCAGGCGTCTTCGCGGGTATTGCGCGACTGGCGGCTGGCGTCGCGAGGCCGCATCGGGTGTTGGTCCCGCCCGTGACCAAAGTGCTCATCGAATCGGCTTGAATCCTAAGCACTTTTCAGAGTAAAATCGCGCTCTTTCGCGAAGTTTGGAGCAGGCAAGCATGGCAGTTACCGTTCAAGAAAAAGCCAAGGTCATCGCCGATCATCAACGGGGCCAGGGCGACACCGGATCGCCGGAAGTCCAGATCGCGCTGCTTACTGCGCGCATCAACGGACTCAACGACCATTTCAAGACCAATGTGAAGGATCATCATTCGAGGCGCGGATTGCTGAGGATGGTATCGCGCCGCCGCAAGCTGCTCGACTACTTGAAGACGCGCAACACCGACAGCTACCGCGTGCTGATCGACAAGCTGGGGCTGCGCAAGTAACGGCCTTTTCGCCGGGTACGCGAAGCAGATTATCCGAGCTACCAAGTTCACTCGCATGCCCCGCCGCGCAGTATTTGAATAACCGGCAATGGCCGCACTTAGGTCCCCTAGGTGACTAAAGGCGGCCATTGTTGCTTTCGGATTTCGAGGACAAAGTGCCAAACCCAATCAAGAAATCGATACCTTATGGAAGTCACACGCTGACGCTGGAAACGGGCGAGATCGCTCGCCAGGCGGACGCGGCCGTGCTGGTCAGCCTGGGCGACAGCGTCGTGCTCGTTTCCGTCGTCGCGTCCAAGCGCGCAAAACCCGGACAGGACTTTTTCCCCCTGACGGTCGACTATCAGGAAAAAACCTATGCCGCCGGACGCATTCCCGGCGGCTTCTTCAGGCGCGAAGGGCGTCCTTCCGAAAAGGAGACGCTGACGTCACGCCTGATCGATCGTCCGATCCGCCCCCTGTTTCCAGACGGTTTTTATAACGAGGTGCAGGTCGTGGCGACCGTAATGTCGGTCGATCCCGAGATCGATCCCGATATTCCAGCGCTCATCGGTGCATCCGCCGCGCTCGCACTGTCGGGCATGCCCTTCGATGGCCCCATCGGCGCGGCGCGTGTCGGCTACGTCGACGGTCAGTACGTCCTCAATCCAAGCAAGACCGAGCTAACGACCACCTCCAAGCTCGATCTCGTCGTTGCGGGCACCGAAGCCGCCGTGCTGATGGTCGAATCCGAAGCCAAGGAGCTTGCCGAGGAAGTGATGCTGGGCGCCGTGGTCTTCGGGCATCAGCAGCAGCAAGCCGTCATCAACATGATTCACGAGCTCGTCGAAGAGGCCGGCAAGCCGCTATGGGATTGGAAGCCCGAGCCCAAGGACCAGGCGCTCATCGACAAGGTTACGCAGTGTGCCGACGCCGAGCTGCGCGCGGCGTACGCTCTGCATCAAAAGCAGGCGCGTCAGCAGCGGCTCAAGGAGATCGCCGCCAAGGTCGAGACCGAATGCATCCCCGCGGACGCCAATCCGGCCTATGTAAACCACGTCAAGAACTTCCTTTTCGAGCTCGAAGCCAGGCACGTTCGCAACGAGATCCTGTCCGGCGAGCCGCGAATCGACGGTCGCGACACGCGCACCGTGCGGCCGATCACCATACGCACCGGCGTTCTGCCGCGCACGCACGGCTCGGCGCTGTTCACCCGCGGCGAGACGCAGGCAATCGTGGTCTCTACGCTGGGCACGGCGCGCGACGAGCAAATCATCGACGCGCTCATGGGCGAGTACCGCGACCGCTTCATGTTTCATTACAACATGCCACCTTACGCCACCGGCGAAACGGGACGTGTCGGCAGCCCGAAGCGCCGCGAAATCGGCCACGGAAGGCTCGCCAAGCGTGCACTTATGGCGGTACTTCCGGCGAGCGACGAGTTTGCCTACTCGATTCGCGTCGTATCCGAGATCACCGAATCCAACGGCAGCTCGTCGATGGCATCGGTCTGCGGCGCGAGCCTTGCGCTGATGGACGCCGGCGTTCCGATGAAGGCTCACGTAGCGGGCATAGCGATGGGCCTCATCAAGGATGGGAACCGGTTTGCGGTCTTATCCGATATCCTCGGTGACGAAGATCATCTGGGCGACATGGATTTCAAGGTCGCAGGCACCGACCGCGGCGTCACCGCGCTGCAGATGGACATCAAGATCCAAGGCATTACCAAGGAGATCATGGCGGTCGCTCTGTCGCAAGCCCGCGAGGGGCGCCTGCACATCCTGCACCTTATGCAGCAGGCGATGCCGCACGCGCGCACCGAGATCTCGCAGCACGCACCGAGGATGATGACGTTCAAGATCAATCCCGAGAAGATCCGCGACGTCATAGGCAAGGGTGGCGCCGTGATCCGGGCGCTGACCGAGGAAACCGGCACGACCATCGACATCCAGGACGACGGCATGATCACGATCGCGTCGGTCAATGCCGATGCGTGCAATGCCGCGCGCAAGCGCATCGAGGATATCACCGCGGAAGTCGTCGTCGGCAAGATCTACGAGGGTACCGTGTTGCGCCTGCTCGACTTCGGAGCGATCGTGCAAGTTCTTCCTGGCAAGGACGGCTTGCTTCACATCTCGCAGATCGCCAAGGAGCGTGTGAACAATGTTTCCGATTACGTGAAGGAAGGCCAGGTCGTGCGCGTCAAGGTGCTCGAAGCCGACGACAAGGGCCGCTTGCGCCTGTCGATGAAGGCGGCGGCGGAGGATGCTGCCGCGCCGCCGCCATCGGCGCCGCCCACTGCACCCGCGGAAGCGCCGGCGACCCCGGCTGCCTGACGTCAGCACAATGGTGTAAAGCGAAAAGGGCGCCTGCAGGCGCCCTTTTTGTTTCTGATTTCGATGAATGGAGCGAACATGACCGCGTCCACCACGCGCGTTGAGCGCGATACCTTCGGACCGATCGAGGTCCCCGCCGAGCGTCTGTGGGGCGCGCAGACGCAGCGCTCGCTCGAGCATTTCCGCATCTCCAGCGAGAAGATGCCGCCGGAGCTGATCCGCGCGATGCTGCTGATCAAGCGCAGCGCGGCGCGGGTCAACGCAGGCTTGGGCATTCTCGAGTCCAGGATCGCCAACGCGATCGTCGCCGCCGCCGACGAGGCGCTCGACGGCCGCTACGACGGCGAGTTTCCTCTCGCCGTATGGCAGACAGGATCCGGAACTCAGACCAACATGAACGTCAACGAAGTGCTTGCCAATCGCGCGTCGGAGATACTCGGCGGATCGCGCGGGGAGGGGAGGCTCGTGCATCCGAACGACGATGTCAATCGCGGGCAGTCGTCGAACGACGTGTTTCCGACCGCAATGAATGTCGCCGCGACGGAATCGGTGGTGCGGAAGCTGTTGCCGTCTCTCGACGGGCTGCACTCCACGCTTGCCGCCAAGGCCAGCGATTTTAAGCAAATCGTGAAGATCGGCCGCACCCATCTGCAGGACGCGACCCCGCTGACGCTCGGTCAGGAATTCTCCGGCTATGCCTCGCAGCTGGCTCATGCCGGCATGCACATCGAAGCGGCGCTACCCCACTGCTACGAGCTGGCGATTGGCGGAACGGCGGTCGGTACCGGCCTCAATACGCATCCTGAATTCGGGGAGCGAGTCGCGGCCGATATCGCCGAAGTTACCGGGTTGCCGTTTATTTCGGCGCCGAACAAGTTCGAAGCGATGGCGGCGGCTGACGCTCTGGTCAACCTGCAAGGCTCGCTGAAGTCGCTCGCGGCGGCGCTTACCAAGATCGCCAACGACATCCGCTGGCTGGCCAGCGGGCCGCGCTCCGGCCTGGGCGAAATAACGATTCCCGAAAACGAACCGGGCAGCTCCATCATGCCGGGCAAGGTCAACCCGACGCAATGCGAGGCGCTGGCCATGCTGTCGGCGCAGGTGATGGCCAACGACGTCGCGGTGGCGATGGGCGGCGCGTCGGGGAACTTCGAGCTGAATGTCTACCGGCCCCTCATCATCCATAACGTCCTGCAAAGCGTGCGTTTGCTTGGCGATGGAATGCGAAGCTTTGACGAGCATTGCGCGAGAGGCATCGAGCCGGACCGCGCCCGCATCGACGAGCTGCTGGAGCGATCCTTGATGCTGGTGACCGCGCTCAATCCCCACATCGGCTACGACAAGTCGGCGGAAATCGCCAAGAAAGCACACCGCGAGGGAACGACGCTCAAGCAGGCGGCGCTCGCGACCGGATACGTCACCGAAAAGGATTTCGATGCCTGGGTGCGTCCCGAACGAATGACCGGGCCGGGGTAGAGCCGATTCGGTAGGTGGCGCTGGTGGAAGAAGCAGCCCGTGCGAATGAATTCGCACCCACAAATTCGCACCAATGGGCATGATGGGTTGTCAGGGCCAAATTCATTCGGCCGCGCTGGTGAGACGCAGGCCCGTGCGAATGAATTCGCACCCACAAATTCGCACCAATGGGCATGATGGGTTGTAGGGCCGAATTCATTCGGCCGCGCTGGTGAGACGCAGGCCCGTGCGAATGAATTCGCACCTACCGCGGCTGCTCGAGCAGCGCGTCGCCGCTCACGGTCACGCTCACGTCGGTCGTTCCAGCTTCGAGCGCCACCGGCGCAGCCCCGGCGTAGCTTGCGACTTGCCCGCGCATGACCGGATACGGCCGCGACGCATCCCCCGTTTGCACCGATACGCGACCGGTGCGCCAGCCCGCAAAACCGAGCGCCTGGGATGCTTGCTGCGCGCGGGCCTGCCAGCTCTTCACCGCTTGCTGCGTCAAGGCATCCTCCGCCGCTCGGCGCGAGGATTCGGCGAGCGAGAAACCCATTCCGGAAAGCAGCAGCCCGCCTTCGTCCTGCAGCTTGGAAATGAGCGTTGCCGCGGCGGTGAAATCGCCGCTCTCCATGCCGATCGTCTGAGTGACGTGCCAGCGCGTCGGCTTTCCCTTTTCCGCCACCTGCTGCGTGGAATACCCCGCCGTAGCGGTCTTCACGGCGGGATACTGCTTTGCCTCCGCCAGCGCTTTCGCAATCAGCGCGTTGACCTGAGCCGCTGCCGTCGCGGGGCTCGCGCTTTCGGCTTCCGCCCGCAGCCATGCCTGAAGCCTGTCGTTGGGAACGCCCATGCTCGCCGACGCGCTCAGCGAGACGACCGGCTGCTCCGGAACCTGCGCAAATCCTGGAACCGGGATTGCGACAGCGAGCGCCAAGCCAACGATGCAGCGGATCGATCGACGCGGCAGGTCGCTCACGCGCTGGCTCGTGCAGCGCTGGAGACGCGAAGCGGAAGCTGCTCGATTGCCGCGCGGTTCGACCATGAAAAGCATTTTGGGGCCGCTTCCCGCCAGGGCAGCCACTCCTGCGCAACGTGCTCGCGCGGATTGAGAACGACCGGAACGGGATGCGGTACTTCCAGGGCGAACACATGCTCGGTGTTGTGGGTGGTGCCCGCAGGATATCGGTGGCGCCATTGCGGAAATATCTCGTAGTCGTTCGTCACGCCCCAGTCGACTACGCCGCCATAGGCGGCGGCATCGATGCCGGTCTCCTCGCCAAGTTCGCGCGTCGCCGTCTCCGCGAGGGTCTCACCGGGCTCCTGGCTTCCGGTAACCGACTGCCAGTGGGCGGGAAAATCGGCGCGCTCGAGCAGCAGGACGCGCAAGTCCGGCGTGTACACCAGGACCAGCGTCGAAATCGGCGTCTTGTAGGTCAAAGCTTCGTCAGCTGATGAATACCCAGAACGGCTTGTGACGTTCCTGCCAGTACTCGGCAGCTTCCCCAAGAATGTCGGTGAGCGTTTCCCAATCGGCGGGGTGCGCTTTTCGATACTGCGCGGAATGACGCAAAACAATGACGACGCCGTGCTTTCCCAGCCAGTCGTCGTCCTCGAGGCTGTCCGCGAGCGCATCGAAATTGTTGCCGAAGTGCTCCGGCAAGCGGAGTCCCTTGGCGAGCGCCGCGAGCAGCGCGCTTTTGCTGTCGGCCGCGTGAAGGTCGATCGCATAGACCGTGAGGTGCGCGGCCGATGCTGCTGCCTTGATCGCGTCCGGAGATCCGGACCACTCCCGAACGCCGGCATCGGCGGCGACCGCCAGGTCGGGAAGCTTCATCGCCGGATCCTCCTGAACGATTGATAATGATCGTCCGTGTAGTAGCACTCGTCGAGGGCCGCGACGTCGCCGCCGCAAATAATGCGTCTTGCGCCACGCGTGGCCACGCCGGGTGTCTTCACGGTGTATTCATGATAGTAGCCGCGCGGTTTTTGCGGAAGCAGCCTTTCACGGTTGCCGAACACCACGCCATCGCGCGAATATGCGAAAGGTCCGCCATCGCGGATGAGCGCAAGCGTGCTCTGCGCCTCCGCGGGCAGCTTCGACGCTGCGATTTCCGGCGCCGAGGACGCGGGCCTGCGGGCATCCGCTTGCGGCACGCCGATGACTACGCAGCATGCGGCAATCGCCAAAATCCTAAGGATACCCATCGTCGAAGTCTACGCCAACTTCGCCTGATCGGAGGCACGCACCCGGATATGCAATTCGCGCAGCTGCTGTTCGCTTACCTCTGACGGCGCACCGACCAGCAAGTCCTGACCGCGCTGCGTTTTGGGGAAGGCGATGACGTCTCGAATCTGGTCGACACCCGCCATGATCGCGACGATGCGGTCGACGCCGAACGCGATGCCGCCGTGCGGCGGCGCGCCGTATTGAAGCGAGTCGAGCAGGAAGCCGAATTTCCTGCGCTGGTCTTCGGCGCTCATGTTGAGCGCGCGGAATACCTTGGCCTGGATGTCCGGCTGATGAATTCGAACCGACCCGCCACCGATCTCCCAGCCGTTCAAAACCACGTCGTACGCCTTGGCGATGGCATGCGCGGGATCGCTTTCGAACAGGTCCTCGTGCCCGTCCTTCGGCGCGGTAAACGGATGATGCCGTGCACCCCACGTTTTTTTCTGGCCGTCGTATTCGAACATCGGAAAATCGACGACCCACAGCGGGCGCCACCCCGGCTGAGCGAAGCCGCGCTCGTGTCCGACCTTGGCCCGGAGCGCGCCGAGCGCATCGTCGACGACTTTCTCGCGGTCCGCGACAAAGAAAATCAGGTCGCCGGTTTTTGCGCCGGTGCGCCCGATGATAGTCGCCAGGACCTCGCGCGACAGGAATTTGACGATGGGCGACTGGAGCCCCTCCTCGTTCGGCTTGGCGGCGTCGTTGACCTTGATGTACGCCAGGCCTTTGGCGCCATAGATGGAGACGAACGAGGTGTAGTCGTCTATTTCCTTGCGCGAAAGCGCGCCGCCGCCGGGCACGTTGAGCGCGGCGACGCGACCGCCCTCGGTGTCCGCCACGGCGCGAAACACCTTGAAGTCGACGGTCTTCATCAGGTCGGTAAGCTCGGTGATTTTGAGCGAGATGCGGAGGTCGGGCTTATCCGAACCGTAGTCGCTCATTGCCTCGGCATAGCTCATGACAGGAAACGGCGAGGGAAGCTCGACCCCGAGGGCGTCGCGAAACATGGTGCGTATCAGACCTTCCATGAGCTCGCGGATCTCGACCTCCTCGAGGAACGAGGTCTCGACGTCGATCTGCGTGAACTCGGGCTGCCGGTCGGCACGCAGGTCCTCGTCGCGAAAGCACTTCACGATCTGATAGTAGCGGTCGAATCCCGCCATCATCAGCATTTGCTTGAACAGCTGCGGCGACTGCGGCAACGCATAGAACTGGCCGTGATGGATCCGCGACGGGACCAGGAACTCGCGCGCGCCCTCGGGGGTTGATTTGTAGAGCACCGGGGTTTCGATGTCGACGAAGCCGTGCGCGTCGAGATACCGGCGCGCGCTCGATGTGGCCTTGTGACGCAGGAGCAGGTTCTTCTGCATTGCCGGCCGGCGGAGATCGAGCACCCGGTGCTGCAGCCGGACGGTTTCCGAGATGTTCTCATCGTCGAGCTGGAACGGCGGCGTCAGCGCGGCGTTCAGGATCTCGATTTCGTGGGCGAGAATCTCGATCTCGCCGCTGCCGAGATCGGGGTTGATCGTTCCTTCGGGGCGCAGTCTGACGACGCCCGTCGCCGCGATGACGAACTCGTGGCGCAGCTTCTCGGCGGTAGCGAAGGTCGCTGCTCGATCCGGATCGCAGACAATCTGCACCAAGCCTTCCCGATCGCGAAGGTCGACGAAGATCACGCCGCCGTGATCGCGGCGCCGATGCACCCAGCCGCAGACGGTAACCGTCTGGCCGAGGAATTTGCGATCGATGCGGCCGCAGTAGTCGGTCCGTTTCAAGTTTTTCTCCATGGCGGGTCATCCTGCGCCAAATGCGGATCTGCTTTGCGCCAATGACCGCGCCTGTCCTTGGGCATGCCGTGCTTGCCGATGCGGGTGGTCTATATGCGGGTGGGGCAGACAAGCCTTCGGTGAAGCGCCGCGAAGCTCGCGGCGGTCACGATGCCTGCTGCCCGGTCAATTTCGGTGATCGAGAACAGACTCTGCAGGCGGTGTGACGAGCGCGATGCTGGGCGTGTGCGGCTTCGGCGCAACGACGCCCATCGAGATGATGTACTTGAGGGCCTCGTCGACGGTCATATCGAGCTCGTGGACGCGCGATCGAGGCAGCATCAGGAAAAACCCCGACGTCGGATTCGGCGTCGTCGGCACATAGACGCTGACATGCTCACCCGGGAGACGCCCGGCGACCGCTACCGCCGGAAACCCGGTCTGGAATGCGATTGTCCAGCTTCCGGGATAGGGATACTCGACAAGCAGCGCCTTGCGGAAAGCGTTTCCTGTGTCCGAGAGCAAGGTGTCGCTGACTTGCTTTACGCTTGAGTAGATCGATTTGACCACAGGAATCCGGCCCAGCACCGATTCCCAAACAAGGATCAGGCGCGCCCCGAAGAAATTGGCGGCGAGCATGCCGGTCAGAAAAAGAATCGCGAAGCTCAACAACACGCCCAGGCCGGGAATATGGAAGCCTACGATGGCTTCCGGACGCGCGCCTTCCGGGACCAACAGCAGCGTCTGATCGAGCGCCGAGACCAGCGCGTGCAACACCCAGATCGTGATGCCTAAAGGCACCCAGACCAGGAGTCCCGCAATCAGATAACGTTTCATCGCACGGAAGGACAGGTTACCCGAGCTAGCTCTCGGCCGGCGTGGTACCGGAGGACGCTGCCGCCGGAGCTTCGCTTTTGGGCTTGGCTTCGCTCGACGTCGCGGCGGCGGGCGCTGCCGCGGGTTTGGCGTCGCCGCCTTCGGTCTTGGCCTCGGATTTGGAGTCGGATTTCGGCTCCTGCTTCGCTGCGGGCTTGGCGCCGGAATTCTTGAAATCGGTCGCGTACCACCCGCTTCCCTTGAGCTGGAAGCCGGCCGCGGACATGAGCTTCGACAACTCGTTCTTGCCGCACTTCGGGCAGGTGCGGAGCGGGGCCTCGGAGAGTTTCTGCAGCGCTTCGAGCTCGTGATTGCAGGCGGCACAACGATATTCGTAGATCGGCATGGAAATTCTCTCGACTTGCGTCGCGAAAGGTTTGATATGAAAGGGCTAATTATATCTCAATGTCGGGTCTGGCCGCGGTCCGGACAAGGCTTGCGCGGCCACTTTCGACGCTGCCCGGCATTCGCGATTCCTTGTTATGCTTCGCCGGCGCGGAGGGCTTTTCGCCGATGAGCAATTACTTGATGTGGTGGATCGCCGCGGCGGCCTTGGTAGCCGCGGAGCTGCTGACGGGCACGTTCTACTTGCTGGTGATTGGCGTCGCCCTCGCCTGTGCCGGGATCGCCGCGCTCAGCGGCGCGGAAGCGACGCTGCAATGGCTGACCGCAGGCGTCCTTGGCATTGCCGGCACGGTGTTGCTGCAGCGGTGGAAGCGCCGCTTGACCGCCGATACACCCGCCCAGCCCAATCTCGATATCGGACAGATGGTCCGCGTTCAAAGCTGGGGCCCGGGCGGCACCGCGCGCGTCGCGTACCGGGGCAGCACATGGGATGCCGAGCTTGCATCCGCGTCGACACCGCAATCCGAAACCATGTACATCGTCGGCACGCGGGGCTCGGTGCTCATTCTCTCCGATCGCCGGCCGGGCGAGCCGCAAGTCGCTTCCGAGAGCCTCTAACATGGAGTCCGCGACAATGATGGGATCCTCGATCGTCACGCTGGCACTGTTCATAGTCGCGGTTATCGTCGTCATTAAGGCGATTCGCGTCGTGCCGCAACAGCATGCGCTCGTCGTCGAGCGCCTGGGGCGCTTCCACGCAGTGCTGGCACCCGGGTTGAATTTTGTCATCCCGTTTGTCGATCGTGTGGCGTACCGTCACGACCTTCGCGAAATACCTTTCGACGTTCCGAGCCAGATCTGCATCACCAAGGACAACACCCAGCTTCAGGTCGACGGCATCCTCTATTTTCAGGTCACCGACCCGCGGCTCGCTTCGTACGGATCGAGCAATTTCATGATAGCGATCACCCAGCTCGCGCAAACTACGTTGCGCAGCGTGATCGGCAAGATGGAGCTCGACCGGACGTTCGAGGAGCGTGACCACATCAACGGCCTGGTGGTGGCGGCGCTCGATCAGGCAGCGGCGAACTGGGGTGTCAAAGTGCTTCGCTACGAAATCAAGGATCTGACACCGCCCAAGGAAATCCTTCACGCGATGCAGGCGCAGATCACAGCCGAGCGGGAAAAGCGCGCGGTGATCGCGACGTCGGAAGGCCGGCAGCAGGAACAGATCAATCTCGCCGCCGGTGCGCGCGCCGCGGCGATCGCGCAGTCAGAAGGCGTCAAGCAGGCCGAGATCAATACTGCGCAAGGACAGGCCGCGGCGATCCTTTCGATCGCGGAAGCGAACGCCAAGGCGATCAAGCAGGTGGCCGAGGCGATCAATTCGCCGGGCGGAATCAACGCGGTGAATCTCAAGGTCGCCGAGCAATACGTCGCGGCGTTCTCCAACCTTGCCAAGACCAGCAACACGCTCATCGTGCCGTCCAACCTGTCCGATCTGGCGGGGCTCGTGTCGACGGCGACGACGGTATTCAAGGCGCAGGAAAGGTAAGCTCGCGAACATCGAGCGGCTCCCTGAACATTCCCTTTTAACTTCACGAGCCATGGAAATCGAAGGCAAGGCTTTTCTGGTCACGGGCGCAGCATCGGGGCTGGGCGACGGCACGGCACGCATGATCGTGGCCAACGGCGGCAAAGTCATGGTCGCCGATCTCAACGAAGCCGCGGGCAGCGCACTTGCGACCGAGCTCGGCCAGGCAGCGCGATT
>Ga0193751_1000759_pt1 | contig 23022 bp, 16 predicted proteins | sample L1c2metaG_FD_143050 | JGI IMG/M metagenome (GOLD analysis project Ga0193751, IMG submission 143050) | Soil microbial communities from a riparian zone of the East river system, Colorado, United States - L1c2 | ecosystem: Environmental > Terrestrial > Soil > Riparian zone | place: USA: East River... | reverse complement strand
CTGTGGCAGGTCGGCAGCGGCGCGTATCGCAACGAGCAGGACATCTATGAGCTTGCCTATGGGCTCGAGTGGCCGCGGTGGTTCCGCGTCGATCGGACGCTGCGGGTCGACGTCGCGGCAACCCGCTCCCCGCTCACCAGCCTCGAATTCGCAACGTTGCGCATCAAGGATGCGGTCTGCGATCGTCATCGCGCCCTCAACGGGATCCGTCCGAGCGTCAGTAAGGATCGGCCTGACGTGCGCGTCTACGCCTATCTTTCCGACACGCAGGCGACGTTCTATCTCGACACCTCCGGCGAGCCGCTGTTCAAGCGTGGCTTAAGGCACGCCCATTCGGAAGCGCCGCTGCGCGAGAATCTCGCCGCGGGCCTGCTGCGGTTGTCGGGTTGGCAACCCGGCACGACGCTCCTCGACCCGATGTGCGGCAGCGGAACGATCGCGCTGGAGGCCGCGCTGATCGCGCTCGACGTTGCGCCCGGGCTCAAACGCACGTTCGGCTTTCAGAAGCTTTCCTGGTACGACGGCCAACTGTGGCAGCGGATCAAGCAAGCGGCCCAGCGACGGGCGAAACCTCCGGCGCCCGCGGGCATTCATGCGCGCGACAACGACCCTACGGCGGTTCAACTGTGCATCGCGACACTGGAGAGTGCCGGCTTCGGCGGCGCGGTCACCGTGGAGCATGCCGACATCCTCAGCGGTACGGCGCCCGCGACATCGGGAATCATCGTCGCCAATCCCCCCTACGGCGTGCGCATGGCAGCTTCGCCCGCGCTTGCGGCGTTCTATCCGCGGCTCGGCGACGCGCTCAAGCAGCGGTACGCGGGCTGGACGGCGTTTCTTCTGAGTGGCGATACCCGACTTCCCAAGCTGATCGGGCTCAAGGCAGCGCGGCGGACTCCGCTGTTCAACGGCGCGATCGAATGCAGGCTGTATGAGTACCGCATGGTGGCGGGCTCGCTTCGCGCCCCGGCATCGATGTCACCCTCACAATGATAAGATGATGCCCATCGACCGTATCAAGCAAGGCCCACACCGTGATGCTGCCCAGCCGGCTCTACGAATCCGAGCACACCATATTCATGCGTGAGCTGATGAAAAAACAGCCCGACCTGGAGCAAAAACAGCGGGAAGCTCGCGCGATCTGGTGGGACAAACCGCCACGCGAGCTCGATGCCGAACGGGCGATGGATCAGGGCCGCGTTCCGCAGTCTCCGTACGTCTACGACGCCGACACTTAAGGCGACGCTGTAGGTCGCATTCCTTCCCGGGCGATGGCCAAACGCGGCGCCTCCCGCGAAAATGAATTCGCCCCTACGGCGGGGGGTTCGCCTCGCCATGAATGAAATAGCATGTGGTCTGTTGCAGCGACGAGGTCCATCCCAATCCGGCAAGCTTCGCAGTCAGGGCGCCCGGTTCGTAGAAAATCTTGACGATGCGAAACTCCCTCCCATCGTTCAACTTGCGGGCGACGACGCCCGCGTCCCGCCGCTCCAGCACGTGGTCTTTCGCGGTCGATGTACGATCGAACGCCGAATCGATGAGATACGCCGTGCCTCCGGACCCTAAAGCGCTTGCGACCATCTTCCAAAAAGCATCGAAGCGGTCCTGCGGCACATGCGACAGCCAGAAGCTGAAGAACACGGCGTCGTAGCGCCCCGGTGGACTCCAGGCGAACAAATCGGCTTCGATGTACTCGACGTTCGCGGATGCGACGCGAGAGCGGTTTATGGCAAGAACCTCGGGCGACGCGTCGACCGCCGTTACGCGTTCGACCTGTGGCGCGAGATATCGCGTGAAAAGCCCGGTGCCGCACGCGACTTCGAGCACGGTGCGCGGCCGGCGCTGCGCCAGCCATGATTGGAGGGCGGCTTCGACTTGAGCGGTCTCGGCATGCCAGCGCGCATTCAGTTCCAAGCCGCGATCGTAGCGGCCGCCGCGAAACCACCACTCGTCATACTCGCCGGCGCGCGCGCGGTAGTACGCGATCTGGTCCTGCAGAACTTGCTGGACGCTCATACCGCAATCATATGCGCCGATCGGCGGTGAAGGCCAGCACGCAGCTTTACAATGGTGGACTCTTGCATCTGCCGCAGCGGTCGCGTCCGACTCCCGAATCTTGAACAAGCCGTCACCGCGCCACGACGGCGCGCGCATCGCCCTGATGCGCCGTCCAGCAAACCTCGCGGCCGCAATGCTCATCGCAGCCGCGTTGGCGATAGCCGGCTTTTTCTCGTGGCAGCAGCACCACGTTCCAAACACGGTCCCTGCGCCGGGAACGATCGGGTCGGTGGACACTCCTTCCGCCGAAGCGACGATCGGCACCGCCGTACGCGTGACGGGATGGGCGCTCGATCCCGCGGGTGTGCGCAGCGTCGAGATTCGCGTCGACGGGCAGCCTCATCCTGCGCGCTACGGAATATCCCGGCCCGACGTCGCGCAAGCCAAGCCGGATTATCCCGGCGCGGCCGACTCGGGCTTCGCCTTCGAGGGCGATTTCGCGCCTTTGTCGCCGGGCCGCCATGAGCTTGCAATCGTCGCGATCAATCGCGCCGGCGCGGAAACGCAGATTGCCAAGCGGAGCTTGATACCGCCGGCGGCGATCGCGCAGTGGCAGCAGCTTCATGCCCAGCGTCGGGGCGACGCCTTGCCGCCGTTTTACGTTCTACCGGGATTGTCCGGCATCCCGCTGGGTGGGGCGCTGGAGCTCGCCGACGCCTATGCCCCGTACCTGTCGCCGACATTTGCCGTGGGAATGCGCGTGCCCATCCTGTATTTACGCACCACCCAAGGCGCCGATCATGACTGGACGTTCGACCCCGACTGGGACATCGAGCGGCGCTGCGGAGGTCAGCGCATCGCGGAGGATTCGCTTTCGAAGACCATCACCTACTCGATCGAGCACAAGCTGCCCGTCCTGTTCACGTTGAACGGCGGAATCTGGGCGGACGCCGCCTGCGACGTCCCCGCGTGGGACGTCAACGATCACCTCGAGCAGGACAAGGCAAATTGCCAATGGAACGAGCACGACGAGGTCATGCCGGATGATTTTCTCAAGCATCTTCCGGGGGCGACGTCGGGCCCCGAGCTTGGACGCTCGCTCACTTTCAACGTTTACGCGGCCGACAATCGCCGTTACAAGAAGCGCAATCTACAGGCGGCGGGGCGCATGGTCGCCCGATTCGCGCGCGAGCACCCGGATCTCTTCATCGGGGTGAGCGTCGACCCCGACACTTATCTCAACCCGTTTTTCGCCGAACAGCAGTGGTACGACTACAACCCCGGAACGTTGAAGCAGTTCCGCCATTGGCTTGCAGGCACCGGCCCCTACGCCGGCGCAAGGGAGGAGGAGATTCCCGATCTCTCCCGCTACCGGCGAGCGCATCCGCTCACGCTCGCTCAGGCGTCATCTCTGGCGGGGAAGCGCTTCCGAACGTGGGAAGACGTCGATCCCCCGCGGTCGTTTCCACGGCAAGGCAAGCCGTTTTGGGAGGACGCCTGGACGCATGAATGGGAGATGTTTCGCCGTCATCTCGTCGGCTTGCACTATGACGAGTTGTCGCAATGGCTGACGGAAGCGGGCCTCCCGGCAGCGCGCATTTTCTCATCGCAGGGATTCATCGCCCCGTACCCCGAGGCATTCCCGTTCGCGGTGCACATCGACAGCCCTACCAAGAATCACGATAGCGGCGGGATGTCGATCGAAGGCGCGATTCCCATCGACGGTCATCTAGGCGCCATCGTCTACGGCGGCAGCGCAGTCAACGATGTTCGCATGGAAAATGGCGCCAATCTCTTTGCGACCTTTCATCGCATGGATCCGGGCTGGGCGGTGGTCGAGTTCAACACCGCCGATTTCCGCACGCCCAACGAGCTGCCCTCGTATGCGCTGGCGTACCGCGCGTTGCGCGAGATGTTCAATTTCGGCGCAAGGTTTGTCTCGCCCATGGCCTGGAACGGATCGAACGGCATCTACGCCGGCCAGGCCGGTTACGTCTCGTTCATGGCCTGGCGCAACACCCCGCTGGAAGACGCAATGCGCGACTTCGCGGTAAGCCACGCGTATGTTCCGCTGGGGTCGCGGTTATGGACTTTCGGATCGGTGCGACACGCCGACGACGACGGCTGGACCGCAGCGCCGGGCGCGACACTCGCTGCCGGCAAAGGCTATCTGGACGTCCAATCGGCCGGCGGTCCGGCGGGGCTGCTGTCGCCGACGCCGCTGGCGCTGTTGCCGACCGAGACCGACCTTCTGGTCGTGGGTGGCGACGCCGACGCGCTCTCGTCTATCGCGGTCGATGCCCGGCTCGACAATAAGTCATGGGTCACCGTGGCTCCGCCTCGGGCTGTATCGAGGCTAGAAGTCACCCCCGCGGGCATCTCTGTGCCGCTCGTCTGGCCCGCGTCGGGGTCCGTGGAGCAGGTTCGCGTCAGGCTTACACCGCGCGACGCATCAGCCAAGGTCCGCATCCGCCACATCGCGCTTCTCCCTCCGGCGCCGCGCTGATCGAGCGCGGGCGGTCTGGCGCAGGCCGCTCTGGCGCACGCTGCATCCAAGTCCGCGCTCTTTTCGTACAAGCCTTCACGGCCGGATTCCGCCGGAGGCCAAGCCTCCGCGTCAATGCAGCCTGCTGCGGTGCCGAGCGAGAAGCGTCTCGGACCGTCTCCCTTCATGCCCGAACGAGGAGCCATTGCAATGATCACCAGACAACCGAAGCACCCGCGACTCGCTGCTTTCGCGCCGACGCTGCTGGCAGCGGCGCTGGCGATAGGCCTGCCGGCGCCCGCGTATGCGTCGAGTCATCGCGAAGCGCCGTTCATCGCCACCCAGCCGCAGGTCGACGGCACCGATTTCTACATGTTTCGCGGCTACGAGCCCGGTCGCGAAGGCTACGTGACGCTCATTGCCAACTACCTGCCGCTGCAGGACGCTTACGGCGCCCCGAACTATTTCAAGCTCGATCCCAACGCCATCTACGAGATTCACATCGTCAACGACGGCGGCGCAGTGGAGAACATCACCTTCCAGTTCAAGTTCCAGAACACCCTCGACGACAACAAGCTCTCCGTCGGCGGGAAAGCGGTGTCGATCCCGTTGGTGCAGAACGGCTCGGCGGATGTCGCGACGCCGAATTCGCCGGCGCTCAACGTGCATGAGACCTACACCGTCAATGTCATCTACGGCCCGCGCCGGCAGGGCACGCCCATGCCGGTGATGAATACCACCAAGGGCGGAACGACCTTCGACAAGCCGGTCGACAACATCGGCCAGAAGACGATCTCCAATTACCTGGCCTATTCCAACAAGCACGTCTGGGATATCCGCATTCCCGGCTGCGACGGCATCGGCCGCGTCTTTGTCGGCCAGCGCCACGACCCGTTCGTGGTAAATCTCGGCGAGACCTTCGATCTGGTCAACATCAAGTTTCCGGCAACCGAGCTCAACCCGCTGGCCGAGCAGGCGGCGATGGACACCATTGTCGATAAGAATGTCACCGCGATCGAGCTCGAGGTACCCATCGCCTGCCTCACGCAAGGCAAGGGGCCGGTCATCGGGGCGTGGACGACCGCAAGCGTTCCAGCGCAGCGCACGCTCGCCGCACCCGCTGCGGGCCTCGACGCGCAGCAGACCTCGGGCGGGTTCGTCCAGGTGTCGCGTCTGGGGATGCCGCTGGTCAATGAACTGGTCATCGGACTTAAGGACAAGAACAAGTTCAACAACAGCGAGCCCAAGGACGATGCGCAGTTTCTCGACTACGTGACCAACCCGACGCTTCCGGCGTTGCTTGAAATACTGTTCGGCGGCGCCGGCGTCAAGGCGCCGACCAATTTCCCGCGAACCGATCTCATCGCCGCGTTTCTTACCGGCGTCGACGGGCTCAACAAGCCGGCGAACGTTACCGCGTCGGAAATGTTGCGGCTCAACACCGCGATTTCCCCGACACCGAATGCGACGCAGGATCGTCTAGGCGTGCTAGGCGGCGACAATGCGGGTTTCCCGAACGGACGGCGTCCCGGAGACGATGTCGTCGACATCGAGCTGCGCGTTGCGATGGGCGTGTTGTGCACCCTGAATATCGGCGGATGCAAACCCTCCGACGCACCTGCTGGTACGCTGCACTATACGGATGGCGCGTTCACGTGGTCGAAGTTTTTCCCGGCCGCGTTCCCGTACCTGCAGGCGCCGATACCCGGTTCGCCCAACGAGGACAACCAGATCAAGCGCGCAGCCAGATAAGAGTCACGTCCGGCCCGGATACGTGGATCCGGGCTGGTTTTTCGAGTACACGTTCATCCGCGGCGGACGCGCTGAGTTACGTAATGTGCTGCACATCGCCACACCGAGCGCAAGTCAACACGACGCGCTGAGTTACGTAATGTGCTGCACATCCCCACGCCGAGCGCAAGTCAACACGACGCGCTGATCAAGACATTCCTTGCACGCTTCACGGCAGCCGGCAAGCGATTCAAGGTGGCCACACTTGACACGGTTTCTCTCCCGCTGCTGCCCTCACCCCCGCCCCTCTCCCATAGGGAGAGGGGAGATTCGTGCGGCTTCGCCGAACCATCGACTGGAGGGGAGATTCGTGCGGCTTCGCCGAACCATCGGCTCGAGGGGAGATTTGTGCGGCTTCGCCGATCGATCGGCTCGAGGGGACATCGTGACGGAAATGGCCGTCAACCTTTCCGTAAGACTTAAGTAGGCCTCCCGCTGTGCTATATTCCTGCCCTCGGGGGTGAGGGCAGACTCCCCGGCTCGATCAAGACGTTTTCCTGCGTCCAAGTTCTGCTCCTGACACCGGCGTGCGCGCGCGGGAGCGGGAGTATGTATTGGACCTCCAGCAGTCGATTCCCAAGAGAAAATCGCGTTCCGCGGGCGACCGTCATGAGCTCGCACGCCGTCAAAAGGAGAAAGCCCTGAGCAAGCTCTCTCTCGATGACTTCAGCTACGACCCGCGATCGCCACGATGATGTCCCCCGTGGTGCGTCAGGTATTGTGGGTACGGGGCCTGCGCGCGTTCGGCGACGGCTTCGTGAGTCTCCTGCTGCCGGCGTATCTCATCACGCTCGGGTTCGGCCCGCTGCAGGTCGGCGCGCTTGCGACCTGCACGCTGTTAGGGTCCGGCGTGATGACGCTGGCGGTGGGCATGAACGCCCGGCGCTTCCGATACCGCAGCTTGTTGCTGGCGGCGGCCGTTCTGATGTCGGCGACCGGCCTCGGATTTTCGCTCGTCACCGATTTCCTGCCGCTGCTGCTCATTGCGATCGTCGGAACGCTCAATCCGTCGAGCGGAGATGTAAGTGTCTTTCTGCCGCTGGAGCACGCCGTGCTCGCGCACGTTGTGGAGGACCGGCAGCGAACAGCCCTCTTCGCCCGCTACAGCCTGATTGGCGCTCTGGTCGGCGCGCTGGGTGCGCTGGCCGCGGGGATACCCGAGCTCGCCGCGCGAGCATTGCAGACCGATATCAAAGTGCTGCTCCAGGCGATGTTCGCGCTCTATGGCTGCCTTGGAATCGCATCCGCGGTGATCTATCGAAAGATGCCCGCCGATCTCGCCAAGGAAGCACAAATACCGCCTGAGCCATTGAACAAATCCAGGAAGATCGTCTACACGCTTGCGGCTCTTTTCAGCATCGATGCCTTCGGCGGCGGCTTTATCGTGCAGTCTCTTCTTGCCTTGTGGCTTTTCGAAAGATTCGAGCTTTCGATCCGCACGGCCGGGACGATCTTCTTCTGGACCGGAGTCCTCTCGGCATTCTCGTACCTCTTGGCGGTTCGAATCTCCAAGCGCATCGGCCTCGTCAACACCATGGTATTCACGCATCTGCCCGCAAACGTGTTCCTGATTCTCATCCCGTTTTTGCCGACGCTGGTTTGGGTCATCGTGCTGCTGCTTCTACGCAGCGCTCTGTCGCAGATGGATGTTCCGACGCGGAGCTCGTATGTAATGGCGGTGGTCACGCCATCCGAGCGCGCCGCGGCCGCGAGCATGACCGCGGTGCCGCGCAGCCTCGCCTCGTCCGCGAGCCCGTTTCTTGCGGGCTATTTGTTGAGCGTTTCGGCTTTCGGCTGGCCGCTGATCATTGGCGGGGCAATCAAGATCGTCTACGACGTGCTGCTGCTCGCCATGTTCCGCCGTGTGCGTCCGCCGGAAGAAGCGGAAGGCCGAGGAAGGTCCGGAGAATCGTCGTGACCCGAGCGGGCGCCCTATCGCGGCGACGTCGATGTATTCGCCGCCGCTTTTTTTAACAGTATCGCACCTTCGAGAGCCCATTCCTGGCGGAGATCGTCGGAAAGCCCCGCGTCCGTTTCGTCGATGATGTTCCAAGCCCATTCGGGCAAGGACGACGGCGGCAATTGCGCGCCGAGCTTCAGATGGACCTCGGCCTGGTTGCGCAGAAGGTTGGGGGCGACATTGAGCGCGTACGTCACGAGACTCGCCCAGCCCTGCTCGGCCTTGATGCGCTCGAAGTACGTGCGTGTGAACATCCACTTGTCGTCGAGCTCGCGAAAGATCGGGTCCGTTTTGGGACGCGTCCGCACGGTGTAGTCGGCGACCATCCGCTCGAGAAGGCGCATCGCCCCGGTTGTTTTTTCACCCTCCGACGCCTGGGCGAGAATGCGCTGATACGTAATCCGGACTATGGTATTGCCCGCTTCGAACGGCTCAAAAAAAATCGCCCAGCCACCCGGCTTGAGCGCGCGCTGGGATGCGGCGAGCACGCGCGCAGGATCGAGAACGTGGTGAAGGATCGCCGCGCCGACCACGAGATCGGCGACGTCCTCGTTGTAGCGAGCGCTCGCGGCGTCGACGCAGACCAGCGAAAAGCGTTGCGTTCCCTCCGCGCCCCGCCGAAGGAAATCGCGCAGAATCGCCAGCAGTTGCGGGCTGATGTCGGTAGCGACGATGCGCGCATGCGGAAATCGCTCGGCCAGAGGAATAACAGAATTTCCGGACCCCGATCCGATGTCGATGATCAGCGCGGGATCGGCCGGCGGGCCCGCCGCAGTCAGCGCCTTGTCAAGCAGAAAACGCCAATAGTCGACATTGAGATACGCTCGATGATATTCGTCGGCACGCTCGAGGAACTGCGCCGTCACTCCTACCTTGGCGGCGCCAAGCGCGCTTCGCGGCGTCAGGATGCCCGCGAACGCCGCATCTTGCGCGCCGAGATCCAGCAACGGCTCGGCGAAGATTTCGCCGGCGTCCATAGGGGTCAGACCACGTTTTCCTCGCCGATCAGGCGAGAAAAGAGAGAGCAACCGAAAACGTGGTCTGACCCCGTTTCAGCGTGACCCCGTTTCAGCGCGCTCAGCGGTCGTCCAGGCGTACTTCGACGTACGCGCGATCGCGCACCTGTCGCACCCAGTCCTGAAAAGCTTCGTCGGACTTGCGCTGGCGGATCGCGATCTGCGCGCGGACGCGTTCCTTGTCCGCGGTGACGTCCTGCTTGCGCCGCTCGAGAACCTGGATGATATGCCAGCCGAAGGGCGTGCGCACAGGCGCCGAAATCTGGTTCAGTGCGAGCTTGCTCATAGCGTCGTCGAACTCGGCGACGGTATCGCCGGGATTGATCCAACCCAGGTCGCCGCCTTTCGCTGCAGTCGTGTCCTCGGAATTGAGCTTTGCCAGCTCGTCGAACTTGCCGCCGTTGTCGAGACGGTCCTTCACGCGGTCGATTTTGGCTTTCGCGTCGGCTTCGGAAACCGTTTCGTTCACCTTCACGAGGATATGGCGCGCGTGCGTTTGATCGACAACCGTGGCGTCGTCATGGTTTCGCTTCTCGAGCAATCTGACGATGTGGAACCCCGCGGCGCTGCGAAGTACCGCAGAAGTTTCGCCGGCTTTCATCTTGCGCACCTCATCGACAAAGACGGTAGGCAGGCGGGCGCCGGACCGCCATCCGAGGTTGCCCCCGGAAAGCGCGTCGGTTGCATCGGAGAATGCCGCGGCAATCTGCGCGAAATCGGCGCCGGTCTTAAGCGAGCGCAGCGCCTCTTCGGCACGGCGGCGCCGGCCCTCGATCTGGTCGGCGCTGGCCTGTTCCGGAACGATCACCAGGATATGTGCGAGCCGGTACTCGGTCTCACCTGCATTTTGCCCCTTGAGCGTCGCCAGATATTGTTCCACCTCGGCATCGCTGACGGCGATCTTGCTGTCGACTTCGCGCTCACGCAGGCGTTGCATCGTAAGTTCGTTGCGGATGTCTTCGCGATACTTCGCGTATGTGATGTTCTCGTTGGCGAGGGCCTTGCGGAAGTCCTCGGCCGACAGCTTGTTCTCCTGCGCAATGCGCTGCATCGCGCGCTCGATCATTGTGTCGTCGACTTTCACGCCGTTTTCCTTGGCGAGCTGAAGCAGCGAGCGCTCCGTCATCAAGCGCTCGAGAACCTGCTTGTCGAGGACGTCCGCGCTTGGCGGCTGAACGTTCTGCTGCTTGAGCTGTTGAAGCACGATGCGCTTGGCGTCGTCGAGGTCGTACTGCGTGATCGCCTCGTCGTTGACCACTGCCACGACGCGGTCGACAGGCACGACGCGTGACGGTGCGCCGGGCGCAGGCTGTGCGTTCGCGACGCCCAGACACAGCATCGCGACTGAGAGATGGAACCATGCACCCACCATGATCGAACCTTTCTAAAATCCCGGGAAGTAATCGCTGGGCGCTGCACCTGCCGGCCGCAACGACGGGTCGTTGACGGTCAGATAACCAGGGACGCTTCGCTTGAGGACGTCGATCGGATTGGTGCCGAGACGAGCAAGCCCATTGAGCTCGAATTGCACGAACACGGAAGTGCTTGCCTGTTGCGTCGTCGTGGTCAACCTTTGGCCAACAATGCGGAAGGCCCAGCAGCCGCCATTGTACTCGAAGCCCAGGACACCCTCCAGCGTCTTGGCGTCGACCAGCGAGTAATTCCAGCGTCCGATCAGCGACCAGTTCTCGCGGAATGGCCACTGACCCGACAGATCCACCTGCTTGAGTTGCGAAATGACACCCGTCGGATCGACCTGCTCACGGATGTAGCGATAACTCGCGTTGAGAACCCGGCCGGCTCCAGGTTGGTAGCGCACCCCGACGTCGAAGCGCTCGGTTTGCGGGTGGGTGAGGTTGTATTCGAGCGTGGCCGCGGCGGACCACGCGTCGGACAAGCGCCCCTCCCCGGCCAGCAGCAAGTCGGATGCATTTGCGCTGCGGGGCGTCTCGGTGAGGGTGACGCGCTGGGTTTCCAGGTAGTACCGCTGGCCGATGGCGAAGCGCATGCGCTCCTCGCCGTTCGCGGGATCGAGCAGCCTGGAAATCACGGCCAGCGTCAACTGATTGGCATCGCCAATCCGATCGCTGCCGAGATACCGATTCTCGGTGAAAAGTTGCGAAAAGTTGAAATCGTCGATGGCTGTGTCGAATGCAGGAATCTGGTCCTGGCGCCGGTACGGAATGTAGACGTAGTACGCGCGCGGCTCGAGCGTCTGGGTGAACGCTCTTCCAAAGTAGCTCGCATCGCGCTCGAAAACGAGCCCGCTGTCGACGCTGGTAATCGGAAGCACCCGGTTGATGTGCGGCTCGGTAGCGGCCGGATCGTCGAGATCGTAGTGCGTCATGTGCAAGCCGGTGCGCGCGGTGAAGAACCACGCGTTGCCCTGGCGCGTCCAGGATACCGTTGGATACAGCAAGCTGCGGTCCCCGCTGACCAGCGCGGGCTGATGGAAACGCACGAATTCGCCATTGGCCGCGAAGTCCAGACCCTTCCATTCCACGGGATTCATGGCCATCAACACCTGCGGCTCGCGGAAGTAGGGCGGGGTGATCGGCTGATTGGGGTCCTGCAGCGTTTGAAAGGTTTGAATGCGCGTGACCAGGGAGAAGGGCTCGTGGTTGTATACCAGCCCGGCTTCGCGCGGCAGATTCGTTTGCGACGTGATGGTCAACCGGTCCGAGAGATCCGCGAAATAGGTGTCGTCGGAGACCTTCTGCACATTGACGTATCCCCCAAGCCCGGGAAGGAACCCGAAGCTCTGAGTGTGCTTCCACGACAGGCCATAGCGGTTGCTGTTGGTGATGCGGTCCGGCAGCACCTCCGCGTCGGCTTCGCCGGTCATCTCCGGCGTCAGATAGCGGAATTGGCCGTTGATCTGCAGGCCGCGGCGCGTCATCAGGCGCGGTGTCAGCGTTGCGTCGTAGTTCGGTGCGAGATTGAAGTAATACGGCAGAGACATCTCCAGCCCGCGGCCGCTGGTCGATCCGAAAACGGGTGTGAGAAAGCCCGACTTGCGCTCGTTGGACAATGGGAAGTCGGCGTACGGCAAGTACAGGATGGGGACGTCCTTGAAGACGACAGTCGCGTTTCTCGCGGTGCCGACCAGGCGCGAGCGGTCGAGATCGACGGTGGCCGAGGTGAGGTACCAGTCGTCGTTGCCCGCGACGCAGGTCGTGTAGCGGAAGTCCTTGAGCTGGTATTTGTCGGCACCCACGAAGGTGAGCTCTCGCGCGTCGCCTCGCGACGCATTCTCTCCGATGTGGAAAACGGGCGAGATAAAAAATCCCGTCTCATCGCTGCGCTTGAACTTCGCTTCCGGGCCGGTGATCCAGTCGACGCCGCGGCGAATAAGTACGTTGCCCTTGCCCCAGAATTCGTCGGTACCGATGTCGTAATGCAGCCAGTCGGCAAGCACGGTCTGCCTTCGCGTGCGCAACTCGGCGTTGCCCTCCGCCTCGATCCATTTCTGGTCGTCGCCTACCACGGTATCGGCGCGCAGGAAAATCGCGTCGCGTCCAGCCGGGGCACCCGGCCTGAACGCCTGGGGCGGCGGTGGCTCGAGCGTCGGAGCAAGTTTGAGACGCGGCGCCGGGTCGGGCGTCTCGCCGGAAACGGTCTGCGCCATGGCGGCACTCGTAAGCACGAATGGCACGACGGCGACGGACAGGATGACGGTGCGGCGAAGCATGCGATGCTGCTTGGAAGCGCGGCGTGAATGCTAAAATGTCGCATTCTACCCGTCTCCTCGCCGAACTTTCCCGCATGCCACCCGACGCCCGACAGGACGCGCTTCGCGCGTGGCTCGAGCGCGTGCTTCCGGTTCCGGCGGCATCCATCTTACCCGCGTCGGCGGACGCGAGCTTCCGCCGTTATTTTCGCGTGACGCTTGCAGGCGATGGTGCCCTGCGCGAATCCCCCGAGCGTGCTCGAACGTTCATCGCGATGGACGCGCCGCCGCCCCAGGAGGATTGCCGGCCTTTTGTCTCGATCGCGGGCTTGCTCTCCAACGCGGGGCTCAACGCGCCGGTCGTGTTCGCACAGGATTTCGAGCAGGGCTTCCTGCTGCTGAGCGACCTGGGCACGCGAATGTACCTAGACGAGCTGACCGACGCGACCGCGCCTTCGCTCTATCGGGATGCGAGCATCTCGCTCATCCGTTGGCAGCTTGCGTCGCGCGAAGGCGTGCTTCCCGCGTACGACGAGGCACTGCTTGCCCGCGAGCTCTCGCTCTTTCCCGACTGGTACGTCGCGAAGCATCTCGGCGTTGCCCTCGACGACGCGCAGCGCGCCACGATTTCGGGAGCATTCCGTCTCATCCTCGATCACAACCTCGCGCAACCGCGCGTCTACGTGCATCGTGACTACCATTCGCGAAATCTCATGGTCGTCGATCCAAACCCCGGCGTGCTGGATTTCCAGGATGCGGTCTACGGCCCCATCACCTACGATCTCGTCTCGCTTTTGCGTGACGCGTACGTCGCATGGGACGAGGAATATCAGCTCGATTGGGCGGTTCGACACTGGGAGCGCTCCAAGGACGCGGGTTTGCCGGTAGCCGCGGACTTCGGCGATTTCTGGCGGGACTTCGAATGGATGGGCGTGCAAAGGCAGCTCAAGGTGCTCGGCATCTTCGCGCGCCTGTACCATCGCGACGGCAAGAGCGTGTATCTCGCCGCGATGCCACGCGTCATGGCTTATTTGCGTGCTGCCTGCAGTCGCTACCGACCCCTCGGTCCGTTTCTCAAGCTGCTCGACGAGTTGGAGCAGCGACAGAGCGTCGTCGGTTACACCTTCTGATCGCCACGCGAGACGCTTCATGCCCTGTTATCGTGCCCTCGGAGTGCGGCAGTGAAGGCAATGATTCTCGCCGCCGGACGCGGAGAGCGCATGCGTCCGCTGTCCGATGCGACGCCCAAGCCGCTGTTGCTGGCCGGCGGCAAGCCGCTGATCGCGTGGCAGCTCGAGCGCCTGGTCGGTGCGGGCTTTCGAGACATCGTTCTCAACGTCGCGCACCGGGGCGATGACATCGAGTCCGTTCTGGGTGACGGCGCTCGATTCGGCGCCGCAATCCGCTATTCTCGCGAGCGCGAGCCCCTTGAAGTCGCGGGAGGCATCGCGACCGCGCTGCCGCTTCTCGGCGACGGCGTAGCACTGGTCGTCAGTGGAGATATCTTCACCGACTACGACTATGCGTCTTTGCGCCCGCGGCTCGACGCCATGGCCACAAATTCCACCACGCCGCACATGCACATGGTGATGGTGCCCAATCCAGGGTATCACCCGCGCGGCGATTTCACTTTGAATTCCGGAAAACTTACGCTGGACGGCGAGCCGCGCGTCACCTTCGGCAATATCGCCTTGTATCGAACGAGACTGTTCCGGGAGCTTCCGCGCGGGGAAAAGCTCAGGATATTGCCGCTTTATCGCGACTGGATAAACCGCGGTTGGGCGACGGGCGAATGCTTCAGCGGCCGCTGGTTCAACATCGGGACCCCCGCCGATCTCGCCGATCTCGATCGCGAGCTACGTTCTACCTTGGACGAAAGACCTGCCGCATGAACGCCACGATCGCACGCGCAAGCGACAATCCCCTGCTGGATTTTTCCGGGATGCCTCGTTTTCCCGAGATCAAGCCGGGCCACGTGACGCCCGCGATCGATGCCTTGATCGCCGATGTCCGCGAGACGATCGAGCGTGTGGCGGGCGCGGCTGGCGCGCCGAGCTGGGACAACTTCGTTCAACCTCTGTCCGATGCGCTCGACAGGCTCGATCGCGCCTGGGGACAAGTCTCGCATTTGAATGCCGTGGTCAACACGCCCACCCTGCGGGAAACCTACAACGCAAACCTGCCGAAGATAACCGCGTTCCACACCGACATTGCCCACGACAAGCGACTTTTCTCCCGGTATCGCGACCTTGCGGCCTCTTCCGCGTTCGCCGCTTATGACGGCGCGCAGCGCAAGCTCGTCGAAAATACGCTGCGGGACTTTCGGCTCTCCGGGGCGGAGCTGTCCGACGACAAGAAAGCGCGCTTCAAGGCCATAGAGGAAGAGCTTGCGCGAAGCTCCGCGCGCTTCGAGGACAACGTGCTCGATGCGACGAATGCGTACGGGCTGTTTGTCGACGATGAGGCCTCGCTTGCCGGAGTGCCCGAGGACGTGCTTGCGGCGGCGAAGCTCGCCGCGGAGTCCGACGGCAAACCGGGGTGGAAGCTGACGCTGCACATGCCGTGCTATCTCCCAGTCACGCAATACGCCGACAATCGCGCGATTCGCGAAACGCTCTATCGCGCCTACGCCACGCGCGCGAGCGAATTCGGCAATCCCGAATGGGACAACACCGCTTTGATCGAACGTATTCTCGAGCTCCGGCGCGAGGCCGCCGCTCTTCTGGGATACGCGAGCTATGCGGAAGTCTCGCTGGTTCCCAAGATGGCCGGCACACCCGCGGAAGTGCTCGGCTTCCTCCGCGAGCTCGGGGCCAAGGCGAAGCCGTATGCGGAACGCGACATGGCCGAGCTCAAGCAATACGCCCGCACCGAACCGGGGTTGACCGATCTCGCCGCGTGGGACCTCCCCTACGTCTCGGAAAAGCTGCGGCAGTCGCGATACAGCTACTCGGACCAGGAGGTGAAGCAATATTTTCCGGAGGATGTTGTACTCGCGGGGATGTTTCGTGTGGTGCAGACCATCTTCGGCGTCGCCATCCGTGCCTCCACGGCGCCTACGTGGCATCCGACCGTGCGTTTTTTCGACGTGATAGATCGCGAGGGCGGCCTCGTCGGACAGTTCTATCTCGACCTCTACGCACGGCCGGCGAAGCGCGGCGGCGCCTGGATGGATGACGCCATCAAGCGTCGCCGGATCGGTGGGCGTGTGCAGCACCCGGTCGCGCACTTGACGTGCAATTTCTCGGCGCCGATTTCGGGCAAGCCGGCGCTGTTTACCCACGACGAAGTCACGACGCTGTTCCATGAATTCGGCCACGGCTTGCACCTGTTGCTGACACGGGTCGATGTTCCGGGCGTTTCCGGCTTGGAGGGGGTCGAATGGGACGCGGTCGAGCTGCCGAGCCAGTTCATGGAAAACTTCTGCTGGGAGTGGGATGTGGTCAAGCATATGAGCGCCCACGTCGACTCCGGCGAACCCTTGCCGCGAGCCCTTTTCGACAGGATGCTTGCAGCCAAGAATTTCCAGAGCGGGATGCAAACCGTTCGCCAGCTCGAATTTGCGCTGTTCGATATGCATCTTCACCATGATTTCGACCCGAGCAGCCACTCGGTGCTGGACCTGGTGGAATCGATCAGACGCGAGATCTCGGTCGTTCCACGGCCGCTCGACGACCGCGGGCTAACCCATGCCTTCAGCCACATTTTTGCCGGCGGCTACGCCGCGGGCTATTACAGCTACAAATGGGCCGAAGTGCTCTCAGCTGACGCCTACAGCTTGTTCGAGGAACAGGGTGTATTGTCGCCGGTCGTCGGGTCCCGATTCCGCGATGAAGTCCTGGGTCGCGGTGGGAGCCGGCCGGCGCTGGATTCTTTTATCGCCTTTAGGGGAAGAGCACCCCAAATCGACGCCTTGTTGCGGCATAATGGTATGTTGGCGTCATAATTCGGGCGCTGCTTCGCAAGGAGGCGAGATGGGACCCCGGTCGTATCCGGCTCGCATGACGGTTGCCGCTGCACTGTTGATGTTGTTTGCAGGCAGCTCGTCAGGCGCGCAAGTTCAGCAGGTTTATCGCTATGTCGACGTGGAAGGTCGCGTCGTCTATTCGGACAAGCCCCCGCCCGCCAATGCCAAGGATGCGCAAGCCAAGCGCATCGGAGCGAACAGCATCGAGACCAGCGATCTTTCCTACGCGACCCAACAGGCGCAGGAGCGATTTCCCGTCACGCTATACACGTTTGCCTGCGGCGTCGTCTGCGATACCGCGCAGGCCGTGCTCAACAAACGGGGTATCCCGCATACGGTCATCGACGTGAGCCAGAGTGAGGGCGCGGAGAAGCTCAAGCGCGCGACCGGAGGATTGGACGCGCCTACACTGCAAGTCGGAGAGCAGCAGGCGCTCGGTTTCAACGAGAGCAAGTGGCAGAATCTACTCAGCGATGCGGGCTATCCCAAGACCCCCGCACCGCGGAACACGCCTGTCGGTCGCGCACCCCCGGCAGCGCCGACCGAGCAAAGTCCCGCAACGCAGACCGTCGCCGCGCCTGCTGCAGCGCCCAAGGGCACGTACCCGCAGTAACGGACCGAGCTCGCACGACCGGCGGACCAGTTTTGGCCGCCGGCACGGGGCGCTTAACCACGGCCAGCGCGCGTCGCGCCGTGAAACATCCTCGACCGCGCGTTGCCGCTTCCGCTCGCGGCCTATCAAGACGAAGATAAACTATCCGCCGTCTTGCTAGCGTTTGTCGTGATCCAGTTTGAGCTCCTGGATCTTGCGCGTCAGCGTGTTGCGTCCCCAGCCGAGCCACTGCGCCGCTTCCATGCGGTGCCCGCCTGTGTGGGCAAGCGCGCGCAATATCAAAGTGCGTTCGAATTCCTTTTCCAGCCTGCCACCTACCGCGCGCTCGCCTCGGGCAAGCGCCTGCGCTAGCTCACGGTCGAGCGCCTGCTGCCAGTTGGGATCGCCTTCGCGATCCCCGCCTCCGCCGGTCGAGCGCAATTCCGGCGGCAGATCGGCGACATCGATTCGCTGCGCCGGCGCCATCACCGTCAGCCAGTGACAGATGTTCTCCAATTGACGGACATTGCCGGGAAAAGCAAACGCCGAAAGCAGCTTCAACGCCGCATCGGTAAGCTGCTTGGGCTCGACGGCGAGCTCTCTCGCGCTCTTGAGGAGAAAATGGCGCGAGAGCGGCGCGATGTCCTCGCCGCGCTCGCGAAGCGGCGGCAATCGCAGCCTGACCACATTGAGACGATGCATCAGGTCTTCGCGGAACAAGCCCTGGCGGACGCGCTCCTCGAGATTTTGATGCGTCGCGGCGATGATGCGGACATTGGCTCGCAACGGCGCATGACCGCCCACGCGATAGTACTCGCCGTCCGAGAGCACGCGCAGCAGCCGCACTTGAAGATCGGGTGGCATGTCGCCGATCTCGTCGAGGAAAAGCGTCCCGCCGTCGGCTTGCTCGAACCGTCCCCGGCGCGAGCTTTGGGCCCCGGTGAAAGCCCCGCGCTCGTGCCCAAAAAGCTCCGACTCGAGCAGGTCTTTCGGGATGGCGGCGGTATTGATTGCGACAAACGGACCCGCCGCACGCAAGCTGTGCCGGTGCAGCGCCCTCGCCACCAGCTCTTTGCCGGTTCCGGATTCGCCGGTGATCAGGACAGTAACGTGTGACTGCGACAACCGGCCAATGGCGCGAAAGACTTCCTGCATCGCCGGCGCCTGCCCGAGCATCTCCGGAGTCTCCGCGCTCATCGCCTGCGCCAGCGCAGGCGCGGGAACATCCGCGCTGGCGCGCCGTATCAACGCAATCGCATGATCGATATCGAAAGGCTTGGGGAGGTACTCGAACGCTCCGCCCTGAAACGCCGCAACCGCGCTGTCGAGATCGGAGTATGCGGTCATGATGATTACCCGCACCTTGGGATGCCCCTCCTTTATCTTACTGAGGAGCGCGAGCCCGGACTCTCCCGGCATGCGAATGTCGGAGACCAGGACCGTTGGCTCGCCGTGTCGCAATGCCTGGCTCACCTCGTACACCGACGCAAACGTCTTGTGGGCTATTCCCTCACGCGCGAGCGCCTTTTCGAGCACCCAGCGGATCGACCGATCGTCGTCGACGATCCAGACCGCATTCATTGTTTCACTCCGTGACCGCTCGTGATCGTCGTATGCATGCATTCCGGTTACTCGCAATTTACGCGCCAGCGCGATGGAACTCCAGCGGCAGCAGGATGGTGAAAACGGTCCGGCCGGGAACGCTGTCGCATTCGATCGCGCCGTTGTGCTGGGCTATGAACGTCTGCGCAATCGTCAATCCGAGGCCGCTTCCTCCTTCGCGACCCGAAACCAGCGGAAAGAAGATCTTGTCGCGGATCGCTTCCGGGACTCCCGGTCCGTTATCCTCGATGAAAAGCGCAAGCGCCAGGCGGTAACGTCGCCTGAACAGTGTGACGCCGCGAGCCACACGGGTCCGAACCCTGATCTCCCGATGGCCCGACACATTATCGAGCGCTTGTGCTGCGTTGCGCACGACATTGAACACCGCCTGCATAAGCTGTTCCGGATCGGCATCGAATTCGGGAAGGCTGATGTCGAAGTCGGACTGGATCGTGATATGCGGGAATTCCGCTTGCACGACGCTGCCGACGCGCGAAAGAATTTCGTGAATATTGGTGCGGCGATACTTCGGCAAGCGATGCGGAGTAAGCAGGCGGTCGACCAGCGTCTGCAGCCGGTCCGCCTCACCGATGATTACCTGTGTGTACTCGATGAGTGGAGCGCGATCGAGCTCGCGCTCGAGCAGCTGGGCGGCGCCACGAATGCCGCCCAGCGGATTCTTGATCTCGTGAGCAAGGCTTCGGATCAGCTCCCGATTCGCCTGCTGTTGCTCGAGCAAGCGCTCTTCGCGCGCGATCTTCAACTGCTGATCGATGTGGCGGAATTCAAGCAGCAGCGTCGCCCCGGACGTATCGATAACGGAAACGGTGCAGGAGAGATGCAGACGCGGTTTTGCGAGGATGCCGATCTCGAGCTCCTGCTCGGTATACGACGCGCCGTTAGTAACCGCTTTATCGATGGCCTGAAAAAGCGCCGGTGTATCCCCGAATACCGAAGCTGCGGGATGGCCGACCAGCTGGCGTCGCGACAGCTCGAACAGGTTCTCCGCCGCGGGGTTCGCGTACTGGATCATCCGTCGCTCGCTGAGCAAAACGACGGCGGTTGCCAGCAGTTCCAGTCCGCGGTACGCGATGGGACATTCTTCGAGGGGGGAAAGATGCGTTTGAACGGCCATCGCGTGTCACCAGGACGGTGCGGCGATGATAGTAGCAAGTTCCGCGCCCGACCGAGTTGCGCTCGAGATGTCTCGACGCCGGCGCACGTCGATCTCAGGGCATTATTTGAAAATTCGGGTCCCCGCGCTTCGTCGGGAATGACGCGCCCGATTACCATCGCGACCCGGCCCAACGCCCGCGGGTCGGTCCCGAAGGGGTGCGTCACTTCAACGCGGCCAATTCCTTTTTCAGCGCTTCGATATTCTTCTCGTGGAGGCTGACGGCCTGACGCAGCTTGGTGAGCCGGGCCGCATATTTCTGTGCATCCTTCTGTTCTTCCGGCAACGGTGGAGGGGCGCCGTCGCCGTACGCCGCGCGCGCCTCCCCAAGCAGCTTTTCCTCGGTCGAAAGTTCCTCCGTGAGCACCTTGCGGCGCATATCGTCGCGCCCCCTCTGGGTATCGGCGTCGACGCGCGGGAAGCCTGCCGGACTCGGTGTCAATTTGGTGCTCTTGTCGTTGCGCGGCTCCTCCCCAACCCCGCACGAAAGCTTCTTCCAACCCTTTTCAGGAGCGACATTCGTGTAGTGCATGTTTCCGTCGGAATCGACGTACTTGCAGATCTCCGCCTGAGCCGCCGACGCGAGTCCAAACGCGGCGCAGCAGATGGCGCCACGAACGCATCCGGCGATGGCAGCGCTGCGACAGTTTGCGGTCATAGCGCTCCAGTGTATCAAAATCGAAAAGCCCGCATCCTGCGACGGGCGAACAAAGGGCGGACCGAAAGCGATCCGCCCTGGCGCGTCGGCTCGAACCGTCAGAGACTGTAGTACATGTCGAATTCGACCGGGTGCGTCGTCATGCGGAAACGGGTCACTTCTTCCATCTTCAACGCGATATAGGCATCGAGCATGTCGTTGGAAAACACGCCTCCGCGCGTAAGGAACTCGCGATCGTTATCGAGATTGTCCAGCGCTTCGTCGAGGGAAGCGCAAGGATGCGGGACCTTGGCGGCAACTTCGGGCTCCAGATCGTAGAGATTCTTGTCGATCGGATCGCCGGGATGCGTCTTGTTCTGAACGCCGTCGAGGCCGGCCATGAGCAACGCCGCAAAACACAGATAAGGGTTCGTAGTCGGATCCGGAAAGCGAACCTCGACTCGCCGCCCTTTCGGGCTGCTGACATACGGAATGCGACATGCAGCCGAGCGATTGCGCGATGAGTAGGCGAGATTGATCGGCGCCTCGAAGCCGGGCACGAGCCGCTTGTACGAGTTGGTACCCGGATTGGTGATCGCATTGAGCGCCTTGGTGTGCTTGATCACGCCGCCGATGTAGAACAGCGCGAACTCGGACAGCCCGGCATAGCCGTTGCCCGCGAACAGGTTCTGGCCGCCCTTCCAGACCGACTGGTGCACGTGCATGCCCGAACCATTGTCGCCCACGATCGGTTTCGGCATGAACGTCGCTGTTTTGCCGTACGAATGCGCCACCATGTGCACCGTGTACTTGAGTATCTGCATCCAGTCGGCGCGCTTGACCAGGCTGTTGAACTTGGTGCCGATCTCGTTCTGGCCCGCGGCTGCGACCTCATGGTGGAACACTTCGACTTCGACCCCCTGCTCTTCGAGCGCAAGAGCTATCGCGTTGCGTATGTCCTGCAATGAGTCGATCGGCGGCACCGGAAAATAGCCGCCCTTCACCGGCGCGCGATGCGCCATGTTGCCGCCTTCGAACTCCTTTCCGGTGGACCATGGCGCTTCTTCGGACTCGATTTTCACCGAGCACCCGGACATGTCGATGTTCCAGGTCACGGAATCGAAAATGAAGAACTCGGGTTCCGGGCCGAAATAGGCGGTGTCGCCAAGACCGGTCGATTTGAGATACGCCTCGGCACGCTTGGCCAGCGAGCGCGGGTCGCGGTCGTAGCCCTTGCCGTCGGGCGGCTGGACGACATCGCAGGTGATATTGAGCGTCGTCTCGTCGGTGAACGGGTCTATCCGCGCCGAGTCCGGATCGGGCATCAAGACCATGTCGGAATCTTCGATGCCCTTCCATCCAGCAATCGACGAACCATCGAACGCGTGGCCATCGTCGAACTTGTCCTGCGTGAACACCTTCGCCGGGACTTGAACGTGTTGTTCCTGCCGCGCGTGTCCGTGAAGCGGAGGTCGACAAACTTGACCTCTTTGTCTTTTATGTTTTTGAGCACATCGGCGGATGATGCAGCCATGCATTTCTCCTGTGGTCGCGGGATGAATACTGCTGAAAATAAAGAGGGAAACCGGGATTTTTGCGCAGCAATGAAAAAGCAGAAACTATGCCATAAGGCGACTGCGATGGCACGGGGCGAGGCGGTGATTCTGGCGCACGCGGAGACCCGGACCGGGTCCTCGACGCCCATCTTTGGCGCATACGGTTACGCGGCTGCTTCGCTGTGGTGCAGCAACCTTCTTCGGAGAATGCGCGGCGAGGAAAGATCCGACTATACTGGAGTCCGCGCCGGCGTTGAGTGGCCGTTGAATGGCTTTTCGCGGAGACGAAAGCATGCGTACACGTCGCGGCTTTGAGTCGCCCCGCGCGCCGGTCATAAGGCGATGTCCCACCCAATCGACGACATTCTTGATGCAGCGCACCAGCGCGCCGCCGAGCACCTCTTGCCCTATTTCGGTGCGGTGACGCCTGCGGAGGCCCATAGCCTCGTTGTCGGCTTGCCGGAGGCCCGGCTTATCGACGTGCGGACTCGCCCCGAGTGGGACTATGTGGGCCGGGTGCCGGGCAGTCAGCTTATCGAGTGGAACACCTACCCCGGTGGAGCTCGAAACGGCG
>Ga0193751_1000758_pt1 | contig 23050 bp, 10 predicted proteins | sample L1c2metaG_FD_143050 | JGI IMG/M metagenome (GOLD analysis project Ga0193751, IMG submission 143050) | Soil microbial communities from a riparian zone of the East river system, Colorado, United States - L1c2 | ecosystem: Environmental > Terrestrial > Soil > Riparian zone | place: USA: East River... | reverse complement strand
ACGCTCGACGATCGTCAACGGCCCTGGCTTCACTTGCCGATAAATTCGCGCCAGATACTCGCCGATAATGCCGAGAAGTATTGCGTTCACGGCGAGCGAGCCGAGGATCAGGATGGCGAGCGTGGCAAAGCCGGCCGGCCAGCTCTTTTCGTAGGCCAACCACAATACGCCATAGACCCCGATGGCGATGACGGCGAGGGCAGCCAGCGCGATGCCGACGAAGCTCGCCAGGCGCAGCGGAACGACCGAGTGGCTGACGATGCCGTCAAGGGCCAAGTCGATAAGGTTGCCGAGCTTGAACCCGCTGCTGCCGCGGCGGCGTTCGGCCCGATCGTAGCTCACGCCGATTTGGCGAAAGCCGAGCGAGGCAATGTAGCCCCGAAGATACGGACTTTCGTCGCGATAGTCGCACAGCAGGTCCAGCACGCATCGGTCGATTAGCCGGAAGTCGCCCGCATCGCGTGGCAGATCGTCACGGCTCAGCCAAGCGATCAGCCGATAGAACAGGCGTCGCGTCGCGTGCACGAGAAACGGCTCGGGTCGCGATCGGCGGACGCCGAACACGATCCGGTATCCGGCCTCCCAGAGCTTCAAGAAATCGAGAATCAATTCCGGCGGGTCCTGCAGGTCGCAATCGATTTGCACCGCTGCGGCGCCGCGGGCCAAGCGGTAGCCGGTGAGGATCGAACGTTGAAATCCGAAATTCCGGCTGAAACGGTAGACCCGAACGCGGCGATCGCGCGCTGCGAGGCGCTCAAGGCACTCGAAAGTACGGTCGGTGCTGCAGTTGTCCGTGAAGATCAGTTCCCAATTATAGCGATCGGCAACCTGTTCGAGAACGCGGCTCACGGCTTCGTGGAGAGGCTCGATGTTCGTCTCTTCGTTATAGACGGGCACCACGACGGAGAGGAGCTTCATGGCATCCCAACCGCGCGCTCGGTTGCTCGTCCGGCGCTGCCTATCTGCTGGATCGCGGTCATCCGGCTATTCGATGAAAGCCTGCGCGAGCGGTGATCGGCGGCCCGTCTGCAGGTGGCCGATCCCCGCATTCCGCTGCGCTCCATGCGGGCGACGGCCCCTCGATGCCGGCGCGCGTTACGTCCGGCAGACGCTCATCCGCCAAGGACCAGCGGGTGCTGGCTATTGGACGACTGCGGATCGAGTAATGCCGCACCAAAGCTCGAGACGCCGGTACGCGACTCGGCGCCGCCGGACGCGCTGTTGGCGTTCGCCCCGTCGGGCATGCTCAGGTGCATGGCGCCCGACCCTCCGGCCATCTGGTCGGCCGGTATCGGGCCGTCGTTCTTGAGCTGCCAGCCGGTCCCCGGCGTGGTCGGCGCTACCGCCGCCATGATCGAGGTGCCGTTCATCTCCCAGACCGACACTTGGCTGCTGTTCGTGTTCTGCCACAGCAGGTCGGACTTGCCGTCGCCGTTGACGTCGCTCGTGCCGATGAGTTGCCACGAGGACGGTGGGGCAATCAACGCCACCGCGCTGATGATCGACGTGCCGTTCATCTCCCAGATCGCCGGCGTGTTGTCGCTGGTATTGATCCACAGGATGTCGGCGTGGCCGTCGCCGTTGAAGTCGCCCGTGCCGACGATCTTCCATTGCGGCGGCGGAGCCGTCAGCGCCACCGCACTGATGACCGACGTCCCGTTCATCTCCCAGATGGCGGGCGTGCCGTCCGAGTTCTGCCACAGGATGTCCGAGTTGCCGTCGCCGTTGAAGTCGCCGGTTCCGATCACCCGCCAGGACGCGGGCGGCGTCGCCAGCCCGACCGCGCTGATGATCGAGGTGCCGTTCATCTCCCAGATCGACGGCTGGCCGCCGGTGTTCTGCCACAGGATGTCGGGGTGGCCGTCGCCGTTGAAGTCGCCGGTGGCGATGACGTGCCAGGACGACGGCGGAATGGGCAGCGCGACCGTGCTGGCGATGGTCGTTCCGTTCATCAGCCAGATGTCCGGCGCGCCGGTGGTGGTGTTCTGCACGACGAAGTCGTCCTTGCCGTCGCCGTTGAAATCGCCGTCGGCCACAACCGCCCAACTTGGGCCGCCCGGGTTGGTCACCGTGTAGGTGCTCGTGACGCTCGTCCCGTTCATCAGGTCGACCATCACGTTGCCGTTGATGGCGGCGTTCTGCAGCACCAAGTCGGACATCCCGTCGCCGTTGAAGTCGCTCTTGGGAACCGTACCGGGCGAGACGGTGGCGGTGGTGGTCGCGGTAGCGGTCGCCGTGCCCGGCGCATCATCCGTGAGTTTGACTTTGACGGTGTCCTGCCCTGCCGCTTGGTAGGTGTGCGAGCCGCCCACCGTGAACGAACCGTTCGCGCCGGAGACGGTGCCAGTCGTGGTCTGGCCGTCGCCCCAGTCGATTGCGGCCGTGAAGTCGCCCGCCACATTGGCGGTGTCGCTGTCGCTGAAAGTCGCCACGGTGCCGCTGAACACCTGGTGGGCATTGGCCGTGAAGCTCGTGCCGTGCGGCGTAAGGACGTCGGCTTCGGCAACCGCCACGCCGCCGCTCACAGTCGACGTCGCGCCATCCGCGGTGTGGGTGAGGACCACTTTCGCGGTGTCGTTGCCCTCGTCCGCATAGGTGTGGCCGCCCTCGACGGTGAACGATCCCGCCCCGCCCACGACCGTCCCAGCCGAGGTGACGCCGTCGCCCCAATCGATCGTCGCCGCAAAGCTCGCCGCCGTGTCGCCGCCGTTGCTGTCGCTGAAAGTCGCGACCGGCGTGTTGTTGGGCAGCGCGGTGGCTTCGGTGGCCGAATTAAGCACCATCTGGCCGGCGAAATTGATCGTGGCCGTGCTGGTCCCAGTCTTCGTAGCGGTGCCGGGCGCGTCGTCCGCCACAGTCACCTTCAGCGTGTCATTCCCGCCCGCCGTGTAGGTGTGCGACCCCGTCACCGTAAACGAGCCGCCGCCGCCGACGATCGTGCCCGCCGTCGTCGTCCCGTCGCCCCAATCGATGGCGGCGGTGAAGTCGCTCGCGACGTTGCCGGTGAAGCTGGTGGTGAAGGTCGCCACCTGGACGCTGCTGAACGGCTGGCCCGGGTTGCCGCTGATGTTGTTGGCGGTGATCGACAGGGTGTCGTTTTCGGTGACCGTCGTGGTTCCGGCGATCGTGGCCGTTTCCAGGTCGGCGGTGCGCGTGACCGAGACGGCGACCGGTTCATCGCCCTCGTCCGCATAGGTGTGGGTGCCAGTGACCGTGAATGATCCGCTCGCGCCGGCGATGGTGCCGGGCGTGGTCGTGCCGTCGCCCCAATCGATGTTGGCGGTGAAGGCGGCCGCGGTATCGCTGGTATTCCCGTCGTTGAAGGTTGCGACTTGTTGACCGCTCAGCAACACGCCTTCGGCGGCGGTGCTCAACGAGAACTGACCCGGCGCCAACCCGATGATGGCCTTGCTGCCGATGGTGCTTATTTGGGTCGGATTGGGGACGTCCTCGAGGACGCCGACATTGACATTGTATTGTCCGTTCGCGGCGTAGGTGTGGCTGCCGGTAATCGTGAACGAGCCGTTCGATCCCGTCACCGTGCCGGTGTCGACGATCGAGCCGTCGCCCCAATCGATCGTCGCCGTGAAATCGCCGGCGACGTTGCCGTTATACGGGTCGGTGAATTTTGCCACCGTTACAGCGGTGAGCGCCTGGTTGGGTGACGCCCCGATCGTCTGGCTGATCCCGGTCAGAAAGTCGGCGTCGGCGACCGCGACCGTGCCGGATGGGTGGATCGTCACCACATCCGCCGTGCGCGTGATGTTCACCTTCATCAGGGGCGAGTTGCCGTTGATCTCGTCGCCCTCCTCGTCCGCGTAGGTGTGACTGCCGGTGACCGTGAAGGATTGGCCCGAGCCGCTCACCGTACCGGGGGTGGTCGTCCCATCGCCCCAGTCGATGTTCGCCGTATAGTCGGCTGCCGTATGGCTGGCGCTGGTGTCGGCAAAAGTGGCGACCTCCACGCCATTGTTCGCCGTGCCCTCGGTCGCCGAACTCAGAGTCACTTGGCCGCCGAAACCGCTCACCGCGTTGCTTGCGACAAAGCCGGTGGCCGCATCGGGGGCGTCGTCGGCAAAAGCTACCGAAATGGTGTTCTCGCCGGCCGCCGTGTAGGTGTGCGACCCCACGATCGAGAACGACCCGGCCGAGCCCTGCACGGTGCCGGTCGTGGTCGTTCCGTCCCCCCAGTCGATCTGGGCCGTGAAGTCGCCCGCCACATTGACGGTGTTGGTGTCGGTGAACGTCGCCACCGTCACATTGGTGAGCGGCTGGTTGGGCGTATACGTGATCGTCGTGCCGTGCGGAGTGAAATTATCGCTATCGGCGACGGGGATGGTCCCGGCTATCAAGAGCTGCGAACTATCGGCGGTACGGGTAACCGTTACGAGCGCGGGGAATTGATTCTCGTCGGCATAGGTGTGGCCACCATCGACGGTGAAGGACCCATTCGAGCCGACAATGGTGCCGGTCGTTGTCGTTCCGTCGCCCCAGTCGATCGTGGCGGTAAACGAGGACGCGGTGTCGGTTAAATTGGTGTCGGTGAAGCTCGCGACATTCGTATTGCTCGCGAATGCGACGGTTTCCGTCGCGTTGCTGAGATTAAACTGGGGGTTCGTCAGCATTGCTTGGCTGCCCTTGTGTTCGCTACTTAACCGAGATGAATTGTCAAAACCGCGTTTTTCGGGCTACTTGCAGGCGCCCCCGCGACCTGGGATCGGAGCTTAGCGGACGGTCGTTCCACGTCAATGCACGATACGGCACGTTCTGCGATGAGTGCATTCACTCGTAGGCCGGGTAGGATTTCTCCTCCACGATCCCGGAGCCCGTTACCTCATTGATCCTTCGCTTAAGCGTTGCGCGCTGGTCATTGAGCCGGTAGACGGAGCGCGCAAGTTCAATGAATCTCTTCCCGAAGTTGTCCTCCTGCTCCAGGCCGCGCAACTCGTCTTCGACGTCCCAGAGCCGGCCATTGACCTGGAACAGGCGCTCTTCTAGCGCGGCGAGTTCCCCCGTGACCAGGGGCGCGCGAGCACGGATTTCAAGAAGCCGCTGAAGTTCGCGTTCGATATTGGCCTGCGCCGCGGCAGCGGGGATTCTTTCCCGCTTGATGCGCAATATTGTAATCTTGTCGATGAGCTCGCCGACCGAAATCGGGGCAAGGATGTCAACCATCGCGACCCGTCACAGCGTGGAATTTCCGCAACGTCAATGGCCGCCGCTCGCCCGTGGCAGGAATGGCCGCGGCGGCCGCCCCGTTCGCGGCTGGATAGTATACCTGCGCGCATGGGCGCGGGAGGCTGCCGATGAGATTTTTGGAGCAGCGATTTGACTCGTCAGGAAACGCCGACCGCGGCGGACTTGCCCGCGGGTAGCGCCCCACTCGAGCAGACCGCGCCGCCGCGACGCGAGGACACCCCGGAGGCCGAGGATCGCTACGAGGCGTTGCTCGCGCAAGACCCGGACAACCAGGGCGCCCTTCACAAGCTCAGTGTCGTTCGCCTCAAGCGGGGCGCCTTCGCGGACGCGATCCCCCTGATCGAGCGGCTGATCAAACGCCATCCCAATTTCTCCGATGCCCATAACAACCTCGGCGTCGCGCTGCAGGGATTGAAGCGTTCGGCCGAGGCGGTACCGCATTTCGAAAGGGCGACCGCGCTCGCGCCGAACCATCCCGAAGCGCACCATAATCTCGGACGCGCGCATGAGAGCCTCGGCCGCCTCGCCGAAGCCCGTGCATGTTACGAACGCGCGGTCGCTTTGCGGCCCGACTATGCCGTCGCTCACAACGCGCTCGGCGCGCTGCTGGCGCCAAACGATCCCGAGCAGGCCGTCGCGAGCTTTGCCCGCGCGATTGCGGCGCGGCCCGCCTATGCGGACGCGCTCAACAATATAGGCATCGCCCTCCAGGCGCTCGGGCGTAATGAGGAGGCCGTGGCGAGCTACCGGCAGGCGCTCGCCATCAAGCCGGACAACGCCGACGCCTACAACAATCTCGGCCTGGCGTTGCGCGGTCTCAACCGTCACGAGGAAGCCCTCGGCTGCTTCGAGCTGGCGCAGGCGATCAAGCCCGATCACGTGGACGCGCAGCTCGGCGAGGGGCTGGTGCGGCTCGCGCTCGGCGACTATGCGGGCGGCTGGAAGAAATACGTGTGGCGGCACCTGACCGCCAACTTTAGTCACGGCAAGAAAAGGCCGCCGCAACCGTTGTGGCTTGGCCATTGGGATATTTCGGGCAAGACCATTCTGCTGCATGGCGAGCAGGGCCTCGGCGACACCATCATGTTCGCCCGCTACGTGCCGCTGGTGGCGCAACGGGGCGCCAAGGTCATCCTGGCGGTGCAGCGGCCGTTGGCCGCGCTGATGACCACGCTCAAGGGCGTGTCGACCATTCGCGCGCAAGGGGAGCCGGTTCCGCCGTTCGACGGCTTTTGTCCGCTACCGACGTTGCCGCTGGCGTTCCAAACAAAGGTCGAGACCATCCCCACCGACGTGCCGTATCTTTCGGCGCCCGCGGACAGGGTCGCCAAATGGCGACCCATTATGGAGGCCCTTCCGCGCCCGCGGATCGGACTGATGTGGGCCGGCGCCGTGTCCCCCATCTATCGCCGAAGCATTCCCCTGCGCCTGCTTCTGCCGCTCCTGGAATTGCGCGCGTTTCACTTCGTGACGCTGCAAAAGGAGGTGCCCGCGGAGGACGTCCCATTGCTTCAAGGTGCGCCGATGGCGACGTTCCTCGGCGAGCACCAAGCGGATCTCGGCGACGCGGCCGCCATGATCGCCATGCTTGACCTCGTGATCACGATCGACACGTCGATCGCCCATGTCGCCGGCGCCATGGGCAAGCCGACCTGGGTGCTGCTGCCGTTCTCCACCGATTGGCGCTGGCTGAGGGACCGCGCCGACAATCCATGGTACCCGACTGCGCGCCTGTTCCGGCAACCCGCGATCGGCGACTGGGTGAGCGTGGTGGCGCAGGTCGAGGCCGCGCTGCGACAGTTGCAGCAGCGCGATTGAGGCTGCCGCGCGCTCCATGCGGGCCACACAGCGCTTTTCAGATGTGGTCAGAGAACGTCCAGTTCATCAAAATTGCGGTACTCGTCAAGAAACGTATATCTTCCACCTTGATCGGAGCCCTGCCTTGAAGCCCGAACAGGCTCGCCACCTTGTCGACGGCGGCTTGCCGATTCGCGATCAGGTCTTCGTATGCGATGATGGTCGGCTCGATCCCGTTGCGAGCGAAGAATACATACCACCGGGCGTAATCGCCCGCCGCGGCGCGCAAGAGTTCGTAAATCCGGGCGCCGTCGTAAACCGCTAACTAAGGCTTGCGCTGCCATAGTCGATCGCCACTGATTCGTTTGGGCGGCGCGCACAGAGGATATCGCCTGCCCCAACAGGTCACGGCGCTTCAGGGGCCGCCACGCTTGGGGAAATGGCCGAAATCTTCCTCGCCGAGCATGTGGAGGCGAAGCGCAAGCCCACCACGGCCGCCCTCTACCGCAGCCTGATTGAGCGGCTTGTGCTGCCCGATCTCGGCAATCGCAAATCGACAAGATCACGCCCCCGGACGTTGCGCGCCTGCACCTGAAATTGCGCTCGCGGCCGTATCAAGCCAATCGGGTCCTGGCAGTCGTTAGCAGCCTCTACAGCTTCGCGGCCAAGCGAAAGGTGGTGGCTTCCGGCATGAACCCCACGCGGGGCATCGATAAGTACCCTGAAAAGGGCCGCGAACGATACCTGACGACCGAGGAACTCGCTCGGCTCGGCGAAGCAATCCGCGAGGCCGAGACCGTGGAATTGCCATGGACCGTGGACGCGACGAAGCCCAAGGCAAAGCATGCGCCTCGCGTGGAGAAGCGCCGCACCGTCATCGGCCCTCACGCCGCCGCGGCGCTCCGGCTGCTCATTTTCACGGGCGCCCGCCTGCGGGAGAAGCCGCGGGCAGACTTGAACAAGCCCTGGCGCTCCGTCGCGAAGCGGGCCGGCCTTCTGGGGCTGCGCATCCATGACCTCAGACACACCCATGCGTCCATCGGAGCCGGCGCTGGTCTGGGGGTGCCAATCATTGGGAAGCTGCTCGGCCATACGAAGGCCGTAACCACCCAACGTTATGCGCATCTGGATATTGATCCTTTGCGGCGCGCCTCGGAACACATCGGAGGTCGGATCGCTGCCGCCATGGGTGAGGGAACGGGAAGCGCAAAGGGGATGGTGGTGCCGATGGACGAGGATCAGCGCCGCAGGCGCGAAGGCCGGGCGAGAACTCGTTAATCGGGGTCTCCACCGGCACCCATTGGGACTCCTCTACGACACGCATATCACACGGGTGCGATCTGCCCTTGTTTGTGGATCGGGCTCTTCATGGTGCTCTTGGTGTGTTCGCGCGCGGCGGCGTGCCTCGGCACCATCGAGCGGCTGCGCCGGCGCGGGCAGGGCGCCGCCGTCAGGTCCATCGCCCCAGGTGTTGCCCCGATTGCATTGCCGAGAGGATCGGTGCCGGGACGGCCAATGCAAGGTCGCCGATTTGCGCGGCGCCGGGGGCCAAGACGGCGAAGCCGTCTGCGGCCGGGTCGACGCACAATTTGAGAGTACCGCGGGGAGCGCTCGCTGTGGGCGGAGAGCCGCCGGTAGGCGGATCGTAGAGCAGGGTGCCGCCCGCGTTGTCGCTCACCATCGTGAAATTTGCCGTCGTGTACTGGCCCGCGAGGAAAAGGTTGGCGCCGTGCGCGCCGTCGCTCACCGCGAGGATGCCGCCGGTATTGCTGCTGTTCGCGGCGTAGAGAAGCGTGGTGTTCGCGCCGAAGCCGATATCGCGCAGATCGATTTGATCCTGGCCGGTCAAACCCGAGATTTTCCCGACAAATTCGGCCGAGTCATCGAGAATGAGCGTGCCGGTCGGGCCGGCGAAGCTTATGGAATCGGCGCTTAGGCCGCTCGCCTCGAAGCTGCCGCCGTCGACGATCGTCTGGCTGATCGCCGACAACTGCACCGATGCGGAAGCCGCCTGCGCCCCGCTCGCCGTCGTGATCACCAGCGCTGGCTGATCCGCTTGCGTTGCATTGCGTGAGCTGCCGAATATGTCGAAATTGTTGTTGTTGCTGGTCGGCCGCAGCTCGATGCCAAAGTTGGGAAGCGTGCCCGCCTGCCATTGATTGTAGAGATCGGTGATATCGATGTAGTAATACGAGCCGACGCCCGGCGCCGGCAGCGAGGTGGTTTGGGCGGCGGCGCTCGGCTGATCTGCCCACCAGAGGCGCAGGCGGTCCGACCCGGTGCCTTGGGTTTGCCAGTTCCAGTCCTGGGTGATGCGGTAAAGGTCCATCGAGGTCGGCGTTCCGCCGTTCGAGCTGATGTCGAACAGGCGCAGTTCGACGCTCGTCGCATGGGTCGGAAGGCCGGTCAGGTCGAATTTCATGAGCGAATAGTAGAGGTCTCCCCATCCGCCGACCTTCAGCAGGTCGTCGGCGAGGCCGCCACCGGGCCCGCCTCCGCCCGGCGCGAAGGAGAAAACGCTCGTCGTCCAAATATCCTGATCCGGCGGGATGACCGTCTGGACCTGAGGCGCCGCGGGCACGCTGATCGTCCCGTCGCCATTGAGGTCCTGCTGGAAGCTCGGTTCGAGTGCCTCCAGCCCGGGGGTGTTGCCCGGCACGCCATTGAACACGTGGCCGACATCGTTGCCTTTGCTGTCGAGGTTCCACACCCAGTACTGGTCAGCGCCCGTCGCCTTCCAGGCGATCTCGTAGCCGCTCGCCGTCGCCTCCGCCCCGATCGGCACGATGCCGGCGCCGAACTGGCCCGCCACCACAGGCACCCCGCCGTACTTCAGTTCGGGTCCGGTCGTGGTGCCCTTCGCGTAGAGGAAATAGTTGTTGCCCACCTGCGTCAGGCTGGTCTGGCCAAACGACTCGATCACCGTCGTGGAGACGGTGGGGCCGATCGTCCCGTCGCTATTGAGGTCCTGCTGGAAGCTCGGTTCGAGCGCCTCCAGCCCGGGGGTGTTGCCCGGCACGCCATTGAACACGTGGCCGACGTCGTTGCCGTTGCTGTCGAGGTTCCACACCCAGTACTGGTCAGCGCCCGTCGCCTTCCAGGCGATCTCGTAGCCGCTCGCCGTCGCCTCCGCTCCGATCGGCACAATGCCGGCGCCGAACTGGCCCGCCACCACCGGCGCCCCGCCGTATTTCAGCTCGGCAATCGACGACACCCCTGGCGGGACAATAAAATAGTTGCTCCCGCCTTGGGCTAAGCTGGTCGATCCATCGGCTTCGATCACCAGTGGAGCCACAGAGCTAAACTTGGACGCGAGGTTGGCCAATGTTTGGACGGGAGTTTCCGTTGGCAGGGTTGCCGGAACCGTTTCAGCTGCCACCTGCTGGTCCATTACTTGGATTTCCGAGTCGGTAAACCCAAGCGACGCGAGTAGCGCATGGATCCCCGAGCTACCCGCCGCCTGCACATCACCAAGCGCTGTCGCCAACTCTTGTGTTGTAACGAGCTGAGTTCCAAGACTGTTAGATTGTAGATCGCTTGAGAGTTGCGCGAGGTCGTTGCTGGCCGCCTGCGCTGCGCCCATATAAAGGCCCAAATAGTTCAGAAAAGCAGCATATTGCATCGACGCTGAGCTAGGGTCGCCTGCGGCCAGCGCCGTCGCGTACCGATTTTCCGTCGTATTAATCGCATACATCCATTGCGTTGCTTGATCGATGTCCGTCATTGCCAACTGAGCTGCTGTTGCGAGAGCCGCAGGAAGGCCCGTGGCAGGCATGGGATCCACCGGCACAGGTGGCGGAACAAAGACTTGCTGATAGTTCGGATCGGGCGGATCATTACCGACAGCAGCCGACGTTGCCGCGTTCAGGAGATCGACCCCACCACTAACGGCAGCAAGCGCACACCCTGTGGCAGTGACAACATCCAAAACGGGCACTTCTGCGGTACCTACGGCGATTGCGCACGACGTGTAAATAGATGCAGCATCCACACCGAGGCCCGCAGCCTGATCTACCGGAGCTGTAAGAAGACTCTTAGCTTCGGGAGTTGAAAGATAAGTGCTAGCCGTAGCCTCCAACAGACCCGCGGGACTTACCTTAAGACCATTCTTTGCGAGATCAATATACTCAAGTCCATCACCAGCAATGGTGAGGCCTGCGCTTTCTGAATCGAGAACGCCATTCAACGTAGTTAGGTTCTGTTTGTAATTCGCAGACAACGACGCGAGTTCTGGCGTTGAGATACTCGTGGCCGTAGTCAAATAGGAGTTGAGATTCGGCGAGGTTTGCTGAAGGAGCGGTCGGTAAAATGCCGAACCCTGGTCGGTTAGAAGGGATGTCGGAAATTGAGAGGTTAAAGGCGCAACAGTGGGAGCCGGCGGCGTATTTGCCGGGGCGACAATGGTGGCGACGCCGCTTGTGAATGCTCCTCCGTGTTGGCTGCTCTGCAGGCCGACACTGAACGAGTCTGGATGCGAGTTTTGCGTGACAAATGTTGGAATCGTTATTTGTTGCGTGTTCGACCCGCCCGGGGTGAAGGTCAAGGACTGATCAACGAACGTGCCAGGGTAGTCGCCGTGTGCAACGCTGGCCGTGCCGGCAAAGGTCGAATACCAGATCGTATAAGGGGTGTTGATGGAGCCGCTCATCGTCACCGTGAATACGGCGTTGTTGCCTTCCGTGACGTTCCCAGCGTCACTAATCGAGAAGGTTGGACCACCGGTATTTGAGACAATCGTCCCGCTGCCTGTTGTGAATGCCTCGCCAAACTGAGTTTTTTGGAGACCAACACTGAACGCATCCGGATGCGCGTTTTGCGTGACAAACGTCGGAATCGTTATTTGCTGCGTGTTCGACCCGCCTGGGGTGAAGGTCAACGGCTGATCAACTAACGTATTTGGATAATCCCCATTCTTCGCGCTTGCAGTACTCGCAAATGTTGAGTACCAAATAGTGTAGGGCGCGGAAATTGTCCCGTTCATCGTCACCGTGAAGACGGCGTTGTTGCCTTCGGCGACGACGCCGGCATTGCTGATGGAAAACGTTGGGCCCGCCGGGGGCGCAGCATCATGAATCGTACCGGTTGCCGTGAGGTTGCTGCCAAGAGTGGCGCCGGAGGCTCCGGTGAGCTGGACGCTGACGGATTCGTCGCCTTCGACGAGATTGTCGCTGAGAGGATAAATGCTGATCGGGGCAGAGGACGACCCTGCCGGAATGACAATGGAGCCGGATATCACCTGCGAACCGGATTGGACCCGGTAATCGGAAGCGCTCGCAGTCCCTCCAAGTTGAAACGAGACGGTGACATTCTGGGACGCGATCTGATTGAGATTTACGTTGAAAATCAGCGGCTGCCCGCCTTCCGTCGCCTCCATGACAGAGCCCGCGACAGTGACGACCGGGAACGGCGCGTTAAGAGTAATCGAAGCGATATTGCTCGTGTTGTTGTTTTCGTTGCTTTCGGTGATCTGACCGTTGGGAAAGCCGCCGCCGCGGTCGACGATCGCCGCCACGTACCATGGCCCTGCGCCCAGGCTGGCGGGCACGGTGAAGGATATGCTGCCGCTGGTTGACGAGTTTCCCGCGAGCCCCGTCGTCGAGACAAGATCGACGGCCACGTCGTTTGAATCGCCGAACGACTGATCCGGCGAGAGATAGAGGCCGGTGAGGAAATTTCCCGCCGATCCGGTCCCATTATTCGATATCGTATAATTCAGGGATAGCTGTCTGCCGGGAGACAGCGACGTCGGGCTGACATTGCTGATCGATACAGTCAAATCAGGCAAACTGGGGGTTGCGTCATGGATAGTGCCGCTTGCCGTTAGGTTAGTGCCGAGAGTGGCACCGGAGGCTCCGGTGAGTTGGACCGTTATGGATTCATCTCCCTCAACGAGATTGTCGCTGAGCGGATAGATGCTGATCGCGGCGGAGGACGACCCAGCGGGGATGACAATGGAACCGGAAATCACCTGCGAACCGGATTGCACCTGGTAATCGGAAGCGGTCGCAGTGCCGCCAAGTTGAAACGAGACGGTAACGTTCTGGGACGCGATCTGATTGAGATTTAAGTTGAAAATGAGCGGCTGACCGCCTTCCGTCGCCTGTGTCACGGAGCCGGCAATGGTGACGACCGGGGAGGGCGCGTTAAGAGTTATCGAAGCAATGTTGCTGGTATTGTTGCTTTCGTTGCTTTCGGTGATCTGACCGTTGGGAAAGCCGCCGCCGTGGTCCACCATCGCCGCCACGTACCACGGCCCCGCGCCCAGGCTGGCGGGCACGGTGAAGGATATGCTGCCGCTAGTTGACGAGTTGGCCGCCAACCCCGTTGTCGAAACAAGATCGACAGCAACGTCGTTTGCATCGCCGAACGACTGATCAGGCGAGAGGTAGAAGCCGGTGAGGAAATTTCCCGCCGATCCCGTCCCAGTATTCGATATCGTATAATTAAGAGACAGCGTGCTACCGGGCGAGAGCGACGTCGGGCTGACGTTGCTGATCGATACCGTCAAATCAGGTAGCGGGGCTGTCACGGTAAATTCTACCGCAGCCGATGCGTTGTTTGATTCGTTGCCTTCGGAGACTCCATTGTTATAGTCTGCAATCAATCCAAGCCAGTAATTTCCGGGCGCAAGCGCGGTGAGCAGGGTTGATAAATCCCAAGGCTTGTTACTCTCCACATCAACGAGCCCTGAGCCAAGAGACGGAGTGTTCAGGACCTCCACTAATTGATCCGAAGTAGTTATAGTGGAGTCTGAAGACAGATAGAGTCCCGCGAAAGAAGCGGCGGCAGTACTGGTACCGATATTGCTGATCGTGTAGTTGAAGGTGATACGGCCGCTGTTAGTGACGCTTGTGTTGTTCAGCGTAAAGCTTGCTACGCGCAGGTCGGGAAATGCCATATCCGTGCCACCTTCTGTTAAAGTGATTTCATGAGGAGGCTTGAAGGTTTTCGATGACAACGCTGTTTCCCCAGCCACCAGTGCGCTGTGGGCGTGGTAAGACCCACAGGACGCTGTTGGGCGCTGTTGCTAAGGGATGGCGCGTTGCCTTCAGGTAGAAACGCCGTAGCCAAGATCGCCCCCGAAAGACCGTCGCGAAAATCGGTGGGTATAACGGGCGCACGAGCCCGTTTCATCGCTCGAAACTAATTGGGATTTTCGCGTGCCCCCCAACGCGCCGTGGCCGGCGCTTCTGCGCGCGATTCTGCATAACCTAAGGTTAACTGCAACCCCTGATATTGATTTTGTCCAAATTTTGTTTCCGCACGAAAGTCGTGAATAGTTACAAGGGGATAAGAGCACTCGTGGCGGGACTATTTGGAAATACTCTATTTGGCTCTGTTGAGCCGCTTCTACCGCGAATTCCCTTCTTCTACAGATGAATCTACCGGTCTCGGGGCTGCACTCGGTCCCGCTTTTCCGCCTTCGGCGGCGCTATGCTGCCGCTCCTACGGGTGCCTCTATGCCGGGCTCTGTGCGGCTCCTGACCAAGTGCGCCGGGTTCGTCACTAGGTCCCGTTGACATTTCGCTGACGAGACTGAAGGACAAGCTGATCAAGATCGGCGCAAAGGTCGTGAGCCATGGTCGCTATGTCACCTTTCGGATGAGCCGAGGTCGCGATCTCACGGCGAATGTTCCAAGAGATTTTGCGGCTCATCACGCGACTACGGCCGCAGCCACTACCCGCACCAGCATGAGACGCCGATGATCATCGGTTCAATGTCAACCGACGGGAGGAGTGTGCCAAAATGCCGAGGACAACCGCCAGATCAAGCTGCTCGACTGTCGCCCGGGCATCTGGATTGGTGCCAGCAGTCGGCACCGCTCGCCGGTCTTGCGGGAAGGCCGAAGAAGTACGAATATCCACGCCAATCCAGGATTCTTCTGGGAGATCTCGGTGTAGGTGAAAACGCAAGCACCCGCCTCCGCCTTTATCTGGGGTTCTCGGTGCTGGCAAGCGACCGGCAAAATCGCCATCGGGGCCGATCGGTCTCACGGCGCGCGCACCACCTTCTCGATGAATGCCTCGAGCGCGCGAACCGGCGCCGGATCGGCGTAGAGGCGCGGCCGGTTGGCCGCGATCTTGTCCCGCAGCGCCGTGCGCAAGGCCGGATCGCGGGCCAACCGCACGGCGATGTCGACGTAGTCGTCGAGCGAAGCGGCGAGCGTTTCGCTCACGCCGAGCATGCGCAGGATGGCAGCGGAGTGCCGGGCGCGCATCACCGGCCCCGGCCAGGTGACGATCGGCAGATCCGTCGCCAGGCATTCGAGCGCGCTGTTGCAGCCCGACCAGCCGACGCTGTCGAGGAAGACGTCGCACAGCTTGGCGATGCCGACGAAATCCGCGGTGGTGAGTCGCGACAGCATGACGACGTGCCGGGCGGCGTCGATTCCGTGCGCGGTGAACGCGCGTACCAGCCGCCGGCGGAACCGGTCGGTGATGTCCTCGCCGCGCGGCGAGGCGATGAACACGAACTGGGCGTTGTCCACCTGCCGGGCGATGCGCGCGAACACGTCATCGAACTGCGGCAGGTATTTGGGCAGATTCTGGCAGCACCAGAAGACGACGGCGTCCGTCCGCAGCCCGACCTTCTCGCGCCCGAGCGCGGTCGGCACGACCGGCGGCGGCACGTAGGCGATGCCCAGATTGGGCAGGCGCACCAGTTTCTCGGTGTAATGGGCGTCGCCGTCCGGCGGCTCCATCAGATCGCTTGAGAGGAAATAATCGAGGGTGGGGAATCCGCTGCTGGTGGGATGGCCCCAGCTCGTGCACTGCACCGGCGCGAGCCGCAGCCCGGCGAGCTTTGGGGTCATCTGGTCCATGCCGATTTCCGGGAAGATCACGACGTGCGGGGCGTCGGCCCGGATGATCTCGCACCAGCGCTCGATCGGCAGCGGGCCCTGCACGAAGCGGTCGAAGGAACGCCGCACCCGCGCGGTCTCGACGTCGTTCTGCGCGCTCACGTGATAGCCGTAGAGGCGGAAGCGGCCGCGATCGATCAGCGACACCCAGCCCCAGATGGGGATTTTCAGGACCGAGTGCCCCCACAGGTGGCCGGACACGATGGCGAGACGGATCGGCTCGCCCGGCTTCGGCGGCGCGACGGCGGGCGCGGCTGCCCACTGCGGAAAGGCCGCGCCCATGATCGCGGCGACCGTGCGGCCATAGCGCTCCTGCAGCGCCTTGTCGTCGCGGCCCTGGTAGGCGAGGAAGAACGGCTGGGCGGTGCCGACCGCGTCCGCGTCCTGGCGGGCGTGGGCGGCCGGGGCCCCGGCGGCGCGCCGGCGCGCGAAGAACTCCTCGAGGGCCTGCAGGCTCGCCGCATAGGCGGCGCGGCAGCGCTCGACCTCTTCCGCGTCGTCGGCGAGGATCGGCAGCTCGGCCATGGTCGCCCCGAGCCGCAGGGTCGGATCGTCGGCAAAGATGGCGAGCGCGGCGCGATAGGCGGCGCCCGCCTCCTCGCGGCGGCCCATCTCGGCAAGCATCCAGGCGAGTTGAATGTGCGCCTGCAGATTGCGGGGGCTAAGCGCGATGGCGCGGCGCAAGTAATCCAAACCCTCGCGCACTAGCTCGCCCTCGCCCGCGCACAGGCACATGCCGAGGTGGAAACAGGCGGCGGCGTCCCGCGGATTGAGCGCGAGCGCGGCGCGCAGGCTCTCGATTGCCTCCTTGGTGCGTCCGGCGTGGCGCAGCATGCTGCCGAGCGCGCCATGCGCCGCGGCGAGCTTCGGGTCGAGCCGGGCCGCGCGCTCGGCGAGCGCGATCGCCGGCGGCCCGTCGCCGCGCAGCCAGAACGCGAGGCCGAGCTGCAGGTGCGCCGTGGCGTTGCCGGGCGACAGCGCGATCACGCGGCGGAAGCAGTCCATCGCCTCGCCCAGCCGCTCCGGCCCGAGGGCGGCGAGCGCGGTGCCCAGGCGCAGATGCAGCGCCCAATTGCCGGCGTCGAGCGCGACCGCGGCCGCCAGCTCGGCGACGCCCTCGCGGTGCCGGCCTTCCCGGCACAGGAGGTCGCCGAGCGCGCCGCGTGCGGTGGGGAGGGAAGGATCGAACCGGACCGCCGCGCGCAGGTGCTCGCCCGCCCCGGCCAGGTCACCCCGCCGGCCCATGAGCCGGCCCAACTCGTCGTGGGCGCGGGCGTCGGCGGGATCGAGCGCCAGGGCGCGGCGATAGCCGGCGATTGCCTGCTCGCCGGCCCCGGTCGCGTCCAGGGCACCGGCAAGCTTGCGATGGAGCGCGGCGTCGGCCGGCGTCGCCGCAACGAGCGCGCGATAGAGCGGGAGCGCCTGGGCGAAATCGCCGGCGGTCGCCAGCATGTCGGCACGATCGCGTTCGGCCGTCACGTGGCCGGCTCCGCCGGAGGCGTGGGCATCCGCTAGTGTTTATTGCCCGGCGGTCAGGCCCGCAACCGTTTGCGCCAAGTCGCGCGGGGTCCCCGCGGCCGACCCGGCCGTGGCCGCATCCACCGGCACGAGCGGCCCGCGCCCCCCGATCCTGCGCTTCTTGCGCTCGATGATGCCGGCCGACGAGCGTTCGAGATAATAGGCGATCGTCTCGACTCTGATCTTGACAGACCCGGCGGGCTTGGTGGCGTCGAGGTCCTGGAACGAGAAGAACAAGGTGCCGGAGCCTTCGACGATCTTCTGCACCGGCGTCAACGTCGGCTGGTCCATTCCGCATTCATAGCTCGCGAGCCGAATGACGCAGCTGATCCAGGGCACGCGCGCGCCGGCCTTGGCGCCCCACAGGATTTCGTTGGTGTTGCCGCTGTAGGAGGACGGCCACACGTCGCGGATATCGAACGGCGATGACAGTGCGCCGCTGCGCACGTCGGCGCCGAACAGCCAGTCCATCAGGTCGGGATCGGTGGGGAAATATTGCACCCACAGGATGGGATAGCCGTAGGCCTGAAGATCCGCCTCGATCTCGTGGCCGATGCCGGGGTCCATGTGATAGGGCCGCGCCAGCACCAGAATGCACGGCCGGTTGCTCGCGGCGCACCATGCGAGGATCTCGCGCCCTTTTTGCCGCATCTGCCGATTGAACGCCTCCAGCGCGGCGTAGCCGGCGGCGACCGCCTTCTGCGTCTGCGCCAGGGACAGATCGGGAATCGCCTCGGCCAAGGCGCGGTGCAGCTGCTTGGGTACGATCGCCGGTTCCGCCAGCGAGACGAAGGGCGAGAGATATTTGACGCCTTGCGCGGCAAAGACGTCCTTCTCCTTCATGAAGCCGGCCTTGATGTTCTCCGGCGCGGCCATGACCCGCGGGCAGGCGAGCGAATCGACCACTTGGCCGTGGAGGAAGGACGGGATCGAACGGATCATCGGCGAGAGCAGAATGTCGATCTTGCGCTTCTGCCCGAACAGCAGCTCGCCGTAATGGCCGGACATGCATTTGACCGGATAGCAGCAATCGACGGTGCCGCGGCCGCGGCCGAACTCGCGCCCCTGCTCCTCGGCGGTGTCGCCGGAAAACACGATGTTGCGCGGGTCGAAGCCGAGCGCGGCAAGAAAGCCCAGCCAGAACCGGTGGGTCGACCAGACGTTGAGCACCCGGGGGATGCCGACGCGCAGCTCAGCGCGCCGCGCTGCCGGCACGGAAGGCGCCGGCGCGAACCATCTCCCCGACGTTAGGATACGCACGCTTCGCCTCCTCGACGCGGGCCTTGACCACCCGCAATTCGTTGACGTCCTCGACCAGGCCCTTGGGGCACGAGTTTCCGCTGATCACCCGCTCGAACCCCTCGCCCACCGGCACCTTGCTCCACGGCCGGCCCATGGCGTCGGGCAGCGCAACGTCGATGAACGTGCGCTTGCAGTTCACGGGGCACCATCGGCAGGTCGTGTGCTCGTTGGTGGTGGCGCGGTAGGTGAGCGTCTCGACCGTCGCAAAGCCGCGGAAACGGCTCGGCTTGCCGTCCTCGCGCGCATCGATCGCGCACAGCGCCGCCCCGATGGCGCCCGCCTCGCCCGAATAGGGATGGATGACGATCTCGGCGTCCGGCACCTTGCCGGTGATGAAATCGACCTGCGCCTTGACCACCGCGAGGTTGCGGTGCGTGCCGCCCTGGAGCACGAACTTGCGGCCGACCGCGCGCAGGTTCTGCAGCTGGCAGGCATAGACCCATACGTTGAGCGGCAGCACCGCGGCGAGCGAGGCCATGATCTCTTCCGCCGTCCAGCCCTTGCGCTGCTGGTTGACGATGTCGGACTGCAGGAACACGCCGCAGCCCATGGCGAGCGTCGGCAGCGATTTGGCCGCGAACGCGCGCTCCGCGTAGTCCTCGAGCGGCACGTTGTAGCGCTCCGCCACCCCTTGCAGGAAGGCGCCGTTGCCGGACGAGCATTGCGAGTTGAGGCGGAAATCGGCGACCGTGCCCTGGCGCAGGATCATCACCTTCACGTCGCAGCCGCCGACGTCGCAGATCACGTCGGCGTCGGGAAAGAAGTGCAGCGCCGCGCGCGCGTGCGCCACGGTCTCGACGATGGCGACGTCGGCACCGACCACGTCCCTGAGCAGATCCTTGCCGTAGCCGGTGACGGCCAGGGCGCCGATGCGACGGTAACCGGCGTCGCGGATCTGCCGCACCAGGTCCTTGGCATCCTCGATCGGGTTGCCCTGGGACCCGACGTAGCAGGTGAACAGGACGGCCTGGTCCGCCGACAGCACCGCCGCCTTGGCGGTCGTGCTGCCGAAGTCGCACCCGACCATGACCGCCTCGTCCGCGCCGCGGCCGTGCTCCACGCTTTCAGCCGGCGGCCGTCCGGCGCCGGCGTATTTGCGCAGGAACTGCGCGACGTCCGCTTCGCCCGCGACGAGGCCGCTGCGGCCTTCGCGCGCCTTCTGCTCATGCTGGCCCTGCTCGATCCACCAGGTGAGCCGCTCGGTGCCGCGGTAGCGCGCGCCGTCCGCTTCCGCCTTGCCGATCTCCACGCAGCCGAGGGCGGCGTAGTAGAGCGCCTCGGCGGGAACCTGAATGAGCGCGTCCGGATCGCCGTCGGGCAAAGGCACCTTCCGCTCCGCCCAGATGTTCATGAGATGGTGGCGCCAGGCCTGTTGCAGCCCGGTGAAGAACAAATTCGGCCCGCCGAGCAGCAGCACCTGCGGCGCCGGCGTGTTGCCCTTGGTTAGCGTAGCGAGGTTCTGATAGACGACCGCCTCGAACAGGCTGGCGATAATCTCCTCGACCGGCACGCCGCCCTTGACCAGGGTGTTGGCGTCGGCTTCCGCGAAGATCCCGCACTTCGAGCTGATCTTGTGCAGGGTGCGCCCGTCATAGGCCATGCCGGCGAGCGCCTCGGGATCAATCTTGAGCTTGCGCGCGGTCTTCTCGATGAACGTGCCGGTTCCCCCGCTGCACGCCGACTGCATGTAGACCTGCTTGTTGCGCCCCGGACCCGACGCGGTGAAAAAAATCGTCTTCATGTCCTCGCCGCCGATCTCGGAGACGAACCGCACCTCGGGATGCAGCTTCTCGACCGCGACGGCGACCGCCACGACTTCCTGAATGACCTTGCCGCCGACCAGCGGCGCGATGAAGCCGCTGCCGGATCCGGTGAACAGGACGGCGTCGCGCCCGGCCTCAAACGCGCATTCGCTCTCCAGGCGAGCAAGAAACTCGAGCACCTTCTCGGCCTGCCGCGTGTGATGGCGCTGGTAGTCCTGCCACAGGATACGGCCGTCCTCGACCAGGACCGCCTTGACGGTGGTGGACCCGACGTCGACGCCGGCGATTTTCACGCGCGGCTTCCTTGGGCGAGGTGGAGAACGAGATTGGCGGCGGTTCCGACGGCGTCGCCATGCGGCACCCGGTAGGTCGCTCTTCGCAGCGCCGGAGCGCGGTCGAGCCGGGCTCGTGCCGCCGCGGCCGTCAGGCCGGTGCGCGCCAGCGCCTCCTCGAGCTCGGATTTCGCCCGCTTCTTGGCTTCGGTGAGGATCATCTGGCAGCGCGAAAGCGCGTGCACCTCGGCGTCGCCCTTGATCTCGAGCGGCGCGTAGAGCAGGTCCGGATGCTTCGCCACCACGCCCGCCATGGCGCCGACGCTCATCGTGTTCGGCATGCAGGCATAAGGGGAGAGCTCGCAGATCATGTGCGCCTTCTTGTGCAGATGGCTCCACAAGGCCTTGCCGACCAGCATGTCGCCCTCGCCGCCCGAAAGCTGGTGATGAAAATAAGGCGCGGCGAGGCGGCGCAGCTCGTACTGATCGGGGATTTCGTGCGGGATGTTGCCGAGCGCGGCGCGCATGCGGTTGTAGGTCCAGACGAATATCTTCTGCACGGCGCGAATCTTGGCCAGCTTGGGGCGCGCCGAGCGGTCGATGCCGACATAGTCCTCGGTTTCCTGCACGTAATAGCGGAACCAGTAGTCGAGCCAGATGACGATCGCGGCCGGATAGACCTCGGCGCCTTCGGCCTCGAGCCAGCGGTGGATGTTGTAGTTCGGGTCGCCTTCGACGGTCTGCAGGTAGAACTCGCCGGTGATCTTCACGATCGGCTTTGCCTGCAACCGGTCGACCTCGATCGCCGCGAACTTGCGGAACACCTCGCGCAGGGCCTTGAGGAAGTAATCGGTCGACAGATGCCAGACCAGCGCGCCCCATTTCTTGCCCTTGTGCGGGCGATTGCGGAACACCTCGCACAGATAGTCGACGCTCTCGCGCACGACCGCGTCGGTCTGGCCGGCGACTACCTCGTAGGGCCGGGTCTTGTACTCGAGGCTTTGCAGCGCGTCGGTGCACAGCATCGCCCACACCACCCCGAGCGAGAACGGCATGTCGATCTGCAGGCCGCCTCCGGCAAAGCCGCCCTGGTCGAGGTTATCCTGCGCCATCAGGAACAGGCGGAAGGATTCGAGACCGAGGTTGCGCAGCGCCAGCTCGTAGCTCTGGTGATACTGGCCGAACCGGCAGGCCCCGCAGGCGCCGGCGGTGAGATAGACGTACTTGTCGGCGACCTTCTCCGGACCGATGCGCGCCGCCTCGGTCTTGAGGAAGTTCGCCAAGTTGCCGGTCACGAAGCTGGTCGGACAGCATTGGCCGACGTCGGCAAGCTCGCGGCCGAGCATGAGGTCGGCCTTGGTGGCGGTCGGGAGCGGCCGCGCGCGCGACCCGACGTTCTCGAACACCGCCTGGATCACCCGTTCGAGCCGCCAATGCAGGCCGCCGAACAAGATTTCGACGTCGCCCCGTTCCTCCCGCCGGAACGGACGCGCGGAATAGGCCTGATAGGCTTGGGTCGCCGCTGTCATCGACGCCTCCCGTCAATAACGTGGGCCGTTCACGGCCGCACGCCGAAGCGCTTGGCCAAATCCGCGACCGACGTGTCGGTCGGCGCGCGATCGAAAGTCACGCCGGCCCGCTGCAGGGCCCGCACGATCAGGGCGACGCACCCCTGCTGGCCGCGATCGGGAACGTGCACTCGACCGCCCAGCAGCTTCGCGACGGCGAGAAGCACAAAGCTCCAGCGGCCGTATTTCTGCCGTAGGCACGAGACCGCGTAGCGCGCCACGTCGTCCCGGTCCGCATCGGACATCTCGACACGGACGTAGTGATATTCCTGATCGCGGTATTTTTCGATGGCCGACAGGGCGACGCCGGTGTGCATCACTTCGACCAGGCGACCGCCCTTGCTTACCACCACCGCCGCATGGCTCCAGTGGGCGAAGGCGCGATTCGCCTTGCCGCGAGCGCAGATGCGCTCGAACCCGCGGATCGATCGCCCCAGCCAGCCGACGCCGCGCACCAGGATGATGTCGCCGGGCCGGGCGTGCGAGATCGCCTCCCCCGGCCCGCAGCGCACGTACGTCGCCGGCGGAGCCGGCGCCATGACGGCATGTGGCGCGGGCCTCAGCGCCAGGCGGTACGTTGCCTTTTCTTCGGTGGCATCACCGATCGTCATGGATTATTGCCACCACCGTTGTCGAAGTGCGTGACAATCACGCCGCTATCGAGGGCGACGTTGTAGATGGCGACGTCCTGAATGGCGCCGACCCACGGAAAGAGCGGGCTCGCAGGGGTGCCGGGCGGTGGCGGCGGTTGCGACCCCCGCTGCGGGATG
>Ga0193751_1000757_pt1 | contig 23050 bp, 22 predicted proteins | sample L1c2metaG_FD_143050 | JGI IMG/M metagenome (GOLD analysis project Ga0193751, IMG submission 143050) | Soil microbial communities from a riparian zone of the East river system, Colorado, United States - L1c2 | ecosystem: Environmental > Terrestrial > Soil > Riparian zone | place: USA: East River... | reverse complement strand
CTCCGCTTGGCGCAGCGCGTCCGCGCCGTACTGATTGGTCTCGCGAGTGGTGCCGCTGTAGGCGTAGCGATATGACGGGGCAGCGAGAATGTACGGATCGTTCGAGTAGTTGCGAGCAGTCTGCAGGCGCAGCTGCTGCTGTCGAAGCTGGGCGAGGTACTGCTGCTGGGCCCGATATTCGTTGATGCGTCTCTGCTGCTGCATCTGGGCTGCCCGCTGTTGACTGAAACGAACCTGCTGATCGAGCCGCTGCCTGTACAGTGCAGCGCGCTGCTGCTCCTGCTGAGTCCGCTGGCGCTGTACATCAGGGGGCACTATGGCCGGACGATAAGCTGTTCTCACCGGGACAGTCGGCCGTGCCATTGTTCTCACCTGAGCAGGTGGCGGCGCTGGTGTTCTCGCCCGGGGCGGCGCCGGCTGCTGAACACGTTGGCGCTCGACCACAGGCTGCTGAACACGTTGGCGCTGGGCTACAGGCTGAGCGACGGGCCGAGCTCGTGTTTGTTCTCGGACAGGGGCCGCCACCTGAGCACGCTCGTGCTGGGCTGCGGGCTGGGCGTGCGCCGGTGGAGGCGCCTGTCGCGCTTGGCCGGGAGGAGATTTGTCCGGTTGGTGCTGCTGTTCCGGCTTGGCCTTTTCATCCGGCTTTTTGCCGTGATCGTCTTGCGCGTAAGCTGCTGTGCTTGCCCCGACCACCAGGGACAACAGGGCGAAGCTGAAAAATCGGATGCTTTTCATCGGTCGTGCCTCCATCGGGAGGAAAAATCCCTGAGGCTCGCTCGTTTGTGGCCAGAAATGGCTACGCTCGAAGTCGTTGCGCTCAGCAGGTGCGTACACCTGCAAAAGGGGGCAACTCCCGTGCCCCCTACGATCATCAAGCCGCGGTCAACTCCCGATCAGCTTGAGTGTCATCTCCTATTCAGTTTGATCTCTTGCGTGCGATCCAGCTGTCAGTGCGTGATTCCAGGAGATCGAGGGGTAGAGTTCCGCCGTCGAGCATCTCGTCGTGAAATGTGCGGATGTCAAACTTTGGTCCCAATTCCTTCTGGGCGCGCTGGCGAAGCTCGCGGATCTTTAGCTGCCCAAGCTTGTAGCTGAGCGCCTGCGCGGGCCACGCGATGTAGCGGTCCGTCTCGGATTGGATACTGGGCTCGTCGACCGCGCCGGATTTGCGGAAGAACTCCACGACTTGATCGCGAGTCCATCCCTTGGAATGAATTCCGGTGTCGACGACCAGACGTACGGCGCGAAAGAGCTCGGATGACAGGCGTCCGAAGTCCGAAGCGGGGTCCTGATAGAAGCCGACCTCTTTCCCGAGCTGTTCCGCGTAGAGCGCCCAGCCTTCCACGTAAGCGTTGAAGCCGAGGCTGTGAAGGCGAAATTTTGGCAACCCGGTCAGCTGCTGCTGCACCGACAGCTGCATGTGATGTCCCGGGATGCCTTCGTGGTATGCGATCGCCTCGTCATTGATCAACGAGCGATCCGCGAAGTTCGAGGTCGCAACGACTACCCGCCCCGGCCGCTTGCCGTCGGGGCTGCCCGTGACGTAGTGAGTCGCAGCGGCAGACTGAAATGCAGGAATGGCTTCGACCGTCACAGGCGACTTTGGAAGAAGGGTGAATAACTCAGGAAGCTTCGGCTGCATCTGGGCGATGTAGCGGCGGAAGTCTTCCAGGATCTGCTCCGAAGAGGTCGGGATGTATTTCGGATTCGTTTTGAGTGATGTCCGAAATGAGGCGACGTCGGCGAAGCCCTCCTTCCTGGCGATAACCAGCATCTCGGTCTGGATGCGGTCGATCTCGCGGAGACCGAGCTGATGGATCTCGTCCGGCGTCATGTGGGTGGTGGTCCGGGCGTATGTCGTTCTCGTAGCGCTTCGCGCCGTCCGGCAGAGAAGTGACCGAGAGCGCTGTGCGGCCGTGAGGAGCGTATTCAGCGGCGACGAAGCTCGCGAAAGTCTTGTACGCCGGGATGACGTCGACGTTGATCGCGTCAGTGATCTGGCGCGTCAGCCGCTGCTGGTCCGCGGGCGAGATGGTCGCCGGATATTTTCTGGTGGGAATGAGGAACGGGTCGGCGTCGATGATGCCCGCAATCTGGACTGGGATTTTTTCGAGGAGGAATCGGACCGGCATTAGCCCGTCGCTCACGCCGGCGCGGAGAACCTCGGTCGTCTGGTTCAGGACGCGCGGCACCTGGTGAAGTCGCGCGACATAGTCCTCGTACTCCTTGACCGTCTCGAACGGAACGGAGAGTGGCAGATCGGCCAGTGAGGTGTGGATACCGTTGAACTGGTTGATCGGCATCTCATATTCCTTGAGGTCGAAATCGGCGAGGCGCTGCCTCAGGACGCGGACCAGAAGGTCGTGGGAGAGCTGATCCTGTTCCGAGAATCCCGAGGTCGGTATGGCCTCGAGCCGGGCAAGAAAATCTTGATCGGTCTTGTGGCGCTGACCGATGGCCGCAAGCGAGTACTCGGCGAGCTTGTCGTTGTACCGGTAGTCACCGAAGGCGGTGGCGCGCTCGGGGAAGTTGCGGAGGTCCGACTCGTACTGTTCTTCGAAGAGCGCGTTCTGCGCGGTGACTCGGTCACTAAACGGCGTGACGTTTTGCGCGGAGACGCTGCCTGCGATGGCGACGAGGAAAAACAGGCTGTGGCGAAGGCGCATGAGTCTCCGAAGCTCCGGGGTGAAAGGTGGGTTTGAGCTGCCCTGCGCTCTCTAAATGCCGTTAGCTGACGCGAGCCCCTAGTATCGCCATTCGCTCTGCGGCCCGTTCAAGCGTTTCCAGCTTCTTGCAGAAAGCGAATCTAGTAACCGATCGTCCTAGCTCGGGGCGCGAATAAAAACTCATCCCCGGCACCGTCGCGACCCCGACTTCCTTCGTCAGCCAAATCGCAAACTCCTTAGACTCGAGATCCGAGATCTCCGAAAAGTCAGCGAGTATATAGTAGGCGCCCTCTGGGGGCGCATACTTGAATCCAGCTTCATCTAGCGCCGAGCACATGATGTCTCGCCGAGCTCGGTACTCCCGCGCGAGATGGTTGTAGTAGTCAGAATCAAACGCCATCCCAATCGCACCCGCGGCCTGCAGCGGCGCCGGCGCGCCCACAGTCAGAAAATCGTGAACCTTTCTGATAGGCGATGTGAGCTCGAATGGAGCAACCGTGTAGCCGAGTCTCCATCCGGTGCAACTGAAAGTCTTCGACAGCCCGGAGATCGTGACTGTCCGCTCGCGCATGCCCGGCCACGTCGCCAGCACGTGATGCCCCCCAGCGTACCGGATGTGCTCGTAGATCTCGTCAGTTATCGCAATCACATCGTACTTCTGACATAGCTCGGCGATCAATGAGATCTCTTCGCGCGTAAAAACTCGTCCCGTTGGATTGTGCGGAGTGTTCACCACGATCGCGCGTGTCCTGTTGCTGAACGCCGCGCGCAATTTATCCGGATCCAATTTCCAATCCGGCGCCTCCAAAGGCACAAAGACCGGCTTCGCTCCCGCGAGAATCGCGTCCGGGCCGTAGTTCTCGTAGTACGGCTCGAAGATGATCACTTCGTCACCAGGATCGATAAGCGCCAGGAACGTCGATGCCATCGCTTCCGTCGCGCCGCAACACACCGTGACCTCGCGCTCCGGATCCACATCCATTCCGTACCACGTGCGGTACTTGTCGGCGATTGCCACTCGCAGGGCGGGACTGCCCCACGTGATCGCGTACTGATTGATGTCGCCTTTGATTGCCGCGCAGGCTGCATTCTTCATCGGCTCCGGCATCGGGAAATCCGGAAATCCCTGCGCCAGATTGATCGCGCCGTACTGGTTCGCCACGCGCGTCATCTCGCGGATCACCGACTCTGTAAACGTGCTGGCGCGCTTGGCCGTAGCTGCTCGCGCCGAGGCGTTCTGACCGCTCATCACGGGCTCTTCATCTTCACTTCGATAACTCCAGCGGTCCCGCCACGTAGCCCGAATCTGGCACCGGCCTGGGTGACGTCGTAATACCGGACCTCTGCCACATAGTAGGCCGGGAGGTTCTTGAGTGTTTCAATGGCCCCGTACAGCTGTCCGTCGACGTATACGGTCGCGGACTGACTGAGTGCCGGATCGGAACCCATCGCTCCATGGGGAGCCAGCCAGTTCGGTCGGAGGCGTGAAATGGCGTCATAAGCGGTAGTGATGTCGGCGTGAGCGGTAGCAATATCGTCGGCATTCAGATAGTTGGCCCTTCGCGGCGCGCTGGCCGACGTACCGGTGCTGGCGCACCCCAGAATTGCCGTGATTCCCACCAGGTAAAGATGTTTGACCGTCATGGCGCCTCCCTGTTTGGTCAGCGAGCACCTACACACACAAATCAGAACGACAAATCATACCGACAAATCATACCGCTTTCACTTCGTTGTGACTTCGATAACGCCCGCGCTGTTCTGCATCCCGAACTTTGTCACCGCCTCGGGCGCGCTGTAGAATCGAATCTGGTGGATCTGCTGGGCCGGAATGTTCTTGAGCGAGTTGATGTCACCGTACACCTGGCCGTCGAGGTAGACCGAAGGGAATTCACCCGTGGCGGCGTTGATCGAAGAGCGCCCGCGCGACTGTAGATAATTCCCGCGCTGTCTCTTGATTACGTCGTAAGCAGTCGATGCGTGGGCGTCGGCAATCTCCTGCTCTGTAATCACGTTGCTGTCATGCCGCGGCGCACTCGATGGCGCGCCTGCGGTCGCGCAGGCGATCGCTCCTGCCGCAGCCAATAGGTAAGACGCTCTTACTGACATTGTGCGCTCTGCTCCATCATGAGTGTTTTCCGCGAGCCTTTTACTGCGCGTCCGTTATCACCTCGATCGCGCCGGCAACGTTGCCCAGCCCGAAGTGATTCGACGCCTCCGTTCCATTGTAGTAGCGGATCTCCCGGATGCCGGCCACGTCGAGCGCGCGAAGCGATTGGAGATCGCCATACAACATGTGATTGAGATAAACCTTCGGAAGGCCGGTGTCATTCGGGTCGAAGGTGGTCGGCCCATGCGAGTGAAGAAAAGCAGGTCGCAGCGTGCTCACCACATCGTAAGCATTGTACTGGTGCGACGCGGCGATCTCCTCCCTGGAAATCACGTTTCCTTCCCGCGCGGATTTCGCGGTCGAGGGAGGTGAGCAAGCCAAAACGAACCCCATCACGAGCAGAGCAATCGACATTTTCCGCATTATCTGCCTCCTAGTTTGGCCAGCGCGGCACGAACGAGCTCGGCCGCCGACTTTGAAGGTGCACTACCGTCCAGCGCGGCGCGAACTCCACGTTCCGCGTCCGCGCTGGAATAGCCCAGGGAGACCAGAGCGCGCAGCGCATCGTCCGCTGCCGCGCTAACCGGCGCTGCCGAAGTGCCGGTCGTTTCTCCCAGTCCGTCCAACTTATCACCAAGATCGAGTATCAGCCTTTCCGCCTTCTTTCGCCCTACGCGAGGAACGCTCTGAAGTGTCGGGATGTCCTTCTCGCGAATCGCCCGAATCAGCCGCGTCGCCGACAGCGCCGACAACATCCCAATCGCCAATGATGGCCCAATGCCATTGGCGGTCAACAGCTTCTCGAACAGACGCTTCTCGAACACGCTGACGAACCCGAACAGCTGCCACGAATCCTCCTTCACCACCAGCGAGGTGTGGAGCTTCACCTCTTCCCCCGCGCGGGGTAGCGTCTCGTACACGCTCAGCGGAATCGTCAGCTCGTAACCCACGCCGCCACTCGTCATCACCTCGAGCGAGTCCAGATCCTTGGCCACCAGCTTACCCGCGATTTGCCCGATCACCGAATTAGGAACCGGATTGGCTCGATCTTCGGCAGATCAGGCGCAAGCGCATACGCAAGCGCCGCGGCAACTCCATCAGCCGCGTCGGTTGGCTGCGGTGGCGATTTCAATCTCAACAGTCGCATTACCATGAATTGCACCTGGACTTTTGTAGCTGAACCCGTACCCGCTACTGCCTTCTTGATCTCCGACGGCGGATATTCGTGGATCTCGATTCCCGCCTGCGCTCCCGCCAGAAGAATCACTCCCCGCGCGTGGCCGAGTACGACCGTCGTGCGCACGTTGCGGGCGTAGAAGATGTCCTCGATTGACAGCACCGTCGGCTTGTGCCGTCGAATGAGCTCGACCACTCCCTCATGGATCTCCGCGAGCCGCTGGGGCAACGCGTCGCGCGGTTTGGTGCGGATCACCCCGCACTCGACGAGCGTCAGCGGGTTGCGACCTTCCTTTCTGACTATCCCGTAACCGGTAACCGCGGTGCCCGGATCGATCCCAAGGACCACGACGGGCCCGGACTCATGCACCGGTCATCTGCTCGACGTCCATGTCGAAATTCGCCGAGACTTTCTGGACGTCGTCTAGATCCTCGAGCTCTTCGAGCAGCTTCACAAGCGACTCCGCATTCTTTCCCTCGACGTGGACTGTCGACTTCGGAATGAAAGCTACCTCGGACTCGACGATCTCTATTCCCGCCTTCTTCAATCCGTCTTCGACCAGGTGCAATCCGTGCGGATCCGTCGTCACCACGTACTGATCCCCGTCGGCCTTGAAATCCTCGGCGCCAGCGTCGAGCGCTCTCTCGAGGATGCTGTCTTCCTCGTACTTGGCGCCATCGATGTAGATCTGCCCCTTACGATCGAAGAGATAAGCGACCGAATTCGGCGGTCCCAGATTGCCGCCGAGCCGGGTGAGCTTGTGACGGATCTCGGCGACGGTGCGCGTGGGGTTGTCGCTCAGCGCGGAGATAAGAATCGCGACGCCGCCGGGTCCGTAGCCCTCATAGGTCACCTCGACGTAGTGCACTCCCTCGAGCTCGCCGGTTCCTTTCTTGATCGCGCGCTCGATGTTCTCCTTCGGCATCGACTTGGCTTTCGCTGCATCGATTGCAGTGCGAAGTCGCGGGTTTCCGGCAGGATCGCCGCCCGCGAGCTTGGCCGCCATCGTGATCTCACGAATGAGCTTTGTGAACTGAGCGCCACGCTTGGCGTCGGTCGCCGCCTTGTAGTGCTTTATCTGCTTCCATTTTGAATGACCGGCCATGCTCAGCTCGGATGAAATTGAGTAACTGTATGCCGCGCGTGCGTCGACACCGGAGTCGCGGACAGCTCGTGGATGAGAGCATTCAGCTCCGCGCGTGATGTCTCATCTAACTGCCCGGCAGCGGCTTTGACAAGGTCCTCGAAGGCGAGCGCGCAACGGGCTCGATCATGGCCCGTCAGGCCGCCGATTACCCCGAACGCCGTTGATCTGATTCCGCTCGGAATCGCGAGCGACGAAAGCCACTGCTTCGTGTGCTCGGTGCGCTCCAGAGTGAGCTCCCGGGACAGCGCGTAAGGCGGAAGAATTCCGGCGCAAAGGCGTCCCAGCTGGAGGCAGGCAAGAAGTGTCTCGCGATCTCCGCCCAGGGATGCACGCCCTGAGAGCGCCGCCAGCGAGCGGAAGCGAAAAACAGGGGTCGCGAGAGCAAAGCGAGGTAGCTGGCCGATCACTCCCCGAATCTAGGCACGGACTGACCCCTCGGCTACATTCCGCTCTATGGCCGTGCCGGTCCTGAACCCCCCAAAATCGATCCTCTGGGTAGACGACGAAGGCGAGCTGCTGGAGCCTCATCGCATCTATCTAAGGTCCAAGGGCTATACCGTAGAGTGGGCGTCGAACGCCGACGACGCGGTTGAGCTGCTGAGACGGCGTCCGTTCGACATCCTGCTGCTGGACGAGCAGATGCCGGGTAAGCGGGGACTCGAAGTGTACCGGGACGTTCGGGAGATCTCGCCGACGATGCCGGTAGTGATGGTCACCAAGAGCGAGGAAGATTCGACGCTCAAGGAAGCGATTGGCGTCAACGTGCGCGACTACCTGGTGAAGCCGATCAATCCGCGTCAGGTGCTGACGGTGGTGACGCGGATTCTGGAAGGGCCGCGGATCAGGCAGCAAGCGATTGCGAGAAGCTTCGTCGAACGGTTCCGGGCTATCGAGCTCGAGCGCGATCGCAATCTGGATTGGCGCGGCTGGATCGACCGCTACGACGAGCTGATGCGCTGGGATGTCGATCTCGCCGCAGCCGGCGAGACGGGACTCTACGAGTCGCTCCAGGGCCTCTATCCCGACATGCATCGCGAGTTCGCGATCTACATGAAGGAGCAATATCCCGCGTGGCTAAAAAACCTCGAGGGCAACCGGCCGCCGCTGTCGATCGACATTGTCGCGGAATTCCTGCTCCCGATTCTCGAGCGGGATAAAGCGGCGGTCTTCATTGTCGTCGATTGTCTGCGTCTGGATCAGTGGCGGGTGCTCGAGCCGTTGCTCGCTCCGTTCTTTGATGTCGAGACGACGCACTACTTCGCGGTTCTGCCAACGGCCACTCCGTACTCGCGCAACTCGTTGTTCAGCGGACTGTTTCCGGGAGAGATCGCCGCGCGACTTCCCGACTGGTGGGGCAACGCGGACCGCGAGGACGAGTCGCTCAACGCGCACGAACGCGAGCTGCTGGAGTCGCATCTCGAAGAGCTTTGCGGCAAGACGCCCGTGCGATACCAGAAGATCTCTACCGCTGCCAACTCCGACGAGCTGGAGCGCCACCTCGGCACCGCGATCGGACCAGAGGGCGTGAGCGCGTTCGTGTTCAACTTCGTCGACCTGCTCACGCATGGGCGGAGCGAATCACAGATCCTTTACGAAGTCGCGCGCGACGAAATCGCGCTGCGACAGATAACACGGCAGTGGTTCCAGCGGTCCGCTCTGTTCAGCGTTTTGAAGGAAGCTTCGCGCCGAAAAATCTCCGTATTGCTCACGACGGATCACGGCTCGATTCACTGCAACACTCCCGCAACGGTGTACGCCAAGCGCGACGCCAGCGCCAACCTGCGCTACAAGTTCGGCGAGGATTTGCGCGCCGAGAGGCCTGACCAGGCGCTGCTCTTCTCGAACGAGGACATGCTGCGACTGCCGCGGCGCGGCGCTGGTGGAAACACGCTGCTGGCAACCAACGACTGTTTCTTCGTGTACCCGACGAAGCTGCGCGAGTATCAGAGCCGGTATCGTGGGTCGTTCCTCCACGGCGGCGTGACGCCCGAGGAAGTAATTCTCCCGTTGGCGCTGCTTACCCCACGCCGGTAAATCGGTTGCGGGAGGCGGGAAGCGGAAGGCGGGAGGCGGGAACAGCGCGTCAAGAGTCGCGACTTGGCTTACTCACTTCCGCTTTTGCGCCTCCCGCCTCCCGCCTCCCCGCCTCCCGCGAGTGAACACGCCAGTCTATAAGAGGCTACTCCCATACCTGCGCCCGCACGGCTGGCGCATGTCGATCACCATCGTCTCGAATCTGCTCGCGGCGCTTCTCGACGGCTTCTCTATCGCGCTGCTGATTCCGTTTCTCAATATCCTGTTCCACCAGCCGGCAACCGCGATTCCGAAGGGACTCGTCTCCCGGCTCATAGACGCCACAATTGGCGGCCGCATCATTCCCGGCGACGAGATGCGCTCGCTCCGGAACGTCATCATCGTCGTTCTGATCGCGGTGATTCTCAAGAATCTGCTCGTGTGGGTAGCGGGGCAATTCGGCGCGACGCTCCAGGAGTACGTCACGCGCGATCTCCGGAATTCTGTCTACCGGCACCTTGCGCACCTCCCGCTGGGCTACTTCACGCAGATGAAGGCCGGGCAGATTCTGTCTCGGGTGATCAACGACACTTTCGAGACGCGTCTCATCCTCACCCAGATCGTCACGCAGTCGCTCCAGAGCGCGTCGCTGGTGATCGTCTACATCGCGATCCTGTTCAGCATCTCTTGGAAGTTGTCGCTCGTCGCGCTGATAATCCTGCCGCTGCTGGGATTCTCGCTGCAGCCAATGCTCAGGAAGCTGCGTAAGGGAAATCTTCGCCGAGGGAACGTGCACGGCGAAATGACGAGCGTGCTGCAGGAGACAATCAGCGGCATTCGACTTGTAAAGGCGTCGGGAACCGAGGCCTACGAAGAGGGTCGATTCGCGGACGGCAGCAACAAGTACGCGCGCAGCAGTCTCAAGCTCACGCGACTCGCTCTTCTCGCGCCCCCAGTTACCGAGATAATTGGGACCGTGATCGCTGTACTCGTGCTTTGGATCGGTGCGTGGCAGGTGTTGAGGAGCGAGACGATGACCGGCGCGACGCTGCTTGCGTTTCTTACGCTCGTTTTGCGCCTGCTGCAGCCGTTGAAGCAGCTCTCCCAGATGCGCACGACTGCGCAATCGTCGCTCGCTTCCGCGGAGAGATTGTTCGAGATCCTCGACGCGCCCGCCGAGTTCCAACGCGATCGTGGCACCCGCGAGACGGCCACCTTCGAGCGCGAGCTCAGGTTCGACAACGTCACCTTCTCGTATGGGGATGCGCCGGTTCTCTCGGACATCGACTTCGTCGCGCGGAAGGGGGAAGTCATCGCGCTCGTGGGACCGAGTGGCTCGGGAAAGAGCACGCTGGTCGACCTGATTCCGCGTTTCTACGAGCCCAGCGAGGGTCGCATCCTTCTCGACGGAATCGACACGCGAGAAATCAAGCTGCCCGCACTGCGTTCGCTGACGGGAATCGTGAGTCAAGAGACCGTGCTATTTCACGACACGGTGCGCAACAACATCGCCTATGGCGCGCCGAACAAGTACTCCCAGGCGCAGATCGAAGCGGCAGCGAGAGCTGCCAACGCGCACGAATTCATCGTCGAGCTTCCGGAGGGCTACAACACGCTGCTCGGCGAGCGCGGGACGCGCCTATCCGGAGGTCAGCGGCAGCGACTCGCGATTGCGCGGGCCTTGCTCAGCGACCCGCCCATCCTCATTCTCGATGAAGCCACTTCCGCGCTGGATACCGAGTCTGAACGTCTGGTCCAGGAAGCGGTTGACCGACTCTTGCAAGGTAGAACCGTGTTCGTGATCGCGCATCGGCTTTCTACGATCACGCACGCCGATCAAATCCTCGTGCTCGATCGTGGCGAGATCGTAGAGCGGGGATCGCACGCCGAGCTTCTGGCTCGGCGTGGCGCATATTACCGCCTTTACGTTCTCCAGTTCGGAGATGCGGACGAGGCATCGATGGTTCCCTCAGCAGGGTAAGGTCTATTGCACGTAGTGTTTCTTCATTCGGCTCGCGAGTGGTCAGGGACCGCGCGTCTGTTCGCAAGAGCGGCGCGGGGAATATCCGAGCGCGGGGCAAAGGTCACACTGCTCGTGACGCCCGACAGCAACGTGCATCTAGCTGTGTCGCCGCGGCGGGATCCAAACCAGCCGAGACACACGCCTATACCGGAGCCGTTCGAGATCATTCCGTTTTCCGTGCGCGGGTGGTTCTTCTCGGCGGCGCGCAGACTCAGAAGGATTTTCCGGCGTTGGGACGCCGACGCGGTCTTTGTCAGCACCGATCGCGAGCATCTGATCGCATCAACTGCGTGCCGCATGAGTGGAAACGGGGCCGTCGTGCGCTGGACTCCGGCGGGTAAGAGGCTCGAGATGGGTTTGCGTGGAAGATGGGCGTCACGGCTCGCACCGACGCTCTATCTGTTCGCGAACGTGACCGACCAGCGCGCGGCGAATATTCCCAAGAACGCATTGGACAGCGGAATCGCCGAGCTCGGTGTGAATGTCGAGAATTATCCGACGGCCAGCGCGAAGACGGCGGAGGGCCCCACTGATAAGGAGCACAATCCCGCGCTCAACTACGTGGTGTGCATTTACGATCCGACGTCACGCGGGCGCGCTGCGACGGCGATACGCACCGTATCGATGCTGGCGCCCAGACATCCGAATCTCCGATTGATCATCGTGGGCCCGGGCTCGGACGACGAGGATCTTCGCATGCAAGCCGCCGCGCTGAGAGTCCTGCACCTGGTAAGCTTCCTCGGTGAGCGGGACGACCAGATAAGCCTGATGCAGGACGCGCATCTCGGCTGGGTGGTCGCCGAGGGCGATACCGGTGCATACGGGATTCTCGACATGATGGCGCTCGGGATTCCAACTGTCGCCAGCGAGGGAGGAATCGCGCAGCGCTACATTGCGCACGGCATAAGCGGCGCGTTGTATCCCCCTGACGATTCGGCTGGTACCGCCGCGACCGTCGCCGGCATGCTCAAGAGCGAGGAATCGCGCGAGGCGATGGGCAAGGCTGCGCGCACTCGCGTGGTGAGAGAATTTCCGGAGAGCGCGATGTTCGAGGCCTTCGACCGCGCCGCGAACAACGCCCGGACCCGGAGCCGCCGATCGGGGTGAGCGCCTCCACCCGCGCCTCGCCGGGCGTAACTGCGGTGATCGCGGCGCACAACGAATCCGCGAACATCGAAGAGTGCATCGCGAGCGTCGAGTGGACGAGCGAAGTGATTGTCGTCGAGAACAACTCGATCGACGACACGGTGGATCGCGCGAGGAGCGCTGGGGCGACTGTCATCAGTCCGCCATTCACTACGATCGGCGCGGCGCGGAATCAGGCTATCGTCCGCGCGAAAACGCCGTGGATTCTGGTTCTGGATGCCGACGAGCGCTGTACTCCCGAGCTGGCGGCAGAGATTCAACAGCTTCTTCGCACCACGGATCTTCAGGCATTCCGGGTTCCGCGGCGAAATTTCTTTCTGGGGAAAGAGATCCGACACGGCGGGTGGGGAAGCGACAAGCCCATTCGCTTGTTCAGACGCGACCTGCGCTACAACGCGAATCTTGTCCACGAGCACGTCGACGTTCCAGCCGGGTCGGCTATCGGTGAGCTGACCAATTCGCTTCTCCATTACACCTACGCTTCGCTCGACCAGTACTTCGAGAAGTTCGATCGCTACAGTCGCTGGTGGGCCGAGCAGAATTTCGCCAAAGGGCGTCGCACATCCGCTGCCGCGATCTTCTTCAAGCCGCCGGCGAGATTCGTCCGCATGTACGTGCTCAAGGGTGGCTTTCGAGATGGCGCGCGCGGAGTCGTGCTCGCTTGTCTTGCCGCCGCAAGCGTGATGGCGAAGTACGCGCGCCTCTGGGAGAAGGGCCTCCGCCGCGACGGCTAGCTGTTCTTTTTACTCCAGCTCGAAACCTCTTCCGCGACACGCGTGATCTGCTGATCACTGAGCTCCGCGAACATAGGCAGTGACAGCTGTTCTGCGGCAACCTTTTCGGTCACAGGCAGATCGCCCTTCGAGTAGCCCAGGTCAGCGTAGGCCTTTTGCATATGGACCGGAATCGGGTAGTGGATTCCAGAGTGAATTCCCGCGACCTGTAAAGCTTGTTGTAGCTCGGTGCGTTTCGGGTGGAACACGCCGTAGATGTGATAGACGTGCTTTCGGCCCCTGGCTTCGGTCGCGTGACGAATGCTGTCCGCAAGCACGGCGTTGTACCGAATGGCGTGAGCCCGGCGCGCGTCTGTCCACTGTTCGAGTCGCTTCAACTTCACTCTAAGAATCGCGCCCTGAACTGCATCCATGCGGTAGTTGAAGGCATGGATGTCGTGATAGTACTTCCGCTCCTGACCCCAATCGCGGAGTAGGCGCATCGTGTGCGCGTACTTGTCGTCGTTGGTGGTGGCGATTCCAGCTTCACCGTAGGCGCCGAGGTTCTTGCCTGGATAGAAGCTGAAGCCGGCAATGTGTCCGATGCCACCCACGCGTCGTCCCTTGTACTCGGCTGCGTGCGCCTGGGCGGCATCTTCGATCACGAGGAGACTGCGTCGCGCCGCGATCTCCATAATCGGATCCATGTCGGCGGGTTGACCATAGAGGTGCACGGGCATTATCGCCCGCGTGCGCGCGGTGATCTTCGACTCGATTTGACTAACGTCCATGGTGCAGGTGACTGGATCGATGTCGACGAACACGGGTGTGGCACCCGTGTATCTGATCGCCGAGACGGTCGCGATGAACGTCATCGACACGGTAATGACCTCGTCGCCAGGGCCGATGCCTGCAGCAAGCAACGCGACGTGTAATGCGCTCGTGCCGGTGTTCACGCCAACCGCGTGCTTCACCCCGTGCTTGGCCGCGAACTCTTTCTCGAATGCCTCGACTTCGGGGCCGAGCACGTAGGTTGTGCTCTCGAGAGTTCGGAGCACCGCCGCCTCGACTTCCGATTGGATGCTCGAGTACTGCGCCTTAAGATCGAGGAAGGGAACCGGAGCGGTCATAGTTTTATCGCCTGGCCGCGTTTCTTCATCGACTCATCTGCCGCTTCGAGCATTCTGACGATCGCCAGACCCCGCTCGCCGGGCGTGAGAGGTTTCTCTTTTCCCTCGATGCAATTCCGGAAATGCGCGACCTCGAGCCGCAGGGCTTCCGTTTCGTTCACCTTTGGGGACCACAGGTCGCCAGTCCTGTAGCTGATGAGAAGCTTTCGAACTTCGTCCGGCGTTTCGGTGACGGTTATTCCCTTGTCGTAGATCTTCACCTTCTCACTTGTCTCGAGGTCGTCGTAAACGATCATTCGCTTGCTGCCGCCGACGAGCGTCCGGCGGATCTTCACCGGCGAGAGCCAATTCACGTTGATGTGGGCGATGATGTCACTATCGAAGAAGAGCGTCATGAACGCGATGTTGGCGGGCTGATCCCGCACGTGACTCAAGCCCGTCGCGGACACTGCCACGGGAGCTGCACCCAGCACGAAATCCATGATCGATAGATCGTGAACTGCGAGATCCCACAGCACATTCACATCGTGCTGGAAGAGACCGAGGTTGACGCGAGTCGAGTCGTAGTACTGGAGCTTGCCGAAGGAGTCCTCTCGAATCACGTCGCGGATTTTGGTGACTGCGCCAGTAAATACAAAGGTGTGGTCGACGAGCAGCACCAGCTTTCGACGCGCCGCCTCCTCGATCATCTGCGAGGCCTGGTCCGAAGTCGAAGCGATTGGCTTTTCTACCAGCACGTGCTTTCCAGCCCGCAATGCGTCACGCGCCAATTCGAAGTGTGTCGCAACGGGCGTCGCGATCGCAATCGCGTCTATGTCTGTGTTGCGAAAGAGATCCTTCGGCTCGGCAGTCGTCTCGACGCCGGGATACAGCCGCTTCACCTCGGCGAGTCTGTCTTTTGACCGATCGCAGACCGCGACTACCCGGGTGCCGGTGTCGCTCATGAAGTTGCGCACCAGGTTCGGGCCCCAGTACCCGTACCCGATGACGCCTACTCCGAGCTCGTGGCTCTTTTTCTTTGTCAACGGAGCATTCGTGCCGGGACTCCTGCGACCGTCGCATTCGGCGCGACATCTTTCGTCACCACCGCGCCGGCTCCCACCAGTGCGCGCTCACCGATTGTGATGCCGCACAGAATCGCGGCGCCGCTGCCGATGGATGCTCCGCGACAGACTCTGGTTGGAATCACCTTCCAGTCTTTCTCCGACTGCAGTGCGCCTCCGGACGCCGTGGCGCGCGGCACACGATCGTTGATGAACATTACGCCGTGACCGACGAAGACTTCGTCCTCGATCGTCACGCCCTCGCAGATAAACGTGTGAGAGGAGATCTTGCAGCGGGCTCCAATGGTTGCGTTTTTCTGGATCTCGACAAAGGCCCCGATCTTCGTCTCATCGCCAACCTTGCAACCGTAGAGATTCACGAGCGTGGGTTGAGCTATCTTTACGTCCCTGCCAAGCTCGACATCTGTCAGACCCATCCACTCGTCCTTGCGAAAGGTGTCGCCGCATCGGTGGCGCAAGTCTAATTCCACGCGCATCCCGTCGCCACCCGAGTTACAGTCTACCGACAATGTTGTCGAGTGGGCGCCCCGCCCTCCGTGTAGATTACTCAGCCACAGCCGCGGAGCGTGCGCGGAAGCAATTGCTCAAGACGTGAGCCCACATTGCGAGTTCTGATCATCGGCAGCGGCAACACCTGGCGGATGGAGAGAGGCACCGAGCGCGCTCTACGCCGGGCGGGCCACGTGACGAAGCTGATCGACGACCGCCGCTCAAAGCGCCTCATCGGCCACCGCCTCACGCAGCGTCTCGCTCTGGCGCGGGCGAACAGATTCAAGGCGGACTTCGTCCTGCTGTCCAAATGCCAGGCCCTGACGGTAGAAACGGTTGCGGAAATAATCGACGGCAAAAACAACGCGATGTGGTATCACGACGCGCAGTGGTTCAAGAACACTTATCGTCCCGATGTCGCGCACGTCATAAAGATCGGGAAGCTGACGCAAACGTTTTTCGTATCCGGGTTCGAGAAGGAATGGGCAGCGCTGGGACTGCCCGCGAAATTTCTTCCCTCGTGCGCTGACATCGCGATCAGGCCGGTCACGCCAAAGAAGACGTTCGGTTCCGACGTCGCGTTCATCGGCACTGGCTACGACCCATCGCGCGCAAACTTTCTGCTCAAGATTGCGAAGAAGTACGACCTGAAGGTTTGGGGCCGCGGCTGGGAAGAATGGCGCAAGCCACTCAACTGGACTGGCCGCTCGGTGACCGGCAAAGACTTCGCGGCAGTTTGCTCGAGCTCCAAGATTCTGCTCGGTGTGAACCCGGCGCGCTACGCAGGTGACTCGGGCAACACCACTTCTGATCGTACGTGGATGGTCATTCTCGCCGGCGGATTCTTTCTCGGTCACGGCACACCCGAGCTCAAGCATATGTTGCGTGATGGTGATCACTGCGCCTGGTACAAGGACATCGATTCGTGCGTTTCACAGTGCGCCCACTACCTGGAGAATTCGGCGGGTCGCGAGCGCATCAGGCGGGAAGGGGAAGTCTTCGTCAGACAGTACCACACCTTCGACCAGCGCATCAAGAACCTGCTCTCCGGCGAGCCATTCGTGAATCCGCTCGGATAGTGAAAGCAACGAAGAAGAAGGCCGGAGCGCCGAAACCCACTTTGGCGCACCGCGCCGAGTACTACGCGATGCGGGCGACGGTGGGTGCGCTGCACGCGCTGAGCTGGGATGCGGCGTGCAAAATCGGGGAACAGCTCGGTGCGCTAGGCTACCGTCCACTCGGAATCCGGAAGCGCGTGGTCGAGCGGCAAATAGCGGCGGCTTTCCCCGATCTCGACCACGAGGCGGTGCTCGCCCTTGCCCGCGAGTCCTACAAGCACCTCGGCCGGACGTTCGTCGAGACTGCGCTACTCGATTCGCTCGGTAAGGACGGACTGCAGGGCCTCGTCGAGAGTGTTGAGGGGTGGGAAGAAGTCGAAGAGGTGATGTCACGCGGCCGGGGAGCGATCCTGGTGAGCGGCCACATCGGGAATTGGGAGCTGGCCGGCGCTTATGTCGCGGCTCGCGGGATCCCGATCGATGCGATTGCGCGTGGAATGGCAAATCCGTTGTTCGATGCTTACATCAATCGCACGCGAGAAGAAATCGGCATGACGATCGTCCACGACTCGGACGCGGTGCGGCGTACTCCGCGCTCGCTGAGGGCCGGACGAGCGGTGGCGTTCATCGCCGACCAGGGCGTGCTCGGCCTCGCTTCGACTTTCGTACCCTTCTTCGGACGTCCTGCCAAGACCCCGCGGGGCGCTGCGGTATTCGCTTTGCGATTCGAGGTACCGGTTTTGTTCGTCGTCGCGGTTCGCAAGCCGAATGGACGCTTTCGCGTCATCGTCGAGCGGATCGAAGCGCGAACGACCGGCGATCGGGATCGCGATGTGGACTCGATCGTAGCACGTTTTACGGAGCGGTTGGAGCACTGGGTGCGCGTCGTGCCGGCGCAGTATTTCTGGCAGCATCGCAGGTGGAAGCGGCAGCCGCCGGACACACCCGCTGCGCTCAGAGATCCATCGGCGTAAAAGAGGAGCACGATGCTCGATCTCAAGCAGCGACAGAGATTCTTCGGTGACAACCGGGCGCGAATCGGGATCGGTATCGTCGTCGTCATGAGCCTCGCCGCGATTCTGGCTCCGCTCATCGCGCGCCAGAGCCCGATCGCGATCGATCTCCTGCACATCCTGCAGCGTCCGTCGGCACGGCACTGGCTCGGCACCGACATTCAGGGCCGCGACATTTGGTCGCGCCTTGTATTCGGCGCGCGAGTGTCGCTCACCGTCGGGCTCATCTCGCAGGGAATCGCGCTCGCACTTGGCGTGACGCTCGGATTGCTCGCCGGGTTCTACGGCAGATGGGTGGACGAGATCGTGATGCGTCTCGCCGACGTAACCCTCGCGTTTCCGACGCTGCTTCTCCTCATCGCGATGGTCGCGGCGCTGCAGCCGTCCGAAGGCGTTGTCTTTGCGACGATCGGAATCGTAGGCTGGGCTGGAATGGCGCGTATCGTTCGCGGTCAGGTGCTCGTCGTGCGCCAGCTCGAGTACATCCAGGCTATCCGAGCTCTTGGGGCCGGGGACGTCCGGATCATGCTGCAGCACGTGCTCCCGAACGTCATCGCGCCTGTTGTGATCACGGCGACGCTCGGCGTTGCAGGCGCGATCATGGCCGAGGCGGCGCTGTCGTTCCTGGGTCTCGGAGTTCCCCCACCGGCGCCGAGCTGGGGGTCGATGATCGCCGACGGCCGGGACCTGTTCCAGCTACAAACCGCGCCGTGGACATCCGTGTTTCCTGGAGTCGCGATCGGCGCAGCCGTGCTCGGGTTCAACCTCCTCGGCGATGCGCTCCGTGATGCGCTCGATCCGAGACAGTACTACAAAGCAAAAACCGACTCGTAGTCCTTTGTTGGTAGCGGTGCGCGCTTAGCGCGTTTCTGCTGACTGCTGGTGTAAGCGCAAGACACTCTGCGGCGCCTTTGGCCGGGTTTGGTACATACATGCTACCCGCGACCCGCTCAATGCTGTTTGCTAAGACGCTGCAAACATAGGGACGGACTTCTGTGGCGTACGAGGAACCGCACTCGTTGCCTTTGCCTTTAGGACGTACGCCACCCCGGTCCGTCTCGTCGTAGGCAGCGTCTCAGCATTCAGCGACCAGCGGGCCGCGGGCAGCATGTATGTACCAACCCCGGCCAACGGCGCCGCAGAGTGCGTTGCGCTTACACCAGCGCTCAGCAGGGCGCGCTAAGCGCGATGTGCCCTTATAAGGAGAAACACGCTAAACGCGCTTCGACGTTAAAGGTGTGGCGCAATAGCAGCAGTAGCCTTCTCGGACGTGAGGATCGGAATGACTTCGAAGTCGACGAGGTCGCTCCATCTGGACATCCACTCGTCGAGGAAGGCGCGGTCGTCGCAGTCCATCACCTGAAAGCAACGCTCGAAGTCCGTCGTCACCCAGCTTGAGAGGTAGCGTGCGCCGGGCGGCGCCATCCGTCCCTTATCACGGAAACGCCGGTATACCGGCTTCGGATCGCCGTCGCGGTACGTCTCGATAACCATGAAGAGCACGTAAACCTCCCAAGGGGAAATATCACTTCACCTGAATCAAACCGTAATCCCGCGCTCCCTTCCGCAGGAGATAAAACCCTGCGGCGATTGCGTTGGCTGATTCAAGAGCGGTTTCCGCTGCTGCTCGCTGACCATTCACATAAACTCCGCCCTGCTCGACCAATCTGCGCGCCGCACTCTTCGACGCCGCGAGCTTGAGCGTGACCATCGCGTCGAGCAGCGAGGGAAGCTCACGGGCTCTGGCGAACGGAACCTCCTCACTCAGCGCTTTCAAGACAGGCTCGGTCAACGACATCGGATCGGCCTTTCCGAAGAGCACTTTGGAGACTTCCTCCGCCACTCGCGCTGCTTCCTCTCCGTGAACGCGCCCGGTCATGTCCCGGGCGAGAGCCTGTTGCGCCCCACGTTTTTCCGGCTCTGCTTGTACAGACAGGTCGAGTGATTCGATCTGGACGCGCGGCATCAGCGTGAAATACCGCAAATATCTGCCGACATCGCGATCATCCACGTTGATCCAGTACTGGTAGAACTTGTACGGCGATGTCCTCGCCGGATCGAGCCACACCGCGCCTTCCTCCGTTTTCCCGAACTTGGTTCCACTCGCGGTCGTCACCAGCGGCATCGTGAGCGCGTGCGCGGTTTTTCCCTCGACGCGACGGATAAGCTCGAGACCGGCGGTGATGTTCCCCCACTGGTCGCTGCCTCCGATTTGGAGCATCACGCCCTCGCGTCGATGCAGCTCGAGAAAATCGTAGGCCTGTAGCAGCATGTACGAGAACTCGGTAAAAGAGATCCCTCCCTCGATCCGTGATTGTACCGAGTCCTTCGCCAGCATGTAGTTCACGGTGAAATGCTTTCCGACATCGCGCATGAACTCGACGGCCTTGAGCGGCCTCAGCCAAGTCGCGTTGTCGCGCATGCGGGCTGCCGTCGGCCCACTGAAATCGAGAAAGAGCTCCAGCTGCTTCTCGATTGATCTCGCGTTCGACTCGATCTCTTCTGGCGATACGAGCTGGCGCTCCGTGGTCTTGCCGCTTGGGTCGCCGATAAGTCCCGTTCCTCCGCCAACCAACGCGATTGGCTTGTTTCCAGTGCGCTGGAGGTGCGCAAGTCCCATCACCGGCACGAGATGCCCTATGTGCAGGCTCGACGCTGTCGGATCGAACCCCGCGTAAGCACTCAGGGAACCGGTTGCGAGTGCGTCCGCCAACCCGTCCGTGTGTTGGTAGACCAATCCCCGCCACGACAGCTCGTCAAGCAGTGAATTCTTCGTGCTCATGCGGAGAAGATAGGGACGCCCGCCCACGGTGTCACCTTCGGTGTATCACAGTTATCTTTTTCAACTCCGCATGGCCTTACCCTCCGGCACCGACAACAAGATTTCATTCAGCAAGCGGCATCCAACGCTCGTCAGGGCGCTGCTGCTCTCGGCGACCTTCCTCGTCGCGGCCACCTCAGGCGCCGTGTACGGCGTATGGGCGCTAATCTGCCGCGGGAATCAGTGCCCTTCGATCGAGATCCTCGGCGAATACACGCCCCACCAGACATCCAAGCTCTACGCTGTAGACGGAAGGTTCATCGCCGAGCTGGGTCTCGAGCGACGCACGCTGGTGAAGATCGACGAAATCCCGAAAATCGTGCAGGACGCGTTCGTCAGCACCGAAGACAAGCGCTTCTACTCGCACGCCGGTATCGACTGGCACCGCGCCGCGAGCGTCATTATTCGCTCACCGATACACGGGTTCTCGCAGGGATTTTCTACGATCACGATGCAGCTCGCGCGCAACGTCTTCCCGGAACAGATCTCGCGCGAGAAGACCATCATCCGGAAAGTGAAGGAAGCAAAAGTCGCCCGCGCCATCGAGGCGAAGTACGACAAGAAGAAGATTCTGGAGCTCTATCTCAATCAGATTGACCTCGGCCACGGTGCGTACGGCGTCGAAACGGCGTCGCAGCGTTATTTCGGGAAATCAGTTCGCGACCTGAACCTCGCCGAAGCGGCAACCCTCGCCGCACTCCCGAAAGCGCCGGCGCGCTACAATCCCGTTCGATATCCCGATCGTGCCATCCAGCGTCGCAACACCGTCATCGCGCTGATGCGTGACAACGGCTATATCAGTGACGCCGATGCCAGTCGCGCTCGCGCATATCCGCTGCAGCTCGCGAACAAGACCGAAACGGGAGAGACCGCTCCCTATTTCGTTGAGTGGGTGAGACAACAGCTCGACGCGCAGTTCGGCAAGCAGCTGTACGAGCAGGGCCTCAAGGTCTTCACGACGCTTGACCTCGATGAGCAGAACGCTGCTGAGCGAGCACTCGAAAGACAGGCGCGCGCGATCGAAGGGGCTCGCTACGGACCATACCAGCACGAGACGTTCGAGCACTACCTAGCTCACCGCGAGGGCGAAGAGGGAAGCGGTACATCGCCGTATCTCCAGACGGCGTTCCTCGCGCTCGATCCGCGCAACGGTGCGGTGAGAGTGATGATCGGAGGACGCGATTTCGACGACTCGAAATTCAATCGCTCGGTACAGGCGCTGCGTCAACCTGGCTCGGCGTTCAAGCCGATCGTCTACGCCGCTGCGATCCAGAACGGCAGACCGGCGTCGTACATCGTCAACGACAGTCCACTTGTACTCCAGGTTCCGGGTCAGCCAGAGTGGGCGCCCCAGAACTACGATCTAAAATTCCTCGGCGAGATTCCGCTGCGCGAATCGCTGTACGACTCGCGGAATCTCTCGACAATCCGACTCGGCATGGAGCTCGGAGAGCAGACAGTCATCAACGAGGCACGGAATTTCGGCATCACCACTTCAATCCCGCCGTATCCGTCCATCCACATCGGTGCGGCCGACGTTTATCCGATCGAGCTGATTTCGGCGTACACAGCCTTCGCCAACCTCGGCGTGCGCGCGACGCCAAATGCGATCATCAGAGTCGAGAATCAGAAAGGAGAAATTCTCTGGCAGCCAACTCCAACGCGCTCGCAGGTGCTATCGCCTGAAGAAGCCTGGCTGATGGTCGACATGATGAAGGATGTCGTGCGACGCGGAACCGCAGCTGGAAGCGTGTGGGGCGCGGGATTCCATTATCCCGCTGGCGGAAAAACCGGAACCACCAACGACGGCACCAACGTCTGGTTCATCGGCTACACCGCTGATCTTGTCGCCGGAGCGTGGATGGGCTTCGATCTACCGCAGAAGATCAAGGACAATGCGCAGGGAGGCGTCCTCGCCGCGCCAGCCTGGACGGCGTTCATGACGGAGGTCTATCGACGGAAGCCGCCGCCGCCCGATTGGCCACGGCCGATATCGATCGTCACTCGCGAGATCGACGTGAGTAGTGGATTGCTTCAAACACCGTATTGCCCGCGTAATCTCGTGACGACGGAGTTCTACATCTCCGGCACCGAGCCAACGCGCGACTGCGACAAGCACGGACCGTCTGCGAACCCCGGAGCAGGAATCGACACTTTCAGCACCGTGCCGGTCACGCCCTACAATACGGGCGCTCCGCCTCAGATAAGAGTGACTCCTCCCCCAATCCAGCCGGGATACGGACCTGTCCCCTCCGGCAATCAGCGCACGCCAACGGTGTTCGACACCACTCGGCGCGATCGAGGAAATGTCATCCGACGGGATTCTGCACGTTCGAGGACAGACACGATCCCGACGGTCCCACCGCTTGGAAAAACTCCGCGCTGATGCGCTACCACGCGCGTTGGGTGCTCCCCATTACCCAGCCGCCGATCGAGAACGGAACCGTCGTCGAGAGTGGCGGGGTCATCACCTACGTCGG